>Ga0209172_10001350_pt1 | contig 52910 bp, 49 predicted proteins | sample LarsenN4metaG_FD_184113 | JGI IMG/M metagenome (GOLD analysis project Ga0209172, IMG submission 184113) | Hot spring sediment bacterial and archeal communities from British Columbia, Canada, to study Microbial Dark Matter (Phase II) - Larsen... ...
GTGGGCCGGGATGACGAGGGCTGCCGGGATGACGAGGGTGGGCCGGGATGACGAGGGCGGGCCGGGATGACGAGGGCTGCCGGGATGACGAGGGCACCGGGATGACGAACGGCGGTCGGTGCGCTAGAGCGCGCGGGAGGCGCTCCACGCGCCGCCAGAGCTGCCCTTCGTCTTGCCGCTCATCGCGTTGCCGTTCACGCGCCCGACGTAGGTGACGCCGCCCGCCGTGAACTTGATGCGGTCGCCTTCGAGCTTCGCGTCCTTCAACTGCGCGCGCTTGCCGTTGAGCGCGAGCGTGCCCGTCAGCGTCTGATACTTCTGCTGCAGCGTGAGCTCGCCCCCGGTCAGCTTCCACTTGCCTTCGACCTTCGCCGGCACGATGTAGAGGTGCGCCGTGCACCACGCGCCGCAATCGCCTTCCGCGCGCTCGGTGACGTCCGGCTTCCATTCCGGAATGTCGAAAGCGTTCATCACGATCCGCGAGCCGGGCTTGAGCGCAAGAAACTTCGGCTTGAGCCTCTCGAGATTCTCCGGCAGCAGGAACAACGCGAGGACGGTCGCTTTCGATATGTCCGCCTCATACATGTCGCCCTGCACGAACTGCGCCTTGTCCGCGACGCCTTCCTTCTCTGCCATGCGCCGCGAATACTCCACCATGTCCTGGTTCCATTCGACGCCGATGCCGCGCGCGCCGCGCTTCGCCGCCGCGATGATGTTGCGGCCGTCGCCCGAGCCGAGATCCATCACGAAGTCCTTCTCGGTCACCTTCGCGAGATCGAGCATCTTCTCGACGAGCACGTGCGGTGTCGGCACCCACACGACATCCTTGCCCGCCTGGCCTTCGACCGGCACGAACGGCTTCGGCGCCTCTTCCGCCGCGATCGCCAGCGCGGAGAACGCGGCGAGACACAACATGGCCAGCATCTGAGCGGGGCGGTAAAAACGGATCACAGCGGTTTTCCTCCTCGATGACTGCGGATTGAAGAATTGACGGCCTTCGTGTGTAGCAATGCTCGCTTACACGAAGCTTACAACACCGTTATCGCCCCGTCGTGAAGGCCCGGGGCTGTAGATTTTTCACCGGCCGTTACATTTACAGTCTTGGCCGACGCCCGTCCGAGGTCGGGTTTGACAGCGCGTGTGCGCCCGGCGAGGGGCATTGCCCCCTGCTTCGGTGCGCATGCTGCGCCGTATTTTCCACACCACCCCGGCGCTTCGTGCCACCCCTCCTCATCGGAGGAGGGGAAACAGCAAGTGAGATACTCATCGGAGGAGGAGGTGCCTCGCGGTGCGTGGCGGGGTGGTGCTACAACTCGCCGACGAAGTCTTTCTTCCCGATCTCGACGCCGTTGTGCCGCAGGATGTTGTACGCGGTCGTCGCGTGAAAATAGAAATTCGGCAGCGCCCAGTTGAGCAAATACTGCATTCCCTTGAACCGGTACTCCTGCTTGCCGAGCTTCACCGTGATGTCCTTCTCTTCGCTGCCGTCGATCTGCTCCGGGCGGATCGACTCGATGAACGCGATCGTCTTCGCAATCCGCGCCTTCAGCTCGTCGAAGGTCTGCTCGACATCCTCGTGCTTCGGCACTTCCACGCCCGCGAGCCGCGCGACCACACCCTTCGCGACGTCGCACGCGACCTGGATCTGGCGCGTGAACGGGAACATGTCGGGAAAGAGCCGGAACGTCGTGAGCGCGGCCGGATCGATCTTTCTCGCCTCCGCGTGTGCCTTGGCCTTGTCGAGCATCGCGGACAGATTGTTCAGCATGTGCACGAAACGCGGCGCGCTCGCCTGATACATCGAGATTCGCATCGTGTGATCTCCTCATCGCCTGCCATGGTTCACGGATGCTGCAAAGCATAACTCATCGCGCAAGGTGTCGCTTTGTTGCGCCACCTCGTCGGCCTCACGGTGATGCCATCCGGCGACACAGACCAGCGCACCACGGCATGCGGCTTGCTTTACTCCTCGGGGTGCGCGCTGCCTTCGGCGCGCAACTTTTCGAAAAGGAGTATTTATGGTCATGAAACATCAAATGCTTGCGATCGCAGCAGCCGTGTCGCTCGCCTTCTCGGCGGCGTCGCTGGCAGCAGACAGTTCCACGAAATCGCCGTCCACGAGCGGCAGCACCGCCACCTCGCCGAGCGGCTCGACCAGCGGCAGCGCGACCGGCAGCGGGAGTGCGTCGGGAAGCGCGTCGGGCAGTGGCACCGCCTCGGGCACGATGTCGGGAGACGGCAGCAGCACCGGAACGCGCAGCGGAGCGACCGGAAGCGGCAGCACGGCCACTTCGCCGAGCGGCTCGACCAGCGGCAGCGCGACCGGCAGCGGAAGCGCTGCGGGAAGCGCGTCGGGCAGTGGCACCGCCTCGGGCACGATGTCGGGAGACGGCAGCAGCACCGGAACGCGCAGCGGAGCGACCGGAAGCGGCAGCACGGCCGGATCAGCCAGCTCGACGCTGTGCGAAGGTCTGACGGGATCCGCGCTCGACAAGTGCATGAAGCAGCAATCGCGTTCACTGGGACGCAGCGGCGAAGCGGCATCGCGTGAAGGCGGACGTACGCCGGGCAAGAGCGAAGACGCGGCCTCGCGCACGGGTGAGCCGCCGGCGCACGGGAAGCGTGATCAATATGGATCGCCCTCCGCGGGCAGCTCGTCGAGCAGCACTGGTGATGGCTCCAGCACCGGCACGCGCTCGGGCACGAATGGCGGCATGAGCGGTAGCGGCAGTGCGACCGGCAGCGGCAGCACTGCGGGCAGTGCGTCGGGCAGCGGCTCTGGCGCCGGCTCCGCCGCCACAAAGTAGTACTGGATCCCGGCGTACTCCGGGATGACGGCCGATGACTGCATCGTCATTCCGGTTCGCCCGTCATCCCCGCGCCCCATCGTCATTCCGGCGCCCCATCGTCATTCCGGCGCCCCATCGTCATTCCGGCGAAAGCCGGAATCCAGTCTTGGGTTCCGGCGTACGCCGGTATGACTTCGAGGGACAGACCGAAAGGTCTGTCCCCTTCTTACTGCGCGTATTCGTCGAACCGCGGATGCACCGACGGCTCGACGTACCACTCCGCGCGTGAGGTCCAGAAGATGCTGTGCTCAGGCCGCGCGTCCGGGCTCGTATCCAGCACACCCGCCGGCACGAGATAGTTTTCAGTCGTCGGAATCTTGTGCGGCATGCGCGTGCCGCACTTCGTGCAGAACACCACCGCAAACCGCTTCGCCCCCGGCAGATCGAAGCGGCGCGTCAACGATTCTCCCGCCGTCCACTTGAGCTGGCTTTGCGGCACGACGATGTTCGCCGCGTGCGCGGCGCCGCTCGCCTTGCGGCAACGACCGCAGTAACAGTAACGGAACGCCGAAAACGGCGCCGTCACTTCGAAGCGCGCCTCGCCGCAGAGGCAGCTCCCTTTCAATGTCTTTTCGCTCATGCCGGTCTCCCTGTTCGAACGCTGGGGCGCCAAGTCTACCCCATGCCCCTCCCCAACCCCTTCGACTTCGCTCAGGACAGGCCTCCCCCGCGCGTTTCGCGCAATTGGCTCGTCATTCCGGCGGCCGCCGGAATCCAGGCGCTTTTTCGGGTCCCGGCCTGCGCCGGGAAGACGACGCACGGCGTCACGGCACAGCCTTGCCGAGACATCCAGAATGGATGCATAATGGATGCATGGCTGTCACGCTGACCATCAAGAACGTCCCGGAAAAGGTCGCCGAGAAGCTTCGCTGAGCCTCGAGATCGCAGAGCCGGATTGGGCCGATCTGCCGGTGCTGGCGCGACAGTGGGATCTTACGGCGTACGATGCGGCCTACCTGCAGCTCGCGCTCAAGCGCAGGCTGCCGCTCGTCACGCTCGACGCACGTCTGGCCGCTGCATACGACCGCGCGAGCCGGCTGTCACAGCGACGATAGCACCCCCTCCCCAACCCCTTCGACTTCGCTCAGGACAGGCCTCCCCCGCGCGTTTCGCGCAATTGGCTCGTCATTCCGGCGGCCGTCGGAAGGCGCTTTTTCGGGTCCCGGCCTACGCCGGGACGAGGCTTTGACGAGACATGGGGCGCGTTACAATCCTCGCATGACGGCATTGAACGAAGACCAGCGCGCGATCCTCGCCACCGTGCGCCGTTTCGTGGACGAGGAAGTGCGCCTGCGCGCCGCTGCTCTCGACGCGCAACAGAATCCCGAAGACTGTTTCTCGTGGGAGCTCGTCGAGCAGGCGCACGCGCTCGGCATCCGCACCATGACACTCGACGAGCAGTGGGGCGGCCTCGGGCTCGACTCGCTTACAACCTCCATGGTCGTCGAGGAACTTGCGACCGGCGACATGGGCTTCGCGGTCGTCATGGCGCAGACTTTCAAGATCGCGCAGCTCATGCAGAAGGCGTTCAGCGACGAGCAGCGCGCGCGCATCCTGCCCGCCATCGCGGCGAATCCGCGCAGCGTGCTTGCGATCGGCATGTCGGAGCCGGGCAATGGTTCCGACAAGCACACCAACCAGCCGGTGCCGTTTGCGACCTACGCCACACGCACGAGCGGCGGCTGGATCGTGAACGGCCTCAAGCACTTCATCTCCAACGGCAACCGCGCGAGTCACTATCTCGTGATGGTGCAGACCGACCGCGCGAAGACGATGGCGAACGGCTCGACCTGCTTTCTCCTCGAGCGCGGGCATCCCGGCTTCACCATCGGACGCGTCCACGACAAGATGGGCGAGCGGCTCGCGAACAATGCCGAGCTCGTGTTCCAGGACTGTTTAATACCCGATGCGAACGTCGTCGGCGACGTGAACCGCGGCTCCGAAGTCTTCGCGAAATTCTCGCCGCAGTCGAACGCTTACGCCGGCGCAACCGTACTCGGCGTCGCGGTGACGTTACAGCGCAAGGCCATCGACTGGGCGAAGGTGCGCGTGCAAGGCGGGAAGCCGCTCATCGAGCACGACGGCATCCGCGCGCAGTTGGCGGAGATGCGCATGCTGATCGATGCCTCGCGCGCCTACATTCACCGCGCCGCGTGGCTTGCCGACCATCCGCAGTCGGGGTGGGACGCGACGCTCGGCTCGCTGCCGAAAGCGATGGCGGCGCAGGCGGCGTGGCAGATCGCGCAGTGGACGATGGAGATCCACGGCGGACACGGTTACATGAAGGAATTCGGCGTGGAGAAGCTGGTGCGCGATGCGGCGGCGTTCCTGCATTCGGACGGCGTCAACCGGACGCTGTTTCTCAAAGCGGCGAACGCGATGTTTCGCTGACCCCCTCCCCGACTCTCCCCCGCACTTTCGCGCACATCGTCATTCCGATGTCTTCGTCATTCCGATGTCTTCGTCATTCCGGCGAAAGCCGGAATCCAGCGTCTTCTGGATCCCGGCGTACGCCGGGAAGACGAGAGTAGCGTACGCCGGGAAGACGAGAGTAGCGTACGCCGGGAAGACGAGAGTAGCGTACGCCGGGAAGACGAGAGTAGCGTACGCCGGGAAGACGAGAGTAGCGTACGCCGGGAAGACGAGGGTAGCGTACGCCGGGAAGACGAGGGTAGCGTACGCCGGGATGACCTTCGAAAGGTTCAGTCTTCGTCGGACCAGCGCCGGCGGGGAACTGCACCGGCAGCGTGATTCACATCGGCGGCGGCGTCCGCCATGCCGCTGGTATCGAACTTCTCGATCTCCTTCAACAGCGCCTGCAGCCGCTGCTCCTGAACGCTTTCACGCGCACTCTCGTCGCGCAGCCGCATCACCGCCGCAATCGCCGCGTGATAGTCGCGCTTCGTCCTGATGAGTCGCGCAAGAGCTTTTGCCATTGGCATACCCTCCTTGGTTATTCTATCCCCCTCCCGGGAAAACCGCCCGTTCGTCATTCCGGCGAAAGCCCACTGTTTCGTCATTCCGGCGAAAGCCCACTGTTTCGTCATTCCGGCGAAAGCCGGAATCCAAGAGGTTTCTGGATCCCGGCATACGCCGGGATGACGGTGGACGCGCGCGCCGGGATGACGGTGGACGCGCGCGCCGGGATGACGGTGGACGCGTACGCCGGGATGACGGTGGATGCGCGGGCGCCGGATGACGATGGTTCCACAGCCGATGACGAACGCGGCGACGAACAATAACCTCCCTGCCATGCGCGAAAGCGCGGTGTGGAGGCCTGTCCGAGCGGGGTCGAAGAGGTTGGGGAGGGGGCGCCGCGCCAAGGCAGAGCGGCTAGAATGCAGCTCGCCCAACAGGAAACCCGCAGGAGAACCCGATGACCGTCACGCCGCAACTCATCCGCTACATGGCGAACGCCGCGACCACGCCCGTGCCGCCCAACGTCGCCGCAAAAGCGAAGCACCACATCCTCGACACGATCGCCGCGATGGTGTCCGGCGCGACGATCAAGCCCGGCGAATTCGCGCTGAAGTACATCGAGCAGCTCGGCGGCAGGCCCGAAGCGCAAGTACTGGTGAGCGGCCACATGACGAGCGCCATCAACGCCGCGTGGGCGAACGGCATGCTCGCGCACTCCGACGAGACCGACGACTCGAACGGCTCGGCGGGCATTCATCCTGGCTGCGCGGTGATTCCGGCCGCGCTGGCGATGGCGGAACGCGAGAACGCGGGCGGCGAGGCATTCCTGCGCGCAGTCGTCCTCGGCTATGACATCGGCTCGCGCACCACGAAAGCGCTCGGGCGCAACGAGATGCGCGCGCGCAATCATCTTCCCTTCTCCATCGGCGGCACGATGGGCGCAACCGCCGCGGCGGGCTGCATCGCGAAACTGAACGAAGAGCAGTTCCGCCATCTCCTCTCGTGCGGCGCGCAGCAGGCATCCGGCGTCATGACCTACGCGCGCGACACCGAGCACATCGAGAAGGCGTTCATCTTCGGCGGCATGCCCGGGCGCAACGGCATCAGCGCCGCGACCATGGTGCAGGCGGGCTACACCGGTGTCGTCGACGTCTTCGACGGCCCCGGCAACTTCCTCATCGCCTACGCCGAAAAGCCCAGGGCCGAGCAGCTCGTCGCGGAACTGGGCTCGCGCTTCGAAGTGATGCTCACCAATATCAAGAAGTACTGCGTCGGCTTCCCGATCCAGTCCGCGCTCGAGGGGCTCACCGCGCTCATGGCCGAGCACAAGCTCAAGCCCGCCGACATCGAAGCGATCACCGCGCGACTCCCCGAGAGCGGCGCGCGCACCGTCAACGATCGCGACATGCCGGACGTGAACCTGCAGTACATGTTCGCGGTGACGCTGATCGACGGCACGGCGACGTTCGAGGCCGCGCACTCGTTCGAGCGCATGAACGATCCCGCCGTGCTCGCGCTGAGGAAGAGGGTGACGCTGATCGGCGATCCCGAGCTCACCAAGGCGCATCCGGAGAACCAGTCGATCGTGGAGATCACGACGCGCGACGGCCGCAAGCTCGAGCGGCGCACGGTGACGGTGCGGGGGCGCGCCGACAATCCTCTCACGACCGCCGAAGTGGAGGCGAAAGCGGACGAGCTGATGTCACCGGTGTTGGGCAAGGCGCGCGCGCGCGAGCTGATGGACGCGATTCAGAAGCTGGAGAGCGTCGCGAGCATGCGCGACCTCCGCCCCCTTCTCCGCCAGTAAGCGTGTTCGTCATTCCGGCACGCTCGTCATTCCGGCGCCCTCGTCATTCCGGCGCCCTCGTCATTCCGGCGAAAGCCGGAATCCAGGAGGTTTTCTGGATCCCGGCGTACGCCGGGATGACGACGTTGGCGTACGCCGGGATGACGACGTTGGCGTACGCCGGGATGACGACGTTGGCGTACGCCGGAACCCAACGTCATTCCGGCGAAAGCCGGAATCCAGGCTCGCCGGAGCCCCGGGGGGAGGCGGCGCTCCTACTGCGGCACGAGCCCTATCTTCTTCGCGATCTCTGCCTGCCGCGCGATGTCCTTCCGCAGAAATTCGGCGAACTCCTCCGACGTATTCCCGACCGGAATGAGCGCATTCGTTTCGAAGTGCTGACGCACGTCCGGTGTAGCCAGCGCCTTCGCCACGTCCGTCTGCACGCGCCGCACGATCTCCTGCGGCGTGCCTTTCGGAAACCACATGCCGTGATAGCACGTCATCTCGTAGCCGGTGAGCCCCGCTTCGTGGAAAGTCGGCAGATCGGGCAGCATCGGGATGCGCCGCGGCCCGCCGATACCGAGCGCGCGCACCTTCCCCGCCTGGATGTAGGGATACGTGAACGGCGGGCTCGAGAACATTACTTCCACATATCCGCCCAGCACGTCGGTGAAAGCGACCGAAGTCCCCTTGTAGGGCACGTGTCTCAGCTCGATGCCGGCCATCGAATTGAAGAGTGCCGCGGTGATGTGCGGCGGACTGCCGACACCGGCGGATGCGTAGTGCAGCTTGTTGGGATGTTTCTTCGCGAGTGCGATGAACTCCTTCACCGAGCGCGCCGGCACCACGGGATGCACCACGAGCAGGTTGCCGTAGGTGCGGTTGGTTTGCGTGATGGGCGTGAAGTCCGCGAGTGAATCGTACGGCAGCTTCTTGTAATTGGACGGGTTCGAGGAGTGCGAGCAGTTGGTGTAGAGGATGGTGTAGCCGTCCGCGGGTGCCCGCGCGACGAGCTCGGTGCCGATGGTGCCGCTCGCGCCGGGGCGGTTATCGACGAGGAAGCGCTGCCCGGTCCACTCCGCGAGCTTGCCGAGCACCGGACGCGCCGGAATCTCGACGGGACTGCCAGCGGTGAACGGCACGATCACGCGCACCGGCTTCGCGGGATAGCTCTGCGCGGTTGCGGCGGTCACGCCAACGAGCGATGCGGTCAGCATCGTCGCGCCAAGCAGCGCCGCGCCGAGCGCTCGAACCGCACATTCACGGAACGCGCGTCGCCTCATGACACACCTCCTCCCTTCTTCTTGTGGCGCCACGCCGCTTATTGCGCCATCCCTACCCAACAGCGCACCGCTTCGATATTCATGGCGGGGAAACGCCACCGGTCCATCTTCATGCCGACGCATCGTTACCGACTGATCGTCATCCCGGCGTATCGCGACCGGCCGATCAGTCATGCCGACGCATCGTTACCGACTGATCGTCATCCCGGCGTATCGCGACCGGCCGATCAGTCATGCCGACGCATCGTTACCGACTGATCGTCATCCCGGCGTACGCCGGGATCCAGAGAGCGCCTGGATTCCGGCTGTTGCCGGAATGACGAATCACTCCTAACACCGCGTCCGCAAACCGCCTGGATTCCGGCTGTTGCCGGAATGACGAATCACTCCTAACACCGCGTCCGCAAACCGCCTGGATTCCGGCTGTTGCCGGAATGACGAGCCTGCCATTCCTCCTTGGGTTTCGCAGGGCGTTCCCTCCCCTGCAATGCGGGGGAGACCCGTCCTGAAGTCGAAGGGGTCAGGGAGGGGGCGGGCTACTCTTCATCCGACCAGCGCCGGCGCGGGAAATCATCGAGTCCCTCGACGGAATCGGCGGAGCCGTCTTCCTCCGCGTCCTCCACGTCGAACTTCTCGATCTCGCGCAAGAGCGCCTGCAGCCGGCGCTCCTCGTCCGACTCGCGTCCACCCTTCGTGCGCAGCTTGCCGGCAACCGCCGCCGCGCCGTGATAATCGCGCTTGGTCCTGATCGACCGTGCCAGTGTTTTCGCCATCTTCGTGGCCTCCTCCTGGTATCGCCATTCTAATGCGTGATCCCGCGCAATGCGCACTGTCGTCATTCCGGACAATGATCCGGAATCCAGCGCCTTCTGGATCCCGGTTTTCACCGGGATGACGAGGTGCGTCGGGAATACACTCGCCCTACGCCGCTTTGTCCAGCCCGCGCAGCTCCTCCGCCGGCGTACCGTTCTTCCACGGCAGCGGCACGTCGTAGTCCTTCGTGAGGCAATCGTCCGGCAGGCATTCGATCGGCGTGAAGTCGCGGTGCGCGATGTAGCCCGGCCGCTTGAAGCGCCGGATGTGGTTCGACACCGCGCACAACGAGAGATACACCGCCACGCGGTTCCACGGCGAGAGATTCGAAGTGGACGCGTGCACGAGGCAGCCGTGAAAAAGAATCATCGATCCCGGCGGCCCCTTCGGCGCCACGATCCCCCCGCGCTCGACGAGCTTCGTGATGGTGTCGTGGTTGATCACCCACAGCGGATAGCTGGTGGTGCTCGTGTCGTGCTCGGCATCCAGCACGCCCAGCTCGTGGCTCCCCGGAATGAACATGAGCGGCCCGTTGAACTCGTTCACCTCGTCCAGGAAGATCGCGACATTCATCGCGCGCGGCTCCGGCATCCAGTCGTCGTTCTTCCACGTGCCGTAGTCCTGGTGCCACTGCCACACGTCGCCGTCGAACGCCGCCTTGCCGTTGATCTTGAACTGGTGCATGTAGAGCTTCTCGCCGAAGATCTGCTCGACCGGCCGCACCATTCGCGGATGGCGCGCGAGCTTCGCGAACGGCACGCTGTAGAGATGCGCCGCGAAATTGGTGCGCACCACGTCGCCGGTTTTCTCGCGCACGTTCTCGGGACGGTGCTGCGCGTAGAGGCCGGGCACCGCGTCGATGAGCGGCTGCACTTCCGCGGGTGAGAAGAGCGACGGAAAGAAGAGATAGCCGTCGCGGTCGAACTGCTCGAGCTGCGCCTGGGTGAGCTTCATGCGGAGTCACTCCTCTCGCCCAATTATAGGCCTCCTCGATTCCCTCTCGGGCGGAACGAAGTATTTCAGCTACGCAGACGCTTGCGTACATTCGTCATTCCGCTCAACCTTCGTCATTCCCCTCAACCTTCGTCATTCCGGCGAAAGCCGGAATCCAGGCTTTTCTGGATCCCGGCGTACGCCGGGATGACGAGTTCGTTATGCCCCCATCCCGGCCCCTTCGACAGGCTCAGGGCAGGCTTCCCGCAAGCGGGGGAAGGAGTCTTTCTGTCTCTCTCCCCTGCGCGCAGCGCGGGGAGGCCTGTCCTGAGCGCTGTCGAAGGGGCCAGGGAAGGGGCGGGTCAGGAAGGGAACCGCGTGGAGTATGATGCGGGCTTTTGAAAAAACACGCACCGTGCTCCGCACCTCCGTCAAGAAATACAAACTCCACTACGCCTGGATCATCCTCTTCGCGGCGTGCATCCTCAACATCGCGAGCCGCGCCGACCACGGCTCCTTCGCCGTCTTCGTCGAGCCGCTCGTCGAAATCTTCGGCTGGTCGCGCGGCGACATCTCGCTCGCCTACTCCATCGCCTTCATCGTGGGGCTTCCCGCCGTCGTCATCATGGGCTGGCTCGGCGACCGCTACGGCGCACGCATCCTCATGCTCGGCGCCTCGGCCCTCATCACCGCGGGCACGCTGCTGCTTGGCACCATCACCGAGCTGTGGCAGTTCTACGTCTTCTACGGCTTCTTCGTGGGCTCGATGGGGCACGCCGCGTTCACCGTGCTGCTGCCGGTCATCCTCACCCGCTGGTTCAACCGCTACATGGGGCTCGCGGTCGGCACCTACTGGGCCGCGATGGGCATCGGCCCGATGCTCTTCGCGCCGATCTTCCGCTGGCTGATCGAGACCCGCGGCTGGGGCAGCGCGTTCACCATCATCGGGTTGGTGGTCGGCGTAATGCTCTTCGCTTTCTCGCTACTTATCCGCAGCACGCCGGAGGAGATGGGCCTCACCCCCTACGGCGGCGAGGACGAAAAGAAGCAAGCGCCCGCCCAGGCATCAGCGCCGGCGCCGAAGGTGCAGCTCAAGCAAATACTGTCGCAGCGCACGGTGTGGCTCCTCATCGGCATCCATCACCTCGGCTGCGCCGGCCACTCGGTCATCCTCGCGCACGTCGTCTCGATGGCGATCGTGCAGGGCGTCTCGGGCATGGAAGCGGCCGGCGTCCTCGGCACGCTCGCGGGCGCCTCCGCCGTGAGCCGCTTCGCCTCCTCCATCATCGCCGCGCGCTTCGGCGGCCGCGTGCTCTTGACGCTCGCGCTGATCGGGCAGAGCGCGCCGATCGTGATCCTCTTCTTCGCGCACGACGCGTGGGCGTTCTACGCCTTCGCGCTCATCTTCGGCCTCTGCTACGGCGGCGAGATGGTGGGCTTCCCGATCATCAACCGCCAGCTCTTCGGCGCCGCCGCCCCGCTCAGCACAATCTATTCGTTCCAAATGGTCGGCGCCGGCACCGGCATGGCGTTGGGCGGATGGCTCGGCGGATTTCTCTTCGACGTCTCCGGCGCCTACACGTGGTCGATCATCGCGGCGATCGGGTTGACGGTGATCGGGCTGCCGCTCGCGCTCGCGCTGCCGAAGCACAAGCCACCGCCCGCCCCGGGCGAGGGAACGCTCAGCCCGCTCCCCGCTCCCGCGCGCTAACCGTCATTCCGACCCACCCTCGTCATTCCGGCCCACCATCGTCATTCCGGCCCACCATCGTCATTCCGACCCACCCTCGTCATTCCGGCGAAAGCCGGAACCCAGGCGACTTTCTGGATCCCGGCGTACGCCGGGATGACGAATTGCGCGTACGACGGGATGACGACGGAGGCGTACGCCGGGATGACGAATTGCGCGTACGACGGGATGACGACGGAGGCGTACGCGGGGATGACGACGGAGGCGTACGCGGGGATGACGACGGAGGCGTACGCGGGGATGACGAATTGCGCGTACGACGGGATGACGACGGAGGCGTACGGCGGGATGACGAATTGCGCGTACGCTCACGCGCCGAGAAGTCGGCGTGCCAGCAGTGTCTGCATGTCCCGCCGGCCGTCGGCGATCAGGTAGATCAAGACCCTCTTTCCGATAACCCGATAGATGAGGCGATACGGTTTGAAGTACGCTTGCCGGTACTCCCGGATGCCCAACGCCTGCAACTCCTTTGGATGCGGGCCCCGCTCGGGAAAAGCAGCCAGGCGTTCGGCCACCTCGAGCAAGCGCTGCAATACGTAATCGGCCTTCTCCGCCGAATCGAATTCGGCGATATGGTCGCAGATCTCCTCCAGATCGCGCTCCGCGCCCTGCGTGATCAGGACTTCGTAGCGCATTAATCCCTGTTCTTCTTCGCCCGGAGCCGGCGCACGACATCGGCAACCGGCTTGGCCTTGCCTTCCTCCACCTCGCGGTTGCCCAGCGCCAGGATCTTGAGCAGGGCGAGCGTTTCCTGCGTCGCCTCATACGAGGCCACGTCCTGCATCACGGCCCGCGCTTCGCCATTTTGCGTGATCAACAACGGCTCCCGTTCCTCTGCCAGCCTGTCCAGGATCTCCGCGGCGTTAGCTTTCAGATAACTGATCGGCTTGATTCGTGATGAACGCATTTTCGAGTCCCCGTGCACGACGCAGGACCAAATATAGTCCGTTATCGGTCCACCGACAACTGCGTCCTTGTACGGGCACTCAATACCGAAACGTTCGTCATTCCGGCGAAAGCCGGAACCCAGGCCACTTTCTGGATCCCGGCGTACGGCGGGATGACGACGGAAGCGTACGCCGGGACGACGACGGAAGCGTACGGCGGGATGACGACGGAAGCGTACGCCGGGATGACGACGGAGGCGTACGCCGGAACGACGACCTCGTCATTCCGACCCACCCTCGTCATTCCGGCGAAAGCCGGAACCCAGGCCACTTTCTGGATCCCGGCGTGCGCCGGGATGACGAATTGCGCGTACGACGGGATGACGACGGAGGCGTACGCCGGGATGACGACGGAAGCGTACGCCGGGATGACGACGGAGGCGTACGCCGGAACGACGACCTCGTCATTCCGACCCACCCTCGTCATTCCGGCGAAAGCCGGAATCCAGGCGACTTTCTGGATCCCGGCGTGCGCCGGGATGACGAATTGCGCGTACGCCGGGATGACGACGGAGGCGTACGCCGGGATGACGAATTGCGCGTACGCCGGGATGACGACGGAGGCGTACGCCGGGATGACGACGGAGGCGTACGCCGGAACGACGACGGAGGCGTACGCCGGGATGACGACGGAGGCGTACGCCGGAACGACGACCTCGTCATTCCGACCCACCCTCGTCATTCCGGCGAAAGCCGGAATCCAGGCGACTTTCTGGATCCCGGCGTGCGCCGGGATGACGAATTGCGCGTACGCCGGGATGACGACGGAAGCGTACGCCGGGATGACGACACTGCGGCGAAGCGTTGCGATGGAAGCCACACCTTATAATCACCGCCGGAGGTAACCACCCATGCCCATCATCGATTCCCAAGTCCACGCCTACGAAGCCAACACCCCGCAACGCCCCTGGGCTAGCGTCCCCAACTGGCCCCCGCACGTCACCGGCGACGAGATGGTCGCTGCGATGGACAAGGTCGGCGTGGACGGCGCGATCTTCGTCTCGCCCTTCGCGATGTACCGCTATGACGCGAGCTACGCGGTGGAAGTGCAGTGCAAGCATCCCGGCCGCTTTGCCCTGGTGAAGCCGGTCGATCCCGATGATCCCGCGGTGGCCGACGTGATCGCCGAATGGAAGAAGACGCCCGGCACGGTCGGCATCCGCATCATGCTCGTCAAGGAGCCGGGACGCGACCGCGATCCCAATCACCCCGGCTTCGAGCGCATCCTGCGCGCGGCGGCGCGCCACGATTTCCCGGTGAACCTCCTGTGCTGGGGCAATCTCGAGGCGGGCACCACACTGATCGACCGCCACCCCGACGTGCGCTTCGTGCTCGACCATCTCGGCATCCTGCAGCCGCGCACGCCCGAGGCGCGCTCGCCCGAGCCGTGGGCGGAACTCCCCAAAGTGCTCGACCTCGCGCGACGCCCGAACCTGGTGATCAAGGTGAGCGGCGCGTGCACGCTCTCGCAGAAGCCGTATCCCTACCCGGACATCTGGGACCCGCTCGCGCGCGTGTTCGACGCCTGGGGCTTCGAGCGCTGCCTGTGGGGCACCGACTGGACGCGCGCCTACGCGGTCGTCAACTACGAGCAGGCGGTCAAGCCGTTCCTCGAGACCGACCGCCTGAGCGAGAGCGAGCGCGCGATGCTGATGGGCGGCGCCTGCGCGAAGGTCTACCGCTGGTCCCCCACGAAGCGCTAAGAGTGGGCTACCTCGCCTTCGCTCCCCACAGACATGATCAATCCCAGAAGTCAGCGCCTGACGCGGATCCGCCGGACTCTATAAGGGGCCGCGGGTGCATGCAATGCACCTTTTGATCGCGCCTCCGCGAGACTCAGGGCCTCGGCAAGAGAACGCGGTGAATGGACGGCCACGCCGCCGATGGTCTTTCCGTAGAGCGCCCCGAAGTGCGTACGGTCCCCGGTCACCAGTGCATCACACCGATTCCGGATGGCAGCAGCGAGCACGGGGCGATCGTCCGCGGGAAGCAGCACATCTGTCGGAAGTGCAGGCACGCCCGCCACAACCGGCACATTACTCAAACGCCGGGAAAGCGCTTCGAAGAATTCGATGGTGCCGGGCGCCTTGGCAGCGAGATTGCGTCGCGCCTCTTCCACCACGTAAGCATCCACCACACACTCATGCCCGGCATTCAGGATGACCTCGACGAAGCGCCGTACTGCGCCGTCGGATTTGGCGGCGGAGAAGAGGACATTCGCATCGAGAAAGATGCGCATCCTGGTCCTCTCTAGCGAGTGCTCTTCTTCTTCGCGCGCGGAAGAACTTTGTCCAACTCGGCTTCCGCCTCGTCGAATTCCCGAATGCGAGCGTCGCTGTACATCTCGATGGGAAGCGTCACGGCGGGACGCAATAACAGTCCCTCGGGCGTCGTTTCGGCGATGAGCTGAGTATCGGCCTTGAGACCGAGGGCGCGGCGCAGCTTGGCGGGCAGCGTCACGACACCCCGGCTGGTTACGGTAACCGTGGTTTTCATGGGACTCCATTATCACCGAAATGCAGAATTACTGCAATACAGCCATTACCCTTCGCCGCCCTACGCCTGCTGTTCGCGCGATCAGGGCTTCGCGGCGACCACCATGATTTCGACCCGCGTATCGCGCGTGGCGAGGCCGCACTCCTGGCAGGCGCGCGCCGGCTTGTTCTCCGGATCGACCCACGCCTTCCACGCCGCGTCCATCTGGTCCTTCTCGCGGATGTCGCTGATCCAGACGTTCGCGGACAGGAGCCGCGACTTGCTGGTGCCCGCCGCGGCGAGCAGCCCGTCGATCTTGCGCAGGACCTCCTCGGTCTGCGCCCTGCAGGAATCGGACGGACCGCGGTTGTCGGCGACCGTGCCGGCGATGAACACGAGGTTCCCGTATTCCACGATCTTGCTGAGCCTTTCATCGGACTGCTGACGCTTGATCGGAATGCTCATGGATGCTCCTTTCTGAAATAAAGCGTTTGCCCGTCTGCCATACGCCGGTCAGCACAATCAGGCGTAAAATACGGCACATGAAACTCGCCAAGTCGAACCGATTCCTGCGATCAGCCGCGAAAGCGGATGCTCTGCTCTGGATTTCGGCGAAAACCTCGTCGGCAATCGAAGGGATTCGAGCACCCTTTGCCAACGGCCGCGAGGCCTTGGATCTATCTTCCACCGACGCACTGATCAGATACTGGAAGAGGCGGTCTTTCGCGTCCGGTCGATAACCCGGAGAAACATCTCCGTCAGTAGGTCGTAATCGTTGCCGACCGCCGCGTGTATGCCGGCGATGTAGCGGCGTTTTCCGCGCCCGTCGAGCGGTGAAAAATCAAGCGGCGGCAAGCCCGCCTGCAACCCCATGAGCAAGGCCAGCAAGCGTGCAAGACGACCATTGCCTTCCCGAAACGGGTGAATCAGGACGAACTCGCCGTGAACCACCGCGAGTGCCTGGGCGACCTTTGCATCCGATCCTGGGCGGCAAGGGGTATATCGGCGAAGCACCTCTCGCCCGAAGGCCGCCGTCAATTCGGGGATGAGCCGGGCGCTCGCAAACTGGAACCCACCCTTTCCTACATTGGCGACGCGGAACTCTCCCGCCCAGTCGTAGATCGGGCTCAGCCACATTCTGTGTAGCTGGCAGATATCGGACACAGTAAAAATGTGTTCATCGGAAAACGCGTTGATCGCCTCGCGCTGTGCGAGTCGCAACGCCTGAGATTCCGCCAACTGAATATCACGCACGCGCGTAATGCCCAGGCGATTGCGCAACACCCGTCCACGAGACCCCGGCTCAAATTCGGCTTTGATACCCTTTGGATCGTAGCGTGGCATCAAAGCACGTCGCCTATGCGGGACGTGTTCCTCGACACTTGGGAAAAGCAGTGCAGCCCCAGAATGAGCTTCCCGCGTGATTTCCCTTGCGCGCAGTTCTCAACACCATCGGAGAGCTGCATTCCGGACAGCGGGGAACTTCGCCGGGAGCCGTCTTCCCGGACGATGATCCGGGATCCAGTCTCAAAGAAGTCCCTGCAGACTGACTCTTGATTATTTCGGAAAGTCGCTCGCCGTCTATCAGCTCTATCTCTCGCCCTTCCGCAAATCGCTTCGCCTCCTCTGTAAAATAGCCCGACGTAACGACATATCCGCCAGCAGCACGCTCGGCCGCCATCACACCATACAGTTCCCGGATCGTCTCTACGCCTACGCGCCGCGCCTTCCATTGCTTGCACTGCACGAGATACCGATCTCCACCGCGCGACAAGATGATATCCACACCTCCGTCAGCGCCACCGCGCGCGAGCACCGTCACTGAAAACCCTTGCCGCCTGAAGTGCTCTCCAACAAGTTGCTCGAATTCCCGCCACGACATCGCCTGGAGCACATCCTTCGACTCCCCGGTCGCAGCCTGATCATGAAGCGCGTTCAGCTTCCATCGGGAGAAGACTGAAACTATGGCACCGATAAGAAACGCGGCGGGAAGCACATATTGACCGACCGTCGCTGCCGCTTTGAACATCGCCTTGCTGACCGAAACTCCGATGTCCTTGGTGCTCCCCGAGATCGCGATCTCCATTGTCGCAACAGGGTGCAACACCAGATAGGCGACAGCCGCCAGAATGACCCCCACCCACCACGGAAACTTCGCGCCGATCTCTACAAGATCTTCAAATGTGCTTTGCCGTCTTCTTCCCATGATCGTTGCCAGCATCAAGCAAGAAACTTGGATTCGTTATGCCAGCGCAGAAGCTCGCGATCAGGACGCTGACCGATGGATCGGGGAATCGCAATTTCGGTTCCATGCAGCGGATAGTATGATCGGCCGTTGTGGAAGTGGTCCTTCAACTGCTTACTGACTTCCAGCCTGTATTCCGGAGTCACGGTCACGTACCCACGGTCAAACAAGCGATGAAGATCGGAGCGAAGCAGGACACCATTGCTGACGGAATGCGGTCCATCCTCCGCGAACGGCTTGATGTGCGCGGCCTCAAGCGCCGGAAGCGAATGTTCCTTTGTGACCGCGCATGCCCGATCGTATGCCTCCGTCACCGCCACACGGAAAGATCCCTGCCCTAAACGCGGGACCACGAGCGTCGGCGTCCCCCATCGGCGGGCCGCAAAATCAGTTGCCGGCATCTCGGCGAGCGGCACGACCCCAATGCTCACCGCTCTTTCCTCGCACTCTCGCCAAACTCTGAGTCCCTCTCCTTGCGTAAGATCGTAGCGCTTGTATCGAAGGTTCTGCCGGCCCCAATCCGAAGGTTGCCGCACCCACAGTTCCCTTGGAAAAAACACCGCAGACGCGAGAATTATGCAGCCGATCTGCTGCAGGTCCCGACCCACTGCAATATTGTTCTGTTCGCGGATTGCTCTTAATCGGCTTTGCATCTCCGCGAGGGTCGAGGCGCCGTTTCCTTCGCCGAAGCACTCCCACGCGAGCCACTCCGGCAGCCGGGCAAAGCCAGATACCAGCCCGAATCCGCCGATCGCGTTGCTGGGCGCCTTGAGCCGGAAGAAAAATGGTGACCCCGGCTCCCCATGAAAAGCATAGTAGTCGGAGGGATTCCAGAAGTTGACCTCTTCCCACCGGCTCTCACGTTGGAGAAAGTCGAACCAGTCTGAGTGTGTATTGGCGACGAAGCCGTTCATACAGGTAGCGTTGGTACTTCGTCTCTAAACGACCGCCCACTCTTCGCTCAGCACTTCCGCCTGCTCCAGCACTGTTTGCGTCGCCTTTTCCTGCTTGTCGGGCGGATAGCCGTACTTGCGCAGGATGCGTTTCACGTACACGCGCAACTGCGCGCGCACGTTCTCGCGAACCGTCCAGTCGATCGTGACGTTCTTCTTCACCGTCGCGACCAGCTCGCGGGCGATGGTCTTGAGCGTCTCATCCCCCAGCACCTTCACCGCGCTATCGTTCGTCTCGAGCGCGTCGTAGAACGCCACTTCGTCATCGGACAGCCCAAGTTCCTCTCCGCGCCGGCCCGCCTGACGCATGTCTTTCGCGAGCTGGATCAACTCCTCGATGATTTTCGCGGTCTCGATCGCGCGATTCTGGTACTTGCGCAAAGCCTGTTCCAGCATCTCGGCAAACGAACGCGCCTGCACGACGTTGCGCCGGCTCCGCGCCCTGATCTCGCCCTTCAGGAGCTTCTGCAGCAGCTCGACCGCCAGGTTTCGATGAGGCATCCCGCGCACTTCAGCGAGAAATTCGTCCGACAAGATGGAGATGTCCGGCTTTCTGAGTCCCGCCGCCGCGAAGATGTCCACCACCGCGTCCGATACCACCGCCTTGGAAATGATCTGGCGGATGGCGAACTCCAGCTCCTCGTCGGTCTTGCGTTCGCCCGAGACGTTCTTTGCGAGCACCGCCCGAACCGCCTGAAAGAATCCCACGTCGTCCCGAATCCGCAGCGCTTCGGTATGCGGCACTGCGAGCGCAAAAGCCTGCGACAGCTCACTTACCGCCTGCAACAGGCGGGCCTTTCCATCGTCCTGCGCGAGTATGTGCTCCTGCGCCGCCGGCAGCAACGCGAGGCGGTCCTGCGGCTTGCCTGTCGTCCAGCGGCTCCAGTCGAAGCCGTGAAACAGATTGCGGCAGATCTCGTACTTCTCCAGCATGAGGGCCACGGCCTCGGCCTGGTCGAGAGCGGTCTTCCCCGTGCCGCCCGCCTCGGTGTAAGTCGCGAGCGCCTGTTTCAGCTCGTCTGCGAGACCCAGGTAGTCCACCACCAGCCCGCCCGGCTTGTTCCTGAAGACGCGATTCACGCGAGCAATCGCCTGCATGAGCCCATGCCCGCGCATCGGTTTGTCCACATACATCGTATGGAGGCTCGGCGCGTCGAACCCGGTCAGCCACATATCGCGCACGATCACGATCTTGAACGGATCGTTTGGGGCGCGGAAACGCAGCGCAAGCGCCTCGCGTCGCGCCTTGTTGCGGATGTGTGGCTGCCATTCAAGCGGGTCGGACGCTGAACCGGTCATCACGACCTTGAGCGCTCCCTTCTCGTCGTCCTCGCTGTGCCACGCCGGGCGCAATGCCGCCAGCTCGCGATAGAGTTCCACGGCGATACGGCGGCTCATCACGACCACCATCGCCTTGCCTTCCATCGCGGCGAGCCGATTCTCGAAGTGGTCCACGAGATCGCGGGCGACAAGCCTGACGCGGGTCTCGGAGCCCACGATCGCTTCGAGCTGCGCCCACTTGCTCTTGAGCTTTTCCTTGCGCTCGACTTCTTCGCCTTCGGTCGCCTCTTCGAACTCGGGATCGATTCTGGGCCGCTCTGACTCCTTCAGCCCGAGTTTCGCGAGGCGGCTCTCGTAGTAGATCGGCACGGTCGCGCCATCGGCCACCGCGCGTTGAATGTCGTAAATACTGATGTAATCACCGAATACGGCCCGCGTGTTAGCGTCGGTCTTCTCGATCGGCGTGCCGGTAAACCCGATGAACGAAGCGTTCGGCAACGCATCGCGCATGTGGCGGGCGAAACCGTCGATGAAGTCGTATTGGCTGCGATGCGCTTCGTCGGCGATGACGACGATGTTGCGCCGCTCCGAGAGCACCGGGTGCCGGTCGCCGCGCTCCTCGGGGAAGAACTTCTGGATGGTGGTGAACACCACGCCGCCCGAGGCCACCTTCAGCTTCTCGCGCAGATCGGCACGGTCCGCCGCCTGCACCGGCGGCTGGCGCAGGAGATCGCGGCAGCGGGCAAAGGTGCCGAACAGCTGGTCGTCGAGGTCGTTCCTGTCAGTGAGCACGACGATCGTCGGATTCGCCATCGCCGGGTGCAGGATGATGCGGCCGGCGTAGAAAGCCATCGTCAGGCTCTTGCCCGAGCCTTGCGTGTGCCAGACCACGCCCACGCGGCGGTCGCCCGGCTCCCCGCCCGGTTTGCGGCCTGCCTCGTAGCGCCCCTCCAGCTCGGCGACCCGGTCTCCGGCGATCCGCTTCGCCGCCCGCAGCGTCTCTTCGACCGCGGCGTTGACGGCGTGGAACTGGTGGTAGCCAGCCATCTTCTTGACAAGCTTACCGCCGCCCTCGTCCTCAAAGACGACGAAGTGGCGCACGAGATCGAGGAAGCGGCGCTTCTCGAATACACCTTCCAGCAGCACCCGGAGCTGCGACATCGAGCCCGGGGCGTCCTTTTCGCCCGTAATTGTGCGCCAGGGCTTGAACCACTCCTTGCCCGCGCCGAGTGCGCCGATACGCGCCTCGACGCCGTCCGAAACGACCAGCGCTGCGTTCGTCGCGAAGAGCGCGGGGATCTGCGCCTGATAGGTCTGGAGCTGCTGCCAGGCTGTCCAGACGGTGGCGTTCTCGTCGGCGGCGTTCTTCAGTTCGATCACCGCGAGGGGCAGACCATTCACGAACAGCAACACATCCGGCCGGCGCGTGTGCTGCCCCTCGGCAACGGTAAACTGGTTCACGGCCAGCCAGTCGTTGTTAGCGGGATCGTCGAAGTCGATCAGCCGCGCCTGATCGCCGGCGATCGAGCCGTCGGCGCGGCGGTACTCCACCGTCACGCCGTCCACCAGCATTCGGTGCGCCGCGCGGTTGCGCTCGAGCAGCGAGGGCGCGGAGAGGCGCGTGAGCTTGCGGAAGGCGTCTTCGAGCGCCTCCGCCGGAAGCGCCGGGTTGAGCCGCGCGAGCGCCTGACGCAGGCGACCTTCGAGAACCACGTCGCGGTAGCCAGGATCGCTGCGCTCCGCGGCTGGCTCGCCCGCTGCAATCTCGGGGCCGTGCTTGAGCGCATAGCCGAGCGCTTCGAGCCAGGCGAAGGCGGCGTCTTCGACTACGGACTCGGAAAATCCCGTCATAGTGCCTTCCTATCGCAGTGCGCGCCTTCGGCTCTACACGACTTCCGGATCAATGACGCGTTTAAGAGAGGTCCAGATGGCTTCCCTCCGACGCGAGCGAAACATGTCGAAAGTGACTTTGTCAAACGCCAGCTTCTGTGGATCGTCCGCAAACTCTTGCACGAGCAGATGGCGTTCAATAGGCACGCCTTGAGTACGCAATCTCTGGAAGTACGAAGCCGGCAACTCTGCGCGTTTTCGGATGTTATCCGTAGCACCGAAGAAGCGAAGGTTACCGATGTCGTTGATCTCGCTGCTCGAACATCCTAATCGGGAGCGAAGCATGTACTGCGGATAGATGTGATCGACGTGAGGCTCATTGCCCTTGAAAGCGACGTCGAACGGCGATGCACCCCACTTGTCGAAATAAACGACGTTCAACAAGAGCGGCCTAAGACGGGTATCCGACAGATTGCTCGGCAGAAGCTCCACCTGTACACCACGGGATGACATGAAGTACGTCTTGATGGCATCAAGAGGGAACGAGCCTGCAGAGGCCTTGCTGACAATTCCATGCAGGGCATTCAGTGTCGCGTCAGTCTGACTCGAGAACCAGCCGAAAAGCTGCGCCTTGTGATAGTAAGCGCCCATCGCGGCACGAGCGCCTTCGGTTGGCTTAGGGTTGTAAAAGAGGAAGTCGAACAAAGGGATGAGTGCGTTATAGCTGCGGATAAGACGGTCCGCGCTGAGCCTCAAGTGCTGTACCATGAAGTCGCGGAGCTCCTTGAAAGCTTGTTCAGCCCGATCCCAGTTGCTCTCCATCCTAGCGAGTAATTGCTCGCCGCGCGCCCCATAGAATTTCTCCGTGAGCACTTCCGCACCCTCGCCATGTGCGAGCAGTAGCGCTTTCAGCACGAAATCTCCATCGATGTTCAGGCGCCCGCCGTTCAGCAAGTCTACTGTCTGCTCGACGCGCTCCTCAATGTCGTCCCATCCTTCCTTCATGGCCGCGAACATGAGGTCGCCAGCTGTGAGCTTCGTCCCACCGGAATTGACCCGCACGAAGATCTCGAGGATGCGCCGATAGGGATATGGGCTGGCGACGCCGTCCAGCTCGTCGGCCCAGAAAAACTTGTCGTGATGCAGTAGCGAATGCAGCTGGCTGATATTGCTTCGCACTCGGCGTTCACGCGCACGCCGTGCATCGGCGCTTTCCGTCAGCACTCCGGAAAGAGCGTCGTTCACGTCGTCCGCAATGGATAGTGGGTTGCTGGTTGCGAAGCGTTCTGAAAGGTCCCTCACGCGAAACTGAGGAAGTCCGACTTTCTCCGATCTGAACTGAAGCTGAAACAAGCTCTCGCCGTTGTCTGCGGCCGCCTCGCCGCCCGTCACATCGAAGTAAGCCTCGGCGATCGCGTTGCCTTCCTCCTTGATGCCGCCGCGGAAGATGCAATGAAGTGTCTGAAGTCTCTGTTGACCGTCTAGAACAAACACCTTCTCCACGTTTGGGGCTGACTTTGCGCTGTCGTAGAACTGCGAAAGGTCAGCATCCACGTCAATGAGAGGCATGAACCTTCGTGCGCGGATCTCCTCCTTGGTACGCCACAGAAGAAATGTCTGGATGGGATAGTTCCGCATCAGGCTGTCGAAGAGGCGGGCCATCTGCTCGCGCTCCCAAACGAACGGCCGCTGGATGTGCGGAAGCAGGAGCCTTCCTGCATCAATGTCTTCAAGGAGCCGAAAAAGGGAATGTGGTTTGTAGCTCATCGGGTGGCCTCCTTACTCACCGCAGCTTTTCAGTCGCTATACATGGCGTGTTATTGATCTGCACCGTATTCTGGACACAAGCGGTTCGCACTGCAGCCAACCACTACGACGCGCAGGCACTCTGGAAGCTGCGCTCCACTGCCGGCTTGCCGTCGATCTCCGGGCCGTGCTTGGCCATGTAGCCGAGCGTTTCGAGCCAGGCAAGCGCGACGTCTTCGACGACGGATTCGGTGAAGGCACTCATTCGGACTCCGCCTCCGCTGCGGAGCCGCTGACGAGACGCACCATTGCCGTAAAATGCTGAGCGTCTTCCGACTTGATCAGCTCCAGGAGATCGGCCAAGACAGCACGCGCTTCGCCGAGTAGCGACGGGTCGTGCTCGGGTTCTCCGACTGTGTCGCCGTGGGAATGGGTGTGCACAAAACGGGCGATACGAACCTTCTTTGCCTCGTCGAAGGTCACGTCCTTCAGCTTCTGCCAAAGCTCTCCGGCAATTTGAGGGCGCCGGAATGCCAAGAACATTTCGAGTAACCGCCGCGCAACGTTCGGTAGACCATAGTTCTGCTCAAGCTCGGTTTCGCCCGTTGTGTTGGCGGCTCGATGTACGCAAGCGAACAAGTAGTGATACTCCGACTCGTACTGCTCCAGCAGCGGATCCAGCGCACGAAGTGCCGTGCACCTTGGGTTGGACGCCTGCACTCGATCGAGCATGTAGAAGCGCGCAGGACGCTGATTGATGTCCTTCTTGTTCTGTCCCTTCTGGTGATGAAACCAGTTCCGGACTTGGCGAAAGAATGGAAAATTGTGAGTCAGCACGAATAGCTGCCCCGCATCCTGCGTGCGGTGTCTGATGAAACCGAACGCGAGATAAAGCGCATTCGCGTCCAAGCTGGACACAGGGTCGTCAAGGACGACGACACCCTGACGCAGGTCAAACCGCCTGTCGCGCAGCGACTTGAGGAAGTAGAGAAGCGCCAACGCAGTACGCTCACCCTCGCTCAGGGTTTCGGCAAGCTGGCCGTCCCGTAGGAGTTGATAGCCCGTCTCCTTGACCTGAAGACTGAGCTCATTGTGTCCGAGGTACTTGCGCAGATCTTCGTTGAGCTCTTCGGCCGGCTGCCGGTGCCCCACGATCTCGCGCTCCAAGCTTCCGATGTCGCCCGTTAATCGCTTGACATCGTGCTCAAGCGGGCCGATCGCATCCGATGCTGCCTTCACGGCTGTAGCAAGTCGCGAGTATTCGTCGAGAGTTTCCGCGATCAAATCGAGCGCGAGACGATCTCTGGCATTTGTTGTCCGCCCTTGGAAGTCGTCGCACGCCCCATTATGCCGAGCGATGATCTCGTTGAGTCGAGTAATGGTTTCCGCGTCTATTGTCGGAAGCTTTAGTTCGAGCGGAACGCTCTTGAATGGTTGGCTCGTCTTCGCGTGGAGTGCGCCCTGTAGATCACCTACGAATACGGAGACTTGTTCGACCGCGCCCCGAAGATCAGCGCACCGGGAATCGTACTCAGCGGCCAGATCGTCATAGAGCGCCATGCGATCTGGCAGACGAAGACCCTTTGCCTCATCCACGAGCTTGCTGAGATTGGCACGCTGCCAATCGAGCCGCTGAAGGAATCGGTCGTACTCTGCACTAAAGTGCGATTCCAGGGCAGACAACCGCGCGCCGGGAAGCGACTGTTCGCAGAAGAGGCAGCTCTGTGCCGCTCTGGCCTTATGCAGCCCAAGCCCATGACGCAACCAATCACTTAATGTTGGATCATCTTTCAGTGACTCGATGGCGGAGGATGCGACGGTCGTGGCAAGCACGTTCGCTACGTCGCTGTGCAACTGCATCAGCGAAGGGAACCGATACGAAACCGTAGCGACCTTCGGCTTGACATTTGCCCGGTGTTGAACGAGTAAGTTGCCTCGATCATTGTCGGACAGCCGGTGCGACGGCGCGTCTCCCGCTACCACCATTTGCCCCGCGCGCGTTCGATAGTCCGCCTTGTTATAGTCGTTGTATTTGCCTGGGCCTGGGACTCGAAGTGTATCCTTGATGACTCTGGCTCGCTCAACACAGTGCCTGTCGAGATCTCTTTCGGCCTGCTGGTGAGCTGAGCGTGCGTGTTGGAGAGCGGTCTCTTTTGCAGTTCTCTCTATCTTTAGGCGATCTACCTCCTTCTGTTTTTCGACACCCTCCTTGCCAACCACGAAGATCGGGGGCACTTCTCCGCCACTGACCGGAAAGACATTTTCGCTTACGAAGTCGCGATTGAACACTCGAACGGGCACCGTCGCCTTCGGGAAGTCCTGCCCGGTGACCTGGTGTCCGTCGATGAAAAGCGTTACTTCCCCAGGCGAACAGGCGACGCGCTGCTCAATCGCGCGAAAGACGCGGCTCAAGGTCGTCTTCCCCGAGCCGTTCCAGCCGTAAATCAGGTTGAAGCGACCAAAGCTTGGTAGGTTAGCAGGCCAGGTGAAGTCACGCAGCACACCGGGATGTTTCAGGCGCGCGATCTTCGTAATCAAGCTCACGCGACCCTCGCAATGAACCTCGCGGCGTCCTTCACGCGTATCTCGCCACAGATGAGCTTGGGCAGAAGCGTGTCGCGAAGGGCGGCAAGACTGCGGGCTTCCCGGCGACATTCGAGCGTCCGCGCGATCATCGGGTTGGCGATTCTTTCGAAGGTAGTAATGAGCGCCTCGAGCGGCTTGGCAACTGCAAGCGACAGAATTGCGGTAGATTGTGCTCGCTGGTGGCTCTTCGATGTTCCGGTAACAAGTCCTTCTAGCTCCTGCCGAAAATTTGGCGATCTCATGGCGCAGTACGCATACGCCCGCCCATATGGTGAGCGAGGCGCGAGCACGAGGAACTCCGTAGAGCAAACGGCCCGATCGCCCGGCTGGACATCAACGAGCCACACGCGCTCGATCTCCGGATTGAGCTTAGAGAGCAACACGACACCCGGGGGAACGCGGGTCTTCTGGCTCTTGATACTTGCCCCGAACTCCGTCGCGGGCCATTGGCCCTCGTCGAATGCGGGAATGCTGAAGTGCCGGAACAGCTGGTCCGGAGAGTCCAAGGGGTTCTCGTTGTCGCGCACATGTTCGGTGACGTCACCCAGCGTTCCCACCTCCCACCCCTTCGGAATCTCCCCCAGCGCCGAGTCCTCGAAGGAGTCGGGGAAAAGGTCGGCGAGGGGTTTGGGGAGGCCGGAGTCGCGGCCTTCGGACTTGGCGCGGACGGGGTCGAAGTCCACGAACCACGACTTGAACAGCGCCCGCGCCATCGCCTCCAGCGTCTCGCTCATCCGTCGGTTCAGCTCGATCTTGTCATCCAGCGTGCCGAGGATGTGAGCGATGGCACGCTGTTCCGTAAGGTCAGTCGGACCGCCGATCGGGAAACTAGGCATGTCGATGAGCGGTATGCGATCGACTGTGCTGCCATGTATCGTTCGCGAACGTAGCGTCTCCTGGAACTGTGGACCAAGGTAGGCATATAGAAGAAAACGTTCGTCGACCTCGCCTTTCTTAGCGCGCAGGAGGCCCATCCGTCGACCAAGACAACACTTCAAACCCTTCGGAATGCGCGCAGCTTCGCCGAGACGGGTTTCATAGGAGAACACCACGTCCCCGGGTTGCGGCTCGACTCTTCGGGTCCAGCGAGCGTAATCTTCCTCGGATAGGTGCTCTACCTCGGTGAGATTCAGTCGACCTCTTGCAAGGTTCGAGATCCCCAGAAACACAGGACCGCTCTCCGTCTTCGCTGGTGTCGCGTGCGGCCCGTCGAAGATTTCAGCGAGCTCGCCGATAGGCCGCTCTCGCCACTCACCCGCCATACCCAAGCTCCTTCAGATTGGCGGCGATTGCGGCGTCCAGCTTCGCGGCCTCAGCCTGCTGCTCGCGCAGCGTCGCGACGAGCCACTTCATATCTTTTCTTCCCACGGCGCGAAACCGATCGAACGTTTCTTCCGCTGGGGCGGGGTCATCAATTCACGAATGGCATCGAATACGACTTTGAACTGAGCGTCGTACTTCCTTTCGAGCGTCGCGAGCTTGCGCGCAAGTTCGGCACTGGAGGCAAGCATCTGCCGCAAACGGACGAAGGCGCGCATGATCTCGATGTTGACCATAACGGCACGCTTGCTGCGCAGGACGCTGGACAGCATGGCCACGCCCTGCTCGGTGAAAGCGTAGGGCAGGTACTTCCTATGCCGCCCACGTCCTGTCTTTAAGGTCACAGTTTGTGACCTTAAACGTTCCGCTTCTTCGGTGGTCAGTTGAAACATGAAGTCGGCCGGGAAGCGCTCCATGTTGCGCCTCACCGCCTGGTTCAAGACTTTGACCTCCACCTCATAGAGTGTCGCGAGGTCCTCGTCGAGCATGACCTTCTGGCCGCGAATGAGGACGATGCTCGAATCGATTCGCTCCAGTGGAATAACGGTCCGTGCTCTCGTCATCCCTGAGTTCCTTCAGTTCCTTCCCTTTGCCGTCCTGGCCGAGGTTGATTCGCCATTGATGTCGCATCTTGCGATATCAAAACGAGAGTCCCGAGCGAGAAGGCCGCTCCAACTTGAAATCACAATTGTGATTTCAAACTGCCTAATCCCGCGGCATCTTGCTGGAATAAGGTGTTACTGGCCATAGCCCAGTTCCTTCAGGTTGGCGGCGATCGCGGCGTCGAGCTTCGCGGCCTCGGCCTGCTGCTCGCGCAGGGTCGCGGTGAGGCGCTTCATCTTCTCCTCAAACGGCTCGCCGTCGTCCTCGGCGGCTTCTGCGCCGACGTAGCGGCCGGGAGTGAGGACGTGGCCGTGCTTGCGGATGTCGTCGAGGGTCGCGCTTTTGCAGAAGCCGGGGATGTCTTTGTACTCCCCTGGATTCCGGCTTTTGCCGGAATGACGATGGTCGCAGCGCCAGGCGTGGTAGGTGCCGGCAATCTTCGCGATGTCGGCGTCGGTCAGCTCGCGGTGGGTGCGGTCTGCCATCGTGCCGAGCTTGCGCGCGTCGATGAAAAGCGTGTGGCCGCGGCGGTCGCGGAACCGTTCTGGATTCCGGCTTTCGCCGGAATGACGAACTTGGGAATGACGACCTGATTTGTCGCGGGCGAGGAACCAGAGGCAGACCGGGATCTGCGTCGAATAGAAGAGCTGGCCGGGCAGCGCAACCATGCAGTCCACGAGGTCGGCCTCGATGATGGCCTTGCGGATCTCGCCCTCGCCGGACTGGTTCGACGACATCGAGCCGTTGGCCAGCACGAACCCTGCGAGGCCGGTGGGCGCCAGATGATGGATGAAGTGCTGCACCCAGGCGAAGTTCGCGTTGCCGGCGGGCGGCACGCCGTAGATCCAGCGCTTGTCGTCGCGCAGCAGTTCGCCACGCCAGTCGCTGTCGTTGAACGGCGGGTTGGCGAGAACGTAGTCGGCCTTGAGGTCGGGGTGCTTGTCGTTGTGGAAGGTGTCGCCGTGGGCGATCTGCGCGTCGATGCCACGGATCGCGAGGTTCATCTTCGCGAGGCGCCAGGTGGTGTAGTTCGATTCCTGGCCGTAGATCGAGATGTCGCCCAGGCGCCCGGCGTGGGCCTCGATGAACTTCTCGCTCTGCACAAACATGCCGCCCGAGCCGCAGCACGGGTCGTAGACGCGGCCCTTGTATGGCGCGAGCATTTCGACCAGCACGCGCACCACGTGGGTCGGCGTATAAAACTGGCCGCCCTTCTTGCCCTCCGCGCTCGCGAACTGCGACAGGAAGTACTCGTAGACGCGGCCGAGGGTGTCCTTGGCGCGCTCGGCCGGGCTGCCGAGTGCGATGTCACTCACCAAGTTGATGAGTTGACCGAGGCGCTCCTTGTCGAGGCCGGGGCGGGCGTAGTCCTTGGGCAGCACGCCCTTGAGCGACGGATTGTCCCGCTCGATCGCGGCCATCGCGTCGTCGACGAGCTTGCCGATCGTGGGCTGCGGGGCGCTCGCCTTGAGGTGCTGCCAGCGCGCTTCCTTCGGGACCCAGAAGATGTTCGACGCGCGATACTCGTCCGGGTCTTCGGGATCGGCGCCTTCGGCTTGCTGCGCGGCGAGCTCGGCGTGCTTGGCCTCGAAGGCGTCGGAGATGTACTTGAGGAAGATGAGGCCGAGGACCACATGCTTGTACTCGGCCGCATCCATGTTGTTGCGCAGCGCGTCGGCCATCTGCCAGAGCTTGGCTTCATAGCCGAGATTCGCGCCGTTGGAATTCGAGTTCTTGGAGTTTTTCCTCCCCGCCACTGCTGCTCCTTTATTCGATCGCGCGACTTGTTTCAGCGGCGCTGATGATGATTTTGTGTTGTTCTCCCACAGCCCCCATGTTTTCCCTCTCAGCCCGCAAGGTTACACCGGTCTTGCAGCGGTTATTGTCAGGAATTTCCTGACATGGAGGTTGTTGCGTCCCCCACCCCAACCCTCCCCCGCGCGTTCCGCGCATGGGAGGGAGTCACTGCTTGTCCTCCACCGCGCCTCCGGCGCGAGGGGAGGGAGTGACCCGCTCCATTCACTAGCACTTGTTCGCCGGCTGTGCTGCTACTGGTGCATGTAATCGCGCGGCGCGTCGTTCATGCACGCATAGTGTTTTGCACGAAAGCACCTCGGCATCGAAACGGATGCTGATGGACTTCCTGATTTGCCGCCGACGTGCTCGGACGCTACCTTGATGTTGTTGTTGAAAGCGCATGCGTGACCATCTGAATGTATCGATGGCGGACGGAGGCGGTCAAGTGCCATCCGTCGGATGGAAAGTGTAGCGGGCACGAGGCTCAGGAGATGAGCCTGCAATGGATACAGAAGCAGTATCGCTATATCGCCTGTTCGTCTTCGCGTGTTGAGCAAAATGATGGGACGCCGCGAGATTTTTTCACGACGAAATTTCCTGTGCCGCTGACCATCGTCAGCGGATGTCGTGCTGGTATGCGTGTATGGGCTCTCGGTCAATCCGGTTTTGTCATTCCGGACAGCGATCCGGAGTCCAGGCGCTTCTCTGGATCCCGGCGTACGCCGGGATGACGAAGGGGAGGCGTACGCCGGGATGACGAAGGGGAGGCGTACGCCGGGATGACGAAGGGGAGGCGTACGCCGGGATGACGAAGGGGGCGTGCGCCGGGATGACGAAGGGCGGCGGCATGACGAAGGGACGTGATCGCTCACCATGGGCGCTTGCGGCAGATCCTTCAGCAGCTTGAGCACTTCACGCCGGTTCTTGAGATTTCCGCACGCAAGTTCTCCGATCACAAACGGATGGACCAGGACAGCGCTCGACTCCAGCGCTTCGGCCAACGCAGGCACGCCCGCGCGCAGTGATCCGCCCACACCGAGGTATCGACCAGTATCACGACCGTTCGGAACGGCGCCGTAGGATGGGTTTGAGTCGCGGCTCGGTGCCGCCCAGGCGCGCCAACCGGCGCGCACTCTCGCGCTCGATCAAGGCCTTGAGGCCCTCATGGATCAAAGCGGTGCGCTCCCTCATCCCCGTGATGCGCTGGGCTTCGGAAATCAGCTCGTCGTCGATGTTGATGGTGATGCGCATGGCAGTTTCCTTTGTACGGGCATCTAACTTAGCATCAAATAATGCATGTCATGACGCCTATCACCGCAGTGTCAGGTGTAGCGGCGGGCGGCAGCGGTGTGAGCGGCGGCGACTTTCGTGCGGAGCGGCGCGGGCGCGAGCACTTCGACTTCGGCGCCGTGGCGCAGGATGTCGCCCACCAGCTCGCGGTCGTCGCCGTAGGGAAATTCGAGCACGTACGAGCCGTCGGCCTCGAACTGCGCGCGCTGCTTCGGATGCCATTCCTCGGTCGCCACCCAGCGGGCGCGCTGGGGCGTGAACCGCAGTTTCGCCCACGCGCGCGCCTTGCCTGAGAAAATGCCGTAACCCTCAGCGAGCGCTTCGTCGAGCGCCGCATCGCTCACTTCCTTCGCCGGCGCGTCGCCGACGGCGGCGTGCCGGATGCCGTCCACGGCGAAGCTGCGCAGGTCCCGGCGCAGATGACACCACGCGTCGAGGTACCAGTTCTCGCGGTAGCACACCAGCCGCTGCGGCGAAACGGTGCGCTCGGTGGTCTGGTCGCTGGCGCGCGCGTAATAGCGGATGTCGAGCTGGCGGCGTGTGAGCAGCGCCTGCGCGGCGGTCTCGAAGAATTTCGGCTGCGGAGCGCGGCGGCCGAGACGCAGTATTTTCACGCGGCGCTGGATTTCGGCGTAGGAATGGTCGGTGCTGGCGATGAGCGCGCGCAGCCGTTCCTTCAGCGGATCGACGTGGCGGCGGAGCAGCCCCGGCTGCAGCTCGTCCAGGAGATGCTGCATGGTGAGGAGCGCCGCGGCCTCGGAGGCGTTGAACCACAGGCCGGGGAATTCGATGCGGTCGCCGCCGCGCTTGCCATCGAAGCGATAGCCCTCGAGGTCGCGGTCGTAGACGATCGGCGCCTTCATGCGGCTGCGCAGGTACTCGAGGTCGCGCTTGAGCGTCGCGCGCGAGACTTCCAGCTCGTCGAGCAGCGCCTTGAACGACACGACCTTGCGGGCGGCGATCAGTTGCTCGATCTTGAAGATGCGCTCGGTTTTGTTCATTTTTGGATCCCGGCCCCGGATTAAAGCCTTCCGGGGCATGCTTACCGTCGCCGGGAAGACGGTCGGCCTGTGCGCGGTCAGTGTAGCCGCATGAAAGCGAACCTTAAAGACGCGGGATGCGCTTGTAGCGGTGGCCGACGGTGGTGATGGTGCCGTCGGTCGCGATGACGGCATAGGCATCGAGATGTTTTTCGAGCTTCGCGAGAGGAAGGGCCTTCATCAGGCGGCGGCGAGCGGCCTTGTCGAAGAAGACGATGGTGCCGCCATGGTGGTCGTGCTGGACGCGACCGTGCTGGAGCAGGCATTCGAGGGCGGCGTGCGGGATGCCGCGCTGCTGCATGCGGATGGCGGCGTGCTCGCTCAGGCTTTCCATGGCGCATCCCCTTGGTCGAATGGCGACTCGTCAGGACAGGCTCGGGAGTGGCTCAGCAAGTGAGCCTCGTCGCCAGTGGAGCGTGGTATCAGGCCGCCGTGATTTCGATACGCGCGTGGTAGCCCAGCTGGGAGAGCAGATTCTCGCAATCTGACCAGGTAAGACCGAACTCCCGAACATCAGCTACGCCCAATCGCGCTACGACAGCGGAGATTACGCCGGCATCCTGGTCTGAAAATTCGCCCTCCATAAGGGCATTCTCGGCCCAGTCTACAAGCTCGGCTTGCGAAATCTGATGACGCAAGTAGGCCGCAATCCGGTCGGCAACTGCCTGTTTGGTAATAGTCATGCCCAAAATCCTACACTTTCCGATGCCCCGTATCTACCGGGTATTTTTCGTGTATTTCCATGAGTCTGCCAGCAATTTCCCGAGGAGCGTCCTCGCGGCGCTGCGCTTCGTCTTCCTGCGGCGAGGGTTCCTCGCGATGGGGCAATCGTACGCGACCGGCTTCATCCGCGCCGATCCCGCGGCCGCAACGCCCGACATCCAGACGAGCGTGGCCGTCTTAAGTTTCGACAAGCCGGGCGACAGGCTGCACGACTTTCCCGGCTTCACGCTGACGGCGCGGCGGCTGCGGCCCGAGAGCCGCGGAACCGTGACGATCCGCAGCGGCGACCCGCTCGCGCCGCCGGCGATCGCGCCCAACTATCTCACCTCGGAAAAGGACTGCGCGGTGCTGCTGGCGGGCGTGAAAGCGAACCGGCGTCTCGCCCAAAGCGCGGCGCTGCGCCCGTGGATTGCGCGCGAGCACGATCCGGGCCCTTCCTGCACGAGCGACGCGGATCTGATGGAGTTCCTGCGCACGCGCGGCGGGATCGCGTACCACCCGGTCGGCACGTGCAGGATGGGGAGCGACGCGCACGCGGTGGTGGACGCGCGTCTGCGCGTGCGCGGCGTGCAGGGACTGCGCGTCATCGATGCGTCGATCATGCCGACGCTCGTCTCCGGCAATACCTACGCGCCGACGGTGATGATCGGGGAAAAGGGCGCGGAGATGGTGCTCGAGGATGCGGCGGCCGCGCCTCGCTAACCCTCCTCCACGTTGAACCGCAAGGAGCACGTCATTCCGGACGGCGATCCGGAATCCAGGGGTTTCTCTGGATCCCGGCGTGCGCCGGGATGACGACCCCCTCCACGGCCGGATCGCCGTCCGGAATGACGTCTCACGGGAGTATCGAAATCGTCGCCGCCTGACCCGCGGACTCCCTCCCCCGCGCCGAACGCGCGGAGGGCTGTCATCCCGGCGTACGCCGGGATCCAGAGAAACGCCTTGCGAGAGCTACGCCGCGCCGCTTTGGCCGCGGCGGGATTCCATTTCTTCGGCGGCGGCGATGGCGCGCGCAAGAGCGGCGGCAAGCGCCTTCGCCGACTCGAGCGTGATCTCGACGGCCGCCCGTGCGCCGGGGCCCAGATCCGGGTTCACGAAATCGAGCGTGATCGCTTCCTCGAGCAGCGCGTGGTGCGGGTGGTCGTAGGAGACGACCGCCGATGTCACGGGAAACCAGCCTTCTTCGCTCTTGCCGGCGCCTTCCGCGCGGACGATCTCAACGACTGACGTGCACATGGCGACGCAACCTCCGACAGGTTTTCATGAATATCGACGCCAGCGCGTCAGTCGCCTGGCGCGCCGCCGGGGGTCGCATGCCCACAAGCGGGCCCTGCTCCGCCCCTCGACGCGCTACTTCCCGAGGTGCTTCTCGAAGAAGGCGAACACTTTCTTCCAGCCGTCGAGCGCCTGCTCTACGCGGTACATCGGCCGGTCGTAGTAGAAGAAGCCGTGGCCGGCGCCGTCGTAGCGGTGGAACTCGTAGTTCTTGCCGTGCTTCTTCAGCTCCGCCTCGTGCTGGTTCACCTGCTCGGGGTTGGGCGCGGCGTCCTCGTTGCCGAAGAGGCCGAGGATCGGGCACGCGAGATTTTTCGTGAACTCGATCGGCGCAGTCGGCATCTTGGGATTCAACTCTTCCTTCTTCATCACCACGCGCCCGCCCCACAGCTCGACCACGCAGTCGATGCTTTTCGTGTGGCAGGCGTAGAGGAATGCGAGCCGGCCACCGGAACACGAGCCGATGACGCCGACCTTGCCGCTCAACCACGGCTGTGCGCGCAGCCATTGCACCGCGCCTTCGGTGTCGCCGATCGCCTGTGCGTCGGGAATGCCGCCTTCGGCGCGCACTTTGGCGGCGACGTCATCCGAGCGCCCTTCGCCCGCGCGGTGGAAGAGATTGTGGCTGATCGCCGCGTAGCCGTGGTGCGCGAACTTGCGGGTGAATTCGCGATAGAGCTCGTCCCAGCCGGGGTTGTGATGGATGAGGACGACGCCGGGAAACGGTCCCGCTCCGAGCGGCCTTGCGGTGTAGGCGGAGATGATGTCGTCGTTGTGCCCGCGGATCGCAATGGTTTCCGCGATCATGCCTTCGTATGCCATGGAGTGCCTCCTTGTTGAAAGACTGTGTCCGCTTGCACCACCCCGCCGACTGAGTCGGCACCCCTCCTCGTCGGAGGAGGGGATGCACCACCCCGGCGCTTCACGCCACCCCTCCTCATCGGAGGAGGGGAAAGGTTACTTCGTTTTCCAGTATTCGGCGCGCTCGGGAATGATCCAGCGGATGCCGCCGCGCGCCTCCGACGTGTCGCCGGCGTAGCGCGGAATGACGTGCATGTGCAGATGCATCACTGTCTGCCCCGCCGCGGGACCGCTGTTGATGCCGATGTTGTAGCCGTCGGGACCGTGTTCCTTGTCGAGCACCGCCTTCGCTTCGTCGAGCAGCTCTATCATCTGCAGGCGCTCGTCCTTCGTCGTCTCGAAGAACGTCGCGACGTGACGCTTCGGGATGACGAGGCTGTGCCCTTTCGTGAGTGGATGATGGTCGCGCCGCAGGTAGGCGAGCGGGCGCTCGATCATCAGCTCATCGTTGTAAATGTTGCAGAAGGGACAGGGGCGGTCATCTCCGGGCGCGCGCGTATGGTTCACGATCCTTCGGTCCTTTCGGAGGCGTAAAGGTAAACAAGGATCGCAATTTACATCATTCCCGGGTCTCAGGCTCCACGCGCCAGCCGCCCTGCCGTCATTCCGGACAGTGCTCGGCCTCGTCATTCCGGACAGTGATCCGGAATCCAGGCGCTTCTCTGGATCCCGGCTTTCGCCGGGATGACGAACAGCCGGGATGACGAATAGCCGGGATGACGAATAGCCGGGGATGACGAATGCGCACGCCGGGGACGGCCCCTGGACGCGAGCGCGGAGGGAAGCGCCCTTACCTGCGCCCGCCGTCCATGATCTGCGGCGGGAACGCCTGGTTCGGGTCGTACGGCGGCCAGTACTTGTCGTTATCCTGCGGCGCGATGCCCAGCCGCGGCGTGTAACCTTGCACCCCCGCACACCCGGCGAGAATGGCGGCGAGCGCGGTGAGGAGGATCAGTCTGCGCATGTGGGTCTCCTTCCGTCAGTAGTTCGACAGCGACGATCGCGATTCATCCCCTGCGTAAACACCTCCCGGCATCCAAATCTTCCGCCCCCCCCAACCTGACCCCTTCCACATTGCTCAGGACAGGCCTCCCCCCGCGCGTTCCGCGCAAGGGAGGGAAGTGCAACGGTCCGGCACCGTTCCGCGCAAGGGAGGAAATGCTCTACTCAGCGGCGGGGGCCGAACTGCCAGGCGGGATTGTCGCGGGTGACGCGCGGACCGTAGCCCTTCTTCCTGAGCGGCGGCATGCGCTCGCCCGCGTGGCGCAGGCGATAGGGCTGCTCGGTCTGATCGGAATCCGCCGCCGGCTCCCAGCGCAGCCCGAGCTTCTCCATGAGATTCAACGCATCGAACGGCGCGCGCACTTTCACGTCGTTGTCGAAATAGACGTAAACGTCGCGTCCGGCGGCGTCCCAGCCGCGGATGCGCTCGGCCCATTCGTCGAGCGCGCGGCTCGTGTAGCCGCTGGCGTAGATCTTGATGTCGCCGTGCAGCCGCACGTAGACGAAATCGCTCGTCACCTCGAACAGCTTCGGCCACTTGCCGGCGGTGTCGGCGATGACGAGGCCGATGTCGTGCTTTTTCAGAAGCGCGATGAACTCGTCGCAGATGAAGCTCGCGTGGCGAATCTCGATCGCGTGGCGGAGCGGGCGGTGGGCATCGATCGACAGTGACGCGCGGCCCGTCATGCGCCTGTCCCGCCTGCGGGCAAGCGCGAGCGCCTGCTCGGTATCGCGTGGAAGGAGCTTGAAGAAGTGCTCGAGGCGCGTGGCGTCGAAGCGGAACATCTCGGGGAACTGCCACAGGAAAGGCCCCATCTTCTCGCGCAGAAGGAAGAGCCCTTGCGCATAGAAGTTGGCGAGCGGCTTCTCGATATTCTTGAGCCGCAGGAGGTGCGTGATGTAGCGCGAGCCTTTGATGGCATAGACGAAGCCCGGCGGCGCGGCGTGATACCACTCTTCGACGTACGCGGGACGCTGCAGCGAATAGAACGTGCCGTTGATCTCGAGCGTGGGAAAGTGGCGCGCGGCGTATTCGAGCTCGCGCCGCTGCGGCAGGCCCTCGGGATAGAAGACCCCGCGCCAGGGCTCGTAGCGCCAGCCGGAAATGCCGATGCGGATCACGCCGGACGCCGCCAGTTGGAGAAGATAATCCTCCGACCCGGCTAAGGACCTGTGGGTTCCACTTGCGTCATTCCGGGCGAAAGCCCTGTGAGCCCCCGGCGCACGTCATCCCGGCGAAAGCCCTGTAAGCCCCCGGCGCGCGTCATCCCGGCGAAAGCCGCACGTCATCCCGAAACCCGCACGTCATCCCGGCGAAAGCCGCACGTCATCCCGAAAGCCGCACGTCATCCCGAAAGCCGCACGTCATCCCGGCGAAAGCCGGGATCCAGGGGAAGTCTGGATTCCGGTTTTCACCGGAATGACGAGTCTCTTTGCCCTGCGCAGGATCCGGAATGACGAGTCTCTTTGCCCTGCGCAGGATCGTGAATGAGCGCGTCATCCCGGCGAAAGCCGCACGTCATCCCGGCGAAAGCCGCACGTCATCCCGAAACCCGCACGTCATCCCGGCGAAAGCCGCACGTCATCCCGAAAGCCGCACGTCATCCCGGCGAAAGCCGGGATCCAGGGGAAGTCTGGATTCCGGTTTTCACCGGAATGACGAGTCTCTTTGCCCTGCGCAGGATCCGGAATGACGAGTCTCTTTGCCCTGCGCAGGATCCGGAATGCGAGCGCTCCCGAATATCGCTCTCAGTCATCCATTTCCTGGATCGGGAACGGCTGGTTCGACCACACCGGCGGCCAGACCTTCGAATCCGAGTACGGCACGCCCACGTAATAGGCATTGCCGCGCTCATCGCGATAGTACGGCTGCCCGAAGGCATCGCGATACTCCGCGCGGCCCGTGGTTGCCCGATCGGCCCGCGTACCGGTGTTTGCCCCGTCACCACCCATGCGGTCGAACCATCCGCCCACCGTCGAACAGCCGCTCAAGAGTGCAAAACTTACCGCTGCGAACGTCAATTTCCGCATCAAGTCTCTCCGTGATTGAATGGATTGAAAGGCGCGCGCGCACCGCCGTGGGGCTTTCACCCCGTGCGGCACGCGCGCGTCTGGATACGACCAGGCGGGCGGGAGCCGGTTTCCCGGTTCAGAATTTCTCGCGCACCCTTTCGACGCCTTCGACTTCGCTCAGACGAGCCGCCCGCGCGTTCCGCGCAAGGGAGAGAGATGTCCGCCGCACGCGCCGCGTAAAGAATACTCGTCATTCCGGACAGTGATCCGGAATCCAGGGGCGTCGTTCGTCATTCCGGACAGCGATCCGGAATCCGGGGCGTCGTTCGTCATTCCGGACAGTGATCCGGAATCCAGGGGCGTCGTTCGTCATTCCGGACAGCGATCCGGAATCCGGGGCGTCGTTCGTCATTCCGGTGAAAACCGGAATCCAGTCATCTGCTCTGGATCCCGGCTTTCGCCGGGATGACAGCCGCCTCTGGATCCCGGCCCCCGGATTAACTCCTTCCGGGGCAGGCTCTCCGCGCCGGGATGACAGCCGCCTCTGGATCCCGGCCCCGGATTAACTCCTTCCGGGGCAGGCTCTCGGCGCCGGGATGACGAAGGCGGGAAGACCGCTACGGCACCCAGGCCATCGGCGCGAGAGCAGCGAACTCGGTCTTCACGTCGATCACTGCCGGCAATTCAGAGGCCATCGCCGCCTCGAACGCCTTCCTGAATTCCGCGGGCTTCTCGACCATCACGCCGAAGCAGCCGAACGACTTCGCGACCGCGGCGAAATCGGTCTCGAGGAATTCGTAGCACTCGCCCTTGTTCGCCTGATCGTGCCCTTCGTACGCGATGTTGAGATTGCGCAGCCCCTGCGCGAGGCAGTGATTGTTGTTGACGACCGTGATGGTCTTGATCTTGCGGCGGCGCGCGGTCTCGAGCTCCGGCAGGTGATAGAAGAACCCGCCGTCGCCGCAGAAGCAGACCACCGTTCGATCGGGCGCCGCGCACTTGGCACCGAGCGATGCGGGGAACGACCATCCGAGCGAGCCCGCCGCGCGGAAGTAACGCTGTGCCGGATGGCGCAGATACACCAGCGTGCCGCTCCACAGCGCAGCATAACCGGTGTCGGCGATGAGGATCGCGTCCTTCGGCAGCAGCTCCGTCAGCTCGCCACAGATGCGCTCGGGCCGCATCGGCACCTTGTCGGAAGCGCGCGCTTTGTCCGCTTCGGCGCGCCATTCATCGACGAATTTCTTCGTGTGCGCGAGCCACTCGTCGCGCTTCACGGTCGGCGCGGCGTCGGCGAGCGCCTCGAGCGCCGCACGCACGTCGCTCTGGATACCGATGGTGTTCGGGTAATTGCGCCCGATCTCCACCGGATCGAGGTCGATCTGGATGATCGGCGTGCCGGGCTTCGGCATTTTGTAGTTCGCGGTGGTGTGATCGCTCGTGTTGCTGCCGGCGAAGATGACGAGATCGGCTTCAGCGATGACGTGATTCGCGCAGCTTCGGCCGTACAAGCCCTGCGTGCCACGGAAGAGCCAGTGGTCTTCGACGACGAGCGATTTCGCATCGAGGGTCGCGACGATCGGCGCCTGGATGCGCTCGGCGAGCTTGACCAAAGCGTCGCGCGCGCCGGAAATGTCAGCGCCGCGATCGGCGACGATGACGGGCCGCGAGGAGGCCTTGATCGCCGTCACCGCCTTGCGAATCGCGGCGGGATCGGGGTGCGGCCGGAATGCGGGGAACACGGTGTGCGCTTCATCGACCGCGATGTCGAATTCGCCTTCGAGCGGCGTCACCGCGTCACCCGTGAAGCCCGCCATGTCGAGATGCACCGGGCGGGGCGTGCCGGTCGTCGCCTCGCGGAACGCCTGGCGCAGGAGATGCGGAATCTGGTCGAGCGTGTCGATGCGCCCCTGCCACTTGGTCACCGCGGCGTAGAGCGGCTCGTGCGCGACTTCCTGGTAGGCGTTGCGATACTGCATCGAGGCGACGTGGCGGCCGGTGATCGCGATGACCGGTGAATGGCCGAGATACGGATCCTGCATGCCGGAAGCGAGATTCGCCGCGCCGACCGACTGCGCCATGCAGATCGCGGGACGCCCCGAGACGCGCGCGTAGCCGTCCGCCATGTACGCGACCGCCTTCTCCGAGTGACCGAGGATGCGCTTCAGTCCCAGCTCGTCCATTTCGGCGAGCGCGCGCCGCAGGATCGCGTCCATGAAAAACACGTGGCTTACGCCGTAGGCCTTGAGCGTTTCGGCGAAGAGTCGGGCACCCGTCATCTTGCGCGGCATGTTTGCTCCTCCAGGATCGTCGTTCACACTGGATTCCGGCGTTCGCCGGAATGACGAGGATGCATTGTAAATGCCATGCCCGCTCGTTGCATGGCGTTGCATTCGCGCGGGGGGCGGTGCACCATAGCCGGCGCGCGTAGACTCGATCGACCCGCACGCAGTAACAGGGAGACGGAACGGTGGCGGATCGACAGCGCACGATCGGTATTCGCAGCCTCATACAACAACCGCACACTGCCCATGAGCACGCCGCAGCGCTCGAACGATACAACGCCCGCAGTGAGCATCACCGAGACGCCGGACGGGCCGTGCGCGGTCGTCGCGGGGCGCTGGACCGCGGCGCAGCTCACCGCGCGCGACGTGTGGTCGTCGCTGATGGCCGCGCTGCAAGCCGTGCCGCCGGGAACCGCGAACTGGGATCTGCGGCCCATGCGCGGCATCGATCACCTCGGCGCGCAACTCCTGTGGAACAGATGGGGGCGGACGTGGCCCGCGGTGGTGCAGACCGTTCCGGGACAGCGCGCGGTGATCGAGCGTGTCGCCCGCTACTCCGGCGCCACGCCCGCCTCGCCGCAAGCGACGTTCCGGGGACGCGTCGATGCGTTCGGCGCCGCCCTGATCGCTGCGCTCGCGCAAGCAAAGGAGTTCATCGGCCTCATCGGACAGCTCGTGATCGACCTGATCCGGCTCCTCGTGCGCCCGCGCGAGGGCCCGTGGCGCGACATGTCGGGCCATCTCTACCGGATCGGTGCCACGGCGCTGCCGATCACCGCGCTCGTGGGCTTCCTGATCGGCGTGGTGCTCGCCTACCTCACCGCGCTGCAGCTGAAGCAGTTCGGCGCCGATGCCTTCATCGTGCACATCCTCGGCCTTTCGATCATACGCGAGCTGGGCCCGGTGCTCGCCGCCATTCTGATCGCCGGGCGCTCCGGGTCCGCGATCACGGCGCAGATCGGCGTCATGCGCGTCACCGAGGAACTCGACGCGATGCGCGTCATGGGAATTGCGCACGGCTACCGGCTCGTCATGCCGCGCACCCTCGCGCTGGCGATCGTCATGCCGCTCGTCGCGGTGTGGACGACGCTGACGGCGCTCACCGGCGGCATGATGGCGGCCGATTTCGCGCTGGGCATCTCGCCGGACTTCTTCGTGCACGCGCTGCCCCGCGCGGTCGATGTCGCCAATCTCTGGCTCGCGCTCGGCAAGTCGGTGGTGTTCGGGGTGCTGATCGCGCTCATCGCGTGCCATTTCGGACTGCGCGTCGAGCCGAACACCGAGAGCCTCGGCAAGGGCACCACCGCGTCGGTGGTGACCTCGATCACCATGGTGATCCTCGCCGACGCGCTGTTCGCGGTGCTGTTCAAGAACGTCGGCATATGAGCGTCGCGCCCCAGACAGACGGCGGCGGGCCGGTGGTCGAGATCCGCGGGCTGTGGACGGTCTTCAGGACGCCGACCCGGGAATTCGTGATTCACAAGGATCTCGATCTTACGATCGAGCGCGGCGAGGTGTTGTCGCTGGTGGGCGGCTCGGGTACCGGAAAGACGACCCTCCTGCGCCAGATCCTCGGCCTGGAGACGCCGGCCCGAGGCACCGTGCGCGTCCTGGGGCGGCCGGTCGCGGCGCTCGGCGAGCGCGGAACGTCGAGCCGCGTCGGCATGCTGTTCCAGCAGGGCGCGCTCTTCTCGGCGTTCAACGTGCTGGAGAACATCGCGTTCCCGCTGCGCGAGCTGAAGACGCTGCCCGAGGATTTGATTCACGACGCCGCGCTCGTCAAGCTGCAGATGGTCGGGCTCGGCGCGGAGCACGCCTACAAGATGCCCGCGGATCTTTCCGGCGGGATGGTGAAGCGCGTGGCGCTCGCGCGCGCGCTCATCATGGACCCGCCGCTCCTGCTGCTCGACGAGCCGACGGCGGGACTCGATCCGGAAAGCGCGGACGGTTTCGTGCTGCTCCTGCGCTCGCTGCACCAGGAGCTGCGGCTCACCGTGGTCATGGTGACGCACGATTTGGACACGCTGTTCGAGCTGAGCACGCGCGTTGCCGTGCTGGCCGACCAGCGCGTCGTCGTTTCGGGACCGCCGAAGGACGTCATCGCCTTCCCGCATCCGTTCGTGCACGAGTTTTTTCTCGGGGAGCGCGGGCAGCGCGCCATGGAACTGCTGCGGGAGTATCCTTTCGCCGTATAGGGGATAGGGGGATCGGATGGAAAACAAAGCCCATGCACTGGCCGCCGGCATCTTCGTGCTGCTCGTTGGCGGGCTCGTGGTAGCGCTCGCCGCCTGGCTCACGCGCGACAGCGGCGTCAGCAACCTCTACGAGCTCTCCACGCGCGAAGCGGTATCCGGCCTGCAGCCGCAGGCGGCGGTGCGCTACCGCGGCATCGACATCGGGAAAGTGGTGCACATCGGATTCGATCCGCAGGAGACGGGCAATGCACTCGTGCGGATCGCGGTGGACGAGCGCGCGCCGATCACGAAATCGACGTATGCGACGCTCGGCTACCAGGGCGTCACCGGGCTCGCCTACGTGCAGCTCGACGACGAGGGCGAATCGAAGGAGCCGCTCGCCACGAACACGGGCGCGCCGCCGCGCATACCGATGCGCCCCGGCACGCTGAGCAAAGTCACCGATCGCGGTCTCGCGATCATGGTGCAGGCCGAGCAGACGATGGCCCAGGCGCGCGACACCATGGCGCGCATCAGCGAACTCCTGAGCGCGCAGAACCAGACGGCGCTGGTCGCGACCGTGACCGATCTCGGCGCGGCGGCCAAAGGGATTTCGCGCACGGCGGGCAGCTTCGACCAGGTCGCGGCGGACGCGCGCGGCACGTTGCGCGCGATCGAGGCGACCTCCGCGGAGCTGACGAAGACCGCGGCGGCCACGACCGTTGCGGCCTCTGAATTCGGCGGCACGATCCGCCGCATCGGCGAGCGCTTCGAGGCGACGGCCCAGGCGCTCGCCTCCACCGCGAACACGCTCAACTCGACGACGCTGCCGAGCGTGCATCGCGTGAGCGACGACACCTCGCTCACGCTGCGCCAGGCGGCGGGCGTGTTCAGCGCCTTCAACGACAATCCGCAGGCGCTGATCTACGGCAGCGGGGCCATTCCGCCGGGACCGGGCGAGCCGGGATTCGTGTCCCCGGGGAGCGCGCGTTGAAAGCGCGCCGCCTGCTGCAGGCCGCCGCGCTCGCGTGTCTTACGGGTTGCTCGGCACTCCCCTCCGCGCCGGTGCGCCCGGCGGCGGTCTATGACTTCGGGCCCGGGGCGCTCGCGCCGGCGGCGACGCACAACCCGGGACTGCCTGCGATCGTGCTGCAGGAGGTGCGCGCGCCGGCCGCACTCGACAGCGGCGCAGTGCTCTACCGGCTCGCGTATTCCGACGCGCAGCAGTTGCGGCCCTACGCCCAGGCGCGCTGGAGCATGCCGCCGGCGCAGCTCGTGAGCCAGCGTCTGCGTGACGCGCTCACCCGCGAGCGGCCGGTGCTCGATTCGGGCACGAGCGCGGCGCCCTACAACTTGCGGGTGGAATTGCAGGAGTTCTGCCAGCTCTTCGACACGGCGCAGACCAGCAGCGGGCTCGTGCGCCTGCGCGCAACGCTCATCGATGCGCGCAGCGGCACCGATCGTCTCGTCGCACAGCGCATGTTCGTCGTGCAACGCGCCGCTGCGAGCCCGGACGCGCCCGGCGGCGTGCGCGCGCTTGCCGCGGCGACCAATGCGGCGGTGGAAGAACTGGGCGCGTGGCTCAAGCAGCACTCCGCAAGATAAGCGCGGCAGAATGGAAACGGTCGAACAGGAACTCGCGTCGCGCGGCGTGGAAATCCTCGGGCCGTGCACCGGGCTCGCGCAGTACAGCGAAACGCTGCTGCAGGAGTCGGCGCTCCTCGACAACTTCACGCAGGCGGAAGCCGAAGCGCTCGGCAGCGTCATGACCCGCGTGCGCGCCCAACCGGGTCAGGTGCTGATCCGCGAGGGCACGACCGGCGACTGGATGCTGCTGCTGCTCAAGGGCACGGTGGATGTGACGAAGCTTTCAGCGCGCGGCACGCCGTCGCGGCTCGCGGTGATCAGGAGCGGCGCCTCGGTAGGCGAGATGTCGATGCTCGATTCCGCGCCGCGCTACGCGACGTGCTCGGCGATCGAGGAGGTCGAAGCGGGCGTCCTCACCCGCGACGCGATCCAGCGCCTGATCCACGAGCATCCGGCGATCGGCGCCAAGCTGCTCGTCAAGCTGACGCAGATACTCGCGCAGCGACTGCGCAACACCGGCAATCAGCTCGTCCGGGTGCGCGCCGGCACCGCCGCCGACGCTTCCGCTGCGATCAAGGCACGGCTCAGGCGACGCGCGACCGACTGGTAGCGCTCGAGCTTTTCAGCCCGCAGCGCCGGTCCATTGCCGGAGGACGCTGGAACCCTCCGCGAGGCCACTGAAGCGCGTGAACTGATGGCCGGCGACGTTCTGCAGTCCCACTGTCGGCCGCGGAAGGTCGGCGAACATTCCGCTATCCCCGAACAGCGTATAACCCATCGCGCCGGCCTCGAAATCGTCGCCGCTCCCCGCATCGCCATGCAAACGGCGGTTCAGCCACCAATGGCTCTTGCGCCATGCTCTGGCAATCGTTTCATCGCCGACGGAGTAGTTTTCGGGCAGATCGCCCCGCGCTATGTCATCGAGCAGGCTCAGATCATCGTCCGACGGGCTGCGAGCAAACCATTCGGCGAGCGCATCGTCCGCGTCACTGCGCGGGCCGCTTCCGTCACCGGCCTGGAAGTTCAGTGACTGAACGGCATCCCGCCCCGAACCCGGGTGATGAGCGCCCGTTTCGTCCGCAATCGCACCGCCACGCGCAGACGCGAACGGGCCGGGACGCGGTGTCTCGCGCCCGGGCGCCGCGCGAGGCCCAACGAGTACGGTCCCCGGCGCATCGTCCATGAACGCCTGCAGCACGGGTTCGGGAATCGCAGGCGTGCGGCGTGGAACGGGTGGCACAACGTGTTCGGCCGCGCGCGGAGAGAGCCTCACCGTGTCGGCATCCGCGGTGATCGACGCAGCGGCGGCAAGGGACGTATCCGCATTCACCTCATCGTCCGTGAGCATCTGATCCGCGACGACTGCGAGCGAAGCTGCCATCGCATCGCCACCCGTGGCATCGCTCGCAGTTGCGCTCACGGCCGAGCCGATCGGCTGCGCGGAGACGCCAAACTCCGGCGCCGAAATCACGGCACGCATCTCATCGTAGCTCAAGGCACTGACCGAACCCGTCCTGGCGTACTGGTACGCGAGCGCGCCGCCGATCGCCTCGGTATCGCTGCTCCAGAGCCAATGGTTCGCCAGATTCGCCGCCACGTTGAAGCGCTGCCCCGCGGCCTGCGCGGCGTCGAACGCGGCCACCAGCCCCTGGAAGTCGAAGACCTGGATCTTCCGGTTGTTCATCGGGTTGGTCGAGCCCGGCTTGTAGTCGCGCGTGCCTTCGATCACGATCTGCAGCGTGGAGATCGAGCGATTCGCCGGTATCCCGATCTCCGGCTGCCCGTACCAATCAAGGCCGATCGAGCTGTTGCCGACCTTCAGCGTGAGGCCCGTGCCATTTCTGACAAGGGACAAGTTGCTGTAGAGCGCGCCGCCGCCGATCGATATCGTGCTGCCGAGCCCCACATCGTTGTAGCTGTCGGTGCCGTCGGTCTTGTTGAACAGAATCACGTCACGGCCGCGTAGTCCATCCCGGTCGCGGTCGCCGTCGATCCGGTCGTTGGCTGTGCCTCCGACGATGAGGTCGTTCTGATCGCCGGACCATATGTCGTTTACCGACGCGCCGCCGATGAACGCATTCTTGCCGAGCTCGTCCTCGAGCCAGATGAGATCCTTGGCGCCGCCGGTTCCGAAGAGGATGTCGTTTCCGGCCTCGCCATACACGTGATCCAGATAGCTCTGCCCGATCAGGACGTCGTCTCCGGGTCCCCCGTAGAGATTATCCGAGGCCTTGTCCGCGCCGCCCGAGATCAGGATATCGTTTCCAAAGCCGCCATAAAGATTGTCCGCACCGCCTCCACCGTCGATGGTGTCATGGCCTGAGCTGCCGTTGATGGTGTCGTTGCCGTCGAATCCGTACATGAGGTCCGCGATCATTGTGCCGGTCATGTTCTCGTTCGCGGCTGTACCGAGCCTCGGCAGTTGCGGCGCGATGGTCTGATCCGTCCACACCGTGCCGTCCTCGAACTGGATTTCCTCGATGTGCCCGGTGCTGAAGTAACCGATGATGTAAACGCCCGCATTCGTGCCCGCGGGCTTCAGAACCAGCATGTGCCCTCTCGCATCGGTCTGCTCGATGACGTCGAAGCCCGTCGGCGTGATTCCGGACCCGAAGCGCAGTACGTCGTAGCCGCCCGCATCGCTTATATCGTCGCCGAGGATGAAGATGCTCGGCGGGCCGCCATCGCCAAGGCCGAAAAGATAGGTATCGTTTTCGGCACCGCCCTGCACAATGTCCTCTCCGGGCCCGCCTTCGAACGTGTCGTTGCCGCCGAGTCCGCGCAGGGTGTCGTCGCCGCCGAGTCCTCGTATCAGCTCGCCCGAGGGCGTGCCGGAGAGAATGTCGTTTCCGTCCGTGCCGACGATCGGCGGCGGAGGCAGCAGCGCGAGCATCGTCTGCTCGTTCCATACCGTGCCGTTCGCGAAGCGGATCTGCTCCACCACGCTCGTTCCGCTGGAGAAGTAATTGAGGATGCGAGCGTGGTCGGTGCTGCCGTTAATCGCGAGAACGAGATCGCGCCCCGAGCGGCTGGGCGTGATGTCGCCAGGCAATATGTCGTCCGCAAAGGCGAGGATGTCGTTCGTTCCCGCGCCATCGAACGAGGCGTTCTCGATGGTGTCCTGCCCATCCCCGCGCGCGAAGAGATAGAGATCCGCGCCACCTTCCCCGTACAGAAAATCGTTGCCGGCGCCACCGTTGAGCGTGTCGTTTCCCGCCGCACCGCGCAGCGTGTCGTTTCCGGCGAGCCCGCTCAGCACGTCATCGGTCGCATAGCCGGTGATCTCGTCGTTTCCATCGGTCGGCGTGATAAGCATCGCTTTGATCGTGGCGAGATCCCAGACCGTGTCGTCGGCGAACTCGACGCGCTCGATGAGCGAGGTATTCGCACCGTCGTTCACGAAATACCCGCTGACGGTGATCTGGTCCGGGCTGCCGTTCAACTTCAGGACGAGATCGTTGCCGGCGCGCGCCGCCTGCACATCGGCAGAAGCGATGTCGTCTGCGTAGACGATCCGGTCGGTGTTGCCCGCGGTCGCGTCAACGTCGGAGACGAGGTCCTGGCCATGCCCGCGGGCAAGGAGATACGTATCGTTCCCGCTGCCGCCCTGCAGGAAATCGTTGCCCGGACCGCCGTCGAGCGTGTCGTCGCCCGCGTTCCCGCTGAGCGTATCGTTCCCGCCGAGACCGGACAGAACGTCGCCGCTCGCGTAGCCGGTGATCACATCGTTTCCGTTGGTGCCGTTGAGCAGCATGCTCTTGACGGTGGCGACATCCCAGAGGGTGCCATCGGTGAGAAAGCGGATTTCCTCGATCGAATTGGGCGTCGCGCCATCGTTCGCGAGGTAATTGGTGATCGTGACCTGGTCGGTCGAGCCGCTGCGCCTCAGTACGAGGTTGCTGCCGGAACGGGAAAGCTGGATTTCGGAAGGCAGGATATCCGCCCCGTAGACCAGGCGATCGAGATTGCCGGGCGTCGAATCGAAATCCGTGATCACGTCGGCGCCGTCGCCACGGAAAATGCGATAGCTGTCGTTCCCCGCCCCGCCGGACATCGTGTCGTTCCCGGCGAGCCCTTCAAAGATGTTCGGGCCGCTCGTGCCGTTCAGCACGTCGTTGCCCGAGGTGCCGCGGATCGAAAGCGGTGTCGCGGCGGGCGTCCATACCGTGCCGTCGGCGAAGCGGATTTCCTCGATGCGGTCGGCCGTGCTGAGAAAGTGATTCGCGAGCGTGAGGGTGTCGGTCGTGCCGCCGATGCTGAGGACGAGGCTGGATCCGGACTGCACCGCGCTCACGTGGTCCGGCGTGATGTCGTCCGCGAACACCACGCGATCGATGTTGCCCGCGGTCGCATCGTTATCAAAAACGATGTCCTGCCCGTAGCTGCGACCGAAGAGATACGTGTCGTCGCCTTTGTAGCCCACCAACTGATCGTTGCCGGCCCCGCCGTCGAGCGTGTCGTCACCCGCGACCGTCGCATCGGACTTGTCGCCCCAGAGGAAATCGTTGCCGTCTCCGCCCGCAAGATAATCGGCGCCCGCCTCGGCCTCGAGGTTGTCGCTGCCGGCGCCGCCTTCAAGGACATCGGCGCCGCCCGCCGCATTCAGGTAATCGTCGCCGTCGCCGCCGCGCAATGTGTCGGCGGCGTCATCATCGAAAAGATTGAGATGAGGCGTGCCGAGCACCCAGTAATATCCCTGCCCGTAGAGATAGTCGTTGTCCGCGCCGCCCTCGACGACATCGGCCCCGTCCTCACCATAGAGCTGATCGCTGCCTTCGTCGCCGAACAACTGATCGTTGCCGCCATCACCCTCGACGTAGTCGTTTGCGCCCCCCGCGTAAACGACATCCGCTCCGTCGGGCTCGAAAATGCCTCCGCTCTCGCCATCGCCCCAGATCTCGTCGTGCTCGAGGCCGCCGTAGAACGTATCGTTCCCGGGGCCGCCGACGAGCTGATCGACGCCGTCTGCGCCATCGAGCATGTCGTCGCCGCGCAGGCCGAACAGAAGGTCGTTGCCGGCGAATCCGCGGATGCGATCCACGACGCCCGTGCCCACCAGGTTCTGCTGGCCCGTATCGTCGCCTGCCGTGCCGTCGATGTCGAAGCCGCGCGCAAGGATATCGTCGTAGCTCATGCCGCTGCCATCGGAGAAACGAATCTCCGCCAATGGCGTACTCGCCACGGGATCGATCTGGCTGAAACCGTAGAAATGAATGACATCGCGCGGCGAGCTCGGATCCGAGATGTCGGACGGGCCGAGATCCACCGCGAGACTGCCGGTTCTGAACCTGATATCGCCTGCGGATACGCCGTCGCCCAGGACGAGCACGCTCGCGTCGGGATTGTTCGCGCTCGTATCGGCGTCGAATACCGCTTCCGTTCCGTCCCCTTTGTTGAAAACGTAGATGTCCTTGCCGGCGCCGCCGCTCAACGTGTCGATACCCGTGCCGCCGATGAGAACGTCGTTGCCGCCGTCGCCTTCGAGCTTGTCGTTGCCGGCGCCACCATCCAAGTAATCGGCGCCCTCCGCGGCGCCGGTGACGATGGTCGGGTTGTCGCCGACGAGCAGATCGTGCCCTTCGCCACCGATGAGAATGTCCGATCCCGCTTCGCCCCACATCTTGTCATCGTCCGGACCGGCATCGGCATAATCATCGCCGTCTCCGGCTGCGACCCAGTCCACTCCGGCGCCGGCATAAATCACATCCGAGGCACCCAAGCCCAAGTCCACCCACACCGAGCCCGCGTCGAAGTTGAGCGAGTGCACCGTCATGTCCCCCTGCTGGGTGGTCGCGCGCCTCACCACCCACAGCGGCGTGGTGGCGGCGAAGCCATAGTCGCCGGTGATGTCGTCATCGCCCGCGCCGCCGATGATTAAGTCACGGCTGCTGCCACCGTCGAGGTAGTCGTTGCCCGCGGCGCCGATGATCCAGTCTTCGTCGCCACCGCCGCCAAGAAATTCTCCCTTCGCGTTGGTGCCCGGACTGCCGATGCCGAGCGAGATGGCTTGCACCAGTTCGATCTTGCCGTCGGCGTAGAGCGCGTCGTTTCCGATGTCACCGTATGCGATGTCGCCGCCCGCCTCGCCGTTGTACACGCCGTCGGCGCCACCTTCGATGAGGTCCGCTCCCGCGCCGCCCTGGAGGTCGTCGCGGCCGGCGTCGCCGCTGAACCAGTCGTCTCCGCCTCGGATGCCGCGCACGATGTCGTTGCCACCGACGGCGATGATGCGGTCGTTGCCGGTACTGTCGTTGAGCAGGTCGACGCGGTCGGGTTCCGGGTTGGTCGTCACGATGACGTTGCCAAGCTCGTCGGTTCGCGTCTGGATGCCGGGGGTGTCCGGATCGAAGTCCTGCGGCTGCAGATCGCCCGCGATCGTCACGCCGGTGATGTCCGGATCATTGCGCGCCTCCCGCAGGTGAATGTTGAAATCGCCGTCGCGAAAGTCCTTGAGCGTAATGCGCCCGCCGGTGCCATCGTTGATAGTGACGATAAGGTCGTTCTGGCTCCTGATGTAGGAAAACTTGCCATCGGCGCTGTTCCACGCGATCCCTGAAGCGCGCACGCTGGCATCGGCTATGACGGTCCCCTGCACCGTGCGGGAGAAAAAACCACCCTGCGTGACGCTGTAGCGGAGCACCCCCTTGCCATCCGTGTCGCGAATCGTATCCGCACCGTCGCCGGTGGTTCCTGAAACGTTGTATTGATAGATATCGAGGCCCTTGCCGCCTTCGAGGTAGTCGTCACCAGCCTTACCGATCAGATAGTCCGTATTGGCGCCGCCGTAAAGCCGGTCCCCAAGCACATAGTTGGTCCCGACAAGCGAGCGGCCCGCATCATCCCCGAACATGACGACCTGTTCGCGCTGCTGGCCCGCAGGCAAGCGATCGACCGGATCGGCAAAGACAACGCGTTCCTTGCCTCCGGCATAGTATTCATACGTCGTGCTGATATCGCTGAATCCGGGAATGCGTGCGATGTCGGGATTATCCTGAGTGTTCGATGTGAGCACCGCCTGCAGCAGCCCGGCGCGATCCTTGATCCAGTCTTCAGTGAGCGTGCCTGTACGGGTTGCCGGGTCATAGAGGGTGAGCTCACCGTTCTGGTTGTGAATGTCGTATATCGAGTTGTCGCCCAGAATCGCGAACGGATTGAGCTCTGTCAGCGCATAGCGATAACCGAATGCCGTCGAGCCCTGCGCAATGCTGACGAGGTCCCCAGGCAGGATATTCGCCAGAACATCGACAGTCATTCCTGGATTAGTAGCAGCCATATTTGTGGCCACGGCCCCAAGCGTTAAGACGCGCTGATATAGCGCCTCGCGATCGCCGATCACAGATCCTGAAAGCGGCGTGAAATCCAATCCGAAAAGGCGCACGAGCGAGTCGACCAGCCACTCCAACGACACATCGGCCTGCGCGCTTGCCGCATCAAAGAGCGCCTTTAGTTTCGGCAGAGTAATCTCGGGGGATGATGTTCTCAGACCGTTGTCCAAGCGAATAAAGAAGTCATATAGCCCGGCGCTGTCCGTCAGTTGTGCAACACCGTGGCCAAACGTAAACAGAACTTGCGATTCAATAAAGAGAGGGAGATGGGCCCCGGACTGCTGCAAGTACCAGTCTTGCGCAACTATCTCTGGGCCTTTGTCCCCATACACGTTAATAATGCGGCTCGCATCGAATGCCGCCGCACCGCTCAGCAGGCGAAAAAGTGTATCGACATTGGGATTGGCGGTTACGAAACCCGCTCCATTTACTGCCAATGCTTCAGCCCCTGCAGACGGAAAGAGGCGATTGAATGCCGCTGCTAAATGTCCACCTAAACTATGCCCCGTAACCGCTACAAGCTGCTTGCCATAGGCTGCACCGGACGCAAGAGCAAAAGCTGTTCCTGCAAAGAATTGCGTCGAAGCACCTAATTCAATAGTCAGTAGCCGCCCAGACGGCATGTCAAGGAGCGCGTCACTGAACTGATGCCGCAGGGGATCAAAATCGATCAAACGCGCTGCTGCATATGTGACTCCAGCTGGCGCCGACAGATACTGCCAATAGTTGTACAGATCGACCACCTGATACAGCGCCACCCCGTCAATGGCGATGTCGCCGAAATCTGCTCCCAGATCAGTAAATGAAGGCTCGGTCCCACGTATAGCTAGAACGACCCCTGATATATCCGGCGCAACCCCTTCGAACAGAGTTGACGAAAAACCACTAGGCGTGTTCGTCTGGTGGTGAGTGATGGTCCAGCGAGAAACGAAAGCGGTTGCCTGGCTATCACTAAACTCTCCGCTGAATAGATCCCTATTGGCAACCAGTAGTCTTTGTCTTAACGCGTTTTGATCTCCTGTCGCTACCCCGCCTAATAAGGAATAACTCGCCTCAGCCAGCTGGATAAGATCGAATAACATCGACGAGGAGCTATGATCGATTCTGGTGTATGAGTTGAGGCGGCGGCGTACCTCTGCTGAAATGCGGTTGTCAAGATCGTAGATCAGCGAACAAAGGAGATACGCCACCATGAAAGAGCATAGCGTTGTTCAGT
>Ga0209172_10001352_pt1 | contig 52787 bp, 41 predicted proteins | sample LarsenN4metaG_FD_184113 | JGI IMG/M metagenome (GOLD analysis project Ga0209172, IMG submission 184113) | Hot spring sediment bacterial and archeal communities from British Columbia, Canada, to study Microbial Dark Matter (Phase II) - Larsen... ...
CTCCCTCTCCTCCCACCCCTCCCCATCTTCCCCCTCCTCCCACCCCTCCCCCTCTTCCCCCTCTTCCCCCTCTTCCCCCTCTTCCCCATCTTCCCCCTCTCCCCCATCTTCCCCGTCTCCCCGTCTCCCCGTCTCCCCGTCTCCCCGTCTCCCCGTCTCCCCGTCCGACTATCAACCCGTAGCCTGAGCTGGCTTTTGTCCGCCCAGCTTTCTCGGTCCTGCCCCGGGAGCTTCAGAATTGCTATCTACCGCCACTAGCTCAATGTGGTTGAGCAAGGTGGTGACGAAGCCAAAGAGTAGAAAGGGGATGGAGAGAACCAATATCAGGCCCACCGTCACCAGGGCGTAAATTTGCCGATCGCTGCTCCACAGAGCCAGAGCTGATGCCAAACTGAGGAAAATCACGATTAACCAAACGATGATTTGGCCGTAAATATCCCCAAAAGTCAGAGTACAGGCAAAACGATATTTTTGAAACTCATTCATAGTTATTTTCATGTCGTGGGTTGATTAAAGTTCTAGATTAATCCTTTCCCCCCATTTTTGCCTAAATCTCAAGATTTTTTAAAGATTTGCAACATTACTTTACAATTGCTTACCTTCTGCCTAATCCACCCATCTCCCCATTGAAAGCGGGCACAGATTTATCATTTCTAAGGTTCGTAGTTGGGCTTTAGCCCAAATTCCGGAGGGCTAAAGCCCAACTACAAACCTTAGACAAATGACATATATCACCTATATATCTGTGGTAGGGGCACGGCATCATCAACCTCTATCCGTCAACCGAGAAATTGATACCGCCGTGCCCTCAAATTTATCTCAATTTTGACCCAAAACATGACCATATGATACCCATATACAGCTTGTTCACCAGTGGTTTAACACATTGCCCTCACCCCCGTCCCCTCTCCCAGGTGGGGAGAGGGGAGAACCTTACTCCCTCTTGCTCCCCTTTCTCCCTTTTTGGGAGAAAGGGGTTGGGGGATAGAGGGCAACTCTCAAAGGTTGTCTCATTCTTATCTGAAATGACTATAATCTCTATTCTAGCTCCAATTCGCACTCGCCCATTGCCTCAGCTCTCCAAGTAATTTCTATCGCTGCTGCTGCTTCCAGCGGCTTTCTTTCCCACTCAGACTCTCGATGCTTGGGCTGTTTTATCGGATTGGCAATGGTAGCCAATGTCAAAACACGGGCTGTCCGGCAAAGAGCATTATCTGGGTCTATTTCCAAAACCTTGTCAAAACATATTAAAGCATCTTCATAACGATGTAAATTACACAATATCGCTCCTTTATTATACCATAAATCGGCTACATCTGGATTAATCTTAATCGCGGCTTCATAACAGCTTATCGCCTCTTCATACTTTCCCAACTGCTCTAGAGCGATACCTTTGTACACCCAAGCGGGAATAAAATCAGGTTTACCATCAATTGCCTTTTGGAAATAAGCCAGAGCCTCGGCGTGTTGCCCATTATCTTGCAGTGCCATACCCTGGTCAAACCAGCTTTCCCAAGGGGATTGTGTCATGGTTGCTTCTCTCCTGTGGAGTATTCTTGCTGCTTTGGTGCCGACAAATTCCCAGTGCCTCGGCTCAGCTCAGAGCCTTGTTACCGGCTATAATCAGCTTACCGCAAGTTAAGCGGGGTTGTGATTGGGGGGACCCTCACTGGGATGCCCCTAGCTTCTGAACCCTCTCCAGTCGGTGAACTGGCATCCCTTGCAGCCGTTACCCTTAACCCGTTTTTAACCCGATGGAAGATAAGCGCATTGATGAGCTGATTCAAATTCTGGAAACCACTACCAATGAGGACACCCGCTGGGACGCGGCACGCAGCTTGGGTAAAATTGCCCAGGGGGATGAAAGGGCGATTTCGGCGTTAATTAGAGTTCTGGAAACCTCTACCAATGAGGACACCCGCTGGCGAGCGGCAGACGGCTTGGGTAGAATTGCCCAGGGGGATGAAAGGGCGATTTCGGCATTAGTCAGAATTTTGGAAACCACTACCGATGAGTACACCCGCAGGCAAGCGGCATCCAGCTTGGGTCAAATTGCCCAGGGGGATGAAAGGGCGATTTCGGCGTTACTTAGAGTTCTGGAAACCACCACCGATGAGGACACCCGCAGGCAAGCGGCATCCAGCTTGGGTCAAATTGCCCAGGGGGATGAAAAAGCGATTTCAGAGTTGGTCAGAATTCTGGAAACCACTAAAAATCAGGACACCCGCCAGCGAGCGGCAGCCAGCTTGGGTGAAATTGCCCCCAAGGGGGATGAAAGGGCGCTTTCGGCGTTAATTAGAGTTCTGGAAACCACTACCAATGAGTCCACCCGCAGGCAAGCGGCATCCAGTTTGGGTAAAATCGACCCAGGTAATGAGAAGCCGATTTCAGAGTTGGTCAGAGTTTTGGAAACCTCTACCGACTGGAACACCCGCTGGCTAGCAGCAGAATGTTTGGGCAAAATTGCCAAGGGGTATGAGAAGACGATTTCAGGGTTAGTCAGAATTTTGGAAACCTCTACCGATGAGGACACCTACAGGCAAGTGGCATACAGCTTGGGTCAAATTGCCCAGGGGGATGAAAGGGCGATTTCGGCATTAGTCAGAATTCTGGAAACCTCTACCAATGAGGACACCCGCAGGGAAGCGGCAGAATGCTTGGGTGAAATTGCCAAAGGTGACGAAAGGGCGATTTCGGCATTAGTCAGAATTCTGGAAACCTCTACCCATGAGTACACCCGCTGGCGAGCGGCAGACGGCTTGGGTAGAATTGCCCAGGGGGATGAAAGGGCGATTTCGGCATTAGTCAGAATTCTGGAAACCTCTACCGATAAGGACACCCGCCAGCGAGCGGCATACAGCTTGGGTCAAATTGCCCAGGGGGATGAAAGGGCGATTTCGGCATTAGTCAGAATTCTGGAAACCTCTACCGATAAGGACACCCGCCAGCGAGCGGCATACAGCTTGGGTCAAATTGGCCAGGGGGATGAAAGGGCGATTTCAGAGTTAGTCAGAATTCTGGAAACCACTACCAATGAGGACACCCGCTGGCTAACAGCAGAATGCTTGGGTAAAATTGCCCAGGGGGATGAAAGGGCGATTTCAGAGTTGGTCAGAATTCTGGAAACCACTACCGATAAGGACACCCGCCGGGTAGCGGCAGAATGCTTGGGTCAAATTGGCCAAGACAATACAACGGCCATTAAAGCCCTGATTAAATTGCTTTCTACCAGTTCCTCTATCCTTCCACTTGTTGAAACCCTAGAAAAAATCACTTCTCCTGACAATTCAATCGCCATTGAAGGATTGAGAGAAATTATCCACAATAATAACCCGGATCATACTCGTCAGCAAGCAAAAAAACTTCTGCAAAAAATCGACGTTTTTCTGCAAAAAATTGACGTTAGCCGACAAGCAATGCACTATCTTCTGGATAATTGCATTAGACGTAGTAGAAGCCTACACATAAAAAAACCATCCTATATCTATTTATCGGTCAATTCCTACTACTATCAAAGTAGGAAATTTTGGTATCAGCGAATTCTAGATTGCCTTGATCGAATGCAGCAGGGACGGGATATAATCAATCGCCGTTCTTTAATGCAATCTTATTTAGAAATATATCAGCGAATTGTCGCTTTTTTTCTGCAATTTAATGATTACAAAAATACTTTTATTTACACCGAACTATTCCGCAATCGCTATCTCGTAGAACGCATCGCCCAACAGGATGCCCCTTTACCCCAGACTATTTCACCCGCACTCGCCCAACAAGTCCAAACCGCCAAACAAACAGAACGCCAAACCCTACAAGCCTATACGGACGCCATCAGCAACCGTGGCTCGGAAACTGAATTGGAACTCCTGAGCCAAGCCTGGGAAAATGCCAAACAAACCTTAGAAAACCTTTATCACCAAGTGGCGGAAATCGAACCGGAATTTATCGCCAAAACCAAGGTTTACCCCATCTCTTACGAGGAGGTTCAGAAACTCCTACCCGCCGATACCGCCATTATCGAGTTTTTCTTAACGGAAACCGAACTGATTACCCTGCTAATTCTTCCCGGAGCCGATTCACCCCGGATTCCCGAACCTCTCCGAGTTGCACTCAAGCCGAATCACCTAGAACCTTTAGCGCGAGAATGGGTGGCAGATTTGGACGACAAAAATAAATCTAAAACCAATGTAATCGATGCTCCTAGCCAACAGTTATCCCAGCGAATTGACCGGCTGGGGGAAATGCTGAATTTAACCCATTTAAGCGAATACCTCCCGCCCCAGATTAACCATTTAATCATCGTTCCCAACAACTATTTACACCTGTTCCCGATTCACGCTTTACCCTGGAATAAGAGTGAGCGTCTGATTAACCGTTTTTCTGTGCGCTATTTTCCCAACCTGCACATCTGGAAAATCTGCCAACAACGACAAAGGTCTCGGGATTCTTTCCTGGGTATCCCCAACCCCACCCAAGACCAGAAACTGATATTTGCCGAAGCGGAAATCGCCAGTATTGCCCAAAAATTTGCCCCAGAACAAAGGAAGGTCCTCGATAGCAGTGAGGCCACGAAATCCAAGATAATCGCTGATGCTAAAGACCGCCATTGCTTCCATTTTTCCGGTCATGGGGAGTACAATTTCACTAATCCCCTGGAGTCTTATCTGCAGTTGTTGAAGAACCACGGGGAAAACCTGACTCTGAGTCACATTTTTACTGACTTACACCTGCCGCAAACGGACCTAGTGACCCTTTCCGCCTGCTGTACTGGGGTGGTAGATGCCTTTCAGCCAACCGATGAGTATCTAGGACTGCCAACGGGCTTTTTACTCGCAGGGGCAAAAGCGGTTGTTAGTAGTCTGTGGAAAGTCCGCTCGATTTCTACGGCGTTTCTCCTGGATGAGTTCTACCGCCAGTTAGCCCAAAACCCCGATAAAGCCGTGGCGCTGCAAAACGCCCAAAACTGGTTGCGGACTTGCAACGCCGATGACCTCAGACAGCGGGTAAATGAGTGGGACTTGAGTATGCTAAAATGGCCAGAGAGGATTTCCTTGGATACGACTATGCTATCGTTAGAGGATATTCCTTTTGAAAATCCTTATTTCTGGGCTGCTTTTATTGTGACAGGTTTTTAAAGTATGAATACGGAAAAACACCACCAAATTAGCCAAGAAGACTTAATGTGCGAAGCTTTTAGGGTACTGTTGGAGAAGCCTCCTTTAGAACTCTCTGATAGCATTGGCCAGCAAGGATTTCTGGAGATTGCGAATTTTTTAACCACAATATCTCCACCTGAAGACCAATTTAATCCCTCCACAATGGTAAACCATATTGGAGCATATTGCTACCAACCTGGCAATGAAGTTTTGAAAAAGTGGTATTTGAAAACTTACCAGGGCATGGCTAAAGAAGATATCCAGACCATTGTCAAAAAAAACCTAGACGCTGGCGATCGTTCTTCCATCAACACCTTGCCCGATATCTCTCCTGAAGGGATCGAGATTTGCCAATTACTGCAACGGTGGGCGCAGGAAATCCAGCAGCGTTACCAGCCAACAAATCAAAAACTGATGGAACGTTTAGCGGAACTGCTCGGCGGGACTGAGGAGGCTTTAATTTGGCTGAAATCCCCTCACCCGGTTCTTGACAATCGCACCCCGGAGTCTTATGTAAAAGAAGGTAAGCTGGAGGTTTTAGAGTATTTCATCCACGCGATTGAAACGGGACAACCAAGCTGACTTTACTTTTAACCTGGATTTATCAGTGCTGAAAAATCAAGAACTGGTTACGGCAATCTCTGGACTAACCACCCAATCCGCTCAAGGAGTGGTTTTTCGTTATGTCCATATCAAATATCAGAATAGTCCTTTATCGGCGATCGGCTCGTTGAAAGCAGGGGGGCGGTACAATATAGCGGGGTTATTTGCGGCACTTTACACCTCTGATACTCCCATTACTGCCTTGCGAGAACTAAGAGTATTGGTAGAAACGGCTGCAGGACTCATTGCCAGTAAAGCACCCCCTTACCTCCTTCTTTCTATCGAATACAGCCTGGGAACTATCATTGACTTGACCCAATCTGACCAGCAAAATCTCTTGGGCACCAATATGCAGGAACTGACGGGGACATGGTTGCCACTGGTGCTAAAAGGTCAGGCTCCACCAACGCAAACACTCGGGGAAGCTATTTACAACGCTCAAAATATTGAAGCTATCAAGGTGCCATCAGCCCACGACCCCAATGCTTATAACTTGGTGATATTACCCGATCGGCTTTCTGCTCAAAGCATTGTCAAAATTTACGATCCTTCCGGCACCATCAACGCGCAAATTCCGTAAGTTAAGTCAGAGGGCGCCCCATTATTAAGTATCCGACCCATTTTGATTTAGGCAACCGCTGGTTTACCAAAGCGCATCAGGAGAAAAAACCGGGTTTTATCGGATTTATCCAGAGAGAAAACCCGGGTTTCCCCCTAAACCCCCACCAACTGCCCAATCCAATCCTGTAAAATTGGATTCACCAACTCCGGCGCTTCATCCTGGGGACAATGACCCACCCCCGGTAAAGCAATAAACTTTTGCACCGTGGCAAATTCCCCTAATTGACGACCTAACGCTAGAGGCTCCCACGGGTCTTCTTCTCCCCATAACATGATAGTGGGACAAGTAATTAAAGGTAACAAATCCTCTGGTAATGGACCTCTGGAATAACTGGTAAAAGCCACAAATACATCCAATGCCCCCGCGTCCGCAGCAGGTTTTAAAATAATCTCGATTAATTCATCGGTGACAGCTTCCTGGCGGTGATAGGCTTGTAATAGAATTTTCCGCACAGTGGCGGGGGTGGCTAACTGATGGAAAAAAATCCGGCTGATAGCCTTGACATTTAAAACTTTTTGTGCTATGTCAGCGCCGATACTGCGATACCAAGGAATCTGGGAGCGTTTGCGTTCATGGAGCAGACGCAGGGAGCAGTTGAGGGATGCTAGTCCTAAAACCAGGTTAGGATAAGTGACAGCTACCTGCATAATGGCCACACAACCAATGGAATTGCCCACCAAAACCGCCGGACCGCCGACCACTTCCTGGCAGAAATCGGCAATTTGCGCTGCCCAAGTATCAAAAGTGTAAGCAATTTCAGGACCGGGGGTGGGTTTCGCCGAACCGCCAAAACCGAGCAAGTCGATCGCATAAACCCGACAAGTGGCAGCAAGGGTGGGGATATTTTTCCGCCAGTGACCCCAAGAGGCGCCGAAACCGTGGACGAGAACTACATTAGGACCGATGTCGCCGAGGGTTTGGTAACAGATATCCCATCCTCGCCAAATCCAGGTTTTTGGTTGTGGGAGAGGGGACACCCCAGAGATGTTAGGGTTAAGAGGAGAAGCGGTGGAAGCTGAGGGGTTCATTAATCAGGACTGGTAAGATTTACAGTTGAGGTGGGAGGTGGGGTGGAGCAACTGGCCGCCATCCATCCTCTTGGTCAATATGACATTTTGTCACAAATTCTCAGGGAACAATGCTAGGGGGATGGGTTGGGAAACCAAGGCACCGAGGATGTGATGAGATAATTGATGTCACGATCGAACTCCACCTCCCCCGTCGGGACAAGGCAATGCTCTGTCCCCGTAGTGGATGATATCGAGCCATCCTAAGCCTGAGTTGATAGTACGATAGAGATTAAGTTTTATGGAAAATACCAGTTCCTTCATCGGCACTCACGCACCAGATTTTGAACTGCCTGGAATAGAAGAAGGCTCGGCGAATCAGACGGTGCAGGTGTACCACCTGGGACGTTATCTGGAACAAGAGCGGGCGGTATGCGCGATTTTCATCAGCAACCAATGTCCTTATGTGCGACAGTACCTCGATCGCCTCAAGCAGATCCAAGCTGATTTTCATGGGGAAGGAGCGACTCTGATCGGGATTAACCCCAATGATGCCGAAGTGGACCCCCAAGAAGGCTGGGAGAGTATGAAAACCTTTGCCGCCGAACAGCAACTGAATTTTCCCTACTTGCGGGATGCCAACCAAGATGTGGCCCGCACCTTTGGCGCATCGAAGACGCCGGAGGTATTTTTATTAGACAAACAGGGAATTATCCGCTATCACGGGGCGATCGACGATAATGCCAGCAACCCCACGGCGGTGACAACATCTTATTTGCGGCAGGCTCTGGCGGAGGTATTGGCAGGGCAAGCCATTACCGTCAGCCAGACAGTAGTAGTCGGGACTCCCCTCAAGTGGCGGCATTCAGAACATTGAATCCCTGCCAATTTCCATCCATCTGGGGAGAAACTCTGGCAACCAGCGGAAACAAATCTTCTTTGGCTTTTTGAGCCTCGGTACTGCTATCTTTAGGTGGAGGCAATTAGAGTGAGTGAAGATTGGCGCGATGGGCATAGTTTACAGCCGGATTTTGCTCAAGCTGAGCGGGGAAGCCCTGATGGGCAATCTGGGTTACGGAATTGACCCAGGAGTGGTTCACGGCATAGCGCAACAAGTGGCAGAAGTAGTGGCCAGTGGCGTACAGGTGGCCATTGTCGTAGGTGGGGGGAATATATTTCGCGGGGTGAAAGCCGCCTCAGCGGGGATGGATCGGGCGACGGCGGATTACGTGGGGATGATTGCCACGGTGATGAATGCCATAACCCTACAGGATGCCCTAGAACAAGTCGGGGTGCCCACGCGAGTGCAGACGGCGATCGCCATGCAGGAAGTAGCAGAACCATACATCCGCCGCAGAGCCATTCGCCACCTCGAGAAAAAACGAGTGGTGATTTTTGGGGCCGGTTCTGGCAATCCTTTCTTTACCACCGATACCACAGCGGCCCTGCGCGCAGCGGAAATCAATGCGGAGGTGATTTTCAAAGCCACAAAGGTAGATGGCGTGTATGATAGTGACCCCCATGTAAATCCTGATGCTAGACGCTACCAAAGCCTAACTTATGGGCACGTATTAACCCAGGATTTACGGGTAATGGACAGCACCGCGATCGCCTTGTGCAAAGAAAACAATATCCCAATTATAGTCTTTGACCTGTCGGTTGCCGATAACATCCGCCGTGCAGTCTTAGGAGAAAAAATCGGAACAATTGTGGGAGGTTCTTGTGAAGTTATCTGAAGTTGAAGGCCATATGCAAAAAGCCGTAGAGGCAACGCAGCGGTCATTTAATACCATTCGCACCGGTCGGGCTAATGCGTCACTGCTCGACCGAATTGTAGTGGATTACTACGGCGCCGAAACGCCGCTGAAATCCCTCGCCAGCATCAACACCCCGGATGCCACGACGATCGCGATTCAACCATACGATCGCACCACCTTGAACGCCATTGAAAAAGCCATTTCTCTATCCGATGTGGGCTTAACCCCCAACAACGACGGCAGCACCATCCGCCTCAACATCCCCCCTCTGACAGCGGAGCGCCGCCAGGAGTTCGCCAAAATGGCTGGCAAATATGCCGAAGAGCAAAAAGTCTCCATTCGGAACATCCGCCGCGATGCCATTGAGGCTTTGCGCAAACAGGAGAAAAAAGGGGAAATTTCCGAAGATGAAGCCCGCAATCTCCAAGATGAAGTGCAAAAGCTGACGGATAAATACACCGAAAAAATCGATAAATTGCTCGCCGAAAAAGAGAAAGATATTAAAACCATCTAACCTTCCAGAAACCGGGTTTCTCCCACGAGAGGTCTCGTCACAGAGACGGAGCCAAAGCGAGAAACCCGGTTTCTCAGGTATGCCATCCCCCTACCAATGTCGGCGACGGAGAAGAAACCTTCAACCGGATGCTCCCACCAGCTAGGTGTAATCCTTAGTGGCAAGTTTGGGTAACAATCGGCAGTTAGTGTTTTTACCACCCCCGAGCTTTACCATAAACCGAGGAGTGATTACCCTAAAGGGGAGGCACTCCCTCACCGCTGTCAGTCATCAGGACAGCAGACCCCCGTATCTGTTGAGGAGTTAATTTCAACCCTATGTTCGATTGCATCATTGTGGGGGCCGGCCCCGCTGGCGGCACCGCCGCCTATCACTTGGCAAAGCGCGGGCGATCGGTTTTAGTCCTAGAAAAAGAATCATTACCCCGATACAAACCCTGTGGCGGCGGCGTATCACCGGCGATCGCCCAATGGTTTGATTTCGACTTCAGCCCCGCCATTTCCCTCAAAATCAACAAACTGCGCTACACCTGGCAAATGGAAGACCCGGTGGAAGCCCAAGTAAAAACCGCCGAACCCATCTGGATGGTGCGCCGGGATATCTTCGATCACTTTCTCATCCAACAAGCACAAAAACAAGGCGCCGAACTGCGCGACGGCACCCCCGTCACCAGCATAGAATTCAAAAACGACGCTTGGCAAGTCAACACCAGCGGCGAACCCGTAGTGGGTCGCTATCTCATCGCCGCCGATGGCTCTCACGGACCGATGGCCAAATGGCTCGGGTTCAAAGAGCGTAAACGGCGGATGGCTGGAGCCCTAGAAGTAGAAATCCCCAATCACAACCAAAATTCTCCCATTAACTTTGACTTTGGTTTAGTCAAAAACGGTTATATCTGGAATTTTCCCAAAGCTGACGGTTACTCCCTCGGTATCGGCACCTTCGTCGGCGGTGGCACCCAAGACCTGAAAGGCATTTTAGCCAAATACGCCGACAGCTTCGGCTTAAACGTCAAAAACGGCAAAGAATACGGCCACGCTCTGGCTTTGTGGGATGGTGATTTCCAGCTCCACACCCAAAATGCCGTTTTAGCCGGAGAAGCCGCCTGTGTGGTGGATCCCTTTACCGCTGAAGGCATTCGCCCCTCGATTTTCAGCGGGATGAAAGCAGCGGAAGCCATAGACAAGGCACTAACTGGCCAAAGTGATGCTCTGGCGGGATACACCCAAGTAATGACCGAAGAGTGGGGTAGCGATATGGTGTGGGCGCAACGCCTAGCCGGAGCCTTCTACCGCTTTCCTGGTATCGCCTATAAACTAGGCGTCAAGAGACCCTCGGCTACCCAGCGGATGGCAGAGATTCTCTGTGGCGAACTCCGTTACAGCGAAATCGCCAATCATGCCATTAAGCGTCTCAGTAGCGGTTTGATTCCCGGTAGAGGCTAAAGGTTTGTCGTTGGGCTTCAGCCCAAAAAAGGCCCTTCGATCGCGCCTTGAGCTAAAGCCCAACTACTTTTCTCAGAAAGAACAACCCGGTTTCTCCCAGAAACCGGGTTTCTCGTTTAGGATTTCTAGTGTAGCCATCTGGGTTTTTCACTGGCTAATTAGCAGCATTTTTTGGTAAAAACTGAATATGGCGTTTCTCATGTCCATACAGTAGAGCCCTCACCCCAAACCCCTCTCCCATTCGGGGAGAGGGGCGAATAACTTTACTTCACGGCACTTTTATCTGCTATATGGCTATCTATTTGATCCAGGAGCTTGACCTGGTGGAGCAGTAACTTAGAATATGACAATTTATTTTTATAAGGTAGAAGAGCCTTACGGCTGTTTTTCTAATTTCTCTCCCCACGGGATTAACTTAGGGGGTAAAGACTGGCCCACCGTAGAACATTATTATCAGGCGCACAAGTTTTTGGGCACCCCAGACGAACCCCTGATGGAGGTGATCCGCCAAATCAAAACCCCAGAAGAAGCAGCAGCATTGGGGCGAGATGCGGCGCGGACTGTGCGCACTGACTGGGAGCGGGTCAAGCAACAGGTGATGCGGGAAGCGGTGTTCGCCAAATTTCTGACTCATCCCCACTTGCAAGAGGAATTGCACGCCACTGGTAGTGAGTTAATTGTGGAAAACTCCCCTACAGATTACTACTGGGGCTGCGGTGCGGACAACAGCGGTCAGAATCATCTGGGCAAAATTCTCATGGAAGTGCGCCAAACAACTAGGGGATAAAGGCTGTCTCTACAGTTGCTCTATGATGATGTGATGTATGCTCCTAGTTTTCCCCCACTAAATCTTGATAAATTCTGTAAATTACCGTAATTTTACGGATAATGATTAACGATTTTCTGATGGTCAGGATAAATTTACTTTGGCACACCTGTTGTCAAATCGGGAAGAATTTGGGTAAAATTAATCAGCCATACATCATAGTAAATCCGGTTAATGAATCATGGAGAACGTAGATCCAGACAAGAGACAATGCGGACATCGTGTGAGCGATGATTAGCAGATGGGAATATTTTAAATTGATAAATTTGCTAAAATATTTGCCCCATTTTTTTAAACAATCAACGTTGATAAGTTTGGATAAATTAACCAAACACAATTAAAAATACAAATTATGAATTATCAAAAAATACTGTGATTTATGCTAGAACAAAAACTAAAAAGCACCCTGCCCCCTGGGATCAGGGAATTTTAGGATAAAAATTCCTGAGATGAGAACATCACAGGAAAGATCAGTGATTAATTGCCCCAACCAAGGTCAGGGATCGTCTAGGCGCTAAGGAAACAAAATATATCAATCATCTGGAGAAAAAGGATGAGGACGGACAGACTGGGGCAAGGTCTGACCAGAGTGGGTGACGAGATCACCTGTTCCTTGTTGTAAGGCAGTGGTGGGGTGAGTGGGTGGTATGGCCCCGATCGGGTAGAGCCATCAACAGGATTGGTGGTTAGCAATTGGGATCGGGGGGAGCGATCGACACACCACTCCCACCAAGAGAGATAAAATAGCAGATTACAGGGATAGCATCGCAGCAATAAAACCGGTTATAACCAGAAAGAAAGGCAAAAGTGGTGGAGTGAGCCGACCAATCCCAGTTGCAACTGCACGCCTGATGGCCAAACCAGGTTGAGCTGAATGGGGGTGAAAGGCAATTTAAACCTTTGAGAACAAGCAGGGGTAGGGGTAGTACCCCTATGCTCACTCCTACCCCTACCCCCGTCCCCCCCTTGACGGGAGGAAGAAAATAATCGGTGATCAGGAGAAAACCCATGACCAGCAGCAAAGAGAATACGCAGGAATTGCAACAGCAACTAGACCGGGAAGTGTTGCAGCACCGAATTACCAACCGGATTCGTCAGTCTCTGGATTTGCAGGAGATTTTGACAGCCACTGTAGCGGAAATTCGCTCGTTTCTGGGTACAGATCGGGTGATGGTCTATCGGTTTCACCCCGACAGCAGTGGCGAAGTGATTGCCGAGTCGATTTATCAAAATCGCCTCCCCTCGCTGATTGGTCTGAACTTTCCCGCCGATGATATTCCGCCCGAGGCACGGGAGCGGTTTGTCAAGCAGAGAATCCGATCGATTGTGGACGTGAGATCGGGGACGATCGGCTTGAGTGCAGTAGATGCGATCGGAGACATAGCACAAACCAATCCCATCTATTACCGATTGCTAGATTCCTGTCACGCCACCTACCTCACAGCAATGGGGGTAAATTCCTCCTTAGTCGTGCCCATCCTGCACCAAAAGAAACTGTGGGGACTGCTAGTATCGCACAATGTGGAACCGCGTCAGTTTTCTGCAGAAGACCTGCAATTGGTGCAGCAAGTAGCCGATCAGGTGTCGATCGCCATTTCCCAATCAACCCTCCTCACCCTAACGCGGGAACGCCAGCACCGAGAAGCCACCGTCAACCGTGTTGCCGCATTGCTACACGCCAGACCCACGATCGAACTGCAAGCAGCTCTAGAAGCCACGGTGGAGGCGATGAGTGCCATCGGGGGGCGGCTGTACCTCAGCGGTGATGAAGTTTACCATGCCTACAATTCCCTCTCTGAAGACCAAATATCCCTCGGGGGGGCAAGGGAGCTGTTTATCTGCGGTACGCAACCCCAGGCGATAGCTCTAGGAGAAGTAGCCATCCTCGAGGAGCATCCCCTCTGGCAGCAATGGATGGAAAATGTGGTGGTCAAGAATGGGGATAATGGCACAGTAGAGGCGATCGCCGATTTATATAAAGTACCAGCATTCGTGCGGCTGTGTAGCGCTTTCCGAGGGACTCCGATTCGGGGATTATTGGTAGTGCCCCTGTTTTACCGCCAAAAATTCTTAGGCACCCTCAGCGTTTTCCGAGCCGAAATGGAAACAGAGCGGTTGTGGGCCGGACGTTTTGATACGAACTTGAAACAACTGATGCCTCGCCAGTCTTTTGAGGCATGGCGGGAGCTGAAAAAGGGACAGACACAAGCCTGGACCGCCGGGGAAATTCAGATGGCCGGAGCGATATCCGACCATCTAGCAATGGCGATCGAGCAATATTTCCTTTACAAGCAAGTGCGCGAACTCAATGCGAATCTGGAGCAGCAAGTACAACAGCGCACTGCCGAGCTGCAAAAGTCCTTAGAACAAACCAAGGTACTGGGTCAAATTCTAGAGCAAATCCGCAGCACCCTGGATAAAGAGGGGATTTTGCAAACCATCGTCCGGGAAGTGCGTTCCCTACTCCACACAGACCGAGTAGCAATTTACCAATTTGCGCCTGATGGGGGTGGAGTGGTGACGGTGGAAGACCGTGGGCCCAACTGCCCTTCCAGTTTAGGCATCACCGCCGAAGAATTTCCCAGCGACTCTCGCCGCTTCTACGCCAGTGGTCAGGTGCGGATCATAAATCATCTGGCCGAAGAAATCCTGACTCCCTGTCACCGTTCCTTGCTGGAAAGTCTCCAGGTGAAGGCTTGCCTAATTGTACCCATCCGCTACGGCCAATCCCAGGGGTTTGAGCCCCTTTTATGGGGGCTGCTGATTGTCCACCATTGTCGCGAACCAAGAGGATGGCAGCCTTTAGAAATCGATTTTTTGCAACACCTGGCCTCGCAAGCCGCGATCGCCATTCAGCAAGCCGAACTCTACGAACAAAGCCAAGCCACCGCTCAAATTGCCACGGACAAAGCCGAACAGCTCGCCGCTGCTCTTGACGAGTTGCAGGAAGCTCAAACCCACCTCATTCAAAGCGAGAAAATGTCTGCTCTCGGGCAGCTCGTAGCTGGTATCGCCCATGAAATTAACAACCCGGTCAATTTTATCTACGGCAATTTGCTCCATGCCAGCGAATACACCGAGGATTTGCTCGATTTAATCCAACTATACAGAGATTTTCATCCTGCCCCCACGGCAAAAATCGAGGACAAGATTAATGAGATTGATTTTGACTTTCTCATCGAAGATTTACCCAAAATGCTGGCTTCCATGAAAGTGGGGGCAGAACGCATCCGGCAAATTGTCCTTTCCCTGCGCAATTTCTCCCGCATCGAGCAAACGGAGATGAAAGCGGTGGATATCCATGATGGCATTGATAGCACATTGATGATTTTACATCATCGCTTGAAAGCCAAGCCCGATCGTCCGGCCATTCAAATCGTGACTAAATACGGTAAGCTGCCACTGGTGGAGTGCTATGCAGGCCAACTCAATCAAGTGTTTATGAACGTCCTCAGCAACGCTATAGATGCTCTTGACGAGTTCGATCGTTTACGCAAAACCTCCGTCATTGAAGCCCCACCCAGCCACATCATCATCAAAACCGAATTAATCGAATCAGAATCACCCGACGACGAGGCAATTACTCCCGAAAGAAACATTATTGCTCCTTTCGTGCGCATTAAAATATCTGATAACGGCCCTGGGATTCCCGCTCACGTGCGTGACCGCATTTTTGAACCATTTTTTACCACCAAAGAAATCGGTAAAGGCACTGGGATGGGATTATCTATCAGCCACCAGATTGTCGTGGAGAAGCACGGCGGTAATTTTATGTGCCTATCAGAACCAGGCCAGGGAACCGAATTTTTCATCGAACTTCCCTTAAGCCAATCCCAAGTATCTCCAATCACCAAAGATGCAATTAATTAGTCACTTAATTAAGTTTATTTTTCTTTTTTGGTTGGTTGGGTAAAGAAGAAGGCTCACCACATCATCCATGCCTATGAGCTTTTATAGTAATTTCAAATATAAATGAGACGGCAAGTGCCTGCATAGTTGCCCTCTATCCCCCAACCCCTTTCTCCCAAAAAGGGAGAAAGGGGAGTAATGAGAAGAGGGAGGATGCAGACCGGGGGATATGACTCTCCCCTCTCCCAGGTAGGGAGAGGGGCCAGGGGTGAGGGCAATATCGAGTGTCTCAATCTTAATTGAAATCACTATAATTACATTGATCCCAGCCGGAGGGGGATAAAATTATCAACCGGCAATTTTTGGCAGAGATTATGATTATAGTCATACCCACAGTTTCAGCTTTGAGGGAGAAAATACAGCCATGACCCAGATCAAGCGCCGTCAGTTGTTGCAGTTTGCTGGCTCCCTGTTGACCGGTTTGGGCTTGAGCCAGTTAGATATTCAGCGACAGGCAATTCGCTATGGCCAAGTCATCGCCCAAAGCCATCCCCGCAAGCTGGCCTTGTTGGTGGGAATCAATCAGTATCAGGCGCCGATTTATCCACCCCTGCAAGGCTGCATCACCGATGTAGAATTGCAGCGCGAGTTATTGGTTTATCGCTTTGGGTTTCATCCCAGCGATATCCTGACGCTGACCGATGCGGCGGCAACCAGAAGTAACATTTTAACCGCATTTGAAGAGCATTTAATCAAACAGGCAAAACCGGGAGATGTGGTGGTATTTCATTATTCGGGACACGGTTCCCAGGTGGTTGACCCCGAGCCGATCGCTCCTGATGGACTCAACAGCACTTTTGTCCCCGTTGACGTACCCCAGCGGCTGCAAGAAGGCATTGTGGAAGATATTATGGGTCGGACGCTTTTTTTGCTCATGTCGGCTTTAAATACAGAAAATGTGACGGCGGTACTGGATAGCTGTCACTCCGGTGGGGGGACGCGGGGAAATTTTCGCATCCGCGCCGTGAGAGCGGATGTGGGGAAGTTTTTGCAGGGAAGTCCAGAGGAGTTTGCCTATCAAGAGCGATGGCGCTACGAGCTGCAAATGAGTTTGGCAAGATTTAACCAGCAGCGGCGCGCTGGGGTGGCAAAAGGGGTCGTCATTGCCTCGGCACAGCGGCAACAGCAAGCGCTAGATGCACCTTTCAGCGACTTTTATGCCGGTGCTTTTACCTACTTGATGACCCAGTATCTCTGGCAGGAAACCGCCACCGTCCTGCAGCTCGTAGCCACAGTTAGCCGCGAAATCAAAAACTTTTCCCCGCAAGTTCCCCTCGCCGACATTCAACCCAATAGCGGCGCGGAAAACCAAGCCATTTATTTTAGCCAAACGCCCCAGCCATTTGCCGAAGCGGTCATCGTGCAAGTTGACGGCGAAACCGTCAAATTGTGGCTCGGAGGAATAGATATGCAAACCATCGAAGCCTTCGATCAAGGAGCCACTTTTACCATTATCAGCCCCGATAGTTCCGGTGAAGTTGAGTTAATTTCCCGTGCCGGACTCACCGCACAAGGAACCCTCAAAGGCACGGCTAAACCCGGAGCCTTATTGCAAGAAAGCGCCCGCGCCATTCCCGCCGATTTAAAATTAAGAATAGGCTTAGACCCATCCTTAGCAGGAGATATCGATGTTGCCCAAAAATCCCTAGAAACCATTGCCCGCATCGCCGCCGTTCCCCCACAACCGGGAAACATTCCTTATTCCGGCGAAGTGCATTACCTGTTAAGTCGGTTTACACTGGGGGATGCTACCAATTTGGCCACGGCAGCACAACTCCCGGAAATAGACAGCATTGGATTATTTTCTCCCGGTAAAGATGAAATAATTCCCGATTCCTTTGGCAGCGCCAGCGAGACCATCTCCCTAGCCATTTACCGCTTAAACCCAAAACTAAAATCTCTCCTAGCTGCCCGCATCGTCAAAATGACTCTCAACGCCCAAGCTTCCCGGATCAATGTGGCTGCATCCATGTTTCCAGAAGGACAAGGTGCCAAACTAATTGGCCAAGCATTTACACCGCGCAGCCGCAGCCAAACCCCAACCGCACCCCAGTTACCAGCTACCAACCAATTACCCGTAAATACCCCGTTTCAGTTTCAGCTAACCAATAATGAAACTCGCCCATTGTATGTGAGTATTTTAGTGATCGACCCCAGCGGACAAATTATCGTTTTGTTTCCCAACCGCTGGGGTGCCGCCTCAGACGCCTCCCGCGTGGAAGCAGGGCAAACTATCTTCATTCCCAACGTGGAAACCGATGATTTTACCTTCGTAACTCAATCAAAAGGCATTGGTGAAGCGCTGATTATTGCTAGTCAAAATCCCCTCAGAAATGCCTTACTGACTTTGCAAAAATTGGCTGCCGAACAGCAGGTGCAGCGAGGGGCAGTGGTGCCGGATGTGGATGCCATTGGGGCTTTGCTCGATGACCTCAGCAGGAGCGATCGGGGCGCCGGGGGAATTGTTGGCGTCAGACAGCGACTGCGCGCCACTGAAATTGCCGCCCTCTCTATTTCCTTTGAGGTGATTTAACCTCGATGCCCTTTTCTCCCCCGTGAATTTTAGCATAAATTAATCATTGGGTTAGTTCCTGATCCTGCCCCTATGCTAAATTATACTTAGCTCAAAACAAATACCAAAAAATCAGCCGCTAAAATGCTCCCTCGTGAGAGTAGAATTTGGCTAAAATTACGGTTTCATCACTGCTGCATAAATTGGGCGTAAATTGGGGGGCATAAATTGGGGAAAAACTGGCGGTGATTTTTGGCGAGATTAACCTTTGGCGAAACCAAAGCGGGAGTCAAAGCCATGAAGAAACATCGTAAACATCTTGCATGGGCGATCGTCCTGACGGCAATGGGGGTGAATATCAGTAGTTTTTGCCCCTCGGCTTACTGCTACCCGGTACTGGGAAACAGTGGCGTATTGGCTCAAACCCCAGACGAGGGAAAAGCCACAGCCGATCGACTCTTAGAGCAAGGGAAGGGAGCCTATAACAACGGTCAATTCCCAGAAGCGGTGGCATCTTGGCAAAAAGCCAGGGAAATTTATCGCCAAATTGGTGCGGTTCAGGAAGAATGGCAAGTCCTGGGACATCTGGGTACAGCTTATCAGCAAATGGGAGAAGCGTCAAGGGCGCTGGCATTATTCCAGGAGCAATTAAACATCGCTCAGCAGCTCAATAACATTGTGAATATTGGGCTGTCTCTGCTCAACTTGGGAGGCGGTTACATGACCGCAGGCGACCAAAATCAAGCGCTGGTATATAGCAAAAAGGGTTTGGAAATCGCCAGAGAATTGAAAACTGGCGAATTTCGCGATTTTGGCATGCAATTAGAAGATATAGCTATCTCCCAGATTATCATCTCTTATCAACTTTTGCAAGACTGGCCAGAGGCACTCGCCTGGTTGGAGGAAGATTTGGCGATCGCCCGTGCCCTCGCCGACATTTCCCGAACCGGAGAAGACCTATATCAAATGGCCAGTATCTACCAAGAACTAGACGATTTGCTCGCCGCCGAATCCGCCTTGCAGCAAAGTTTAAATATTGCCATAGATGCCGAAAAACCAATCTTGCAAGCCCAATCTTTAAGAAGTCTCAGCACCCTTTACCTCTCTTGGGGAAACTTTGGCAAAAGTCGAGAATATGCAGAGCAGACATTAACCCTCGTCCGCCAACTCAAGACAGCCAAAACCACCCGCAGCCAATTATCCCGCATTGAGCAAAACTTTCTCTCAGACCTAGAAAGCCAAGCTTTATCTCAATTGGCATCTGTTTACCTTTTCACCGGCGAAATAGAGCGAGGATTGCAATATTCACGGGAGAATTTGGCCATAGTTAAAACCAGCCAAAACCCTACGGCAATTGCCGATGCAATCAGCCAGTTGGGTTTCGCTTACTACATAGCGGGTGATTACCAACAAGCCGAATCGTTGCTGACCGAAAGTCTTGATATTTACCGTGATAATATTTCTCTAATGACGGGAGAAGTAACTAGGCAAATTCAAGGAAAAATGTTGTTTATTTTGGGTCAAGTTAAATTAGCTTTGGGAGATAGGGACACAGCCCTAGCATATGCCAGAGAAAATTTGGCAATTGCCAGAGAATACAAAAATCTTTCCGGCGAAGCCAGCGCATTGGTTAATTTAGGTTGGACGCTTTGGCAAACCGGAAAGTGGCCGGAAGCTGAGACTACCTTGCGGGAGGCGATTAAAAAAATTGCCCCTCTGCGGGCCAAATTAAGCGCTGACCCAGAAAAACAAAGAGGATTTTTTGATATATTTGATTACGATGCTTATGAACTGCTGCAACAGGTGCTGATTGCGGGCGATCGACCCATAGAAGCCCTGCAAGTTGCCGAAGAAGGAAGGGCGCGAACTTTTGTGGAGTTATTAGCGGCGCGGGTAGCACCCAATCACCCGGAAATTGTGGCTCCCACCATCGAGGAACTGCAAAAAATCGCCCGGGAGCAAAATGCCACTCTAGTAGAATATTCAATTATTTACGATGCGTTGCAAACCATATTACCGAGCCGCATCGGTGGGGGACAAGCGAACTTAGAAGCCGAGCTGTTTATTTGGGTGATTAAACCCAGTGGCGAAATCACGTTTCGGCGCAGTGACTTAAAATCATCGCGGCAAAAGTCGGGGATGTCTTTAACTGAGTTAGTGCGGTTGAGCCGATGGGAAATGGGTGTCAGGGGGCGCCCTCTCGTAGGGATTCAACCACGCCAAATAACGCCAGCTAACTCTGAAGCCCGCAGCCACCAAAATAAATTGCAAAAACTGCACGATATTTTAATTGCGCCGATTGCGGATTTACTGCCCAATAACCCGTCAGAGCGTATCGTGTTTATTCCCCAAGGTGCGCTGTTTTTAGTGCCATTTCCCGCTTTGCAAGACGCGGCGGGAAACTACCTGATTTCTCAACATACCATCCTAGCCGCACCAGCGATGCAAGCCCTGGCATTGACGAGTGGGGCAAGGCAACCCGGTTCGGGAGGAGTTTTAGTGGCGGGAAATCCCATCATGCCCACGGTAGGAAATCCGCCATTACAACTATCGCCTTTACCGGGAGCGGAGGCGGAAGTACGCTCAATTGCGGGGATTTTGAACACAACAGCTCTCATCGGAGGAGCCGCGACAAAACAGGCGATATTGCAACAGTTACCCGGGGCGCGAATCGTCCACTTGGCAACTCACGGGTTGCTTGATGGTGTGGGGGAAGGTGTTCCTGGGGCGATCGCCCTCGCTCCTTCCGGGGGAGATAGTGGGTTGCTCGCCGCTGGAGAAATCCTCGACTTAAAATTAAATGCCGAATTAGTGGTTTTGAGCGCTTGCGATACTGGGAGGGGAAGAATCACCGGGGATGGCGTCGTTGGGTTATCTCAATCGTTAATGACAGCAGGAGCAAAAAGCGTCATTGTCTCTTTGTGGTCCGTTCCCGACGCCCCCACGGCAGAATTAATGGCGGAATTTTATCGCCACTGGCAGCAAAATCCCGATAAAGCGCAAGCGTTGCGCTCCGCCATGCTCGCGGTGATGAAATCCCACCCAGAGCCGATCAACTGGGCCGGGTTTACTTTGATGGGAGCCGCAGAGTAGCTTTGCCTAAGAGTTATTCGCCATCAATTGTTCCACGAAGTTGGTGTAAACATCGCCTTTGATGAATTCGGGGGTTTCCATAATCATTTGATGGAAGCCGATCGTGGTGGGTAAACCGGTGATGGCGCATTCCCGGAGGGCGCGTCTCATGCGGGCGATCGCGGCGGGGCGGTTGGGTCCCCAAACAATCAATTTGCCGATTAAGGAGTCGTAGTAAGGGGGGATATCATAATCGGTATAAACATGGGAGTCCATGCGGACGCCGGGACCACCGGGGGGGAGATAGGCACTGATGCGACCGGGATGGGGGCGGAAATTGCGATCGGGGTCTTCAGCGTTGATGCGACATTCGATCGCGTGACCCCGTAACACCACCTCGTCCTGAGTCAACCGCAGTTTTTCCCCTTGAGCAATGCGGATCTGTTCCGCAATCAAATCAATCCCAGAAATCATTTCCGTCACCGGATGCTCCACCTGAATGCGGGTGTTCATTTCCATGAAATAGAAATGACCCGAACTATCCAAGAGAAACTCTACCGTTCCCGCCCCAGTGTAATTAATTGATTTCGCCGCCGCCACTGCTGCTGCACCCATGCGATCGCGCAATTGGGGAGTTAGGGCAGGACTAGGGGCCTCTTCGAGTAATTTTTGGTGACGCCGCTGGATCGAACATTCCCGCTCGCCCAAGTGAATCACATTGCCGTGATTATCTGCCAGGATTTGGAATTCAATGTGGCGGGGCCGCTCGATAAATTTTTCTATATATAGTCCGGGGTTGCCAAAAGCCGCTTGCGCTTCACCCTGAGCCGCACTAAACAGCTTCGCCATCTCAGCCGCAGAACGCACCAAACGCATTCCCCGTCCGCCACCGCCAGCAGTAGCCTTGATAATTACCGGATAGCCGATATCTTCCGCCAAAACCCGCGCCTGGGCCTCCGATGCGACCAAACCCTCGCTCCCAGGCACTGTGGGGACTTTGGCCTTTTGCATCGTTTTCTTGGCCGTAGATTTATCCCCCATTGCCACGATCGCCTCTGGCTTAGGACCGATAAACACAAGCTGATGGTCAGCGCAGATTTCGGCAAACCGGGCATTTTCCGCCAAGAAACCATACCCCGGATGAATCGCCGTGGCATTATGAGTCAGAGCCGCCGAGATAATATTGGGGATGTTGAGATAACTCTTAGAACTCGCCGGTTCCCCAATACACACCGCCTCATCAGCCAATTGCACGTGCAAAGCATTGCGGTCGATCGTCGAGTGAACTGCAACCGTAGCAATCCCCATTTCCTCACAGGTGCGGAGAATCCGCAACGCGATTTCCCCTCGGTTGGCAATGAGTATTTTGGAAAATTGCATATTGGTCATTTGTCCTTTGTCCTTTGTCCTTTGTTCGCGGTCTTAACCCAACTGATTCCACAGAGCCACCAGCCGCCCTAGCCTCTGTGTGCTGATGCCAGAGTGAATATCCTATCATGGGGCGAGCCCGCCGGATGCCCTCTGGTAGCGGCTTCCCAAGAAAAAAAATTTTTTTGCACAGAATCGGGAAAACTGTGGTATTGTAAATAATGGACAAAGTTAAACCAACCTACGCGGATGTGGTGGAATTGGTAGACACGCACGCTTGAGGGGCGTGTGGAGCAATCCTTGCGAGTTCGAGTCTCGCCATCCGCATTACCCAACCAACCACAAATATGTAGTGGTTGTTTTTGCAGCGGGCGAAAGTTTTTTTGGGCTGAAGCCCAACTACGAACAAGAAAAGGTTTGTAGTTGGGCTTCAGCCATATCTTGGTTTTTTTGGGCTGAAGCCTAACTACGAATAAAGTGGTTTTTTGGGTTGAACCTTCCCCAGCTTCTCCCCATCTCTCCGGCACGAGAGGGAATAACCAAGTTATAATTCGGGCGGATGTGTCCGGACGAAATCAGATGAATCCCATAGTAAAATCCTTTTTCATCGGCAGAGCCCTGGCGGAAATGCTGGGGGAGCAAGTGGAAAAAGCCCTGACCAATGCTCTGAGCGAGTTCGGGAAATTTGATGCCGAGCAGCGGGAGAACCTGCGCCAATTTATTGAAGAAGCTCTGGCGCGGGCGGAGCGGGAAGCAAGTATGACAGAAAGCAACCAGCCTTATGGCTCGAATTCTGGGGCGTCCGGGTCAGAATCCCCCGAATTGCAAGAAACGATCGACGAACTGCGGGCGGAAATTGCCCAGCTCAGAGCTGAGTTGCAACGCTATCGTAGCCGCACGGCGTAAGCCATAGTTTGTCATTGGGCAAAAGCCCAATCCAGACTTGAACAGGGCGCCAAAAGTTCGTTGTTTTGGCCTGACAATAAATATACCGACCCACTGAAAAAAAAGCTGGTTCTGCGAGTGTCTGTTCTACCTGATAGCGATGTTTACTCCGCCAAGTCACCGAAACGCCTTGCGGGGCAGTTGCGGGAGGCTGATGATTCTCTGTCCCTCGCCGTCAGCGGCGGCGTTAATTACAAGACTTATAGCTGGAATAGCCCCAACTACTCCACCCTGAAACGTCGGATCGGCATCTGGCGACGGGTGTTGAGATTTGTGGCGGAACTGTGGTTAAACAGCAAGCCTTGGAGCTACAAAGAGGGATATACGGAAGCCAACCGCGCCGCCAGACGCCGCCGCCAAGCTATCTGGATCCGGGAGGCGATGCTGGATTTGGGCCCGACTTTTATTAAGTTGGGTCAGCTATTCTCCACTAGGTCTGACTTGTTCCCCGTGGAATATGTGGAGGAACTCTCAAAGCTGCAAGATAGAGTCCCGGCGTTTCCCTACGAACAAGTGGAGACGATCGTCCGGGAAGATTTTGGCAAGCCTTGCAGCGAGCTTTACCGCAGTTTTGACCCCATCCCCCTAGCGGCGGCTAGTTTGGGTCAGGTTCACAAGGCCCAGCTCCTCTCCGGAGAGGAGGTGGTGGTCAAGGTGCAACGACCCGGGCTGCGGCGGTTGTTTGATATTGACTTGGCGATCGCCAAAACGATCGCCCAATACTTTCAAACCCATCCCCGCTGGGGTCGCGGTCGAGACTGGCTCGGCATCTACGATGAATGCTACAAGATTCTTTACGAAGAAATCGACTACCTCAAAGAAGGCCGTAACGCCGACTCCTTCCGCCGGAACTTTCGCGGGCTCCAGTGGGTGCGAGTGCCGAAAGTTTATTGGCGCTACACATCCCCCCGAGTTTTGACCCTGGAATACATCCCTGGGATCAAAATCAGCCACTACGACGCCCTAGAAGCCGCCGGACTCAACCGCCGCGACTTAGCCAATAAAGGCGCCGAAGCCTATTTGCTCCAGCTCCTCAACCACGGCTTTTTCCACGCCGACCCCCATCCCGGCAATATTGCCGTGGCTCCAGATGGCGCTCTCATCTTCTACGATTTCGGCATGATGGGACGCATCCGCAGCGATATCCGGGAACGGCTGCTCGACCTGTTTTTCGGCATCGCCCAAAAAAGTGCTGACAAAGTAGTAGAGGCTCTCATCCAACTAGGCGCCCTCGTCCCCACAGACGACCTCGGCCCAGTGCGCCGCTCGATCCAGTATATTCTGGACAACTTGATGGACCAACCCTTCGAGAACCAGTCGGTGGCTGCCATCAGCGATGATCTTTATGAGATTGCTTATGACCAGCCGTTTCGCTTCCCAGCTACTTTTACCTTTGTGATGCGGGCTTTCTCCACCCTAGAAGGGGTGGGCAAGGGCCTGGATCCGGAATTTAACTTTATGGAAGTCGCTAAACCATTCGCACTACAAATCATGGCTAATGGAAATGGAACCGAAGGGAACAGCTTTTTGGACCAGTTGGGACGCCAAGCCGCCCAAGTCAGCAGCACCGCTTTGGGTCTGCCTCAACGGATTGAGGATACTATAGACAAATTGGAGCGGGGTGATATCCGCCTCCGGGTGCGCGCTTCTGAAACCGATCGCCTCCTGCGGCGGATGAGCAGCCTGCAAATGGGCACTAATTTAGCCCTGCTGGCGAGCGCTTTCACCCTCTCAGCGACAATTTTGCTGGTTAACAATTGGTGGCGGCTGGCGGTAGTGGTGGGCTTAGTGGCGGTTTTACTCGCAGGAGCGCTGATCCGACTGATGATGCGCCTGGAGCGGATGGATAAAAGATTCTGATGCCACAACTGCGAGCCTCAATCTTGTTTTCTCTAAAATGAAAAATCCACAATCTCGACCTTACCCACACCAGCCCTTATGAAAAAATACTTTACGGGTCTGACGGATACCGGACTCGTTCGCTCTGTCAATCAAGACTCTTATTACATCGACGATTCCCAGGCACGGTTTTTTATCGTGGCTGATGGCATGGGTGGCCATGCTGGCGGTCAAGAAGCATCTCGGATCGCTACGGAGACGATTAAAAGCTATCTCGAGGATAACTGGGATACGGCTGACAGTTCTGAGGATCTGCTACAAGATGCCCTGTTTCAGGCTAATTATGCGATCGTCAAAGAGCAACAACTCCACCCCGAACTCGGCGATATGGGGACAACGGTGGTGGTGTTGATATTTCGCGGTGATGAGCCTTGGTGCGCCCACGTGGGAGATTCTCGCCTCTATCGTTTCCGCAGTGCCAAATTAGAACAAATCACTGAGGACCACACTTGGGTTGCCCGGGGTCTCAAGGCGGGACACCTGAAACCAGAAGAGGCACGGGTCCATCCCCTGCGTCACGTCCTCTCCCAATGTCTCGGACGCGAGGAACTTGATGAGATTGAAGTCCAACCGGTGCAGGTGCAACCCGGAGACCGGTTCCTCCTTTGCAGTGACGGACTCACTGAAGAGTTATCAGACCCAGGGATTACCTCCATCCTCAAGTCCATCCGCCCTAATGACCAAGCGGCACAAAAATTAGTGAATGAGGCTAAGGACAAAGGCGGTAGAGATAATATTACCGTTATCCTCGTCACCCTGGATACTGCTTCTAGCTAACACTCACAGTCCTACTCCCCTCACCCCTCGCCCCTCTTCTTCCAACTGCAGAGCTGAGGGGTTTGTTTTTGCTTTTTTTCCGCCTTGCCCCCTAGGAGACCGGGGGACCCGGAGATGACGATCGCGGTTTTGTCCCTACCCAGTGCCAGCTTTTCCTCCAGCTTCCCCATTTGTTGCTATATTTCCCCAAAATCAAATCCCCGATCCATAGCCTGAAAACGTCTCTATCTATGGCTCTCGGTCAAAAAAATGGTTACAAAAACAACATTTATGTAGAAAAACTCGGATTTCGTTCAAAATGAGCATTTTTGCTCTTGACAAATTGCTACAAGTGTAAGTGGGAGTTGGGAAACTTCTGGTGCCGCTATACCATCCTTTATATGTAAAGGTTGACGTATAAGTTGCGTACCTTGTCAATTTTTTGTTATATTTCTTAACATACGAGCTAAACCGGGGCTGGATGTCATCCTGAAACCACTGGGGGCTCGGTGTAAGAAACTCACAAGTCACTCACTTATTTGACCAACAGGAGAACTCTAATGAACGAACGTATAGACCTGTCTCTGGAACAGCAATTCAGCATCCGCGCTTTCGAGGCCCAAGTTGACCACATGAGCTTGGAACAAGCCCAGCATTTCCTCAAGGAAATCTACAGACAAATGATGCTTAAGGAAAATATGTACCAGAATTTTCTCAAACATCAGTGGGGGATAGAACCTGGTCCTGCCTTTGAGTAGGACACCTTGATGTCCAAAAGGGGGCGACCTCCTTCTCTTGCTTGGTTCCCAGGGGGAAAGAAGCTGGGGATGCTGGGGCGTCAACCTATGGCCATTTCGCGCTTTTCACTGAGCTAGCTTAGTTTTTCACTCTCAATTTTAATTTCATTATTACTGTGATAATTTAGCCGCTATAAACAGGCGGGGCAATTAGTTACGAACCTAATTTTGATTTGATTTTCTAATCACAATCTTTCTGATTTTTTATAAATAAAATTTTTTCATTGTTATATTTTTTTTGATAAATAAATTTTGGTTGCTGCTGAAGCCAGAACGCATTTTCAGCACATATTTTTCTGGTTTTTTGATGTTTACCCCAGGTGGCACCAGAGGGAAAAGCTATGCGATCGTCCCATTGGTGAATCTACGGAATTTGAGCCAGCGCCTGTTTTTGCGGGACCGATTTAGCCCAGAATCATTGCACAGGTGTGCAGGGGATATGCGGGTGGTAACGGGGGTGCAACTGAACCCGACGCCCGAGGATTGGAGGTATAGTTATTTCAAATAACAATGATACAAGCCAGAGAACTGGCCCTCTATCCCCCAACCCCTTTCGACCAAAAAGGGAGAAAGGGGAGCATCTAGGGGGATGGGTTTTGTCTGTGATTCTCCCCTCTCCCCACCTGGGAGAGGGGACGGGGGTGAGGGCTTAGGAAATCCCATTCTTATTTGAAATTACTATAATTTTGGAAACCAGCAGTAGGAATAAACTGCGGGTTTTCTCCGCCACCTACGCACAGGTATCAATTTCCCACATGATCAATACAGAACTGCACCTGAGTGAAGGCTCGGCGTTTGAGGTGGAAAATACGCCGATGGCACCCGGGTTGAAGGCATCTGGCAAGATGGCAAGTTACAGCAGTAGGGGGACGGGGACGGCATCATTCTGGAGATAGAGAGAGTCTGGCAGTCCGTGACGCTCCGTCCCTTGACTAGGTTTAGATGATGCTGGAGAGTTCGTTAACCACAGCCACCCGGCCCCGGTATAAGGAGCGGAACAGCCGATCGAGGCAATGGCGTTCTTCGTCAGTAATGTTTTCTTCTAAGATGGCTGCTAGCAGGCCGTAGCGATCGGCTAAAGTGAGGCAGCCAGTGCTGGAGACGGAAGCCATAATTTCGATAATTGCGCCAGGGATGAGGTTGATGGGTGTCATAGGACTTCAGGCAAACTCTCTATATCTTTATTGTGCCCGGTGTGCTTCTGCCTGCAAGCGATCGCGCCCGAGCATTGGGGACGATCGTGCTTACCCCCCAATGGTGACGCCCCCACCAAGCTACAGTGATGACGATCGCAGCCCCATTACCCAAATTATGATCAGAGCCGATGGTGAGACGCTTTGAGACCGTTTCCCCGAAAAATCGGGCGCAAAATTCAGTATTTTTTGGATATCGACGCCAGATAATCCTAGATTTTTGATTGATTTATGACCTCACCAGCCCCCAAACCCCTTCGCCGCGCCGTCTTCTGCGACTTTGACGGCACCATCACCACCGAAGAAACTTTCGCCGGAATGCTCAAACTGTTCGCCCCAGAGCGATCGGCGCAAATTATGCCGGAAATATACGCCCTGCGGATAACTCTGCGCCAAGGGGTACGCCAAATGCTCGCCTCTATCCCGTCCACCCAATATCCCGAAATTCTGGCATATTGCCGAGACAAAGAAATTTCACCCGGTTTAGTAGAATTGCTCGATTTTCTCGATGCCCGCGATGTGCCATTTATCGTCGTTTCCGGCGGACTGCGGGGCATGGTGGAGACGGTTTTGGGTTCACTGGTGCCCCGAGTAGAGGCAATTTATGCCGCCGATGTGGATACCAGCGGCGAATACCTGCAAGTATTCTCAGAATTTGAAAAAGATTCCGAGTTAGTCGCCAAAGTGGAGGTAATCAAGCAGTATAATCCCTTGGAGACCGTGGCCATCGGTGATTCTGTCACCGATTTAAATATGGCTCTTCATGCTCAAATCGTCTTTGCCCGCGAGCATCTCGCCCAATATTTAGAACCGCGCCAAAAACCCTACATACCCTGGCAAAACTTTTTTGATGTGCGCCACACCTTAGCCGAATTATGGGACAGCTAAAGGTGGGCGCCGCATCTAATAACTAATGTCCAGCCCGGTTCTGCACATAAATGATTTGGGCAGTTTCCTTATCCAGAGCCGCCCTGGTTCTTCCCGCCGTGATAATGTAAGCGGGAAACCGCTGCTCTAAAGTAATGGAAACTCCCGGCATTACTCCCATCGCCATCAGCTTGCGCAAGATGGCATCATCTTTAGTTTCCAAACTGGCCACAGTGCCAATTTGCCCAGTTTTCATCGTTGCTAGTGCAATCATTTAGAAATTCACTCCTAACCAGGATAAGGATAAATTAGCTGCCCATCCCATTAAGAAAGCAAATGGGAAAATAAAGGCGACAATGATGGCGGTGATTTGGGGGCCTCGCTCTTTGACCATGATTTGCAGTTGGGCGATGCAGGGCAGGAAGAGCGTTAAGACGATCGCAGCAATCAGCAATTGATTGCCAGTAAAAATGCCCTGTTGCTGCATATCAAATAGACCGGCGGCGCCATAGTCTCTTCTGAAAAAGCCGTACAGGAAAATCGGGGCGGCTTCTTTGGGCAGTCCTAAAGCTAAGGCGAGGGGTTCGATTTGGATAACCAACCAATCAAATAATCCCGTCAAGCGTCCTGCCCAAATCAGCACCGATGCCCAGATAAATAGGGGCATGATTTCATAAAAGTACCAGGTCATGCGTACCCAGGTTTTGGTGATGATGTTGGTGAGTTTGGGCAGCCGCAGGGGGGGGATTTCCATGTAAAATCCCGCTTGGCTTCCGGGCAAGAGTTTGGCGGTGAAATAGCCCGCTAAGATAAAGATGGCGGTGATGAAGCCTCCCCAGAATAGCAGGGCTGCGGGTTTTTGGGCCAGCAATCCCACAATCACGCCCCATTGGGCGGCGCAGGGAATGGCGAGGGAGAGCAAAAAGGTGGCAATGAGTCGCTCTCTTTGGGTTTCTAGGGTGCGCGTGACCATTGTGGCCATTGTATCGCAACCGAAGCCGAGGACGATCGGAATGACGGCGCGTCCTGATAAGCCGATGAATTTAAATACCCGATCGAGCATCAGGGATAGACGCGGTAGGTAGCCGCTATCCTCGAGCAGAGAAAACATGAAAAAGAAGGTGCAGACTACGGGCAAGACAATAGCGGTGGCGTAGCGCACGCCAAGGGTAATAATGCCGTAGTCATTGGCGATTAAATCCTGGATGGGTTCCCAGGGTATGACGAGGGCGGTGATGTGGTTGACCAGGGGATTAATCTGCTCCTCAAAGAAAGTTTCTATGAGGTCAACTAAAGTGCCTGCACCGAATTCGCCCACAAATTTATAGACGCCGTAGTAGAGAATCAGTAGCAGCAGGGGAAACCCAGTGATGGGGTTGACTACTACTTGATGCAGCCAGTCCGTAAAGAGTTTTTGCTGGCTGGAAGGTTCGCTGAGAACTTGTTTTTCTAAGTTCCAGGCTACTTGCTGGCGAGTGCGCGCGATCGCGCTAGTTATCGGCTCCCCCAGTTCCGCTTGCGCTGCGGCAATTGCTAATTCGATTTCTGGCTGTTGTGCCGTAGGGATTTCTTGCCAAAAATCCGGGTCTTTCTGCAACAGTAATAAAGCGATGCTGCGCCGGGATAGGTGATAGCCCTGCCCGCCATTACTGTAATTGGATAAAACCGCCTCAATTTTAGTCACTGCCCCCTCAATGGGCTCTGGATAAATTACCTGACTCGACATATGCCGCTACCCTCGATTTTAATTCTCGTAAACCCACATTCCGCGCCGCTGCCAGTGTCACCACCGGTATTCCTAATTCTTTTTCCAGATAATCGCCCTTGATTTCTATCCCCAGTTGCTGCGCTTCATCCATCATATTCACTGCCAGCATCACTGGTAAAGACGCCTCAATCAGTTGAAACGTCAGAGGCAGCATCCGCCCCAAGTTTTTGCCATCAACCACGTGAAGGGCAAGGGCGATCGGCTCCTTGAGCAGCAAATCTCGCGCCACCTTCTCCTCATCCGTAATTGGTAGCAGAGAATACATCCCCGGCGTATCCACTACCGCCAACTCGGTTGCCGCCGTGCGGAACACCCCTCGGGACACCTCCACCGTCGTTCCCGGATAATTCGACACCGTGGCGTAAGTCCCCGTCAAAGCATTAAACAGCACGCTTTTGCCCACATTCGGCATCCCCACTAAAGCTAGCTGAGGCAGTGTCTGACCAGGAGTGATTGGTTCCTCCTTATTGCTAAGGAATTGCAAAAAGCCTCCGGCTTTCTTGCCCCCGTGGCAACTTCCCTGACATTTATGGCAATCCATTCAATCTTTACTCCTTGGGCGCTACTGCCCCCTAATCACAACATTCCTGTTCTTAAAATTTTTTCTCATTTATGTGGATATATTAGCAATAGCATTGATTTGGGCAAAATCTGATTTACTTAACTAAAATTTAATTATCTTGCTATTAAATAGCCGATATTAAATATTTGATAAATACTTGGTCAATCTCAAAACTAACAAAAAGGTGCCAAATATAATGACCTCATAGAAGATATCTTCACCAAGGAAAATTTCTAATAATTCAAATGCCATATTTATAAGGCAATTTTAGCTTTTTTGTCAAAAATTCCTGGGATTAAGCGATAACAAGAGCAGGGGATAAACTTGCTGAGCTACCGATAAATTTATAGTCTGTCTTAGGGGCGAAAGTCTTTCGCCCCTAGCAACAATCTGTTTAATTAGAAAATCTAAATGGTATTACCTCCTGTATTTCTACTTCTGTAGTTGCCAAATTCGCGCTGTGCCAGAGGCGCTGCCACTGATGAGTTTTTGGCCGTCGGGGCTGTAGGCCACAGACATCACGGCGCCAAAGGGTTCTGTGAGGGTGGCTACTAATTTAGGCGGGATACCGCGCCAGCTACCGGCAAAATGCCACACTTTCAGCGTCCCGTCGGCGCTACCGCTGGTAAATGTTTGGCTGTCGGGACTGATGGCTAAGGCTGTCACGGGACCAGCGTGAGCGGGAATGGTAAATAGGGGTTGGGAGTCAGGGGCGTTTTCACCCGCTGCTCTTAGGAACCATAGATGGATGGTGCCATCCCCATTGCCGCCCAATAAACAATGACCGTCGGGACTGATGGCTAAGGATTCTACGACATCGAGGCTGCCGGAAAGGTTGAGGATTCTGGTGTAGGGAGCCTCTAGGTGCCACAGGACGATCGTGCCGTCTCCCCGACCAGAAGCCAAGGTTTTGCCGTCGGGGGTGATGGCCAGAGCATAAACCGGGGAGGCATAGTCGGTGAGAGTGGTGATTAATTCCCCGGTTTCTAACTTCCACAACTTAATCGTCTCGTCAAAACTGCCAGAGGCGATCGTCTTGCCATCAGGGGTAATGGCCAGGGCCCGCACCGAGCCGCCATGACTGGTGAGAGTCTGGAGCGGTTCACCTGCTGGCAGCCGCCAGAGTTTCAGGGTTTTATCCCAACCAGCACTAACCAGAGTTTTCCCGTCAGGACTAATCGCCACCGCCAGGACCCCTCGCTCATGTTCTCGTAGAGTCTGCTGCACCTCCCCCGACTCCAGATGACAGAGGTTGATGGTGGTATCCAAGCTCCCCGTCACCAGCAACAGGCTACCGCCAGAAGTAGTAACTGCCAGAGAGCGTACCCAGTCTGTATGATCCGTTAAAGTGTGCATACATAGCCAATTTTGCGGTTCCGGTTCCGGACTCAACCGGGGCAATACCGGCGGTTTTGCTGTGGAGGAGACCACAGGCTCCACGTTTTTCATTACCCCATCGGTAGTGGGGGCTGGTGAATATTCGGCGGGGTTATCGAATTTGAGGCGCGGGCCTCCCTGGTTGATGCCACTATCCACAGCTTTTTCTAGCTGCTCTACTCTGGGTAACAGGGAGTTCTTATTCAGATAATCGATGATATTGGAAATTGACTCGAGCAACCCGGCATATTGTTGCTGCAGTTCCACCACTTCTGTGCGCAGTTGGGATAAATCTGGGGATGGGTCACTACTCAACCCTGCACGGGCTGGGGTTGTCACCATATCCCCGGCGGCGGGTAATTCCCCTGACCCCACCATTGGGGAGCGGAGTTCCTGGCGGAGAACTTCCATTTCGTCGGCAATTTGCCGATGCAGCCGGTTGAGTTCCCGCGCTTGCAGACGGCGCCAACTGACTTGGAAAAGGCGGTATCTATTGATAACATTCAGCAGTAATGCGGCAAATAAAAAGAACCCAGACGCATAGATAAACGGCTGGAAAAATATTGCCACAAATAAACCTAAAACGAAGGTTAGCAGGCAAACGTATTCGGCAATATCGAGGTAATGAAGGTTTTTAAACATTTACTTCTGAGCCACCCTGGGGGTTAACGGAGATCCAAAAACGGACAATAATCTGAGGACAACCAATTACTTTGCTGTCCCAATTTGCTGAAAACGCCTATGTTTTATATTCCCAAAATCACGCGGGCGATCGTAAAATAAATCAGGACACCTAAGACATCGACAGCGGTGGTGATAAAAGGTGCGGACATCAAAGCCGGGTCTAATCCTAAAGAGCGAAATAAAAATGGGAGGCTGGAACCGGCAACGGATGCTAAAATGGCGATCGCCACCAGAGATGAGCCCACGGCAATGGCTACAGGCAAATTTCCTTGCAGCAAATAAGCCCACACCGTGGCCATCGTACCCAAAATTACTCCCAGAAGGGCACCGGCCTTGGCTTCGCGCCAAATCACCAGGGCCGGACCGAGAAGGCGAATCTGATCCGTATTCAATCCCCGAATCACCACCGTGGAAGATTGCGCCCCCACATTGCCCCCGGTGCCGGTGAGCAAGGGAATGAACGCTGCTAATACTACCACTTGCTGCAAGATATCTTTTTGGGAGTTGATAATCGTGCCGGTGACTGTATTCGTCACCAGTAGCACGAACAGCCACACCACCCGCCGCCGCGCCACAGTGAGCAAATTGGTTTGAAAGTAGTTATCACCTTCTGATTGCACCCCTCCCAAGGCATAAATATCTTTAGTGGTTTCCACCTCTAAGATATCAATCACGTCATCCACAGTGATTACTCCCACTAGCCGCTGCTCGCTATCTACTACTGGCACGGCCAGAAAATCATAGCGCTGGATGATGCGCGCCACTTCTTCTTGATTTGTATCGGTGTGAACGCTTACCACGTCGGTGGTCATAATTTCGGCGGCGGTTTGCTCGGGACGGGAGATCACCAGGTCGCGCAGGGAGACAATCCCGGTTAACCGGCGGGCATTATCCGTAACATACAAATAATAGATGATTTCGCTTTCTGGCGCTAAGGTACGAATCCGCTCTAGGGTTTCGCTGACGGTGTAGGTTTGTTTGATGCTGATGTACTCTGGGGTCATCAGGCGTCCGGCTTTTCCGGTTTCATAGCCCATCAACAGGGCTGTTACCTGCCATTCGGTGGGGGAAAGTTCGGCTCGCAAGCGGCGGACGATTTTGGCGGGGAGTTCGTCAAATAGACGGGCCCGATCGTCCGGTGACATATTTTCCACGATATCTAGGACTTCTTGGCGCTTGAATTCTTCTAAGAGTGCCTGCTGTATGGTGGAGTCGAGATATTCATACACCTCGATCGCCTCATCTTTGGACAGCAGCCGAAAGGCGAGAGCCTGCATCGCTTCGGGCAAACCTTCGATCGCCTCGGCGATATCCGCAGGCTGCACCGGGACTAAGATCGCTTTAGCGCCCTTGAAATCAGACTGCTCCAGGAGTGCTTTGAGCTGCGATCGGACTAACTCCCTTAGTTCTCTCCGCGAGGAGGTTTGGGGGTTAGAGGCTAAATTATTGGTTTCAGTCAAGACAGACCCCCTCGTTCCAGTCCAAGATGGTTGCTCCATCTAGTCTATAAGGCACTGGCCCCAGTCCCACAACTGCGCGCATTTATTCGAGTCCCCCACATCAGGGGACCAGGGCACTGAGACACGGACTTAAAAACCGAGAGACGTAGCAACAGTTAACCAAATATCTAACTAATACGTGCAAAAGTCGCTAAATCTGCTAAACTAGGGAAGTAGGTTAGTCAGCGTTGTATGAAATATGTCACGCCCCAAAAAGCCGCCTCCCTCCTCGGAGTCAGCGTTTCCAGCCTCCGACGCTGGTCAGACTCAGGCCAACTTACTACGTTCAGAACTCCAGGAGGACAGCGGCGCTACAACCTTGAAGAAATCGAGAAAGCAGCTAAACTGCCCCGGCCAGTTGTCACTGTTTGCTATGCCAGAGTCTCAACCCACTCCCAACGCGACGAGCTTCAGCGACAAATTGAATTCCTTCGTTCAAGAGAACCAGAAGCGGAACTGGTATCAGAAATTGGCTCCGGACTTAATTTTAGGCGGCGAAAATTTCTCGCCGTTTTGGACAGAGTTCTCGCAGGCGATATCCAGCGCCTTGTGGTCGCCTACCCAGACAGACTGGTTAGATTCGGATTCGAGCTTATTAAGTGGCTGTGCGCGAAAACAGAGTGTGAACTCGTGGTTCTCCATGAACGTCAGCTATCACCAGAACAAGAACTCGTTACGGATATGCTGTCCATCATCCACTGTTTTAGTAGCAGGCTTGACGGACTCCGAAAATACCAAAAACCCATCAAGGAAGCACTACAAGAGGACTACCAGACACGCTCACAGCAAAAACCCGACCAAGAAGCCGCCAAACAGTGTGATGAAAATCAGGGTTTACCCCACTCGTGAACTACATAAAGTTTGGAAGCAATGGCTTGCTGCTTACCGTTGGGTATTCAATTGGGCAATCTCTGAGTTAAAACAAGGTTTTTCGGGAGACTTAGCCAAATCTTATCGAGCGTCAAATTCAATCCCAGAATGGGTACGTTTTCTGCCGGGACATCAAGCCCAGGAAGCCTGTGATGAAGCATGGGACGCCCATTCACAAGCCAGACGCAACGGGGGTGTTGCCCGATTTAAGTCTTGTAGAGCTTCGTCACAAACAATTCAGTTCAAAGTAGGCAATTACATTCATAGGAACTTGGTATCCAAGAACGACCAAAGGCTTAACCTTTAAGGCATCTCAACCAATGCCGACAGAGTGCATTTACGGCACTGAATTGGTTTTTCGTAGAGGAAAATGGTTGGCTTGTATTCCTGTACGAGTAGAAGAAACTAAGTCGCTAAATACCGGAGTCATCGCATTAGACCCAGGCAATCGAGCTTTTTTGACGGGATATGACGGCGAAAATGTTTTAGAGGTCGGACAGGGAGATATCGGACGCATTAATCGCTTGTGTTCGCACCTGGATCGCCTTTTAAGTCGAGCGAGTCTATCCAAATCTAAGCGTCAGCGATATCTAATGAAAAAAGCAGCCAATCGGCTTCGGGAGAAGATTTCTTGCTTAGTCAAAGACTTACACAATAAGGTGGCATCCTTTTTGGTCAGGAGTTACAAAGTCATTTTTTTGCCAACCTATAAGGTTTCTGAGATGGTGGTTAAGTCAGGACGCAAAATCAATCGTAAGTCGGTGAGAAATATGCTGACCTGGAGTCATTCCAGATTTGCTGCAATTTTAAGCGCGATGGCCGAACGGAATAGTGTTTTGGTGATCCGATGCAATGAATCCTACACATCCAAAACCTGCACCAATTGCGGTCATATTCACAACCGACTGGCCCGGGCCAAGATTTTTCAATGTCCCGAGTGCCAGTTCAGAATTCCACGAGATGTCAATGGCGCTCGCAACATTATGTTGCGAGCTTTGCAGGCAACTGCCTTCACCGTTGCTGGTGATGCTGTACTTACCCTAGATGCTCAAGTTTGAGCGTTTTAGGAAGGTTAAATGTTGCACAAATTCACTTCTACTCTTTAGGGATGAGCAGTAGCCAAGGCAGTCTGGCTATAGTTAGAGGACACGGCATTGCCGTGTCCCTACAAGTATTCCGTAGGGACACGGTATAGAACAGTCCTTGATTGATTCAAATTTCGGGATGCGGGGGAAATATAAACTATCGATAAAAGCTGGATTTAGTATCAAACGCTCTCAAAACTGCTCCCTTGTTTTTGAAGGCGGTTTTCCCCTGCCCTCCTGGCTCCCCTGCCCCCCTGTGCCATTATTTATTCACGAACGAAGCTATGGGACTTGATATTAGGGGCAATTGAGAAATTGCCCCTAATACCTGATATCGCATAAAAAATGATTGTAAGTATGGAGGCGCTATTGGCTTGCTGGCGATTGTTTGGCATCTATTATCCCAGAATTAATGAAATTTTCTTGGGGAGTAAAACTGTCTAAAATTGCCTGGTTAGCCAGGTCATCAGTGAGAGAAATCCGGTTAATTTTAGCCCCTCGATATTTAATTTCTAAGTTGGGGCTAGCAGGGCACTGCTTCGGCTGGTGGGTTTTCACAATCTGCCCCCGATATTTGCCCACGATTTCATCTTCCGTTAATTCTATCGGGGGGGTATTGACTTCGTATTTTTCCCCCCGATAACTGAGGAAAATTTTGGCGGCTGCTTCTTGATTTTCTTTCTCTACCTTTTCTGGCTGGGGTGACTGCCGCATATTGGTGAGGAAGATTAACACCAGGAGGAATAATTTCACCTGCCAGGGTGCTACGACTAAACTGATGACAAATCCTAACACCAAAATTGACGCTGCGATGTAGGCAATGTCCGTGGCGGTAGTTCGGCAAAGATTAAATGTGATGACGAGAGCGATCGCTCCGATAATCGCGAACAACCAAAGCATAAATATCACCTCTAAGCTAAATTCATCAAGCTAGCCAAAAGGAATCAAATCACCACATGCCTTTCACTTTGGTTTGATGGCAGTTTATGAATTTGAAGCCGATATCGCATCTTACCGGCTGCTCCTACCATAAGCTGTATCCACGATAACTAACTAAGAATTTTGATGGTTAACTTTTTGGCCAAGGATAGACAAAATCAAAGTTTTTCCTTGGTCATATGACACGGGATCAGTGATCAGGCCCGCCCTGAGTGCAGCCGTTGGGGACTAGGGACTAGAGGCAATCAGGTCTCAAGTTATCTTTCGCCCGCATGAACCTTGCGCTCTTTTGGCTAACCCCTATCATACCCGATCGCGCCTCACCAGAGCGCAAAAAACCCGTTTTCTTCAAGAAAACGGGTCAAAGCTCATCCAGTCATCACCCCAGAGGGGACGCTACCTACCCCACAGACACCGCCGTGGGAGTCAGCAACTCTTGGAGCAAAGCGGCTTTATCCGTTGCTTCCCAAGGCAAGTCTAAATCAGTGCGGCCCAAGTGACCATAAGCGGCCACATCTTGGAAAAAGCGCCCGCCCCGATCGCCCGGAAGCCGCTGCAAATTAAATGCTTGGATAATTCCCGCTGGCCGCAGTTCAAAATGCTGCTGCACTGCGGCGAGCAACTTATCTTCATCCACCTTGCCAGTGCCGAAAGTATCAATCATCATACTTACCGGACGAGCCACGCCGATCGCGTAACTCAACTGCACCTCGCACTTATCCGCCAAACCAGCCGCCACAATATTTTTGGCCGCATAACGCGCCGCATAAGCAGCACTGCGGTCCACCTTCGTCGGGTCTTTCCCAGAAAAAGCACCGCCACCGTGGCGAGAGTAGCCGCCGTAGGTATCCACAATAATTTTACGTCCCGTCAGACCGGAATCCCCTTGAGGACCGCCGATGACAAATTTGCCCGTAGGATTCACCAAAAAGCGGGTTTGGTCATCCGGCTGCACATTCATCCCCACAAAAGCCGGAATCACCACAGAGGTCCACAGGTCTTCTTTGATTTTAGCCTGGACCGCCGCATTATCAGTGATATCGCCGATCGTCGGTGCGTGTTGCGTCGAAATCAGAATCGTATCAATACCAACCGGTTTGCCATCCTCATAGACAACCGTCACCTGAGTTTTGCCATCAGGACGCAGATAAGGTAAAACCCCGGTTTTGCGCACCGCCGCCAGACGGCGAGCAATGCGGTGAGCCAGAGCGATCGGCATGGGCATCAGTTCCGGCGTTTCATTGCAAGCAAAGCCGAACATCAAACCCTGGTCTCCTGCCCCGATCGAATCCAGCCGCTCTTCACTAGCCCCATCACGAGTTTCCTGTGCCGTGTCAACGCCTTGAGCGATGTCGGCAGATTGCTGATCCAGAGCCACCAACACAGAGCAGCTATTCGCAGAAAAACCATTTTCCGCATCAGTATAGCCAATTTCCGCGATTTTTTTCCGGGCGACATCCACGTAATTCACATGAGCTTGGCTCGTGATTTCCCCCGTAATCAACACCAAACCAGTATTTACCACCACTTCAGCAGCAACACGGCTTGAGGAGTCTTCCGTCAGCAGCGCATCCAGAATCGCATCAGAAATCTGGTCGCAGATTTTATCCGGGTGCCCTTCAGTGACGGACTCAGAAGTGAAAAGATATTTGCGAGACAATGAAATTCCTCCTGGAATTGCAGTAAGGATTAAATTTAGGGTACTGCGAAAAGGGCAGCAGTTTATCAATTGCCCTGTGGATATAGAAGTCTTTCAAGAGTGGCGGGAAGTTTCAGGAGATGATTTTTATCTCATCGAGAGAGGCGATCGTCACCCCAGCTCCCGGTACATCACCCCCCCCACTGGACCCCCAACAAATACCGATACAGCCTGCGGCCCCAGCATCATTAGCCATTTGCATATCCACCGGCGAATCCCCCACCATCAAAGTTGCCCCCGGAGCCACACCCAACGACTCACAAGCCGAGAGAAACAAAGACGGATCTGGCTTACCAATAGTCCCGCCATCCACCCCCATCAGCAACTCCATATCAGAATCTAGCTGGTGAAAGCGGGCAAAATCTCGCACCCGAACCGTCGTATCCGCCGACAAAATCCCCAATTTCAGCCCACCAGCCGCTAAAGACTTAATCACCACCCCACAGCCAGGGAACAAAGGCGCCGGAGAACCTTGCAGCATCGTCTCCGCCTCCGCAAACGCTTGGCGAGCCATCTCCAGAGAAGCCAACCATCCTCTACCCGTTTCCGCGATATAAGCAGCCGCCGCAATTTCATTTTCCCGGCGACTGCCCACCGCCAGCAAACCCGCAGGATCCATCCTGTTACCATCGATGCCAAAAGCCATACTCAGAGGCTCTCCCACCCCCGGCACCAAAGCATCCACCAACCGAGCCCGCTTGCGCCCCAGATTCAGCCAATAATCTGACCCATTCGCCAGAGTGCCGTCTTTATCAAAAATCACCCCAGCAATGTTTTCAAATCTCACATTCCGGCATTGAATTGTCGCCAAAGCCCTTGACTCCCAAATGTGGACAGTACATAGCGGCCAAAAAATTTTCTCCCTTGTCTTTTTTCATTCACATGAAAACAAGACTAAATACTAATAATAAAAATTGTCCTTTATCATTTGCTTTCTTCATTCATTCACATGACAAAGGACAAATGACAAAGGACAAATAACAATCTTAAAAAATTACTCTTCCACGGCGCTGACGATCGCCTCTTCCTCTTCAGGCGCCACCGCCGCCGGTGGCTCCTCCTCAGCGCTCAGAGCTTCGGGCTGCACCGTCACTCCTTGCTGCTTGGCCATCATCTGCTCGCGGAACTTAGCCGCCATTTCCTCAGCTTTGTCATAAACCAAATCCCGGTTTTTCACCATATCACCTGGTTCTGGTTCCAGTTGCTTGGTGGAAAGAGAAATCCGGCCCCGTTCCGCATCCAAGTCAATGATCATCACTTTCACCTCATCATTGACATTGAAAACACTATGAGGCGTATCGATGTGGTCGTGAGAAATTTCAGAAATGTGCAGCAGACCGCTGACCCCACCAATATCGATGAAAGCACCATAAGGCTTGATGCCGCGCACCGTACCGATAACCACCTCACCCACTTCCAGGCGGTTCATCTTCCGCTCGACCAAAGCGCGGCGGTGAGACAGGACAAGACGATTACGGTCCTCATCCACTTCCAAGAACTTGAGGGGCAACTCTTGTCCCACCAGATCTTCTTTGGCCGTGCGAGTGCTGATGTGAGAGCCAGGGATAAAGCCGCGCAAACCTTCAATCCTGACCAAAGCACCCCCACGGTTAGTGGCGAATACTTGAGAGCGCACAGTAGCATCTTCGGTTTGCAGTTGGCGCACCCGTTCCCAAGCGCGCATATATTCAATGCGGCGGATGCTCAGAGTTAGCTGGCCATCCTCATTTTCATCCGTGAGGATAAAAAATTCCCGGGTTTCATTAGATTGCAGCACCTCTTCGGGGGCGTCAACCCGGTTGATTGACATTTCCTGAATCGGAATATAAGCGGCTGTTTTGGCACCGATGTCAATCAGAGCCCCCCTCGGCTCTATACTGAATACAGTGCCGGGGACAATATCTCCTGGGCTGAAGTGATAATCGTACTTGTCCAGTAGGGCGGCGAAATCTTCGTGAGTAAAGCCAATATCTTTAACGAGTTGTTTCTGATTGACCATGCGAATTGTTTCCTGGGATTGTTCTCCGTTGTAACTGAGCGTTTTGCCGATGTACCGTTTAGATTTTGTTGAGGAGCCCGGATATTCGGTTCCTCACATCAAAGCGTAAAAGTTAGTTTATCCTTACTTTTACTGGGTATTCCCCTTGCTGTTTCCCAGACAAGGTTATACTTGTTCCAGCGCACGGCGAGTAGCACCTACGGCAAGATGGTTTAGCTATATTAGCCCCTTGCCTGGAAGAGCGCGGCCATTCTATTGGTCAACCGAGCCTATTGCTAGATGCTGACCAATAGCTGCTATTATCACCAGTTTTCACCCCGGCATGGAACATCGCCCCAAAGCTCTGTTCCCAAACACAGACAAATCGGGATTGACCTTCAGGTTTTGAATTTGCCTAACCTACTGTCTGGCTTGCCCGGTTAAACTTACCCCTTGCTGGTCATCCAGGGGGGGTCATGGTGGTTGGATTTGCGCTTTTGGGGAAATCCAATATTGGGTTAGAATGTCTATTATAACTTAGCAGGCCGTATATGACTATACCACATTCGCCACATTTTCTGTATTGGTGAGGTAAAAGTCACGATCGGCAAGCAGTAGCACAGCCCACCACGGATATTTTTGTTAATATACCTAAGTTACGGCTTATCCCATCTCACCTTTAGCTCCGGGGGCAAGGAGGGACGGGGAGACTCGGAGAGGGGGAGACGGGGAGACGGGGAGACTCGGAGACGGGGGGAGGGGGAGTATTCCCCTGGTCCCCTGGTTCCCCCGTCCTCTGGTTCCCCCGTCCCCCAGTCCCCCAGTCCCCTGGTCCCGTCCCGTGGTCTCCCCGGATCAGAGTCTGAGAGTCTTCCGGTTGGGAGCGAGTTTCGGCGAGCTGATTTAAAGTATCAACAAAATCACGGATGCCTTGAAATTTCCGATAGACAGAGGCGAAGCGGATGTATGCAACTTCACTAAGTCCCTGGAGCTGGGAAAGCACCAACTCACCAATTTCATTGCTCGTCACTTCTCGGATCACCCGTTGCTGTAATTGCAATTCGATTTCATCGGCGAGAGCTTCGAGCTGAGCCAATTCGATGCCAGTTTTTTCGCAAGCGCGCACCATCCCCCGCAGTAATTTAGAGCGATCGAACGGTTCTCGAGAGCCATCGCGCTTGATCGTCGTCACCGGAACAAACTCAATTTGTTCGTAAGTGGTGAATCGGCGTTTACAGTTCAAGCACTCTCGGCGCCTGCGGATAGTATGACCCGATGGAGCCGATCGCGACTCCAAAACCCGACTTTCTGTATGCTGGCAAAATGGACATCGCATGATAACAGTCCTCTGGGCAAGACGGACGCTTAGCAGCGCTGTGAGGGTTGCCGTCACCAAAGGCAAAACCTGAATTAGTCAATGTCCCTAGTCCCTAGTCATTTGTCACTTGCAAATGACAAATGACAAATGACAAAGGGTAGGCTCAGTCCCTCAAGCGCTCGCCCTCAAGCATTCAAAATCCCTGGTGCGCTATTTTTGGATCCGGGGAGGCTCCCGAAAAGCAATAGCAAAGAAGAGCAGCCCCAGAGTCAAAGTGAGAACTAGGATGTAAGCGATACTTTCCATATTATCAGTTCCTGACGATTGCTTTAAATTAAGTGTACCAACCAAGAGAAAAAAGGTCTAACAAATTCCACAAAGTGTGGTTGTCAGACCTTTTTCGCCAAATAAACCAGGTTGATCACCTAGATTTATCCAAAAAATCCAGGTATCTGTGAAGCCACCCGGTTTCTCGCCAAAGGCTTAGCCTTCCTGCCGACGGGTGGTCACGTCACCCAGTTTCTGGAACAGACCAAACTCCACTTGCTCGCCCAGTTCCGGATCGATACCAGCAAACACATCCCGGAAGATGGTGCGGGAACCATGCCAGATATGGCCGAAGAAGAATAGCAGGGCAAAACAGGCGTGACCGAAAGTGAACCAACCACGAGTGCTGGTACGGAACACGCCATCAGCATTGGTAGTTTCCGTGTCGAATTCAAACGGTTCGCCTAACTGCGCCTTACGAGCATATTGCTTCACAGCCGCAGGGTCGGTAAAGGTTTTGCCGTTGAGTTCACCACCGTAGAAGCTGACAGTAATACCAGTTTGCTCGAAGCTGTATTTAGATTCAGCACGACGGAAAGGAATGTCAGCACGAATGACGCCATCAGCATCAACGAGTAACACCGGGAAAGTTTCAAAGAAGTTAGGCAGGCGACGCACAGTCAGCTCGCGACCTTCTTTGTCTTTAAACACGGGATGTCCCAGCCAAGTTTGCGCCAGACCATCGCCATTGTTCATCGGGCCGACGCGGAACAAACCACCTTTAGCGGGGCTGTTGCCTACGTAGTCATAGAAAGCCAGCTTTTCGGGAATAGCGGCCCAAGCAGCTTCGGCAGTTTTGCCTTCAGCCAAGCCAGCTTGCACCCGACGGGTGATTTCTTGCTGGAAATAGCCACTGTCCCACTGATAGCGGGTGGGGCCAAACAATTCTATGGGGGTGGCGGCGCTGCCATACCACATGGTCCCAGCCACGACGAAGGCGGCGAAGAACACAGCGGCGATACTGCTAGAAAGAACCGTTTCGATGTTCCCCATCCGCAGAGCTTTGTACAGCCGTTCGGGAGGACGCACGGTGAGGTGGAACAGACCGGCGATAATGCCGATAATCCCAGCCGCGATGTGGTGTGCCACAATACCGCCGGGATTGAAGGGGTTAAAGCCGTCGGGTCCCCATTCTGGCGCTACGGGCTGCATATGGCCAGTTAAGCCGTAGGGGTCAGAAACCCACATTCCCGGTCCAAACAGACCGGTTTGGTGGAAGGCGCCAAACCCAAAGCAGAGTAAGCCGGAGAGGAACAGGTGGATGCCGAACATTTTAGGCAGGTCCAGGGCGGGCTCACCGGTACGGGGATCGGTGAACAGTTCCAAATCCCAGTAAACCCAGTGCCAGCAAGCGGCCAGGAACAGCAGACCGGCGAGGACGATGTGGGCGATCGCCACACCTTCAAAGCTCCAGAAGCCCACATCGGTGGCATTACCACCAGTGATGCTCCAACCACGCCAAGATTCCGTTACACCCAAGCGTGCCATAAACGGCATGACGAACATACCTTGGCGCCACATCGGATTGAGTACCGGATCAGATGGATCGAAAATCGCCAGTTCATACAGGGCCATCGACCCTGCCCAACCCGCAACCAGGGCGGTGTGCATTAGGTGTACCGCAATCAGGCGTCCCGGATCATTCAGGACGACTGTGTGGACTCGATACCAGGGTAGTCCCATCGACTACACTTCCTCCTAGATATTTTTACTTTGACGTATCGGCTTTGCCGACAGGGATCGGCGGTCGCCTACATGAATAGTTTGTAGCCTTTTGTTAAAGGTTACAGGATTTTGGCTGGTAAAAATGCCCATGTTGCCGTCTTGCCAGACAGCAGGGCCGTTGCACTGAATACCAGAGCATTTTATGAGAAGTATTTAAAGAAGTGTAACTATTGACCGTACCGATTGCAAGCAGTTTTGCCAATATTACCCAGAGATACCTCGTTCCGGAGGTTCTTAGTAGGGCTTCAGCCGTCTTGACCTGGTTCGTAGTAGGGCTTCAGCCCTCGTTCCGGATGTTCGTAGTAGGGCTTCAGCCCTCGTTCCGGAGGTTCTTAGTAGGGCACATCTTCATCCTTGCAAGGTGCCTCGGCTAATCTGGCAAACTGCTTCCGAGGCCCCCAGTCGGTCAATCACCTGTTCGGCACTCATCAACCGCTTGAGCATCACTTGCCCGATATTTTTGGCTCCCACTACTGTCGCCTCCGGTTTCACCTCCACCATAATTACCGCATCTTCCACCCGGTACAGCCAGAGAATTTCGTCAGTTTCGGAGATAGAAACTTTCAACCGCTCTATTTCCGGCTCCCGCCGCCACGCCAGAGAGTTCCATTCCCCCTGGACTCCCCAAACCCGTCCTACTTTCCAGCCTTCTGTCAGAAAAAAATATTTCACACTATCCCAGTTCCTCTATCCCGATGTGGATATCAATGTTTAACATAACCCGAAAATTCCCAACGTTTGTGGTGGACCATTTCGCTAGTCCTTTGTCCCTTGTCATTGGACAAGGGACCCCTAACCCTTGAGCGTGCTACAGATAAGTTCACCAGCACCATTGGGCTCAAACGGGACCACTTGCCCATCTTTTCTGACTCTGACGCGCTGGCGACAGTTGTAGAGTTCGATCGGCCTTGCCACCCCATCAATTTTCACTGCTGCCCGATATTCCCAATGATACTTGGCACTGCGGTGGATGCTAGCAATGCAAATTAAGTGATTATTAATTTGACGACAAAAAGATGCTGCGGCTGGCAAAGCAAATAAAAATAATAAGCATAATCCTGATATAAGCAATATTGGCAAAAACTTAAACATATAAAATACCGTATTAAAATTCAGAAACCGGTTTTTTTAACTGGCGTCGCGGTTAAAAAACCAAAATTCTCTGAGACCCCCGGTTTCTTGACGTAGCAGCACCACAAGAAGGTTTATTGGCGCTGGCTCGGCTAAAATTATAACCGGAGGGGGACTAGATTAGTGGCCCCTACTCACCCCACCACAGAAGTATCCCAGAGCGATGCCAATGCCAGTAGAATTTCAAGACACCTTTGATGTAGTAGTAGTGGGAGCGGGACACGCCGGGTGCGAAGCGGCCCTGGCTTCGGCGCGCCTGGGGTGTCGCACCCTGCTCCTAACCCTGAATTTAGATAAAATCGCTTGGCAACCATGCAACCCCGCAGTGGGGGGACCGGCCAAATCTCAACTGGTCCACGAAGTGGACGCTTTGGGGGGGGAAATTGGCAAAATGACCGATCGCACCTACCTACAAAAGCGCCTCCTCAACTCCTCTCGCGGACCGGCGGTGTGGGCATTGCGCGCCCAAACCGACAAGCGGGAATATGCCGCCGTGATGAAAAAAATCCTCGAAACAGAGGAAAACCAACCCCAAAAATGTCTCACCCTGCGCGAAGGCATGGTGACAAATATCCTCCTGGGTGCCAATGACGAAATTATCGGCGTCCAGACCTATTTCGGTGTCGCCTTTGCCTGTAAAGCCGTTATCCTCACTACCGGCACCTTTTTGGGCGGGATCATCTGGGTAGGCAATAAATCCATGAGTGCCGGAAGAGCCGGAGAATTTGCCGCCATTGGGTTGACAGAAACGCTCAACCGGCTGGGTTTTGAAACCGATCGGCTCAAAACCGGTACTCCCGCACGGGTAGATAGCCGTTCCGTTGACTACGGCAAAATGGAACCCCAACCAGGGGAAGAAGACGGACGATGGTTCAGTTTTGACCCAGAACTGTGGGTGGAAAGAGAGCAAATGAATTGCTACATCACCCGCACCACCGCCGAAACCCACCGCTTAATCAGGGAAAACCTGCATTTATCCCCCGTTTATGGTGGTTGGGTAGAAGCCAAAGGCCCGCGCTATTGTCCCAGTATTGAGGATAAAATTGTTAGATTTGCCGATAAAGAAAGCCACCAAATCTTTATCGAACCAGAAGGCAGAGATATTCCCGAACTGTATATCCAGGGGTTTTCTACGGGTTTGCCAGAAAATCTCCAGCTTGCTTTGCTGCGTACCCTCCCCGGTTTGGAAAACTGCATCATGCGGCGTCCCGCTTATGCCGTGGAATACGATTATTTGCCCGCCACTCAGTGCTATCCCACCTTGATGACCAAGAAAGTTGAGGGGTTATTCTGCGCTGGACAAATTAATGGCACTACTGGTTATGAAGAGGCGGCAGCCCAGGGTATCGTAGCGGGAATTAATGCGGCCCGGTTAGTGCGGGGTGAGGAAATGATTGTTTTCCCCCGGGAGCAAAGTTATATCGGTACTCTGATTGATGATTTATGTACTAAAGAGTTGCGGGAGCCTTACCGGATGCTTACCAGCCGATCGGAGTATCGGTTATTGTTACGATCGGATAATGCCGATGCTCGCCTGACGCCATTGGGACGGGAAATTGGCTTGATAGACGATCGCCGCTACGCACTATTTCAGCGCAAACAGGCCAATATTGCCGCCGAAACAGAACGCCTACATACAACCAGGATTAAAGAAGCTGACGAAATTGGCATCAAAATCGCTGCTGACACCGGGCAAAAAATCAAAAGTTCCGTTACCCTAGCGGAACTGCTACGGCGTCCCGGCTTCCACTACATCGACCTCGATCGCTACGGACTCGGAAACCCCGACCACAACCGAGCCGAACTCGAAGCCGCAGAAATTGACATCAAATACTCTGGCTACATCCATCGCCAGCAAACCCAAATCGACCAAATCAGCCGGAACGCCAACCGCAAGCTAGCCACAGACTTAGACTATGCCAGCATCGAGACCCTTTCCAAAGAAGCCAGGGAAAAACTGGCCAAGGTCCGACCCGTAACCATCGGTCAAGCCAGCCGCATCGGCGGCGTCAACCCCGCTGACATCAACGCTTTGCTCATTTATCTGGAATTGGGCGATCGCAAGCGTGTGGCGGCTTCTCCCACCGCTTAAAGTGATGGGGAGACGGGGGGACCAGGGGACGGGGGGGCAGCGGTTCGGCTTCGCTCACCGACCGGGGGGGCAGGGGGAGTGTGGGGAGTGTGGGAAGTGTGGGGAGTGTGGGGAGTGTGGTCAGCAATCTTCCTCCCTCTCCTCCCACCCCTCCCCATCTTCCCCCTCCTCCCACCCCTCCCCGTCTCCCCCTCCCCCCGTCTCCCCTGCCTCTAGCGGACTAAAGTCTGGTCAATATAGCACCAACGCCAATTTTCCCCTGGTTCCACCGATTGGACGATCGGGTGATTGGTGGCTAAAAAGTGCTTGGTCGCATGTTTATTTTTGGAAGAGTCACAGCATCCCACGTGACCGCAGCTAAGGCACATCCGTAAATGCACCCAGCGATCGCCAATTGCCAAGCATTCCTCACAGCCTTTAGCGCTGGGAGTAACATCTTGGATAGAATCGAGATGATTGCAAGTTTTGCTCATAAATCCTCCTAAGTTCCTTGTTGTAGCACGGCATTATCAATATTATTTATGTGAATAAATATAATAAAGCAGTGCCAAAGCCCATAAACGGTATTTATTCATATGAGAAAGACGGCAATAATGCCATGACCACGCCCACCAGAGGGCAATTGCCCACCCCCACCCCAGCACCCTCGCCAAAGGCAGGGGCGAAGTGGTGTAGGGGCTGTGGATGCGGGCAAGGCATGAGCAAGATTGATCAAAAAACCGCAGCGGGAGATAATGTCTTGCCCCTAAAGCGTTATGGGCTTTTGGCAATTGTATCTTGATGCTGCCACATCCACCCCAGATGTGCTAAATTGTGGCACGAGGTGAGGGGTTTTCAACACTTGCACCCAAAGACGGCGGCAGTGGTGTAGGTGAGTGGGAGTGGGTTGCTGATATCTTTCGCTACGAACGAAAAAACCCGCGCACCCGCCCCTACCGCCAGGGAGATATCACATCAAAGGTGGAAAAAGTTATGTCTGAGAATGTTAGCACCAAATCGGCAGTAGAAGAACTCAGCCCGCAAACAACTGGGAGTAAAACGCCTTTATCGGTGGAAACCTACGCCGATCGCCTGATGAACGAGCTATTTGATGATGTAGATCGGATTTTAGATGGTGGCAGCCGCATCCCGGCCCAACCAAACCATCCGGAGGTGATATCTCTCCAGCAAATTCAGGTGCCACAAATCATTCTGCCCACAGTAGTGCTGCCACCGCCGACGCCGCCAGAAGTGGCGCCGTTGGTGGATTCCAAGGCAATTACCACCAGTAAAACCCAGTCAAACCAAAACAAATGGGTTGATAAGTTGCTGATGGGAGGTGCTTTTGTCTCTCTCGTAGCCACTTTGGGGCTCTGGCTGTGGAGCAGGGGCGACTTGCGCCGCTTGTGGGTGCAAATGCAGGAGCTGCTGCCAAATGCTGTTGTCACCCAACCGGAAGCCCCGCCACAGGTGAAGACTCCCGAGGATCTAAAAGCGGAGGCGGACGCTAAATTTATGCGCTATATGGAAAAAGCCCTAGAAGCGATCGAGCGAGATCCCGCCACAGCCGCTGCCATGCCCACGCCTCCGGGACAAACTGCGGTGGCACAAGCCGCTCCCCTGCCTCTAATGATGGCACCACCACCGGTCAACGTCACAGTAAATCCCAACGTAACGGTCAATCCCACCGTAGGTGCTGCCCCTGCCCCAGTGAACAGCGGTAACGTCGCCGAGGCTCTGCACAGAATCGCGATCGCCCTCGAGCGCCTCTCAATTCCCGGTTTAGATCCATTCCAAATCCTCGCCGTTCCCCAAGCCCAACCACCACAACTGGGGCAAGCGCAAAGACCACAGCCCCCCTCGGCACCCAAACCGGCTCCCAAACCGGCTCCCGCCCCCACAGCCCAACCCCAGCCGTCCACTGTCGCAGCCGCCCCAAAACCCCAGGCGACCGCCACCCCCAGCACTACTCCTCGGGCAACAACTATTCCCAGCACTACTCCTCGGGCGACCACCACTCCCACCACCACCCCCCAAGCGACCACCACTCCCACCACCACCCCTCGGGCCACGGCAGAACCCTCACCTGCATTACAGGCGACGTTAACACCCACCCCCACGCCGCCACCACCAGGGGCCGCCACTGCGGAACCCTCCCCCATACCTACTGGACCCGCACCAGCGCCAGTCGCCTCCGAGGAGCCTGCACCGGAGGTAACGGAAACCCCCACTCCTTCCAGTACCGAGGCAACTCATGTGTTGATTGGGATTTTGGAATTGGGCGATCGCTCTGCAGCTCTGTTTGAAGTTAACGGGGTTTCTCGACGAGTCAAAGTCGGCGAAAATATCGGCTCTAGTGGCTGGACCCTGGTAGAGGTGAAAAATCGAGAAGCCGTCATCCGTCGTAATGGCGAAGTCCGCTCCATCATTGTGGGGCAAAGCTTCTAAACAGTGAATTAGTATATTGTAGGGTGGGCATTGCCCGACACCTGAAATTGACGGTGACAATCATGCTTGGGGCAATGCCCACCCTACTGGCTTCAGCCAATGGCACCAGTCCCCTTACCCAGGAGCGTCCCAGTATGAGCGTGTTTGAAAATATCGGCAGCTTTTTTGAAACCCGCCTGGATGAATTTCTGCGCAACCATCCTCACCTGCAATTGCAAGCCCTCGAAGAACAACTGCGGGAGCAGGAAGAAGATACCTTGAAGCTGATCCGTGACTTCCAAATCAAAGAAAAGCAATTGCAAGAGCAAATCCTTTCTACTGCCGAAGAAATTCAGAAGTGGCACGCTCGCATCCCCACAGCCAAAGCGGCTGGCAGAGAAGATTTAGCCCGCGCTGCCCTGGAACGAGAAGGGGCTTTGCTGCGCCAGGGAAATCAGCTCTGGGGACAAATGCAAGGTGTGAAAGAGCGAATCGAAAAAGCGAAGGACATCTATCGCAAAATTCAGGGGCGGCGCAAAGAAGTGCAAGCGAAAGCGGCTGAAACTGCGGCGGCGAGGGCTAAGCAGGTGCAAGACACAGAAACTAAAGGTTGGAATCAATCTTATCAGCCTCGGATGGGTAGTAGTTTCGATGATTTAGAGCAAGAGTTTCGCCGCTTGGAAACTGAAGATGAATTGGAGCGGATGAAGCGGAATCTGGGGAGGTAAAAATATAGATTCCAAATTATAGCAGATAAAGTCAAAAATAGTCATTAAGATTAATAAATATTTACATAAAAGCGCGGGAGCAGGTTTTGCCATGAGCTGGTAAATGGTGATGCGGGAATCATGGGATAATGTATCTCTGTAGAAACCGGGTTTCTATGCAGGGCCTCGTATCTAAACGGAGATTCTCCACAGAAACCCGGTTTCTGGGTCCGCATTGGGTCCAAAGGTTTCTATCCTATCGCAATGACCAATGAGTGGCTGTAAATGGCTGAAATCCCCCAATCAACTGAAGAGCTGGTAGGCGCCCTGACGGAGTTTACCGATATAAATTTTGAGCTGCCGGACCCAGAAGATGAGGAAATTTCTGAGCTGGATTTTGAGGAGCAGCTAGATATTGCTTGGAAGGTCTGCGATCGCTATGACCTGCAAACGGATATCTGGCGGGGCCGGATTTTGCGAGCGGTGCGCGATCGGGAGAAAAAAGGCGGTGAAGGCAGGGGAGCTGGCTTTTTAAACTGGCTCAAAGAGCGGGAAATCAGCAAAAGCCAAGCCTACAGCCTCATAGAACTGGCCAACAGCGCCGATACCCTGATGGCACAGGGAGACCTGGACCCAGACACGATTAATAAATTTAGTAAAAGAGCCTTTGTGGAAACGGCCAAGTCTGCCCCAGAAGTGCAGCAGATGGTCACCAGATCCGCTCAGGATGGGGACCGGATTACCCGGCGGGAAGTGCGCCAGCTCTCGGATGAGTGGACCGCCATGAGTTCAGAATTAATCCCGGAAGAAGTGAAAGAAAAGGCCAATTCTGGCTCGATACCGCCACGACTGCTGGCTCCTCTGGCGCGGGAAATGGAGAAGCTCCCCCCTTCACACCAAAATTCGATTCGCACGGAAGCGGCGACTAATCCTGATGTGGATACGGTGAAACAGCTTACCGCTGATGCCCGCAATTTGGCGAAATATCTGGATGCGGCGGCTCAAGTGCAAACGATTAACCGGCAAAAGGTGGATGTGGAAATGGCGCTGGAAGAGGCGCTGCGCCTGGGCTGTATTAATATTGCGGCTGATATGGTGAAGCAGGCGGCGCAGGTGGAGCAAACGGCGGCTAAACTTTACACGACTTGGAAACGCCTTGCGGCGATTACCGATCGCCTTTATGTGGATACTGGTGCTAGCACCCCCCACCTGCGGGCGCTGCTCACGGTCCTTGACCGACTGGCGGGGAATGCGATCGAAGTGCCTTTGGATGAAATGGGCGATCGATCCGTCCGCCTCCAATTCCTCAGCGATAACCAATGATGGGGAGACGGGGAGATGGGGTGACGGGGTGACGGGGTGACGGGGTGACGGG
>Ga0209172_10001353_pt1 | contig 52778 bp, 49 predicted proteins | sample LarsenN4metaG_FD_184113 | JGI IMG/M metagenome (GOLD analysis project Ga0209172, IMG submission 184113) | Hot spring sediment bacterial and archeal communities from British Columbia, Canada, to study Microbial Dark Matter (Phase II) - Larsen... ...
AAAGAGATGGGAAGCTTCGCCGCCGACCCGCGCCGCTCTACGTCACCGGCCTGTGCTCAAAGCGGTGAATCGTTTCGATCAAGAACGGCCGGTGGCCAGCGATCTAATCCGCGAGCCAACACACGGTGCCGTGCGAGCGAGTATGGACGCGGACGCGATTCTCGGTGTTCATTCTGACGAGCTCGCCGCGCTCGAGCGTCGTTTTCGCGACGACGGGTTCACCACGGAGCTGCGCTATGGCGATGCGGCCGATCCCATCGGCGCCGTCTTGGCCATCACGGACGAGCACGGCAATCGCGTCGGGGCCGACGCGGAACGCCGCCGACTCGCTAGGCACGGCGAACGTCGTGCGGGACGGGCTGGCCGACAGGGCGCCGGACGCGCCCATGAGGCGATCGACGAGCGGGCTCACGTGCTGCGGCGACTTCGTCTTGCGCGCGAGCAGCGAGCGCGGACGCATCACGGTAGCGGAAGCCGCGAAAGCAACCGGCGCGAACCACAATACGATAAAGGATGACCGGCGAGCGCTGACTCGCGCCGGCCATATCGCACCGCGCGGCGCGTGGCGCGGTGCATGGTACGGCCTCGCGTGAACCAATGCTTGCCGCTGGTTGCACACGCGCGACTGGCGGAATTCAGGGCAGCGCGTACGCGATGAGCTCGGCGCCCGCGTCGGCACCCGAGCGGCTCACGGCCACGACGACGTACTGTTTGCCGTTGTGCAGATACGTCATCGGCGAGCCCGTTTGCTTGGCCGGCATCTCGACTGGTCCCTCGACGTCCTCGCCGGTCTCCTTGTCGTAGGCGCGTAAGAGCGCGACCGTCTCGCCGGCCTCGTTGGTGTGCACGTCGCCTTCGCCCGCGATCACGAGCGTTGCGGTCGTCAGCGTGCCGATGAAAATCCGGCCGTAGGCGCCGAGCCGCGCCACGTCGAGACCTGTTAGGGCAGGGTGGTTGCGGATGTTGTCGGGCGTCGTCGAGTGAGCCTTTTGCCAGAGGATCTCGCCCGTGTTCATGTCGTAGGCCGTGATGCGGTCGTACGGCGGTTTGATCAGCGGAATCGTGCCTTGCAGGAACGTGCCGCCGCGCGGCGCGCCGAGACCGGGTTGCGGCCCGAGGCCTCCGGGCCGCGGCCCTAGCCCGCCTTGCGGCGGCGGCGAGCTCGAAGGCCCAGGCGCTGCGGCGCGCCCCGTCGGGCTCGGGTCGAACGGCCGCAAATCGGCGGGGATGTTGCGCAGCGTGAAGACGGCTGTGTGCGAATGAACGTAGAGGCGGTTCGTTGCGGGGTCGAAGCTGCCGCCGGGCCAATTCGCACCGCCGACGTCGGCCGGCAGCATCAGCGTTCCGAGCGGTCCACCCGGAACCTCGACGGCGGGCGGCGTGTAGAGCGGGCCGATGCGGTACTGCGCCATCACGCGCTCCGCCTCTTCGCGTAGCGCGGGCGTCAGATCGTTCAGCACGTCGGAGGAAAACCCCTGGCGGTCGAACGGTTCAGGCCACGTGGGGAAAGGCTGCGTCGGGCTCGTCTTTTCGTGCGGAGACTCGGACTGCGGCACCGGGCGCTCCTCGATGGGCCAGATCGGCTCGCCCGTCTCGCGGTTCAGCACGAAGAGAAACGCCTGCTTCGTCGGCTGCGCCAGCGCTTTGATCGTACGGCCGCCGCTTCGCATGTCGAACAAGATCGGCGCGCAGGGCAGGTCGTAGTCCCACAAGCCGTGATGCACGGTCTGATAGTGCCATTTGCGCTCACCGGTTCTCACGTCGACGGCTACGAGCGATTCGCCGAATAGCCCGTCGCCCGGGCGGTTGAAGCCGTTGTAGTCGGAGGACGGCATTTCGACGGGCAGGTACACGAGCCCGAGCTCCGGATCCGCGCTCATCTGCGCCCAGACGCCGGTGTTGCCGTTGCGCTCCGCGGAGCCGTCTTCCCAGGTGTCGTAACCGAACTGGCCGCGCAGGGGGACGGTGTGGAAGATCCACAGGCGCTCGCCCGTGCGCGCATCGAAGCCGCGCACGGAGCCGCGTACGTCCCAGGTCGACTCGGGACTGCCCGCCGGCCGATGCGCGGCGCCGACGACGATGACGTCGCCGACGATCAGCGGCGTGGCATTGAGCCCGATGTTGCCGCCGTCGAGATCGATCTCTTGATCGAAATTGAGCTTGAGATCGACGACGCCGTTCTCTCCGAACGACGGAACCGGCACGCCGGTCTTCGCGTCGAGCGCGATCATGCGGTAGCCCGGCGTAACGTAGACGATGCGTTGGTCGGTGCCGTCCCGGCTGGACCACCAGGCGACTCCGCGACCGGCCCCCTGCCGTGCCGCGGCGGCGCCACGCGCGCCTTCGTCTTCGCGATGCATCCACAACATCTCGCCCGTGGCCGGATCGAGTGCCACGACCGCACGGCGCGTGCCGGCCGTCGTGTACAACGTGTCGTTCATGTAGAGCGGCGTCGCGGAGTAGAGCGTATCGGGTCTCGGGCCGAGGAAGTCGGTGCGCAGCCGCCAGGCGATGCGGAGGTCTTTGAAGTTGTGCTTGTCGATCTGATCGAGCGGCGAGTAGCGGTGACTCGCGAGATTGCCGCCGTAGGTGGGCCATTGATCGCTCGCCTGCTCCGTTCGAGCAACCGGCTGTGTGTGCCCCGTCGACGCGAACGACAACGCGCCAAGCCCAAGCCAAATCGCAAAAACGCTGTGTCGCGTGCTACGCATCGTTGCTCACTCCAGGGCTCATGAGCTATTCGCGGGACGGAATTTCGAGGACGACTTTGCCGAGGACGTCGGGCGTACTTGCGAGCGGCGTGTCGCCCAACGGGAAGCCGTTGTACCAGAGGATGTAGCTCAAGACGGCGACGCTCTGTTCCTGCGAGAGCGTATTCGGCTTCTCCGGCGGCATCGTGAGAATGCGGGCCACGAGCGCGGCCAGCGGGGCGCCCTTCCAAGTGCTTTCGAATTGCGGGCCGGCCAGCGGCGGCGCTTTGTCCACACCGGCCATCGTCTCGCCATGGCACAACAGGCACTGCTCGTAGTAGAGCGTGCGGCCCTCGAGCGCTTGCTCTTCCGTGTACGCGCCGGTTAGCAAGGAGGGCGCGGCGACCGATTGGCCGAGCGCGTGCGGCGAACCGGCAACGGCGGAGCAGGCGCCAAGCAGCAGCGCTACGGCGGAAGTCCGGCGCCGCGCAGTGAGACTCGCGATCATGTCGTGCAGCTTGCGTCGCATCGGTTTACCCGGGCGCCGCGCCTTGCGTGTTCACGTACACCGCATAGATCGATTGGCTCGCGGCCATGAACAAGCGATTGCGTTTCGGTCCGCCGAACGTCACGTTTGCGCAAACCTCGGGCAAGCGAATGCGGCCGAGCAGCGTACCGGACGAGCTCCATACCGTCACGCCGCTGTAGCCGGCCGGGCCGCTGCTCGAGCACCAGAGATTACCGTGAACGTCGGCGCGAATACCGTCGGTGCGGCACGGCACGCCGTCGACGACGAGCTCGGCGAATTGCTCGAGCCCCGAGACGCGGCCGCTCGTGCCGACGCTGCAAACCCACAAGTTGCCGCCGCTGACCACGTAGAGCTTGGTGTAGTCGGGCGAGAACGCGAGGCCGTTCGGCGCGCCCGGCAATGCGTCTGCCGCGACGGCGAGCGTCACGCGACCACGCTCGTCGACTCGGTAGACGTTGTTCGGCAGCCGGCGCTGCGCCGAGCCGATGCCGGCCGCCTGGCCGGCACGCGGATTCAGCAGGCCGTCGGGGTTGCTCGGCCCGCCCGCCGCGTCGGGCGCGCCTTCATAGAGCGAGCCGCCGAACGGCGGGTCCGTGAACCAGTAGCTGCCGTCCGGGTGCGGCGCGACGTCGTTCGGCGAGTTCAGCGGCGTGCCTTCGAAAGCGTCGGCGAGCACGGTGACGCTCCCGTCGAGCTCGTAGCGCACGACTCGGCGCGTCAGGTGCTCGCAGGATATCTGCCGCCCCTGAAAGTCGAACGCGTTGCCGTTGCTGTTGTTGGACGGCGAGCGGAACACCGTCACGCGGCCGTCGTCCTCGAGCCAGCGCAGCTGACGGTTGTTCGGTATGTCGCTCCAGACGAGGTATCGGCCCTGGCTGGACCACGCCGGACCTTCGGACCACAGCGCACCGGTGTATAGACGCTGAATCGGCGCGTTGAATTGCCGCAGCGCGTTGAACGAGCGGTCGACCGCGATCACGTCCGGGTCCGGATATGGCAGCGGCGCAGCGCCCGGAGAGAAGTCGCGCGGCGCTGCCTCCTGAGCAGCGAGCAGCTGCGGTGCCAGCAGCGCGGCGCTCGCCGTGCCGAGCCCGCGCAAGACGCTGCGGCGCGTGATCGTGTCCGCTCGGCGTGTTAGGGCCGTTGAAATGTGCTTCATGCGCGCTACTCCGAGCCCTCGATCGGCGCAACGCCGCGCGGAAGCCCCGGGCCCTCGGCGCCGCGCAGCGATTGCTGGGCGCCGCTGCGAATCAGCGCCGTCTCCGGCGGCCCCTGGAAGAAGGTGTAGCCGTCGCGCGTGCCTTTCCAAGCCGACGGGCCGGCCAGGTACTTGCCGGCGCCGAGCGTCGCATCCTTGATCCGCGTGACGAGCGCCTCGTATGCCGGATCGCCTTGCCGCAGGCCCGAGAAGCTGCCGAGGTCCGTGCTCGCCGCGAAAATCACGTCGACGTGCTCGAGCGCAGCGATCTTGTCGACGATCTCGACGCCCTGCGGGTTCTCGATCATCGCGACGATCATGATGTTGTCGTTCGCGCGTTGCCGGTAATCGCGGCCCCAGAGCGCTCCGTACTGGCCGCCGCCCAGGCTGCGCTTCCCGAGAGGCGGGTACATGGCGAACTTGATCGCGTTCTCGATCTTCTCGAGCGTATCGACCATCGGCACGATCACGCCGAGCGCGCCGATGTCGACGGCTTTCTGTATGTCGCCCTCGGTTGCGTCCGGCACGCGAATGAACGGGATGGCGGGGCCGGGGCAGGCGCGGATCATCGTGGCCACCTGCGCGTACGTCAGCGCGCTGTGCTGCATTTCGATCCAGAGAAAATCGAAGCCCGCGCTTGCCATCGTGCAGTAGATGTCGACGTCGGCCGAGCTGACGGTGCCGCCGACGACTTGTTTCCCTTCTGCGAGCTTGGTCATGACCGTGTTGAAAGGTTGCTGAGCGCTCGCGACGGACCCCGCGAGCGCGCACGCGAGTGCAATGCCGGCAATGAGCGTTCGTGAAACTGGGGCAGGGGAGCGCAGAGCGGGCGGGGGTTGCATGGGTCTTTTCTCCTTTGACGTTGCTGTTCTTAGCAAGGCGAGATCGGACGGCCGCGTGCGTCACTAGTTGTCGCTGTGAGACGGGGATCGTTTCGTAGGGCGGCTATTGATCCGCGCGAATGCCGCGCCGCTTCTCGTGCTCGATCCACATGCCCTCGGTGCACTCGTACCTGAACATGCGCGCGCCCGTCGGCGCGGCCTTGTCGTGCTGCCGGGCCGCGCGTGCATGACGTGGTCCGTGATCGTCACCTCGTTGACGAGCGCTGCGCCGCCGTCGAGCGCGCGGATGCGCTCGACGACGTGCACTCGGTCGCTGGGCGGCACTGAACCGAACGTGATTTTGTCCATGCCTCCTCCGCAACCGCCGGGGGCGGGCGCAAGCACAGAGCTTATGTGGCCGCGGGCCGCGCGCCAATAAGGCGGCGCAATTGCTCGTGAAGCTCAGCCATTTTCCGCCCGGCGACAACTTGGCGCTCGACGCCGAGACGCGCGCGTTCATGAACGCGGCCTCGGCCTGGAAACCGTAAGCTCGCCGCGCGAGTCGGGCCGGCCGGCGGACCTGTGCAGCATGCGTCCCGAGGTTGTGCTCTTGGCTCAGAGCTCGCGCATCAGCTCGAGCAGCCCGTCGACGATGCCCGCTTCGGCGCAGCCTGGCTTCAGCCTCGAGCTCAGCACCGCAAAGACGTTGTACCCGAAGGCTTCGTCGCTCGGGATGTAGCCCGTCGGCGCCATGCCGTTCGTCAGAGTGGCCATCATCGTGTGCTTGAACGGCGATTCGCGTTTCAGCCGTTGGCCGATGTTGCTGTAAACCTCCGCGTTCACGGCGCCGATGTACACGTGGCCGACGCGCAGGGCGGCGAGGCCGATCGCAACTTCGCCGGCGTCCACGTACGTGCCCGGAGCGCCGGCCCGGCCCGTGTCCGTCCGCTGCCGAGCGGGGCACGAGATGCTCGCCCGCGCGCCGCGCAGCGTCGCGTCTGGCGGCGACTTCTCGAGCCCCTCGCGCATCACGTGCAGCACCTCTTCGCCCAGCATCTGGCCCAGCGTCTCGTTCATGCGCTTCTGCTGCTCCATGAGCAGCTGCACGCGCGGATCGCCGCGGTCCAGCCCCTGGCCGCCGGGCGGCATCGCGTTGCTGATGTCTTCGCCGCGCTGCGCGTAGTCCGCGATGCGGATCTCGCGCAGCTCGTACGTCTGGTTGAAATAGACCGGGTTCTGGTCGCCGGCCGCGCCACTCGCGAAAAGCGCCACCGCACCGCCGCCCAAGGACTCCTCCACGTAGCGCGAGGCCGCCCCCGGAACATCGCCGCTGATCATGTCGAGTGTGCCCGTGATCACTCCATGCACGGCGTAGTTGTAGTACACCGCGATCGGCGCGCCGGCCGGCGTCTCGACGCGGACCACGGCCACCGTCTTGTCGGACGGGCCTTCGTAGTTCGGGCCTTCCCACCAGCGCTGCGTCTTCGGATCGATGCGGTCGCGGTTCACGTTGATGTACGAGACGCCCGTGCCCCACGCCACGCGTGCCGGCTCGAGGCGCGCGATCGAGTCGCGCAGGCCGCGCATGATCGTTTCCTCGACGCCCATGTCGAGGCGGAACGGAACGCTGTGAGTGTGGCTCGCCGAAATCAGGAGCTGTGTCGCCGGAATCCGTAGCTCGGCCGCCGCGCGTGCGCTCAGCTTGTCGTATAGATCGCTTGGAACGGCGCCTGCATCGACGGCGATCAATGCCGCCCGAGTGGTGCCATTGTCGAGAACCAGCGTGCGCACGAAAATCGGATCGAGCACGCCCAAGAAGTTGCCCGGCAGTTGTGGGCCGCGCGGCGTGTACTCGATACGCGCGGCGCCCGCCCGCAGCGCCGCGCCGTCGCCCGTCGGCTGGGCGTGCACGCCCGGCGGCATCGCGATCGACATCGAGGCGATTGCGACGCAGCCAAAGTACAACCTCGCGCGCATTACGACTCCTCTTTGCACTTCACGGTCCAGCATACGTGCCGTCGCCGAGCGCGCAACGGCCCGAGCGCGCGAGCATCACGTGGACGTTTCGCGGCTCGCTTGCGCGGCGAGCAACACTGCGCCGACGATGCCCGAGTCCCGTCCGAGCGCCGGCGTGCACACGTAGCCCTCTGCACGCCCGCGGTCGGCGAGCGCCGGCAGGTAGCCGTTCAAGTAGTCGAGCATCGCCGCGGTCACGAGCGGCACGAGCTCTCCGTTCGCCATCACGCCTCCGCCGAAGACGATGCGCTCGACGGACTCGAACAGCGCGATCGACGCGGCGAGCTGCCCCAAGTAGCCAGCAATGATGGAGCGTCCAGCGTGATCCGCCGGCAGCGCCGCGAGATCGGAGCCCCAGCGGGCGCGGATTGCCGGACCGCTGGCGAGCCCCTCGATGCAGCCGCCGTGAAACGGGCACACGCCTGCGAATCCCGCGTCGCGCGGATCGCGAGCCGTAGGTAGGTGCCCCATCTCCGCGTGCATGAGCCTGCCCCGCGCGCGATCTTGCGGCACGACGGCCCCGCCGATTCCCGTGCCGACCGTCACGTACGCGAGCGATCGAGCGCCGCGGCCGGCACCGAGGCGCCATTCCGCCAGCGCCGCGACGCCGACGTCTACGTCGAGCGCAATCGGTGCAGCGAACTTCGAGCGCAGCGGTGCGAGCACATCGATGCCGGACCAGCCGGGTTTCGGCGTGGCCAGCAGCTGGCCGAAGCCGGGCGCCTCGAGCGCAAGCTCGATCGGGCCGAAGCAGCCGAAACCGAAAGCCGCAATAGGGCCGTGCGTTGTTTCGGCGGCGGCGAAGTACTGCACGCACTCGGCGAGAGTCGTGTGCGGATCCGAAGTCGGCACGGTAACTCGATCGAGAATTCGGTCGGGCGCTTCTGCGACCGCGCAAACGAATTTCGTGCCGCCGCCTTCGATTGCGCCGTACAGCCGTTTCTGCGCTCGAGTGCTCGCCACGTAATGATGCCGGCTGAAGGAAGACTATCGACGCCGGACGCCCCAACGGTAGACTCCGCTGCAAGCGATTGCAACGCAGCGCGTGAGGCGTCCACGAAAGACATGTCCGAAAGGAACGACAGCTACGACGGGCGCCTGCTCCGGGCGCTCGTCGCTCTGATGTTCTTCACCTTCGCGATGACGACCGATGCCGTCGGCAGCGTCATCCCGGCCGTCATCGCCGAATTCTCGCTGAGCATGACGGCAGCGAGCGCGTTCCAGTACGCGACGATGGCCGGCATCGCTGCGGGTGCATTGCTGCTCGGCTTCCTGGCCGATCGGCTGGGCCGCAAGCCCACCGTCATCGTTGGGCTCGCCTTGTACGGCGCGGCGTCGCTCGTGTTCGCGCTCAGCGACCGCTTCGGCGCCTTCGTGATGCTGCTTGCACTGTCCGGACTCGGCATCAGCGTCTTCAAGATCGGCGCGCTGGCGCTCGTCGGCGACGTCTCGGCGTCCACGAGCTCGCACACACGCTTCATGAACACGATCGAGGGGTTCTTCGCCGTGGGTGCGATCGTCGGCCCCGCCGTGGTCGCGACGTTGATCGCGCGCGGCCTCTCGTGGAAATGGCTGTACGTGGCGGCAGCGGTAATCTGCCTGCTGCTCGTGGCCATGGCCTGGCGTGTGCGGTATCCCGATACGCCGAAGCGCACCGCGGAGCGCGCCACGCTGCGCGAGATGGTGCGCGTGCTGCGCGCCCCTGTGGCGCTCGGAGTGTCGGTTCTCGTGATGCTCTACGTCGCCGTCGAGGTCGCGGTCTACGTTTGGATGCCGACGTATCTGCTCGGCTACGGCGGCTCGTTCGCGTGGCTTCCCGCATACGCGCTGACGTTGTTCTTCGTGCTGCGCGCGGTGGGCCGATTCCTCGGTGCCTGGCTACTCGCCCATGTGTCGTGGACGGCTGCGCTTGCGATCGTCGGCGCGGCGATCTTATCGTGCTTTTTGGGCTCGCTGTCTTTCGGCGTCGATGCTGCGGCGTGGCTACTGCCTCTCTCGGGCCTCTTCATGTCCATCGTGTATCCGACGTTGAACTCCAAAGGCATCAGCTGCTTTCCGAAGACGCAGCACGGCGCAGCCGCGGGCGTGATCCTGTTCTTCACGGCAGCGGCGGCGGCGCTCGGGCCGCTCGCCATGGGGGCGGTCAGCGACGCCTACGGCACGACCGAGGCCGGGTTCGTGCTCGCGACGGTATTCGCCTTCTTGATGTTCGCGGGGCTTGCGGGCAACTGGCTGCTCGATCCGTTCGGGCTCAGGTTGCAGGCGGCCGATCGAGACGACTATGTCGATGCGGCGCCGCGGCGCAGCGCCGTCCCGCCCGCCTCGGTAGCCGATCCCGCGAAGTGAAGAACAGCGTACAACTGATTGCCTACGTGGACCGACTCGGCGGCACCTTCGCAGGCTTGCGCGAGCTTCTCTCCGGGCCGCTCGAGGGCCTCTTCGGCGGCGTGCACGTCTTACCGTTCTTCGAGCGCATCGACGGCGCCGATGCGGGATTCGACCCGATCGACCACACGCGCGTCGACTCCCGCTTGGGCACGTGGAACGACGTCGCCGCGCTCGCGCGCGACACGGATTTGATGGCCGACGTGATCGTGAATCACATGTCGAGCCGCTCGCCGCAGTTCTTGGACCTCGCCGAGCACGGCGCTCGCAGCCGGTTCGACGGATTGTTCCTCACGCTCGACGGCGTGTTTCCGAGCGGTGCTACGGAGCGCGAATTGCTCGCGATCTATCGGCCGCGGCCGGGACTGCCGTTCACGGCACTCACGCTGGCCGACGGTTCGCGCCGGCTATTTTGGACGACGTTTACGCCCGAGCAGATCGACATCGACGTGACGCATCCGCGCGGCAGCGAATACTTGGAGCACATCCTTCGGACGTTCGGCGCGCGCGGCATCAAGATGATCCGGCTCGACGCGATCGGCTACGCGATCAAGAAGGCCGGCACGAGCTGCTTCATGCTGCCCGAGACTTACGAGCTCATCGGCGAACTGACCGCTCGGGCGCGGCATCATGGGCTCGAGGTGCTCGTCGAAGTCCACTCGCACTACGAGCAGCAGGTCGAGATCGCGCGCCGCGTCGATTGGGTATACGACTTCGCATTGCCTCCGCTCGTGTTGCATGCTTTTTCGCGGGGCACGGCAGGCGCGCTGAAGCGCTGGATCGCGATCCGTCCACGCAATGCGATGACCGTGCTCGACACACACGACGGGATCGGCGTGATCGACATCGCGGCCGAGCATGGCGGAAGCGGACGGCCGGGGCTCGTCGCAGACGGCGAGCTCGACCGCCTCGTCGGGGACATCCACTCGAGCAGCCGGGGCCAAAGCGCGCGCGCGACCGGGGCGGCGGCGTCGAACCTCGATCTCTATCAGGTCAATTGCACCTACTACGATGCGCTCGGCCGCGACGATCGCAAGTATTTGCTCGCCCGCGCCATTCAGTTCTTCTTGCCCGGAGTCCCGCAGGTCTATTACGTCGGCTTGCTCGCCGGCACGAACGACATGGCGCTGCTCGAGCGGACGGGCATCGGCCGCGACATCAACCGCCATTACTACTCGCGCGCCGAGGTCGACGAGGCAGTGACGCGGCCGTGTGTGCGGCGCCTGTTCGCTCTGATACGTCTGCGCAACGAGCACTCCGCTTTCGGCGGCACGTTCGAGCTCGGCGAGTCGGCGGAAGACACGCTATCTCTCGTCTGGCGGCTCGGGGAGGCATTCGCGCGACTCACGGTGAACGTTGTAACGTGCGAGCATCGTCTCGAGTATTCGCGCGCCGGACGAATCGAGCGGCTCGATCTCGATGGCGCGCTCGCATCGAGCGTCTCATGAAGGAGGGCTCTCTTATGCACGAGAACCGCATGCTACGAGTCGTGACGTCTATCGCGTGTGCCGCTGCGCTGTGGCACGCACCCGTGGCCGGTGCTGCCGAGCCGCGCGAAGTGGCCGGCATTTCGCTCGAGCGGCTCGCGCGGCTCGACGCGCTGCTCGAGCGTGAGATCGCCGCGGGTCGCCTGAGCGGCATGGTCGTCGCGGTCGCCCGGCACGGCGAAGTGATTCAGCGCACCTATGGCTACATGGACCTCGAGTCGCGCGAGCCCATGCGGGCCGACGCCATGTTCCGGCTTTATTCGATGACGAAGCCGATCGCGAGCGTGGCGTTGCTGACGCTGTACGAGCGAGGCCTGTTTCAGCTCACCGATCCGCTCGAGAAATACATACCGCAGTTCGCGGACTTGAAGGTGTACGCCGGTAAAGACGCAAACGGCCGGCCGATTCTCGAGGCGCCGAAGCGCAAGCCCACTATTCAAGACGCGTTCCGCCACACGTTGGGGTTGTCGAGCGGGCTCGGCAACCACGACGTCGACGCGTTGTACCGCGAGGCCGGGATCGGCATGTTCGAGCTCGACTCGCTGCGCCAGGAGATCGAGCTGCTCGCGACGGTACCGCTGCGCTACTCGCCCGGCGATCAATGGGTGTACGGGCTCGGCCACGACGTGCAGGCGTACCTCGTAGAGTATTTTTCCGGCATGCCCTATGCCGATTACGTGCGAACCGCGATTCTCGAGCCGCTCGGCATGCGCAATACGGCCTTCGGCGTGCCGCCCGAGATGAAGCGAAACTTCGCCACCGTCTACGACCGCAGCGCCGACGGCAAGCTCGTGCCCGACGCCGCCGATCGGTACGCGCGCTTCACCGAGCGTGCTTTCGGCACGCTGAGCCTGTCGGGGTCGGCGCCGGACTATTTGCGCTTCGCGCGGATGCTCCTCGACGGCGGCGAGCTCGACGGCGTGCGCATCCTCGGCCGCAAGACGGTGGAGCTCATGGCGCAGAACCACCTGCCGCCGAACATTCCGTCGATCGCCGCAAACGGGCCCGCGGCGACGGGCTACGGCCTCGGCGTTTCCGTGACGCTCGATACGGCGGCGCTCGGACGCTTGGGGTCCGTCGGCGCCTTCGGTTGGGGCGGGGCGGCCACGACGGCGTTCAGCGTGAGCCCGGCCGAGGACATGGCCATCGTCATCATGGGCCAGGTCATGCCGAACGACAGCGATTTGCTACAGAAAGTCGAAACGCTCGTGTACCAGGCGCTGGTCGATACGCCTTGACGGCGTGCGGCGGCGTGCGCGTGCTCAGCCTGCATAAGGGTATGTGGGCGCACCGCGGACGCCCGGTTCCACTTCGAAAAGACAACCCGCCAACTGCTCGTCGCCGCACCCGACCGACGCCGTGGTGACGAACATCCGCTCGAGCGTGGGACCGGCAAAGCAACAGCTCGTCACGTTCGAGACCGGCATCTCGATGACGCGATCGAGCCGTCCATCCGGCGAAAACCGGCTCAAGCGATGGCCGCCCCAATGGGCCACCCAGATTCCACCCTCGGCGTCGGTGGCCATGCCGTCGGGCGAACCCCAGTCGTCGGGAAACACGACGAACGTCTCGCGCGCACCCAACGTGCCGTCCGCACCGAGCGCGAAGCGGTAGATCGCTCGCCGCGTCGTGTCCGTGTGATAGAGGAGGTCGTGCTCGGGGCTGAACGTCGGCCCGTTGCTCACCACGTAGCCGGTGTCGTGCCGCGTGCAGCGGCCTGCCGCGTCAAGGCGATAGAGGCACCCCGTCGGGGCTTGCTCGCGGTCGTCCATGGTTCCGGCCCAGATGCGCCCCGCGCGATCGACGCCCGCATCGTTCATGCGGCTGTCGGGCAAATCCGCTTCGGGCGCGCAGATCGGCTCCACCCTCACCGGATCGAGCCACAAGCGTGCAAAACCGCTCTTGAAGCCCGCGATGAATCCGCGATGGTCGCGCCGCGGCACTACCCAGCCGAGCATTTGTGGCATCGGCCAGTGCGTGTGCGACGCGTCGGCGAGCGACAGCCGATGGAGTGCCTTGCCCTTGATATCGACCCAGTAGACGGCGTTCTCGTGCGCGACCCACACCGGCCCTTCGCCGAGCAAAGCGCGCGCGGCAGAAGCCTGCCGCACCGTCCCGTGCGTAGGGTGCTCAGCCGGTTTCATCGGCCCGCGGCTCCGTTTTTTTGCGCACGCGAGTGCGAGAAGTCCATTATTGCCCACTCCGAAGCGTCGCGCGTTCAGTCATGCCCTTGGCGAAAACGACCCCTATAGACAAAACGGCGCATTCGAAGGAGCGTCTACACGGCAGCATCGCACGGAGACTCGGCGTGGCGATCGTTTCCGGCCGCATCAAGCCCGGCGCAACATTGACGAACGAGGTGGACTCGAGCGAGCAGATGTCGGTGTCGCGCACGGCGTACCGTGAGGCGATCCGAATCCTGGCCGCCAAGGGATTGGTGGTCAGCCGGCCCAAGAGCGGCACCCGCGTGTGCCCACGCGACTCCTGGCACCTGCTCGACCCCGAGGTGTTGGCCTGGTACTTCGAGAGCAAGCCCACGCGCGACCTCGTCGTGGGCTTGTTCGAGCTACGGTCGATCGTCGAGCCCGCCGCGGCCGCACTCGCCGCCGAGCGCCGCACCGCGCGGGACTTGGCGCAGATGCGAGGCGCGCTCGAGCGAATGGAACGGCACGGGCTTGGCATAGCGGACGGTCAGACTGCGGACCGCGATTTCCATGACGCCATTCTCGCAGCGACCCGCAATCCTGCGCTGCTGGCTCTATCGAGTAGTATCGGCGCCGCCGTGCGTTGGACGACGATCTACAAGCAACGCAAGCGCCGCTTGCCGCGCGACCCGCTGCCCGATCACCGGCGCGTGTTCGACGCGATCGCGGCAGGAAACGCCGACTCGGCGCGTGCGGCCATGGAAGACCTCGTGGCGCTCGCGCTCCGGGACACGACGCTCGCGATGAAGTGACCGAGTCGCCCCCATTGAATAGCGCTGCCGCAATTTCATCGTCCGACAAGGGGTCTTCGCCGTGACTGCGCCGCCTATCACGATCGGAATCGTCGGCTTCGGCAAGATCGCGCGCGATCAGCATGTGCCGGCCATCCTCGGCGACGCACGCTTTCGCTTCCACGCGATCGCCGATCCGGCGAGCGGCGCGGCGCCCGTGCCGCGCTATCGCGACATAGAGGCGCTGCTCGCCGCTTCGGATGCACCGGCCGCCGTCGCGATCTGCACGCCGCCGCAGGCTCGCTATGGCATCGCCCGCTACGCCCTCGAGCGAGGCACGCACGTGCTGCTCGAGAAGCCGCCGGCGGTCACGCTGAGCGAGCTCGAAGACTTGAGCGAGCTCGCGGCCAAAACGGGAGCCACGCTCTTTTGCGCGTGGCACTCGCAGTTCGCCGCGGCCGTCGCGCCGGCGGCCGAATGGCTCGCAACGCGCACGGTGCGCCGCGTGCGAATCACGTGGCACGAGGACGTCAGAGTGTGGCACCCCGGTCAGCGGTGGCTGTGGGAACCGGGCGGCTTCGGCGTCTTCGATCCCGGCATCAACGCGCTCTCGGTCGCCGTGAAGATCTTGCCGGAGCGCCTGCTCGTGCAGAGCGCTCTGCTCGACTACCCCGAAAACTGCTCGACGCCGATCGCCGCAAAGTTGACGCTGGCCGACGCTCGCGGCCGGCCCGTGGCGGCGTCGTTCGACTTCTTGCAGACGGGGCCACCCACCTGGGACATCGAGATCGAGACCGACGAAGGCGAGCTCGAGCTGTCGCAGGGCGGTGGGCGGCTCGTGCTCGACGGGCAAAAAGCGGCGCTTGGCGCGAACGCCGAGTATCCCGCGCTGTACGCGCGGTTTGCGGAGTTGATCGGCGAAGGCAAATCCCACGCCGATGCACGGCCGCTGCGCCTCGTCGCCGATGCGTTCTTGGTCGCCCGCCGGCGAAGCGTGCCTCCCTTCGTCGATTGACCCGTCGCTTAAGCCCGCTCAAGCCCGCTTAAGCCATCGCTTAAGCCATCGCTTAAGCCCGATCCTATTTGTCTGAGTATACTGGCGCCTCGGTTTGGGCCGCTGCGCACGCGCGAGAGCGGCGGCTGGCTCGAGGGGGGAATGAAGATGAGACTGTCGACGGGTATCGTGGCGATGGCCGCAGGGATTGGGGTAACCGGTACGTACGCCGCCGAAGCAACGCGTGCGCCGTTCGGCACGACGCCGGACGGTGTCGCGGTCGAGGCCGTCACGCTGCGGGCGAGCGACGGCATCAGCGCACGCATCATCACCTATGGCGCGACGCTGCAAGCACTGTTCTTGCCCGATCGGATGGGGCGTTTGGCCGACGTCGTGCTCGGCTACGACAACCTCGCCGACTATGTCGCCAAGCCGCAGTTCTTCGGCTCGACGGTGGGGCGGTATGCGAATCGAATTGGCGGCGCGCGCTTCGCGCTCGACGGCAAGGCGTACACGCTCGCCGCGAACAACGGACCGAACGCGCTGCACGGCGGCACGAAAGGCTTCGATAAGGTCGTGTGGAGGATCACCGAGGTCAAGAGCGGCCCCGTCGCGAGCGTGACGCTCAGCTACACGAGCCGCGACGGCGAAGAAGGCTATCCCGGCACGCTGACAGCGAGCATCACCTATAGCCTCGACGAGAACCGCACGCTGACGACGAGCTACGAAGCGACGACGGATCGGCCGACGATCGTCAACCTCACGAACCACAGTCTGTTCAACCTGGCCGGCGTGCCCGCGCATCGCAGCATTCTCGATCACCGCCTCATGGTCAACGCGGACAGCTACACGCCCGTCGACACCACGCTGATTCCGACGGGCGAGCTGCGCAGCGTGGCCGGAACGCCGTTCGACTTTCGGCAAGGCGCCGTCATCGGCGCTCGCATCCGCGACGCGAGCGACGCGCAGATCGCGATCGGCCGCGGCTACGACCACAACTTCGTGCTGCGCGGCGGCGTCACGTCTACTCCGAACCTCGCGGCGCGCGTCGAGGACCCGATTTCCGGGCGCGTCGTGGAGCTCCACACGACGGAACCCGGCGTGCAGGTGTACACGGGGAATTTCCTCGACGGCACGACCACGGGCAAGTCGAACGTCGTGTATCGCCAGGGTGACGGCCTCGCGCTCGAGCCGCAAAAGTTTCCCGATTCGCCGAATCAACCGACGTTTCCGAGCGCGCGGCTCGACCCCGGCCAGACGTACCGACAAATCTCGTTCTACCGCTTTTCCGTCCTCGGCCAATGACGAGCGGGCCCCGCTCGCACGACGACGACCGCGAGCCGCCGACGAACCAAGGCGAGGAACGAGCCTACGCCAAGGTCACCTGGCGGCTGCTGCCCTTCTTGGCCGCCTGCTACCTGATCGCATACCTCGATCGAGTCAACGTCGGCTTTGCGCGGCTCAGCATGCTCGGCGACCTCGGCCTGTCCGAGGCTGCCTACGGCTTCGGCGCCGGCGTGTTCTTCATCGGCTACTTCCTGTTCGAGGTGCCGAGCAATCTGGCGTTGCACCGCATCGGCGCCCGCGTCTGGATCGCGCGAATCATGATCACGTGGGGCTTCATCTCCGGCGCGATGGCGTTCACGGGAACGCTGGCGCAGGCGACGGGCTTGGGCAGCGACACCGTGTTCTACATCCTGCGGTTCCTGCTCGGCGCGGCCGAGGCCGGCTTCTTTCCCGGCGTGCTGCTGTACCTGAACTACTGGTATCCGGCGCATCGGCAGAGCCGCGCCGTCGCGCTGCTGCTGGCCGCGCAGCCATTGTCGTTCGTCGTCGGCGCGCCGATCTCCGGCGCGATCATGGAGAGCTTCGGCGGCGTGCACGGGCTTTACGATTGGCAGTGGCTGTTCCTCATCGAGGCGGCGCCCGCGGTTCTGCTCGGAATCGTCGTGCTGTTCTACCTCGACAACGGCATCGGCGACGCCAGGTGGCTCACCGCAGACGAGCGCCGCCTGCTCGCGGAGCGCCTGGCGCACGAAGCCAAGTCGAAGCGGGACGACCCGCTGCGGGCACTGCTCAAGAGCAAACCGCTCTGGACGTTCACGGCGATCTATCTGCTGATCGTCATGGGTGTCTACGGCATCAACTTCTGGTTGCCGTCGATCATCCAGCAAACAGGTGTCGAATCGGCGCTGTCGATCGGCTGGATCACGGCGCTGTCGTATTTCGTGAGCGCCGTGCTCGCGATCCTGGTCGCGCGGCGCGCCGAGCGGCGGAACGAGAAGCGCTGGCATGCCGCCATCGCCGCCGTTCTCGGCGGTGCCGCGCTCGCGCTGAGCGCGGGCTCTGCCGACAGCACCTGGCTCACGGTCGCTTTCGTCACGGCGGCGAGCACCGGCGCGCTCGTGACCATGTCACTGTTCTGGAGCTTCCCGGGCTCGCTTTTGGTCGGAGCCGGCGTCGCCGCGGGCCTCGCCGCCGTCAACTCCGTCGGTAATCTCGGCGGCTTCATCGGCCCTTATCTACTCGGCAGCCTCACCGAATGGCTCGGCAGCACGACGGCCGGCATCGCCGTGCTCGGCGGCTGCATCGCGGCGGCCGGCGGCCTGATTGCGGCCACCTGCAAGGGTTACGGGCTGCGGATGATGGAGAGCGAAGCACATGGCGAATGACAAGAAGCCGCTGCGCAGCCAGCGTTGGTTCGGGCGCGACGGCAAGATGGGCTTCTATTACCGATCGTGGCTGAAGGGCATGGGCGTCCCCGACGATCAGTTCGACGGCCGCCCCGTGATCGGCATCTGCAACACGTGGTCGGAGCTCACGCCCTGCAACGCGCACTTTCGGCGGCTCGCCGAGCAGGTTCGCTACGGCGTGCTCGAGGCGGGAGGTTTGCCGCTCGAGTTTCCCGTGTCGTCGCTTGGCGAGGTCACGATGCGGCCGACGGCGATGCTGTTCCGCAATCTCGCGGCGATGGACGTCGAGGAGGCGATCCGCGCGCATCCGCTCGACGGCGTGGTGCTGTTGATGGGCTGCGACAAGACCACGCCGGCGCTCTTGATGGGAGCCGCCTCGACGAATCTGCCGACGATCGGCGTGTCGGGCGGGCCGCAGCTCTCCGCTCACTATCGCGGCACGCTGATGGGCTCGGGCACGCACGTCATCGCGATGAGCGAGCAAGTGCGCGCCGGCGCACTGTCGCAGGCCGAGTTCCGCGAAGCGGAAGCGGCCATGAACCGCAGCCCCGGTCACTGCATGACGATGGGCACGGCGTCGAGCATGGCGGCGATCGTCGAAGCGCTCGGCGTCGGTCTACCGCAGAACGCGGCGATCCCGGCCGCCGATTCGCGCCGCGACACTCTCGCGCGCATGGCCGGCCGCCGCAGCGTGGCCATGGTGCTCGAGGACGTGGTGTTGTCGAAGATTCTGACGCGCGACGCGTTCGAGAACGCGATCCGCACGCTGGCGGCCATCGGCGGCTCGACGAACGCCGTGATTCACCTGCTCGCGATCGCCGGGCGCGTCGGCGTGCAGCTTTCCCTCGACGACTTCGACGAGCTTTCGCGCGGCGTTCACTGCGTCGCCAATTTGATGCCCTCGGGCAAGTTCCTGATGGAAGACTTTTACTACGCCGGCGGGCTGCCCGTGGTGCTGCGCGCGCTCGCCGAGCATGGCCTGCTGCACAAAGACGCGTTGACGGCGAACGGCAAGACGCTGTGGCAGAACGTCGCCGACGCGAGCTGCTTCAACGAGGACGTCATCACGCCTTTGGACCGACCCTTCAAGCGCGACGCCGGAATCGCCGTGCTGCGCGGCAACCTGGCGCCGAACGGCGCCGTGATCAAACCCTCGGCCGCCTCGCCGAGCCTGCTGAAGCACACGGGCCGCGCCGTCGTGTTCGAATCGCCGGAAGAAATGCACGCGGCCGTCGACGACGAGAATCTCGACGTCGACGAAACCTGCATCATGGTGCTCAAGAATTGCGGCCCGAAGGGTTATCCCGGCATGGCGGAGGTCGGCAACCTGCCGTTGCCGCGCAAGCTGCTGCGCCGCGGTGTGCGCGACATGGTGCGGATCTCGGATGCGCGCATGTCGGGCACCGCGTACGGCACGGTCGTGCTGCACGTGGCGCCGGAAGCCGCCATCGGCGGGCCGCTGGCGGCGGTGCGCAACGGCGATTTGATCACGCTCGACGTTTCGGCGCGCAGCCTGCACCTGCACGTGCCCGACGCGGAGATCGCCTCGCGTCTCGCCGGCTGGCGGCCGCCGCCTAAGCATGCGGCGCGCGGCTACACGCGGCTGTACGTCGATCATGTACTGCAGGCGGACCGCGGCGCGGACTTCGATTTCTTGGTCGGCGGCAGCGGCGCTGCCGTGGGCCGCGACAATCACTAGAGGGCAAGCCTTGGCAACGAACGGAGCCGAACGTCCTTACCGCGGCGTCTTTCCCGTGGCGCCGACGATCTTCGACGACAACGGCGACCTCGACCTCGAAGGTCAGAGGCGCTGCATCGATTTCATGATCGACGCCGGCTCGCACGGCATTTGCATACTGGCCAACTTTTCCGAGCAATTTTCGCTGTCGGACGAGGAGCGCGAGCGCGTCATGGACGCGGTGCTCGACCACGTGGCCGGGCGCGTGCCCGTGATCGTGACCACGACGCACTTCGGCACGCGCGTATGCGCGGAACGCAGCCGCCGCGCGCAGGCCGCCGGCGCCGCGCTCGTAATGATGATGCCGCCCTACCATGGCGCGACCGTGCGCGTGCCGGAACGCGCGATCGTCGATTTTTTCGCGAGCGTCTCGGCCGAGCTCTCGATCCCGATCATGATCCAGGACGCTCCGGTGGCCGGCACGCCGTTGTCGGCGGAGCTGCTGGCGCAGCTCGCGCGGCAGACCGCCAACGTGCGCTATTTCAAGCTCGAGGTGCCGCCGGTCGCCAACAAGCTCGCTCGGTTGATCGAGCTCGGCGGCGATCTCGTCGAAGGCCCTTGGGACGGCGAAGAAGGCATCACGCTCATGGCCGATCTCGAGGCCGGCGCCACCGGCACCATGACGGGCGGCGGTTACCCCGATGGCATTCGCAGCATCTACGACGCGTTCGCCGCGGGTCGGCGCGACGACGCGGCCGCTCTCTATGCGCGTTGGTTGCCGCTGATCAACTACGAGAACCGCCAGTGCGGATTCGCGACCGCGAAAATACTGCTGAAGGAAGGCGGCGTGGTCCGCTCCGATGCCGTTCGATTACCCGTGCAACCCGTCCATCCGCGCCAGCGCGCGGGCCTGCTCGCGATCGCGCGCACGCTCGACCCGCTCGTGCTGCGCTGGGCCAAATAACGGCCTGCGCATCGACGCCACCGCCCTGCACACGCTTCTCGAAGGCTACGGCATCGCCAACGGCTTCGAGATCTACGCCGGCACGCACACCAGCGCCGTGGCGTTCCGGTTCCAAGACTTCGTGCTGCCGTTCTTCAGACACAATCTATCGTTCGAGCAGCCGGCGAAATGAGCTCTTCCCCGCACGCGTGAGCGACGCCGACTCCGATCCGTTGCGTTACCTGAAAATCCCGGTATCGGGGCGGCACGATGCATTCTGTAGTGCGGCTGCTGTCGCAGGGGCTCGATTCCGCTATATTGGATAACAGACGGCCGGAGGGAGCTGACATGCAACGAAGAGATTTGATGACGATGACGGGCGCTGCGTTGCTGCTCGCGGGCGGTCGCGCGCTCGCTCAGAGCGCGAGCACCGAGAGCCCGGCGGAAGCAAAGGTCGTGCGCATCTTCGCAACGCCGGACGGCGGCTCGAGCATCGAGGAGCTCACGATCTCGCCCGATGCGAAACCGATCGACATCACGCGGATGACGGCCAGCGTTTACCGCGGCTCCGGCGCACGCGCTCCCGATTGGCACACCGCGCCGCGCAAGCAGTTCGCGATCAACATGACCGGCGAGCTCGAGGTCGAGGTCACCGACGGGACGCGGCGCCGAATCGGCAGCGATCTCGTATATCTCGAAGATCTGGCCGGCAAGGGCCACGTGACGCGCGCTCTCGGCCCCATCACGAACGTGTTTCTGCACGTGCCCGACGACTTCGACGTCGTGGCGTGGGCTGCGGGCCGCTGACGAGACGGCAAGCGCGGTTCGACGAACGGCGACGACGCGGCGGGGCATCGTGCCAGACCGCTGCCGGGCGAGCCAAAGACGCTCGACCGGCCCGTTCGGCACTTTTCCGATCTTTTCCGCGCGGTTCAGGACTTCGGGTGACGGCAGCGCTACATCGGACTCGTGTGGCGAGCTGCACGCGTGCGCGGCGCACGCCGGCGGCCATGTGGGGGACCATGCGTCGGGCAATCAACTGGGTCGTCGCCATTGTCGTCGCCGCCCTTGCGGTTTCAGCGGCGAGCGCGCAGCCGCGCGTCGGGCGCGGTGCGCCGCTGCCCGTGCGCGCCGAAGCCATCGTGGGGCCCGACGGCAAAGGCATGGCGTTCGGTCCGGGCTTGCCCGACAACGCGGAGCCGATCCTCGCCGCGAAGGATGGGGACGCGCCGCCGGGTATCTCGCCGCTGCCGCATGACATCTTCACGACCGAGGATTTCTACAAGGACCGCGCGCTGTGGGCCGATGCGCGCTACTTCCGCTGCAATTCGCCGATCGGGCTCGAGGCTCAGTGGGGCGCGACCGAGGCGCCGACCATCGGCGAGAACCCGCCGGCCACGGCCGCTTGGGGGTACTGCGAGCGCGACTACCCGCGCCGAGAAATCGTCAGCCCGTACCCGTTCGAGACGGCGAAAGAGCATTACGAGGCGATGCTCGCCGACACGGCGGCGCGCGGCGGACCGACGGTCTACGACGGAGCCACGCTGCCGAATTGGAACGGTACCTATTCACGCGAAACGAGCAAGCTGGCTACTTGGTACCACGGCAACGTCATTCAGATTCCGACCTATCTCTCGCTGCTCACACCCGAGTATCAAACGCGCTTCGTGCAGCAGATGTACCACTACGCCGTCACGAACGCGCCGCAATGGCCTGCGTCGTACTGTCAGCCCGAAGGCTTCATGCGACGCCTCGCGCAGTACTCCGGGTTTTCTCCGCACGTGATGATGACGCCGGAGCTCGTGCAGATCCTGAACGCGACGGCGAAGAACTTCATCACGCACGTGCACATCGGCCGGCGGTTCGACGAGAGCGGAGCGGTGCCGCGGCTCGGTCCGCCCATTCCGCGGTGGTACGGCGAGACGATCGGTTTCTGGGACGAGGACGCGCTGATCACGTGGACGTCGAACATTCAAGGTTGGTTCGCCCACGGCGCCTTCGAGTACAGCAGCAAGCTGCAAACCATCGAGATATACACGCCGCGCAAGAGCGAGGACGGTGAGCACGAGGGTCTCGTGCACGAAACGGTCCTCTACGACCCCGACGCGCTCGTGGAGCCCGTCCGCATCGTGCACTCGTGGAGCAAGACGGGGCGGCTCAACGAAGGCAACCCTTACGTCTACATCGAGTGCTTACAGTACAACTATCCGGTCGACGGATTCACGACGCCGATTCCGCCGGGAACGACGATCGAGTACACGGTGCCCGATATCTACGGGCGGCCGTGGGCTCGCATCTGGGAGCGCTACCATGAGGCCGGCATGGAGCGTCCGCAGCGCGAGGGATTGTTCGGGTTCGATTGAGGCTCGCCAAATGAGACAAGCGCAACGTGCCGCGGTGTTCGGAGCGGCTGCCGTCACGGCCGCCGCCTTGCTTCACATGGGCGCAGCGAGCGCCCACCACTCGTTCGCCATGTACGACGAGAAGAAGACCTACGTGTTCACGGGCGTCGTGACGCGGATCAGCCCCGATGCGAATCATCTCCAGATTTTCTTTTCGCCGCTCGACGAAGCGCGCAAGGCGGTCGTGCGCGACGCGGCGGGCGAGCCCGTGCTGTGGGCCGTCGAGCTGCGTGCCGCCAGCCAAGTCGCGCAAGAAGGCGTGACGGTCGAGTCCTTCCCTCCGGGCACGATCTTCAGCATCGGCTTGCATCCGCTGCGCAACGGCTTGCCGGCCGGCGGCCGCGGCAAGTCGGGGCTCTTCAAGTGTCCGCCGCGCACGCCCCCGCCGGCCGGTGGGCACTGCGACGGCGTCGACGGCGCAACTTCCCACGGGCAGGGTGCGCTGCCGCAAGCCACGGGCGAGTGGAAGCCGCAGTAGCGCTCGCTCAACGCGCCAGCAGCGAGAGGAGCGCGGGCCGCGCCGGCGGCTCCGCAGCGCGGATGCCGGCGGCCCAGTCGACGATCACCGTGATCGGTCGACCCGTGTTTTCCTCCACTTGTCCCGCCAGCAGGAACCGCGAACCGTCGGCCGCCGCGGCGTAGACCTCGCGCGCATCGGCAGGATTGCCGCCGAGCGAGGCGCGGAACAGCGGTCGCGGTCTCGCGAAGTGCATTCCGACGCTCGTCTCGATCTCGACGGCGACGACGGAGCGATCGGCCGAAAGATAGAACAACTCGCGCTGGTCGGCGCGCCACTGCGGTTGGCCGCCGCCGCCCACCGAGACCTGACGCTTGTATCCAAGCTGCGGGTACGGCTCCACGTACACTTCGAGCACGCCGGACTCGTCCGATGCATAAGCGACCCACTTGCCGTCCGGCGAAATGCGCGCCTGCATCTCGTTAGCCGGCGTGGCGAGCAGCGGCCGTGCACGGCCGTCGCCGGCTTGCGCGACCCAAAGATCGAAGCTCGACGCGCCGTCGATGCGCGTGTAGACGAGCTCTGCGCCGTCCGGAGACCAGTCTCCGAGCAACTTGATCGTATCGTCGCTTGCCACGAGCCGCGGCGGCTCTGCGCCTTCGACGGAGCGCACGAGCAAGTCGAAGCCGTCGCGCGCCGTGAAGGCGATTCGGCGGCCGTCGGGCGACCAGAGCGGAGCGATGGCGTCCGTCTCGAGTCGCGCCACCTCGGGCCGCGTCAGGTGCGCGAGCCAAAGCCCCGGGTTGTTCGTCACGGCGCTCGTTGCCACAAGACGGGATTGATCCGGCGAGAGACGCGGATTGAACAGCACGGTCGGCATCGACAGTGTGCCGACGTTGCGGCCGGCGCGGTCGAACCAGGCGAGATGGTGCTCCCTGACGCCGTGCTGGAAGGCCAGCAAATCGCCGGCGGCGGACATGACGCTGTCGGCCCCGAGTGTCGGCGGCGAGACGCCCCGTGCGACGACGCTCGCGCGCCCCGTCAACCTGAAACGCGCGTCGAGCTCGGCCGCGATCAAGAGCTCGTTCTCGACGTACAGCACATGGCGAGGAGCGGCAAAAGTCGCCGGCGAGCTTCCCGGAAGCAATCGAATGCTTTCGCCGTTCTCCGCGTTGCCGAGATAGGCGCCGCTGCGCGCGGGATCGAGGCTCACGATCTGATACAAGAAGCGCCGGCCATCCGGCAAAAACTGCGGCCAGGCGAACGCGATGTCGCGCGCCTCCCGGTCGAGCTTTGCGACGGTCTCGACGGGCCCATCGCCGCTGGCAGGAACCGCGTACAGGCCGCTCGACCATAGCGCGAAGAGAATGGTATCGTCGGCGCTCCACGTTCCGCCCGCGACGACGACGTCCACGTCGGCGACCGTCCGCGGCGCTCCGCCGGCCGCATCGATCGTCTTCAGCTTGCCGTTCGCGAAGAAGCCGATGCGGCGAGAGTCCGGCGACCAGAACGGCTTGCCCGCGCCGTCGGTTCCCGCGAGCCGCTCGAGCCGGCTCGATTCGAGCGAGCGCACCCATAGCGCGGTGTTGCCCGCCACGTCGTCGCGCGCGATGAATGCAAGGTAGCGGCCGTCCGGCGACAGCACGCCGCCGGAAACGATGCGCGCCTCGGGTGGAGACGGTTGCGACAACCATACCGAGCGGCCAAGGGCGTCGCGCGAGGGCGCCTGCCATGCGGCGAGCGCCGCGAGCAGAGCGAGCGCCGCGCAGATGGCGACGCCTCCTGCCGCCCAGCCGAGCCGGAGGGCGCTGCGCGGCCGCGGCGCCAAACCGGGGCCGTGCGGCGCCGCTGCCGCTGTCGGCTGCGCCTCACTCGTCGCGGGCTCGAGGCGCGGCTCGGTCGCGTCCGCGTCGGTGCGCACGGCGCCGATGAACCGGTAGCCGCGGCGCGGTACCGTCTCGATGTACTTCGGATGCGCTCGCTCGTCGGCGAGCGCGCGACGCAACACGGACACCGCGTGCGTCAAGCTATCGTCCGTGACGACGACATCGGTCCAGATGGCCTCGATCAGCTCGTTCTTCTGCACGAGGCGCTCGCGCCGCTCGAGGAGATAGACGAGCGCATCGAATGCGCGAGAGGGGACCGACATGGCCTTGTCCCCCCGCAAGAGCTTGCGCGCCGCCACATCGAGCGTGAACTCGTCGAAGTAATAGACGCGCGCGGGTGCCGGCGCGTCGTGTCGTGCGGTTGCCATGGCTCGGTGTCGGCTCGGTGTCGCTGGCCGCGTTCGGACGGCAACCCTCCGCGTTCTTGGTTTTTCCGGAGTTTTCCGCAGTTTTTCGGGACTTCGCTCCGAGTCTAGCGTACGAATTCCGCCAGCGACAACCGGGGGGCGCGGGGCCTGCTGCGCCCGTCCCACGCCGGTGTCCGGGGGGGTGGATGGTGCGCGAGGAAGTCCGATTTTTCCGCCTGGCGGCCGCAGGGCTGACGGCGCTCGCCGCTTCGGCGGCCGCCCAGCCGAACCCCGAAGCCCTCGCCATCGACGCGGACGACATCGGCGGGGTCGTCACCGGGCCGAACGGCCCCGAGGCCGGCGTCTGGGTCATCGCGGAGACGGAGAGCCTGCCGACGAAGTTTCGCAAGATCGTCGTCACCGACGACCTCGGCCGATACCTGTTGCCCGACCTGCCCGCTGCCGAGTACGTGCTGTGGGTCCGAGGGTACGGCCTCGTCGATTCGCCGCGCGTGCGCGCCGCGCCCGGCAGCCTCGTCCCTTTGCCGGCCGTCGTCGCGCCAGACGCACGCGCTGCCGCGCAAGTGTATCCCGCGAGCTACTGGTACTCGCTGATCGAGCTGCCGAGCGCCAGCGCTTTTCCGGGAACGGGCGCGACCGGTAACGGCATCGAACCGACGGTGCTGAGCCAGCATCACTGGATCAACGCGATCAAGACGGGCTGCAACGTCTGCCACCAGCTCGGCAACCTTGCGACGCGCGAGTTTCCACCGGGCCTCGGTACCTTCGAGTCCTCGTACGACGCCTGGGATCATCGGACGCAAGTCGGGCAGGACGGCACGGCCATGATCAGCGCGATCAACGGGCTCGGCCGGCGCGCGGCGCTGTCGATGTATGCCGACTGGACCGACCGGATCGCGGCCGGCGAGGTTCCCGCCGCGCCGCCGCGCCCGCAAGGCACCGAGCGCAACCTCGTGCTGTCGCTCTGGGAGTGGGGCGGCCCCGCGACGTTCGCGCACGACGAGCTCTCGACCGACAAGCGCAATCCCCGGGCGAACGCGAACGGCCCGATCTATGGCGTCGACTGGGGCAACGACGGCTTTCTGACGCTCGACCCGAACACCCATACGGCGACCGAGGTGCGTATTCCCGTCCTCGATCCGACGACGCCGCCCGGCAAGCCGCAAGTCATGCCGCGGCCGTCGCCATACTGGGGCAGCGAGCCATACTGGTTCGATCCCGCGATCACGAACCACGCCGCGATGGACAGCCAAGGGCGCGTCTGGATGTCGTCGCGGTTTCGCCGGCCGGAGAATCAGCCGGACTTCTGCCGCGATCATCCTTCCGCTGCGTTGGCGCCGCAAGAATCGAGCTTTCGCCAGGTGCAGTATTTCGACCCGCGAAGCCGGTCGTTCCACCAGGTCGACATCTGCTTCGACACGCATCATGTGCAGTTCGCTGCGGATGCCGACGAGACGCTGTACGGCAACGGCGTGTTCAGCGGTGCGATCGGCTGGATCAACACGCGCGTCCTCGACGAGACCGGCGACGTGGCGGGCGCGCAAGGCTGGTGCTTGCCTTATTACGACGTCGACGGCAACGGCAGGATCGAGACGGGCGTCGACCGCTACGTGTTCGAGCACCTCGGGCGGCCGAGCGGGCGGCTCGCGGGCATGCGAATCCCGGCCGGCGTGATCTACAGCGTCATCGCGCACCCGACGGACGGGACGGTGTGGGGCGCCGTGCCGGGACCGATGCCGGGGCGCATCATCCGTGTCGACCCGAAGACCTGCGTGAGCGAGGTTTACGAGCCGCCGTTCAATAATCCCGCGGTCAAGGTCAACGGCTACACGCCGCGCGGCATCGACGTCGATTCCTACGGCGTGATCTGGACGGCGCTCGCCGGCAGCGGCCATCTCGCGAGCTTCGATCGGCGCAAATGCAGTGTCTTGACCGGGCCGGCAGCCATGACGGCGCAGCACTGCCCCGAAGGCTGGACGCTGTATCGCACGCCGGGCCCGAGCTTCAAGGGCGCGACGGACGCGATCGCCGTCGACATGCACTATTACAACTTCGTCGACCGATTCGACACGCTCGGTTTGGGTCCGAACGTGCCGCTTGCCAACGGCACGAATTCCGACTCGCTGCTCGCCCTGCAGCCCGACGGCCGCTGGGTCGTCTTGCGCGTGCCGTACCCGCTCGGCTTCTTCTCGCGCGGCATGGACGGCCGCATCGACGATCCGAACGGCGGGTGGAAGGGCCGGGCGCTCTATGCGAACTACGGCCCGAATTCGATCTGGCACACCGAGGGCGGCAAGGGGACGCTCGGTTCGCTGGTCAAGTTTCAGCTGCGTCCCGACCCGCTTGCCAAGTAATCGCATGCTCGGGCGCCGTTCATTCGCCGTGCGCGTGGCTGCCCCGCTGCTCGCTCTCGGCGCGGCTTTCGGCGCGCATGCACAGAAAGACTTGACCGGACATTGGAGCCAGCGATTCCACGAGGATTTGCCGGAACGCGGCGCCGGGCCCGAGATCGGCGACTACACGGGGTTGCCCATCAACGACGCCGCGCGCCTGCGCGCCGACTCCTGGCACGCGGCGAAGTGGACGATGCCGGAGCGGCAATGCGAGCCGCACCCGGCCGACTACGGGCCGCGGGGTCCGGCGGCGTTGCGCATCGGCAGCACGGTCGACCCGATCTCGCAGGACGTCGTCTCGTGGGACATCACGGTCATGTGGATGCTGCCGCACCGGAAGGTCTACATGGACGGCCGTCCGCACCCTTCGCCGAATGCGCAGCATAGCTGGCAAGGATTTTCGACGGGCGCCTGGGAAGGCGACATGCTCAAAGTGACGACGACGCACTTGAAGGAAGGCTGGCTGCGGCGCAACGGGCTGCCGCGCAGCGACAAGGCGACGCTCGTCGAGTATTTCATTCGCAACGAGAACTACCTCACGCTCGTCACGGTCGTCATGGATCCCGTCTACTTGACCGAGCCGCTCGTGCGCACTTCCGACTGGGTGCTCGATACGGGACTGCAGCTGAGCCCGTTCTCGTGCATCCCCGCGATCGAAATCGAGCGGCCGCGCGGTGCGGTGCCGCATCACTTGCCGGGAACGAACCCGTTCCTCGAGGAATACCCGCAGCGCCATGGGCTACCGGTCGAATCCGCTCGCGGCGGTGCGCAAACGATGTATCCCGACTACGCGCTGCGGCTGAAGCGCCTCGTCGAAGGTGAGGTCCCGTGAGCATTCGCGCAGCTTTTCGCGCGACGGCGCTGGGCGCGCCGTTCCTTCTGTTTCTCCCGGCCGCGCGATCGTTCGCGCAGGCCGAGCTCGAGGTGCTGCCTGCCCAGGGCAACGTGTTCATGATTGCAGGAGGGGGCGGCAACGCGGCGGCGCAGATCGGTCACGAGGCCGTCGTCGTCGTCGACACGAAGACGGCGGCCGTCAGCGACCAGCTGCTCGAGGCGATCAGGAAGCTCAGCGCGAAGCCGATCCGGCACGTCATCAATACGAGCGCGGACGCCGAGCACACGGGCGGCAACGAGGCCGTGTCGCGTGCGGGAACCTACGTGCGCCTCATCGACTCCTTCGATCCGCGCGGCCAGCGCCGCGAGGCGGGGATCGTCGCGCACGTCAACGTGCTCGAGCGCATGAGCTCGCCGACCGGCTCCGAGGCCCCGGCCGCAGCCTGGCCGAGCGACACGTACTTCACCGAGGAGTGGGCCCTGTTCGTGAACGGCGAGGCGCTCGAGCTCATTCACGTTCGGAACGCTCACACCGACGGCGACACGATCGTGTTCTTCCGCCGCTCCGACGTGATCAGCACGGGCGACATTTACAGCACGTCGCGCTATCCGCGTTTCGATGCCGAGAAGGGCGGCACCGTGGCTGGAGTCATCGAAGGGTTGAATCGGATCCTCGACATCGCGATTGCGGGCGAGAATCAGGAAGGGGGCACCATGGTGATCCCTGGGCACGGGCGGCTCAGCGACGAAACGGAGGTCGCGAACTACCGCGACATGGTCACGATCGTGCGCGATCGCATCGCGGCGATGATCGACGCCGGCATGACGCTCGAGCAGGTGCAGGCAGCCAAGCCGACGAGCGACTACGACGGCATTTACGACCAGCCCGGGTGGACCGGCGCCATGTTCGCCGCCGCCGTCTATCGCGATCTCGCCGGAGCGGCACGATGAAGTGCGCGCCGCACGAGCACCGTTGGCGCTGCGTGCTGACGCTGTCGTGCTCGCTCGCCGGTATTGCCGCGAGCGCGGCGGCCGTCGCTCAGCCGCCCGGGCCGCCCGATACCCGCAGCCCGCGCGAGCGCGCGTCGATCGATATCACGGGCCAGTGGGTGGCCGTCGTGAACGAGGACTGGCGCTGGCGCATGATCACGCCGCCCATCGGCGACACGGCCAGCTTGCCCGTCAACGAGCGCGCCCGCGCCGCGGCCGCGGCATGGGACGTGGAGCGCGACCGCGCCGAAGGGGCGCTCTGCAAGGCGTTCGCCGGCCCCGGTCTGATGCGCCAGCCGACGCGCATTCGCATCGAGTGGGAAGACGACGATACGCTCAAGCTCGAGTTCGACGCCGGCCGACAGGTGCGGCGTTTCGAGTTCGCCTCGCCGCCGCCCGCCGAGCGCTCGCTGCAGGGTTACTCGGCCGCGCAGTGGTTTCGCCAGCCGCAATCGCGCGGCGTATTCGGCGCGCGCACGCCATCCGAAGGCGGCTCGCTCGTCGTGCGCACGACGCAGCTGACCGGCGGATATCTGCGGCCGAACGGCGTGCCGTTCAGCGAGCACGCGGCCGTCAAGGAGTTCTTCCATACGTTCACGCTGCCGGGCGATGCCGGCACGTGGCTCGTGGTGACCGCCGTCGTCGCCGACCCCGAATATCTGACGACGGAGCTGATCCTGAGCTCGCAGTTCAAGAAGGAAGCGAGCAGAGCCGCGTGGAATCCGCGGCCGTGCGACGTTGCGCCGCCGCTGCGCGGTCCCGCGCCGACGCCCGACAACCCGTTTGCGGCAGCGGCCTTGCAACGCGAGCCGCGCTAGCGCGGCGCCATGCTTGGGCTTGCGCGGCGCGCCGGAGTCGGGGATTCTCTTGCGCCGAAATTAGAGCCTGCAGGCGACAAAGACCTCGATGGCCGATCTCCCAGTTCTCGTGGCCGGCGGCGGCATCGGCGGTCTCAGCGTTGCCCTCACGTTGCAGCAGATCGGCGTCCCGTGCGTCGTGCTCGAGTCCGTCTACGACTTGAAGCCGCTCGGCGTCGGAATCAATCTGCAGCCGAACGCCGTGCGCGAGCTGTACGAGCTCGGCATCGGTCCCGACGACCTCGACGAGATCGGCGTGCCGGCGCGTGAGTGGGCGCTCGTCGGGCTGAACGGCAAGGACGTGTACTCCGAGCCGCGCGGCTTGCTCGCTGGCTATCGCTGGCCGCAGTACGCCGTGCATCGCGGCGGCTTGCAGATGCTGCTGTACCGCGCGGCCGTCGAGCGCCTCGGCCCGGAAGCCGTCCGCGGCGGACACCGCGTCGTCGGGTATCGCAACGCGGCGGATTCCGTCACGGCGCTCGTTCGGACGGCCGGCGGAGCGCGGACGGAGCTCCGCGGCCGGTTGCTGATCGGCGCGGACGGCTTGCACTCCGCCGTGCGCGCGCAGATGCATCCCGATCAGCCGCCGATCCATTGGGGCGGCGCGATCATGTGGCGCGGCACGACGCCGGGTGTGCCGATCCGGACGGGTGCGTCGTTCGTCGGTCTCGGCACGCATCGTCATCGCGTCGTGTTCTATCCGATCTCGCATCCGAATCCGGCGACCGGCCTCGCGACGATCAACTGGATCGCGGAGATCACGGTCGATAATTCGCGGGGCCTCCGCGATGGCGATTGGAACAAGAAGGTGGCGATCGATTCGTTCATCCATCACTTCGAGGGCTGGCGCTACGACTGGCTCGACGTGCCGGCCATGCTGCGCGGCGCCGCCGAGGTGTTCGAGTACCCGATGATCGACCGCGACCCCGTGCCGACGTGGGTCGACGGCCGCGTCGCGCTGCTCGGAGACGCGGCGCACGTCATGTACCCGACGGGCTCGAACGGCGCGAGCCAGGCAATCGTCGACGCACGGGTGCTCGGCGCGGCGATGCTCGAGCACGGCGTCACGGCCGAGGCGCTGCAAGCCTACGACCGCAAGCTGTGCGCCGAGATCTCGGCCGTCGTGCTGCGCAACCGCGGAGCGGGCCCATTCGGATTGCTGAACCTGCTCGACGAGCGCTGCGGCGGCGTCTTCGACGACATCGACGCCGTCATTCCGGCACGCGAACGCGAGGAGTTCATGAGCCGCTACCGCGCCGCTGCCGGCTTCGCCAAGGACCGGCTGAACGCGGCGCCGCCGACGATCGCGCCGGGCGCGAAGGTGACCGCCTCCTAGCCGGTGAGCGTTTCCCGAAAGCGCCGTTCGCGGAGGACCCGTTGCGCCCGCCGCGGGCGGCGGGCGCAACGGTACTCCAAAGGCGATTACCGAGCGGCCGGCTCGAGCCGAACGATGTTGCTCGGCTGGCCCGGGAACTGATTGTCCGTGGCGATGTAGACGAACCCGTCGGGTCCCTGACGCACGTCGCGAATGCGGTACTGGCCGTACAGCAGCGGCTCGCGATTCGCGACCGTCTCGCCATTGATCGTGACGCGCACGAGCTGGCGGTAGTTGCCGGCCATGCCGCCGATGAACGCGTTGCCCTTCCAGTTCGGGAACCGGTCGCCCGTGTAGAACATGAGGCCCGAGATGCCGATCGACGGCACCCAGAACGCCTTCGGCTGCTCCATGCCTTCGCGCGCTCGGCTCTGGTGAATCTCCGTACCCGTCGTGTAATTGACGCCGTAGCCGATGATCGGCCAGCCGTAGTTCGCGCCCTTGCGGATCAGGTTCAGCTCGTCGCCGCCCTGCGGACCGTGCTCGGTGGCCCAGAGCTGGTTCGTCTCGGGATGCACTGCAAGCCCTTGCGGGTTGCGGTGCCCCCAGCTCCAGATCTCCGGCAGCGCGTCGTTGCGTCCGACGAACGGGTTGTCGGGGGGCACGGTGCCGTCATCGCGCAAGCGCAAGATCTTGCCTTGATGCGACATCAGGTCCTGCGCCGGGTGGTTGTTCGGATCGAACCCGCCCTGCACGAAGCCGGCCATGCGGTCGCCGACGGACATGAAGAGATAACCGTCGCGGTCGAAGGCGATGCGGGCACCGAAGTGACCCGGCCGGTCGTTCCACGCCTTCGCTTCGAAGATCTCGCGAGCGTCGACGAGGCGGCCGTTCTCGAGCTTCGCGCGCGTGAGCGCCGTCGTGCCTTCGGCGTTGTTGTTACGCGGTTTCGAGTAGCTCAGATAGATGAAACCGTTCTGCGCGAAGTTCGGATGCACGGCCACTTCCTGCATGCCGCCTTGACCCTGCGCGCGCACTGTCGGGACGCCCGCAACGGGCTCCGGCAGCAGCTTGCCGTCGCGGATGATGCGCAGCGTGCCGACGCGCTCCGTGACGAGCATGTCGCCGTTCGGCAGCCAGGCCATGCTCCACGGATTGCGCAGCCCCTCGGCAACCGTCACGACCTTGAATTGCTCGCCGGGCGGCCCCGGCGGCTGCGCGAGCACGGCGGTGGAAAACGCGAGCGTCGCCGCGGCGACGATTACCCCGGCCGCACGAGCCGGCGCGGCCAATCTCGATGTTGCCTTCATGGATGCATCCTTTGTTGCGCGCCCCCGCGCTTAAGCAATGAAGCAACGCGACTCGCGTTGCCTTCGTTCTTCGTATCCTGCCCGAGCGGGCTTCGGCCACAATCTTAGCGCGAACCTACATCGCGGAGCACCTTCGATCCCCGAGAAATCTCGACTTTTTGGCCGATTGACGCTTCCCGGCCGTTCGTGGAGGCTTGCTCCGAGGGGGAGGCAATTATGAGCAGTCGCAGGGCATTTTTACGCGGCGCGGCCGGCGTGGCGCTAGCGCTCGGCGCGGCGCGCGCCCATGGGCAAGCTGCGCCGAAGCGCGTTACGATCGGCGGCCGGCGTGTCTCGATCGTCGACGTGCACGCGCATTGCGTGTTTCCCGAGGTGGCGCGCCGCGTACCGGGCGTCAACGCGCCGCGCGTCGCGCCGCCGACGCTCGTGCTCGGCCCTGAACGGCTGGCCGCGATGGACGAGCGCGGCATCGACGTCCAGGCACTCAGCGTCAACGCGTACTGGTGGTATTCGGCGAACCGCGAAGACGCGCGCGCCGTCGTCGCGACGCATGACGAAGGGCTCGCCGCCTGGTGCAAACAGCATCCCACGCGGTTCGTCGCTCTGAGCTCGGTGGCCTTGCAATACCCGGATCTCGCCGCCGAGCAACTCGAGCACGCCGTCAGGAACTTGGGAGCGCGCGGCGCTTCGATCGGCGGTCACGTCAACAACGAGCCGCCGAGCGGCGAGAAATACGATCCGTTTTGGGCCAAGGCCGAGGAGCTCGGCGTGCCCGTCTTCATGCACCCGAACAACGCGCAGAACATCGCGCGCGACGGGGCGCTCGACGGCCGCGGCGGCCTGGACAACATCGTGGGCAATCCGCTCGAGACCACGGTGTTCCTGAGCCACATGATCTTCGACGGCACGCTCGACCGGTTCCCGAACCTCACGGTCTGCGCGGCCCACGGCGGCGGCTATCTGCCGTCGTATCTCGGGCGTAGCGACGCCGCCTGCGTGCGCGACGGCGCGGACTGCGCGAACAAGCGCAAGCCGAGCGAGTACTTCAAGGACCGCATCGTCGTCGACTCGATGGTGTTCTCCATGGAAGGGTTGCGGCATCTCGTCGCCGAGACCGGCGTCGGCCAGGTCGTGTACGGATCCGATTTGCCGTACTCGTGGCCCGACACGATCGACATCATCGCCGACGCGCCGTTCTTGTCCGACGCCGAGAAGGAAGCGATCTTGGGCGGCAACTTGAAGCGCTTGCTGAAGATCGGGGGCTGACACGAATGGGGGCTCTGCGGTATCTGCTGTTTATCGCCGTCGGGCTCGTCGTCGCGTCGCTGCTGTTCTTGGTGCTCGGCTTCCTGGTCAGGGCGAACTTCGACGCCAGCGTCGACTTCGTCGAAGATTGGATCGTGCGCGCGACCTGCAATCGCTACGAGCTGTCCGGCACCGTCCGCGATACGAGAGGCCGACCCGTCGCCTTCGCCGTCGTCGAGGCGTCTTATCTCGACGAGCGCCTGACTACGCGCAGCGCGAGCGACGGCCGTTTCAAGCTCGAGGCCGGCGAGGCGATTTGCGACCGAACGCCGCCGCGTACCGTGCAGCTGATCGTGATGGCCGACGAATTTCGACCGCGGCGCTCGTCGCTGCCGTTCGACGAAAGCTCCATCGAAATCACCCTCGAGCCGCGCGACTTTGCGCCTTAGCGGGGAATGACACATGCCTGCGAAATACTCCGCCGTGCTGTTGGGCGCGGCAGCCCTGTCGCTGCCCACAGCGTTTGCGCAGAACGATGCGAACCATTCCGAGCCCGCGCGCTGCCTCTCGATGGCAAGCGTCCGCTCCACGAGGATAGTGGACGACGGCACCGTGCTGTTCTACCACGGACGCGGGCGTGTCTACGTGAATCGGCTCGAGCGGCAGTGCGTTGGGCTCGCCCGCGAAAACAAGTTCACCTATCGGGTTCAGACGGGCGCCCGCCACTCGCGGCTCTGCGCCACGGACACGATCACGGTGATCGAGCGGACGGGCCGCGGCCTCAACTGCGATCTCGGCATGTTCGAGCCGATCTCTCGCGAGCAGGCGGATATTTTGCTCGGCGGGCACGCCGTCACCTCGGTGCCGGTCGAGGTGCCGCCCGAGGTGCCGCCCGAACAGCGGGCGCCGGAGGCACGTGCCTTCGAAGAGGCGCCGGCACCCACCGTCGCCCCGCCGTGACCTAGAACGTGAGCGGCGTCAGCGAGCTGCCTGTGCGGCGCCCCGCGCGGCGGCCGCCCCGGTGCCGGCCCTCGGCGAATTCATCGATCGCCTTGGCGGAAAACGCAGGCAGGTCGTCCGGCTTGCGGCTCGTGACGAGCCCGTCATCCACGTGCACTTCTTCGTCGATCCACGTGCCGCCGGCGTTCTCGATGTCCGTCTTCAGGCTCGGCCACGACGTGATCGTGCGCCCGCGCACGACGCCCGCCTCGACGAGCGTCCAGGGCCCGTGGCAGATCGCGGCGACGGGCTTCGACTGCTCGAAGAACTGCCGAACGAAGCTCACGGCCTTGTCGTTCGCGCGCAAAGTATCCGGGTTCATGACGCCGCCCGGTAGCACGAGTCCGTCGTAGTCCGAGGCGTCCGCCTCCGAGACCAGGCGGTCGACCTCGAACGTATCGCCCTTGTCCATGTGGCGAACCGCTTGGATCGCGCCCTTGTGCACCGACAGCAACTCGACTTTGGCGCCCGCTTTTTGCAGCTCGTGCCAGGGCTGCTCGAGCTCGCTCTGCTCGACGCCGTCCGTTGCAAGAAATGCAATGCGTTTCCCTTCCAGTCTCTGGGTCATGGTCGTCTCCGGTGTGTTTTTTTTTGCTCCATCGCTGGCGCTGGTACGGGTCGCACGCGGCGCCGCGTTGGCGGTGCAAGTTGCGTGCCGGGCTTTCTGCGGCCCCCGGAGCGTGTGTTAGCGTTCGCTTCTAGCTCGTGCCGGGGCAGGGACTTGAGCCGCGACAGCGAACAGCCGCGACCGAGACGTTTCTCGATGATCCGCGATTTTCAGTTCGCGGATTGGTTCACGCTTGCCAACGCGGTTTGCGGCGTGGGCGCCGTGTTCACGAGCATGACGTATCTCGAAACGGGGGACGTGAGCAGAATCTACGTGGCGAGCGCCGCGATCCTGGCGGCGCTCGTGTTCGACGTGCTCGACGGCCGTGTCGCGCGCTGGCGTCAGACGTCGTCGGCGCTCGGCCGCGAGCTCGATTCGTTGGCCGACGTGATTTCGTTCGGCGTTGCGCCGGCCGTGCTCGCGTATACCTGTGGAATGCAAGGATTCCTGGATCGCGTCGTGCTCGCGTATTTCGTCGCATGCGGCGTATCGAGGCTCGCGCGCTTCAACATTACCGCCGAGGCGTTGTCCGGCGGTGCCGGCAAAGTCAGCCACTTCGAGGGCACGCCGATCCCGACGTCGATCGTCCTCGTCGCCGTCCTCGCGTTCGCGGCCTACCGCGGTGCGATCGGCGATCGGCTATGGCTCGGCGAGATCGAGCTCGGCGGTTTACGGCTGCACTGGCTGACGCTGCTGTACGCCGTGTCCGGCTCGCTGATGATCAGCCGCATCCGCATTCCGAAGATTTGAACCCGAGGCCCCTCCTCGACGAGCTCCGCCGCTGCGACCACTGTCACACGCGGAACCGATTGCGAGGCGCCGTTCGGCTGCTCGAGAGCGCGCACGCGGCGACGCGGAGGTTTCGACGAACGGTTCCTAGTGCGACGTGGCGCGTTCGGCCCCGAGGCCCGTGTTCGCGCGCACGCTGAGCTCCGTGAACTTGTGCTCGGCTTGCGGCTCGCGCTTGAGCAGCGTGCCGGCCACGGCGCCCAGAAAGCCGAGCGGGATGCTGAGAATGCCGGGGTTCTCCAGCGGGAAAATCGCGTCGGCCCGCATGATGCTCGGGCTCATCGCGATCAACACGAGCGACGACACGAGGCCCGTTGCCAAACCGCCCACGGCGCCGGCCGTGTTGAATCGCCGCCAGAAGAGCGACAGCACGATCACCGGCAAGTTGGCCGATGCGGCGACCGCGAACGCGAGCGCGACGAGGAATGCCACGTTCGCGTTCGGCCCGAGCAGGATCGCGATCAAAATCGAAATTGCGCCGACGAAGAAAGCCGTCACCCGAGCGACGCGCACCTCTTCGCCCTCGCGCCGCTCGCGGCCGCCGTGCAGCACGTTCGTCCAGAAGTCGTGCGCGAACGACGTCGAGGCCGAGATCGTGAGGCCTGCGACGACCGCCAGGATCGTCGCGAACGCGATCGCCGAGATGAACGCGAAGAACAGATCGCCGGCGAGAGCCTGAGCGAGCAGCGGCGCGCTCATGTTGTTGCCGCCGTTCGCCGCGATGAAGTCGCGGCCGACGATCGTGGCAGCGCCGAAGCCCAAGAACGTGGTCAGAATGTAGAACGTTCCGATGATCAGCATTGCCCAGACCACGCTGTTGCGCGCCGTGCGCGCGTCCGGAACCGTGTAGAAGCGCACGAGGATGTGCGGCAAGCCGGCCGTGCCGAAGATCAGCGCCATGCCGAGCGAGACCAAATCGAGCGCGCCGTACGGCGGCGTGTAGCGCAGGCCCGGCGTCATGAAATCTTGGGTGACCGTTTGACCCTGTGCGTTCGTGTACGTTACCTGGCCGATTGCGTCGAAGAACGAGCTAAAGCTGAAGCCGTAGTGCGCGAGCACGAGGATGCTGAGCAAAATCGTGCCGGCCATCAGCAGCACGGCTTTGACGATTTGCACCCACGTCGTCGCCAGCATGCCGCCGAACACGACGTACACGATCATCAGCACGCCGATGCCGACGACGGCCGTCTGATACGTGATGCCCGTGCCTTGCAGCAGGAGCGACACGAGCGCGCCGGCTCCGACCATCTGCGCGATCATGTAAAACGTGCTCACGGTCAACGTCGAGAGCGCGCCCATTCCGCGCACGGGCCGCGGGCGGAGGCGATACGCGAGCACGTCGGCCATGGTGTACTTGCCCGCGTTGCGGAGCGGCTCGGCGACGATCAGCAGCACGGTCAGATACGCGACGAGCCAGCCGACGGAGTACATGAAGCCATCGTAGCCCTGGAACGCGATGATTCCGGCGATACCGAGGAACGACGCGGCGCTCATGTAGTCGCCGGCCACGGCGATTCCGTTCTGCCATGCTTTGAGCGTGCGTCCCGCCGCGAAGAACGCGCTCGAGCCCGCGCTCCTGCGCGCGGCCCACCACGTGATCCACAGCGTGATCGCGATGAAGCCCAAGAACATGAGCACCGCCGGCGACATCAGCGGCCGCCTTTGTCGATGACGTCGCGCGCCATCTTGTCGAAGCGGCTCGCTGCGCGGACGTAGGCCCAAGCAAGCAGCCAGGCCATGAAGAACTGCGACAGCGCAAACAGATACCCGACGTTGACGACGCCGAGCACCTTGCGCGCCATGAGCTCCGGCGCGTAGCCGACGAGCAGCGGCAGCGAGAAGTAGTAGACGATGAAGAACACCGTGGCCGGGACGATGAACCGAGCCTTCGCCTTGAGCAGTGCCTTGAATTCGGCGGTGGCCGCGAGCCCTTCCCAGTCGGCCACGTCGCGATCCTCGTCGGCGGTTTGCTCGTGCGGCGGTTTGCGTGCCGTGCGCCCGAGGGGCGCGACGTCCGTGGCAGCCCCGGCGTGCGGCGTGAGATCGGCGTTCGGGGGCGGGTGCTCCGGCGTCATCGGCAAATGGTTTTAGGCGGATTGCGAGCCGATGAATGAGGGTGGCGCGGTGAGCACCGGGGCAGCGTATATCGAAGCGTCGATGTCTTCAAACGCGACTTCGCTACCCTCCGGCCCGGCCGGTAGCCTGTAAGCTGCCGTCTATGGCACCATCTTCGGCGCGAGTAGCCCGGGGGGGTGTATGAGTGCCGGCCTCTTCATACTGCTGGTCGTCAGCGCCGCGGCCGGCGCGGGAGCACAGGGCGCGGCGGCCGTTCCGCCGGTCGGCGGAGGCGCGAGCGAGCAACCGGACGAAGTCATCGTTCGCGGCCGGCGCCTCGCGGACTTCAGGTTTCAGGTCGAGCAGGCGCGCGTGCGCGCCTACGACATCTTCAACGAGATCAACAGCGACGACGACTTCGACGTTTCTTGCGTGCGCGAGGAGACGACGGGTACGCGCGTGCGGCGGCAGGTGTGCCGCGCGCGGTTCGAGAACCGCATCTCGGCCGCCGCGGCGCATGACTATTTCGCCGCGCTGCGTTGGGTCTGCCCCGACGGCGTGACGGCGGATTGCATCTTCAGTGACGCATCCATCGTCGGGATCTCCGCGGCCCAGGGCGTCGAGGCGGAGGCCCCGATCAAGCGGGCTCAGATGAACGCGGAAATCGACCGCCTCGCGCGCGAAAACGATCAGTTCGCCGAGGCCATCATCGAGTGGTACGACGCGAGCTTGCGGTATGAGTCGGCTCGCGCAGGGCGGCGGGATCGCAACCGAGAGCGCTGAACGTGAGCCGGCGCGCTAGGCGCTTTTTTTCTTCAGGCCGTCGTCGACGGCGACGTTCTCAGGGATGAGCGTGAGGCCCGCGGCCTTCGCGGTCTGCTCGATCAGCATCGCGAAATCGCAGTCCGTGTGGCCGGCCTGCACGAGCTTGTCGACCTCGCCGCGCGCGGCCTTCGTGACGGGCAGCGGCACGCCGTGCTCCTCGGCCGCCTCGAGCCCCAGGTCGAGGTCCTTGCGCAGCAACACCGGCGTGAACGTCGGCGCGAAGTCGAGATTCACGAGCGCCGGCGTCTTGTAGCGGGAAAACGGCGAGCCGACGACGCTGTTGTTGATGAACTCGAGGAACGCGCTGCGCTTCACACCGCCTTTCTCGGCGAGCACGGTGATCTCCGCGAGCGACTGCGCGATCACGCCGAGCAGCAGGTTGTGGCAGATCTTCACCATGCGCGCGAGCTCGCCTTCGCCGACGTACGTGACGCCGCGCCCGAGCGCGTGCAGATACGGTTCGGCGATCTCGAACGACGCGCGCGGGCCCGAGGCCACGATCGTCAGCGTGCCGGCGGCGACGACCTTCGCATTGCCGCTGACGGGCGCCGCGAGCATCGCGGTGCCGAGCTTCGCGGCAGCCGCGCGTACTTGCCCCGAGGCCTCCTCGGAGACGCTCGAGCAATCGACGATGAGCTTCGGCGAGCCGGAGGCGTCGAGAAGACCGTCGGGACCCGTGCACACCGCGATCAAGTCGTCCGACGCCGACACCGTCGTGAAGACGATGTCGTGGCCGCGCAGCTCGCGTGGGCTATCGACGATCTTCGCTCCGAGCTCGGCGAGCGGCTCTACCTTCGAGCGCGTGCGGTTGTAGACGCTGACCGTGTGGCCGGCGGCGAGTAGGCGCTTCGCCATCGCGAAGCCCATGCGGCCGCCCGCGCCGACAAAGCCCAGCGTGTGCTGCGCCACGCTACACCTCGACGACCCAGTGGCTCGTCTCGATGATCTTGCGCACGCGATCCAAGAACGCCGCGGAGTAGGCGCCGTCGACGGCGCGATGGTCGAACGACTGCGCGAGCACGCCGACGGGGCGGATCGCGATCGAGTCGCCTTCGCTCGTCTCGACGACGACGGGCTTCTTGCGCACGCCGTCCGTCGACAAAATCGCGACCTGCGGCTGATTGATGATCGGCGCCGTGATCAGGGTGCCGAACGTGCCCGAGTTCGACAGCGTGTACGTGCCGCCCTGGAAGTCGTCGGGCTTGAGCTTGCCGGCGCGCGAGCGCTGCGCGATCTCTGCGATCGCGTCGGCGAGCTGCGCGACGCTCATGCGGTCGGCATGCTTGATGACGGGCGCAACGAGACCTTCGGCGCCGAGATCCACGGCGACGCCTAGGTTGACGCTCGGATGCAGGATCAGCGAGTCGCCGTGCACGCTCGAGTTCAAGTTCGGAAAGTCCTCGAGCGCGCGGCAGACGGCATTCGCGATGAACGGCAGGTACGTCAGCGAATGGCCGTGGCGCTGCTTCCACGCGTCGCGCAGGTTCCGGCGCACGACGTCGACGCGATAGAAATCGACCTCGACGGCTTGCAGGACGTGCGGGCTCGTGGCCTTCGACCGCACCATGTGCTCGGCCGTCAGCTTGCGGATGCGCGTGAACGGCACCGTTTTCGCGCCGGCCGGCCGCAAATCGCGTTCTGCATTTGCGGCACTCCCGCCGTCCATGGCGGTCGGCGGCGGGCCGGCGGGCGACGACGCCGGAGCGCGCGCCGCAGGGGCGGCCGCCAGCGCCGAAGCGGCGGCCGGCGCCGGCGCTGCCGCCAGGGGCGCCGCCGCCGGCGGCGCGCTTTGCTGGCGCTGAATGAAGTCGAGCACGTTGCGGCGCGTGATGCGTCCGTTGCGGCCCGAGCCCGGCACGGCCTTCAAGTCGAGCCGGTACTCGGCGGCGAGGCGGCGCACTGCAGGCGACAGCCGTTGACCATGGTCGCGCGCGACGGGGGCCGCCGCGGTTCCCGTGGCCGCGAGCTGTGCGGGTGCCGCGGCCGCGGGGGCGGGTTGCGCGACGGCGGCGACCGCAGGCGCCTCGACGGCGGGCTTCGCCGCGGCCGGCGCGGCGGCCGGCTGTGCCGCCGGGGTCTGAGCCGCCTGCGCCTGAGGCGACTGTGCCTCCGCGGATTGCGCCTCGCCCGCGCTGCTCTCGATGACGGCGAGCACGGTGCCGACCTCGACCGTCGTGCCTTCTTGCACGCGGATTTCCTTGATGACGCCGTTGCCCGGCGCCGGAATCTCCATCGAGACTTTATCGGTCTCGATGTCGAGGATGATCTCGTCGGCGATCACGGTATCGCCGACTTTCTTGTGCCAATGGGCGACGGTGCCCTCGGTGACGGTCTCGCCGAGCTGCGGCATCAATACGTTCATCGAGCTCACCGCGTCAGTCGACGAGCTGGCGAACGCCGGCGACGATGCGCTCCGGCGTCGGCAGCTGCGCGTCCTCGAGGTTGTTCGCGGCCGCGAGCGGCACGTGCGGTGTCGTGATGCGCACGATCGGGCCGTCCAAGTCCCAGAAGAGCTCCTCGGCGACGATCGACGCGATCTCGGCGCCCCAGCCGCAGAGCCGCGGATTTTCCTCGACCGTGACGAGCCGGCCCGTCTTCGCGACCTCGCGCAAGATCGTCTGCGTGTCGAGCGGCACGAGCGAGCGCACGTCGACGACGGTGGCGTCGATGCCGTGCTGCTCCTTCAGAGCTTCGGCGGCTTTCAGCGCGCGCGGCACCATGAGCGCGAGCGCCACGATCGTCACGTCCTTGCCCTCGCGCACGACGCTCGCTTTGCCGAGCGGAACGAAGTGCTCGCCGTCGGGCACCTCGCCCTTCGCGGCGTAGAGCGACTTCTGCTCGAAGAACAGCACGGGATCGTCGTCGCGGATGGCCGCGGCGAGCATGCCCTTCACGTCGCTCGGGTTCGACGGCGCGACGACCTTCAGCCCCGGAATCGCCATGGCCCAGTTCTCGACGCTCTGCGAGTGCTGCGCGCCGAAGCGCGAGCCCGCGCCGTTCGCGGAGCGGATCACGAGCGGCAGAGTGACCTGGCCGTCGGTCATGTAGCGCGTTTTCGCGATCTGGTTCGCGACGATGTCCCACGTGACGGCGAAGAAATCGGAGAACATCAGATCGACGATCGGGCGCAGGCCCGTCATCGCGGCGCCCATCGCGGCGCCGACGATGGCTTGCTCCGAGATCGGCGTGTCCTTGACGCGCTTCGGACCGAACTCGTCGAGCAGGCCGACGGTGGCCTTGAACACGCCGCCGGCTCGGGCGACGTCCTCGCCGAGCAGCACGACGTTGGAATCGCGGCGCATCTCTTGCGCGATGCCTGCGGCGACGGCGTCGCGGTAGGTTAGTTGCGCCATGCCGAGCCTCCGTCCGCCCAAACGTCGGTGTTCGCGATCTCGATCGGCGGCGGCGGCGCGTTACGCGCTGCCTCCGTGGCGCGGTCGATCTCGGCGTTCGTCTCGGCCTCGATCTTTTCGATGTCCGCAACGTTGATGCCGAGGTCGAGCAAGCGCGCGCGATAGCGCGGCAGAGGATCCTTCGCGAGCCAAGCCTTCACTTCTTCGTCGGGCCGATACTTGCCCGGGTCGGCGCGCGAGTGGCCGCCGTGGCGATACGTCTCGGCTTCGATCAGGCTCGGGCCGCCGCCCTTGCGGGCAAGCTCGAGCGCGCGCTGCGCAGTGCGGTACACGACGTCGACGTCGTTGCCGTCGATGAGCACGGGCTCTAAGCCGTACGCGCTCGCGCGATCCGCGGCCGGGTGCTCGACGGCCGTCACGTCGTGGATCGACGTGTACTCCATATAAAGGTTGTTCTCGCAGACGAACACGACGGGCAGCTTCCAGATGACGGCGAAATTGAGCGCCTCGTGGAACGCGCCGATGTTCGTCGTGCCGTCGCCGAAGAAGCAGACGGCGACTTGCTCGGTGCCGCGATACTGCGCCGACCACGCGGCGCCGTTCGCGATCGTCATGTGGGCGCCGATGATCGCGTACGAGCCCATCATGTGGTGCTCGACGCTCGTCAGGTGCATCGAGCCGCCTTTGCCCCGCATGAGACCCGACGAGTTGCCCATGAGCTCGCCCAAGATCTCCGTCATGCCGACGCCGCGAACGAGCGTGTGGTTGTGGCCGCGATACGTGCAGAACGTGTAATCGTCGGGCCGCATCGCTGTGCCGAAGCCGGCGGCGATGGCTTCTTGGCCGAGCGCCAGGTGGCTCGTCCCCTTGATGAGGTTCTGCATGAAGAGGTCGTAGGCCCGCTTCTCGAGGACGCGGCACTCGAGCATCGTCCGATAGAGCTTGAGCCGCGTTTCCGTGCTGATCGAGACTTGCGGGCTCCGGGCGGCTACGCCCGGTGCCATCGATTGTGCTTCCACTGCTGTGTGCCTTCTTTGATGAAAAGGACGTTGGGCTTTTTCTGAATGATCGTTCGCGTTGGGGGCCGTCCTGGCGACTGCCGGCCAACCGACCGGATTCCCATGTTTTCCTTGGATGGGTGGCCGCCTAGCCTAGCAAGACGGGTCCGCCTCGGCCAGACTTTGCATGACCTAATCCTCGGCGGCGGCCGCCGCCCAGCGCCCCGCACGCCGCCGCGGCGGGGCGATATCGCTCGCACGCCGGCGGGCGCTCGACCAATTGCCTCGTCGCCGAGCTCTTCCCGACGGTCGTGCACGCGACGGGCAAGGCACGACCGAGAAGCGCAGTAACCGTCGCGATCTCGGCGCGCGCGCCGGACCGCTCGCTACTTCTTGCGCGGTGCCTCGAGCCCTTTGTCCGGCCGCTCGTAGCGGCCGCTGCGGATCTGCCGCACGCGCTCGACGAGCGCGAGCGCGGTGTTGCGCGTCTCGGCTTGCACGGCTACGTCGCGATCGAGCGCGTCGTGGCTCGTCGCGTACGGCTCGTAGTAGCCGATGTAGCGATCGAGCGCCCCGCTCGAGCCCGCGCGGATGAGCCCCATCCACTCGAGCCAATCGCAGAGCGCGTACTTCACTGCGCCGACGCCGGCGACGTCGCCGTGCACGACGACGGCGAACGCGCGGCCCGCGAGGTGCTTCGGATAGTCCCACCCCTCGAGCTCGATGGCTTTGGCCTCGGCAGCGTTCTTGCCGTGCGTGCGCGTAGGGTCCGGGTTGCCGCCGTCGGCGCACACCAAGCGGTCGATCATGAGCTTCAGCACCGACGGCACGTGATACCAGTTCACGGGCGTCACGATCAGAATGCCGTGCGCCGCCACCCAGCGCGGGTAGATCTCGTTCATCCAATCCTGGCTCTGGCCGAGCGAATGGTTCGGATAGCACGAGCACGGCCAGTGGCAGAGCGGCTGCGACGTCGAGACGCAGGCTTTGCACGGGTAGATCACGTGGCCGTACTCGGACACGAGCACCGACAGATCGAGAAAGTCGACGCGCGCGTTTTCGGCTTCGATCGCGTTGCGAGCGAGCTTCGCGAGCCTGAACGTCTTCGACGTCTCGCCGGGGCACGACTGGTTCGTGCGCGCCGAGCTGCTGATGACGAGAATGCGGGGCGGCAGGGGCGCGTCGCGCTGCTCGCTTTCGGCGCGCCGAATTGCGTCGCGCGCCGCGAGCCAGTCGAGCGACAGGTCGTAGTCGGGATCGGCGAACTCGGGCCCGGCTTTGCGCGTACGCGGCGACTTGCGGTGCGCGGAATAGCTGCGCCAAGCGGCGTCGAGCACGGCTTCGAGCTCTCGTTCGACGGGCTCGAACAGCGGATCGTGGTGCCGCGCGCGAAACCGGCGCTCGAACTCGGCGCGGTCGAGCTCGACGCTCGGGTTCTCCTCGACGACGCGCGGCGGCGGGGGAGTCGTGGCCATCAACGCTCGCGGCGGTCCGGCTCGAGCTGCGCCTCCTCGGCCTCGTCGAGGCCGTCGCCGAGGCCGGCTTCGTCGGGCCCAACGACACGATCGGTGTCGATGTCGGCGCCGGGCCGCACGCTCTGCTCCTTGCCGGCCGTCATGCGCTCGCCCGTCCCGCTCCGGTCGCTCGTGTCGTTCATGCCGAGATCGCCGACGCTCGCGCCGGCGTCGGCGACGTTCGCGCGGCCGCCTTCGCTATCTTCGTTCGTGCCGCGATCGAGATTCAGGGCGTCGTCGTCTAGCAGGCCGGGCCCCGCCATGTCCGACCCGGTGTCGGAGCTGTCGCTCGGGCCGAGGGCGCGCACGTCGTGGCCTTTCGGCGTCTTGCGTTCGCGGCGCGCCGGGAGATTGTCGGGATCCAAAGTGCTGCCCATGGGTGACTCCTTGTCGTTCGCCGTCGTGTCGGACGGTCGCTGCAAGCTCCGTTCCAGCGCCGGGCGGCCCGGTCGGGCCCGATTCTTGCTTGACGAGCACCGGGGAGGGCCGCCCGATGCCACTACCGCTGATGATGGAGACCGACGCGTTCGAGGACGGCGGCATCGTGCCGCCGCGTTACGGGTGTTTTGGCGGGAACGTGCAGCCGGGTTTCACGTTCAGGAGCGTGCCCGCGGACGCGGGCAGCCTCGCGCTGATCTTGCACGACATCGACGTCGCGCTCGACGGCAGCACCGAGGACGGTTTGCACTGGACCGTATGGAACATTCCGCCGGACAGCGGCGGCGTTCCGGAGGGCGGCTTGCCGGCGGGTGCCGTGCTCGGGCGCAACGTCGAGAACCGCAACGCCTACTTGGGCCCCGGCGCTCCGCCGGGCCCGCGCTATCACCACTACGTGTTCGAGCTCTTCGCGCTCGCCGCACCGCTCGATTTGCCGGCGACGGCGGGGCGCACGGAGCTGCTTCGAGCGATGGAAGGCAGAGTCATCGCGAAGGCCGCGTACGTCGGCCGCTTCCGACGGCCAGGCTGACGGGCCGCGCGAGTCGTCACGGGGATCGTCGACGGTGCGTGACGCGCGTCGAAGCGCGGAGCTGCAAGGCGCGCTTAGCATGCTCCGACGTTTCCGTCGGAGACCGTCGAGTGGCCGAGCGCGATTTCAAGAACGACTACGCCGAGACCGCCGTGCTTCCGGAGCACCTGCGCCCGGACCGCGTCGAGGCGCTCGACGGCGCCGCGGCCGAAGCGCAGGGGCGTTACGAAGAATACGTCCGCTCGCTCGACGAGGTGCCCGTGCTCGTCGACGTCGTCAAAGAGCCGCCGCGCGACGTCATCAGGGACTTTCGGCTCGGTCAACGGCCCGACACGAGGAAGGCGCCGCGCGCCGACGCGGCGGCGCTGCGCGAGCAACACGCGTCCGAGGTAGCTCGGCAATACGACGAGTACGTCGAGATCTGCGCCGGTCTCGGTGAGGCGAACCGCGCCGGACCGCGCATGGCGCCCGTCAAGCAGGGCCGCAAGACCCGCGCGCAAAAAAAACGCGCCAAGCGCGCGAAGCGCTCGGCGCGTTCGAAGACCTAGGTCGCGCGCTCAGTTCGTCGCGAAGCAGTAGAACAGGCCCGTACCGCCCGACGGCGTCAGCTTGTCCATCGAGCAGCCTTGCGACGTGTGGATCGCGTTCCAAGAGTTCACGCCCGGATTGCGCCCCATGCGGTCGGCGTGACCGAGCATCGCCGTAGCGTCGGCACCGTCCGTCCAGTTGTTGCACGTGGCCTCGTGCTTCGTGCCGTCCTCGTTCGTCCCCGTGAGGATGTCGTGCGCGAGCTGGCCCGAGGGACGTTGAACTTCGCCCGCCGCATTTCGCGTGAGATACACCGGCGCGGTGCCCTTCTCCGTGAGCGCGGTCTCCGCCGTGATCTTGTTGTTCGGGCTATGCAAGTCCGCCACATTTTGCGCGATCAGCTCGCCCTTCACGTTGTACCAGGGGCCGCTGCCGATGCGATCCTTCGCGTCGACCGTGCTCGTCGACAGATACGCCCGCCACGTCTTGTTGCCCGCGCCGACGGCCTGCGCCAGCGATTGGCAATGCGCGTCGGCGCCCGCCAAGCCGCCCAGGTCGCCGCCCTTGCCGGGATTCGTGCTCGTGACGAAGAAGCTCATGTTCGGCGCCGGCGCTTGCGCGAAGGCCACGCCGATGCCGACGGCCAACAGTCCGAGTCCGCCGAGTACCGTTTTCCGTTTCATTGGAATTCCCCTCTGTGGAATGGAAATGCGAACCAATCGAAGCTAGCGGAGCGCCGAAGCCAGGTCAATTCAGCGTTCTTGAGGTTCGAGCGGGCGCGCTCACGCGGTCTCCACCGCGGGGCTCGCGGGCGGCCGCTTCTCGGGTCGCGGATGCCGCCGCCCGTTCAGCATCGCGCCGATCCACGTGAAGCGCACGAGCCAGTGATACGTCACGAGCAGTATCGGCATCGAGCCGCCGACGTAGACCGCGAGCTTGAGGCTCCAGTGCCAGTCGAACGGTTTCAGCAGCGTGATGAAGAAGATCAGCGTCGACAGGTGCATGAGGTAAACCCAGTACGACGCGTCGGCGAGATAGCGCGTCACGCGGTGCGGCGTCGACAAGAACCGCACGGCGGCGCCCACGAAGCCGAACACCCAGCACCATTGGCCGACCATGTACGCCGCCGCGTAGAGCACGCGGTCCTCGCCCGAGAGGTTGCCGCCGGCCCAACGAGGCTCCGCGCCGATCGTCGTGAGGCAGAAGACGGTCAACGCGACGGCGAGCGCCAGGTACACGTACCAGAGCTTCTGCAAGCCGAGCACGGCTTGCACCTGCCGGTTCAGCAGCCAACCGAGACCGAAGGCGATCCCGTACCCGATCAGCGCGGTCGGGCTCGGGGTGAGGAGGAACGGCGCCGGTAGGCCAAGCCACTCGGGCCAGCTCGGAAGCTGCCAAAGGTAGATCGCGGTCGGCAGCGCGATCAGCACGGGGCCCCAGACGCCGCGCAGCGCGAACGCGACGACGCGGTCGCACGCGGCCGCAACGAGGCCGCGCGCGTCGACGGCCTGCACGATCCGGCGAGTCGCGAGCGCCAGCGCGTAGAAGAGCAGCAAGTAATAGAGGAACCAGAGGTGCCCGAGATTGAAGCCGCCGGCGGCCGCCTGCACGCCGGGCACGGCGCCCGGCTGCGGTTGCGCCGACTGTGCCTGCGCCATCAGGAAGTCGACGCCGTGCGGGAGCGCGCCGAGCACGAACCCGAGCGCGGCCGTCAGCGATACGACGATGCTGAACAAGACGAGCGGCAACGCGACGCGCTTCGCGCGGTCCTTGACGAACGCCTTCACGCCGCGCCGCTCGACGAGCAGGCGCGCGAAGAAGCCGGCCATCAGGAAAAACGCCGACATGCGGAACATGTGGATCACGTAGTAGATGACGGTAGCGCCGACGCCGCTCGGCTCGTCGTTCCAGAGCGGAATCGGAAAGCCTTCGAGGAACGCGGCGGCGCCGTGCAGAACGACGCCGAGCAGGAGCGCGTAGGCTCGCACCGCGTCGAGAGCATGCAATCGATCCGCGGGCTGCATCGCACGTTCTCCTTGGTATTCAGTGTGCGGCGGGTAGCGCCGGGGCGGGAGGCTTGCGAACGAAGAGCGCGCACGCCACGGCCGCTAGCGCGAGAATCGCGCCGCAGAGAAACGCGGCGCGAACGCCGCCCGTGAGCGCTTCGATTTCCGCCGTGCCGGCGGCCGCGAGCCGCGCCCTCTGCGCCGACATGAGCGCGACGAACAGCGCGACGCCGGCCGCGCCGGCCACTTGCTGCAGCGAGCCGAGCACGGCGCTGCCGTGCGAGTAGAGATCGGGCCGCACCGACGACAGGCTCACGGTGAAGAGCGGTGTGAAGAGCAGCGCGAAGCCGACGCTCATGACGACGTGCCCGGCGAGAATGTACTCGACGCGTGTCTGCGTGCCGAGCAGCGTCATGGCCCAGAGCACGGCCGTGACGATGACGACGCCCGGAATCACGAGCTTTGCGGGGCCCACGCGATCGTACCAACGGCCGGCCCGCTGCCCAAGGCGGCCCATCAGGAGGCCGCCCGGGAGCAGCAACAAGCCGGTTTGCAGCGTGCTGATGCCGAGCACGTTCTGCAGGTAAATCGGCAGCACGATGATCGTGCCGAGCAGCACGAGCATCAGAATCGCAAACAGCACTAGCGAGACGGTGAAGTTGCGCGACGTGAACACGCGCAAGTCGAGCAGCGCCGAGCCCGTCTCGAGCAGCTTGAGCTGCCGCTGCACGAACACGATCATCGCGACGACGCCCGCGCCGAGCGGCGCCCAGGCCGGCGGTTGCCCTGGAACGGGCGGCACGCCGAGCAAGCTCAAGCCGTAGACGATGCCGCCGAAGGCGAACACGGATAGAACCACCGACGCGACGTCGAGCGGCGCCTCGCGCGGCGTCGTCACGTTCTCGATGCGCCGCCAGCCGAGCCAGAGCGAGCCGAGCGCGATCGGCAGCACGAGCACGAACAGCCAGCGCCAGTGGAGGTAGTTCAGGATCAAGCCGGAGATGACCGGGCCGATCGCCGGCGCGACGGAGATGACGAGTGTGATGTTGCCCATCGTCTTGCCGCGCGTTTCGGCCGGCACGAGCGTCATCACGGTCGTCATCAAGAGCGGCAGCATGATCGCCGTGCCCGACGCCTGGATCACGCGAGCGACGACGAGCAGCTCGAGGCCCGGCGCGAGCGCAGCCGCGAGCGTGCCGAACGAAAACAGCGACATGGCGAGCAAGAAGATCGCGCGCGTATGCATGCGCTGCAGCATGAAGCCCGTCATCGGGATCACGACGGCCATCGTCAGCAGGAACGCCGCCGTCACCCACTGCGCGGCGGCGGCCGTCACGTCGAGGCTCTCCATGAGCGGCGGAATGGCGACGCTCATGATCGTCTCGTTCAGGATCACGACGAACGCGGAGACGAGCAGCAGATTGATGACGAGGCGGTTGCGCCGCGCGATGGCGGGCGCGGCGGCGTCGGCGGCAGGGACGGAGCTCATGGGAACTTTGAACGCGGCGCAACGCGATGAATCGGTGCTTGGGCTGCGCATTGTGCGCTTCGCGCGCAGCGGCCGCCAGCTTGCGCAAGCCTCGCTCGGTCGCTCGAGGTGCCGTACGCCGTCCTCGATGCGGGCGGCAAAACGGTCGCGACCGGCACCGTGGATGGCGCGCCCGTGACGCTCGATGCGGACACGTATCGCGTCGTGGCGCAGACGAATCCGCCGCGCACGATCGGCGGCGTCGTCGCTTCGACGGAGCGCGAGACGAGCGCCGCGCTGCCGCGAGCGGGCGATTGGCCGATTTCGCTAATTGTTGGTGTGGCGAGGCCACGGCGCGGCGTCGGCCGCCGCGGGCTGCTTCGCTAACTCGCTGATTTCGTTCGGAGTCGCCTTTGGCACGAGTCTGGCAATGTCTTGACCGCGGGCGAGTGGGCCCGCTGACGGAGGGGCTCATCGTGAACGTGCTCGGTACCCTAATCACCATCCTGGCCGTAGTCATCGGCGCAATCGTCCTGATTCCGATCTTGGGCGTCGTATTGGGACTGGCCGTCGCGTTCGGCGGCGTTTTGCTGTGGTTGCTGCCGATCGTGCTGATCGCGGCGTCCGACAAGGTCGGCACGGCGGAGAAGATCCTCTGGATCCTCGCGATCATCTTCCTGTCGTGGTTCGCCTGGATCTTCTACTTCTTCTTCGCGCCCGTGTTCGATCGGCCGCAGCGTCATAGCTACTATTGATGATTCGGAGCTCTTGGAGGGCTCGCCCATGCAAACGGAAACCTCGCCGTCGTTCGAGAGCGTCTCGATGAAGCTGATCGCCGCGGGCGTCATCGTCGTCTGCTTGTTGCTCGGCTTCGCGGGCTTGATCCTGCCGCTGATCCCGGGGCTGCTGTTCCTCGTGATCGCGGCCTTCGTCGCGGCAAGATGGTCGCCGCGCTTCGCGAGCATCCTGCGCGAGAACGAGATGTTGCGCGGCTATCTCGATCAGGCCGATCGCGTCGCCGGAGTTCCGCTGCCGCAAAAGATTCAAGTCATCGGCCTGTTGCTCCTGAAGATGATCATCGACGGTGTCGCACTGCTCGTCGCGGGCGTGATGAAGCTCATCAAGGCCGTGGACCGCGCGAGCGCGCGCTAGTGCATCTTCGACTCGCGGCGTGGCTCGCGATGCTCGCCGGCTCGATCCCGCTGGCGGCAGCTGCTCACGACATCGAGCTCGCAACGATCGAGCAAGGGCGCGCCGTGCTCGGCGCGCGCGACGACTTCGTCGCCCGGTTGAGCCCATTCGACCGTGCGGCTCGCCTGCGCTCGGCCGAGGCAGTATCGGAGGAGGAGTATCTCGCGTTCGCGAGGGCCGCCGCACGTGAATGGTCGAACGACGAACGGTCCCGGCTGACGAACGCGTTCGCCGCCATCGAGCCCAAGCTCACGGCGCTGTTGCCCGAGCTCGACGCTCCGATCCTGCTCGTCAAGACGAGCGGCGAGGAGGAGGGCGGCGCCGGGTACACGCGCGCGGGCGCCGTCATGCTGCCGCAGGCGTTGACCGACGCGCGCGAGCTGCAGCGTTTGCTGGCCCACGAGATCTTCCACGTCGTGTCGCGCAGCGAGGTCGAGCTGAAGCGGGCGCTCTATCGCGCGATCGGGTTCGAGCATTGCGGCGAGGTCGCGCTGCCGCCGGCGCTCGCGGCGCGCAAGATGACGAATCCCGACGCGCCCGTGAACGAGCACTGCATCGAGGTGCAGGTCGACGGGGCAAGCGTGTGGGGCATGCCGATCCTCTTGGCGCGCCAGGAGCGCTACGATCCTACGGCCGGCGTCCCGTTCTTCGGCTATCTGACGCTGTCGATGCTGCTCGTCGAGCGCTCCGGCGGCGGCGGCGCGCCGCCGCGCGTGCTCGAGCGCAACGGCGCGCCGGCGCTCGTGCCGTTCGATCGCGTCTCGGGTTTGCTCGAGCAGGTCGGCCGAAACACGGACTACGTGATTCACGCCGAGGAGATTCTCGCTTCGAACTTCGAGCGCCTCGTGCTCGGCGAGGCCGGGGCGCCGTCGCCCGAGGTGCTCGAGCGCATGCGTGTCGAGCTCGTTCGCGCCGTGGGCGCCTCGCGCTAGAACGCCGAACGGTTTGAAAGTGCTGTCATCACGCTGCCTTGCACTTCGTCGCGCTGTCAGCCGCCGTGAGTCGGCGGTCGATCGTCTGCAAGTTCTGCACGGCGGCCGTGCGACGCAGGT
>Ga0209172_10001354_pt1 | contig 52759 bp, 44 predicted proteins | sample LarsenN4metaG_FD_184113 | JGI IMG/M metagenome (GOLD analysis project Ga0209172, IMG submission 184113) | Hot spring sediment bacterial and archeal communities from British Columbia, Canada, to study Microbial Dark Matter (Phase II) - Larsen... ...
CCCACCTGGAAGGCTCCCAAAAACTCTTGCAACTCTGGCAGCTCCGCCGGACTGGCATGCACGTCCATGGGTATCTTCCTTTCCATAGGAAGGATACCACAGTGCAACACGTTCTAACAAAGCAGTATTAAAGACCCCATGCCCCAGATGTGGTCGATGAAGTCGTTCCCACACTCAGGGCCTAGCAAGGGTTTACAGCCGACCGCTTACAGCGTCCGCTCCTGCGTCGCTCCCGCTTCCAGCGGCGGCTGAAACCCGGCGTTCGCCGGGTAAGCGCGACTCGCTGCCGTCGCTGCGCGCCGGCGAACCAGCGAGTCAAGACGGATGCCCCTCTGGGGCACCGCTTACCCGCCGCCCCGTTCGGCATCGAAAGGTCACTTCCCCTATCCCTTGCTTTCTGTATATAATCGTCGTATACAATAGCTCTGGGCACTCAGCATGGATCAGCTCTCGCAGTGTCAGGGTTTCCAATGGGATAAGGGCAACTCGGAGAAAAACTGGATCACGCATAAGGTGTCCCGGGGCGAGGCCGAGCAAGTCTTTTTCAACCGCCCGTTGGTCGTGCGAGAGGGGGAGAAGCGCTCTGAGCAAGCGCCCCGCTACTATGCGCTCGGGCAAACGGACGCAGGGCGACGACTCTTTATCGTGTTCACCATTCGTGACCACTTGGTCCGCGTGATCTCCGCCCGGGACATGAGCCGACGCGAGCGGAGGGTGTACGAGCATGCCAAAGGCGAAGCCACGGAAACCAATTCCGAGGTTTGAAAGTGAGGATCAGGAACGGGAGTTCTGGTCCGCCCATGACTCCACCGAGTATGTGGATTGGAGCACGGCCAAGCTAGTCTCTTTCAGGAATCTCAAGCCCTCGACGAAGACGATTTCGATTCGCCTGCCGGAGTCCCTCCTGGAGGATTTGAAGCTGCTGGCGAATAAGCGGGATGTGCCCTACCAGTCGCTCCTGAAGATTTTTCTCGCGGAGCGCATCGCGCAGGAGATGCGTTCGCGAGGACCAGATGACGCCGATGCCTAACCCTTATAAGGCCTCCTGCTGTCAAGAGGCACACTACGCCATGTGCGAAAAAGGGAGGCATTTTTTTCGCCCGCCCCCTCGCGCACCTTTGGTCTGGTGACAGCCTCTGCTTGATTGCAGCAAGCCGGTTTCGGGACCAGACGCGGTCCTGCCCCCAACACGTATCGCGGTGCCAGCCGTCCGCAGTGAGCGGCGGCCGCGCAAGGAGCATTTCCTGACGCCCCCTGGAAACAAGGCTGTACCCTTGTGCCGGCCCAGTCAACGCAGTGGGCTCGGCAGGCGCGCATGCCGTCCAGTTCGTTCCGGGCTCGGGGAAGGGGCAGAACCGGCAGCCAGGCGGGTGTGCGCGGGGCTGAAAGCTCTAGGAGCGGAACGGCTCGTCCATCAACGCGATAGGAGGCCGGGACTGCCGTTCGGCACAGGCACCGCTGGTGCGGGCTCAGGTCCCACGAGCATGATCGCTTGGTGCGAGGCGCAGGCGATATGCCGCTGCCCCGATGGCTCCAGTGAGACGCCAGGCTGGTCCGCTCCCGCCAGCCCTCGGTAGCCAAGAACTTCTCCGGGTCGAACGCGCCTTGCTGCTTGAGCATGCAGTAGACCGCCCGTCCCCGTGTGTGGGCGAGGATCGACAGCGCCTTGCCCGTAGCATGGCGGGTCGCGAGCTTCGCCAGGTATTTTGGGGCTGGCGCGTTGTTCGTGAGCAAGAGCACCGCCGCTTCCGAAAACGCCCATGTGCGATGGGCGTTGCCGATCTTCTTGCCGCTGGTGCCGTACCGGTTGCCATGCGATGCCTTCGCACTCTTGCCCAAGCGGCAGGCGGAGACGAACTCCTGGACCCGGGGGAAGCGGGCGATCTGCTCGATCTCATAGCGCAGCACTCGGGCCAGGATGTTGCCGACCCCGGGACTGGTGCGCAAGCGTGCCAACGACACCGGCTCATGGCCGTGCGCGGTCTTCTCGCTATCGCGCTCCAATTCGCTGAGCAGGGGATCGTAATAGGCGATCAGGGCCATGTCCACGGCCATGTTCTGCTGCACGCAGCCGGGCTCAAAGCGCGCGAGGAGGCCGCGGCGGTTCCGGGGCTTGGCGATGCGGCCCAAAGGGTCGCTCAGGTGCTACTGGCTGGCCGTATGCTGGATGTGCGCGTAGAGCTCGGCCCGCTTGTGCATGAGATGATTGCTGCGGCGCAGGCGATTACGCGTGGCGCGCATGCAGCGCGGGGAGACATAGGCGTGGGGAAGCAGGCCGCCACGCCGTAGCGCCGCGATGTTGTGCGAATCGATGTGGTCGTTCTTGGCGTTGCCGCCGGGCATCGCCCCCTGGAGAGGGCATGGCCCAGGACGAAGGGACGCCCCTCATCCTCGCAGAGATCGGCGAGCCAGGTCCCAGGGGAACATGCACGCGCCGCAGACCACTACGTCCTCACGGAAGGGCTGCAGCGCCTGGAGAAATGGGTTGGGATCGGTGCGGATGTGGTTGGGCCCGCGCCCCTCGCCGTCGGCATCGATGACGCAGCCGTCCATCCAGTCGAGGTGCAGGTCGATGCCGCCGGAAAACTGGTGCGGAGTCGTGTAAAATCGCATCGGGGCTCCTCCTAGTTGAGGGATAGGGGGATCCACCTTCAGGATACGGGTGAGCCTCGGTATGCCCAAAGGAGGAGGCCTTCAGTATTATCAAGGCGCTGCAGACGGACGTGTCAAAAGCCGCGACGCTTTTGCCACGCCGCTGAGCTGTGGCGTTCTCGCGCCAAGAGAGCTTGGCGTATCTTGCAGGGTGCAAGTCCCTGGCGGGGAAGGGCTCGCCACCCACCCGTATCGAGTCTTGCGTCCATGGCGGAGGCGTAGGCAGCGCACGGCGAACAAAATGGGTGAAGCGTCGACAGAGCATCCTGCAGGCCGGAGGGGTGACCGCGCGCCCTGAAGGGCTGGTACAGCTTCGCGATACGCTTGCTGCGGACGCCGCGGGTTTTAACGCTCGCCGAAGGCGACACAAGAGCCTCCGCTTGGGCGAGGATGTGAAGGTCCGCCGAAGTCCACAGACCGCGGCATGCAGGAAGAGAGACGTCGAAGAACTGGGGCGACCCCACAGGCTCCTGCGCGTGGAACGCCTTGGAGGCTGGTAGACGGCTACGGAGGCACGGGAGGGGAACCCCGGAAACGGAACTCTGCCGGAACCGTGGCGGCGAGGGAGAACCCGTGACAGGCAAGCGGAGGAGTCCCGTGAGAGGGAACGCCCGCCGGATGCCATGGGGGAGTCGTATCAGGCATAGTCCTCCGAGCGTGGGCAAGCCACGTACATGGCGAAGGACGTGACGGAAGGACGTAGCTCGCACAGGACCCTTGCGCCGGACACGGTCGGACCGGACGCACGCAAGCCAACCTCCCTGCGGGGGATAGCCCAGAAGGCGAACGCGGGCAAGCGGCACCGCTGTCGGGACCTCTGCCGCTGCCTAAACGTCGAGCTTGTGCTGGAGTGCGGGGACGACCTGAAGCAGGACGTGGCCAGTGGGGTGGATGGCGTGACGTGGCAAACGTATGCAGAGTACCTGCAGGCGAATGTCGAGGTACTGGTCGAGCGCCTGGAGCAGAAGCGGTACCGGGCGAAGCTGAGTCGACGACACTACATTCCGAAGGGCAACGGCCAAGCCAGGCCGCTTGCCCCCGGCTCCTGAAGGCGATCTAGGAGCAGGAGTTTCTGGGGTGCAGTTAGGGGTACCGGCCAGCACGCGGGGCAGGGGATGCGGGCCGTGACCTGACCTGTGACCTGCAATCCGGGCGGTAGGGCTAGGTGGTGGAGGCCGACATCCAAGGCTCGTCCGCCCATCTGGACCATGACTGGCGGCGGAAGATGCGACGGTTGCACAGCGATGACCGGGCCGTTCGCGGCCTGATCCGGAAGTGGCTGAAGGCCGGGATGCTGGAGACCGATGGCCGGGTGATGCCCCCGGACACCGGGACACCCCAGGGGGGAGTGCGCTTGCCGGTGTTAGCCAACGGCTATTTGCATGAGGCGTTGGACCGGTGGGTTGCAAAGGTGGTCCAGCGCCGGTGTCGAGGCGAGGCTTTGATCCGCCGCTACGCCGATGACCTGGTCGGCGCCTTTCGGTGCCGCAGTGATGCGGAAGGGTTTTACCAGGCGCTCCCGCAGCGACTGGGGAACTGCAACCGCGAGGTCGCACCGGAGAAGACCCGTATCCTACGCTTCAGTCGCTTTCAGCCGGGCATGACGCGCCGGTTCACCTGTTTGGGCGTCGCATTCTTCTGGCAAGAAGACCGACAGGGCGTGCCGCGCGTCAAACGCCGCACCGCTCGCCTTGCGCGGAAGCGAGCCCCCCCGAGGACCCGGATGCGGGCAAACCGCACGTCTGGGACTGTGCGGGGGGGCCGGGCAACCGGCATTCCTACCGCAGAGACCTCAGATCCCATAGCCAATCTTTTGCGGCTTGTAGTCTCAGTGCAAGCATTGTATCCTCTTTGTAGACACAAGGAGGATTCCATGAAAAGGCGTATCCAAAAGTGGGGTAATAGTTTAGCCCTCCGCATCCCGAAGTCCTTGGCTGCAGAGTCGCATCTGGAACAAGGCATGTTGGTTGAAGTGTCCCTCCTCGATGGGAAGTTACTGGTGACCCCCCTCCGTCCACCAACCGTCACCTTGGAAGAACTGCTCCAGGGGGTCACGTCGGAGAACCTGCACCACGAAGTCGACACCGGACCCGCCGTGGGGAATGAGGCATGGTAGAGACCCCAGCAGGGTATGTACCAACCCGTGGTGAGGCGGTCTGGATCAGTCTACGTCCCCAGGCGGGGCAGGAGCAAGCAGGCCGGCGACCGGCGGTGGTCCTCTCGCCTGCGGCATATAATGGCAGAGTGGGGTTAGCCATCTTTTGTCCCATCACGAATCAGCGTAAAGGCTATCCGTTTGAGGTGGCTATTCCTTCAGGGCTGCGTGTGAGGGGGGTGGTGCTGGCCGATCAGGTCAAGAGCTTAGATTGGCGTGCCCGCCAAGCCGAATTTATTTGTGTATTACCGGCGGAGACGGTTGCGGAAGTGCTGGCGAAGCTCGCAACACTGTTGTCAGGCCCGGTCTAACCACAGGATGAACCTGACTGGTATTCCGCTGCGCTCCATACCAGCAGGTTATCCTCAGCATTAAACGCTGGGTGTCCGTTAGAGTTTTGCACAAGAGGCGTAGGAGGGAGGTCCTCCTCATGTATGATAAGGGGCAGGATACGTCGCAAAACTCTGACGGGCACCCCAGAGGGCGAGCGCAGTAGACCCCGATGGTTCTCCCGAGTATACTGCTGGGAAGGCTGCGACACCCGAGTGCCACGATCAATCGTCGATCCATGCTGGCCCATGGCGCGGGGTGTTCCTCAGATCCCAGCGCCAGCCCGGGGCCAAGACGCATGGCCGGGGAGGGCACCCATGAAGGCATCGCTGTTCGCGCAGATGGGGTATGCACAGAGACACTGGTTTCCTGCTACCTGGCCGGTCCCGCCGAGTTATCACGACCCCGCGGTTACGATGCAGAGCTACGAAGAGGGTCTGGAAGAGTGTATGCTTGCGGAGGAGATGGGGTTCGATTGGATCAGCTGCTCGGAACACCACTACTCGGGCAACAGGCTGACGCCCAACCCGGCGGTCATGGCGGCCGCCGTCTCGCAACGGTGCAAGAAGGTGCGGATCGCCTTGTTAGGGCAACTGCTGCAGCATCACAATCCCGTCCGAGCCGCCGAGGAGATCGGCATGCTGGACAACCTCACCGGCGGCCGGGTGATCATGGCGTTCCTGCGGGGCATCCCCAGTGAGGATCTGCCCTATGGGATGAACCCGGCCGAAGGTCGAGCCAGGCTCTTCGAGGGCATGGACCTGGTCATCAAGGCGCTCACCGAACCCCAGCCCTTCTCCTGGGAAGGGCGCTACTATCAATTCCGTACCGTGTCGGTCTGCCCGCGGCCGGTGCAACAGCCGCTGCCGCCGGTGCTCGTGGCGACCAGAAGCGACGATGCGGTCCGGTACGCCGCCTCCCATCGCCTGGGGCTGGCGGTCTCCTATGACCCGCTGGACCAGATGGCCAGGGTCACCGACAAGTACTATCAATGGTGCCAGGAAGCCGGCTGGCAGCCCACGCCCGACCAGGTCGTCTACCGCGCCAGTATTTTGTTGGCAGAGACGGACCGGCAGGCCGAACATCGGCTGGAGGCGCTTAAGGCCAGCGGTCTGGGGGAGCGAGGTATGGATCTGCGCGCCTCCGTGACCCGGGCGGTGTCCGCGGCGCGCGATGGCAAGGCGTTCGGCCCGCGCCGCGGCGACGGCACCGCCGGCGGCGCCCAGGGAGTTGGGCCAGCGGCCCAGTCCAGGCGGGGGCTGCTGACCTTCGTGGGGGGCCCCGACACCGTCGTGCGGCAGTTGAAGGCGTTCCATGACCGCTGCGGCGTGGGCGTGGTGGACCTGGGCTTCCAGCAACCCGGCACTGACCACCGAGAAGTGATGCAGGAGATCAAGCTGTTCGGCAAGGAGGTCCTGCCGCGGATCAAAGAGTTCTAGGGAGTCACCGACTGATTACGAGTCGGTCGGAGAGCGCTTGGCAACACAGGAGCTTGCACACGGAGACGCGGCTTTGCACTCCCGCCTCGTCCATAGCGGTTCTTCATATCAACGTATGGCAGGTAAGGGCTGTCAATACCTGTCCCTGGACCTATCTCGCCCTCACCAGGAGGGAGTGGGGGAATAGTCTCGTGGTGAACGATTCTCCAAGCGTCCCTGCCGCGACACTCCTCATATTAGCGCGCCAACCAGGCCGTTTCGAAGTTCAACAGCAGTTTATCGACAAACCAGTACCCCTTGACGTGCTCCCGTGCCGCATGGAAAAACGGGGTGTTGGCGAAGCCGACCAGGTAGAGCGTGTCGGCTAGGTAGCGTTGTACCTCCTCGGTGACCCTGGCGTGCTCCGCTGGATCGACCGTCGTCCGCCAGCGCTTGAACAGCTCATCGGTGCGAGTATCGGTGTGGTTGGCGAAGTTGATGGCGGAGGTCGTCTCGAAATAGGGCGCGAAGGCCCCGATAGTGAACCCCGTGAGATTGCCGAAGGTCAGCTGAAAATCGTCCTTGCGGATGAAACGGTCCATCCAGGTGACTTTATCCAACATCTCGATCTTCATCTCCACCCCGATCCGGGCCAGCTGCTCCTTCATCAGCGTAGGCACGTTGGTGAAGGCGGGCTCGATCGTGGGCGAGAGCATGGTGAAGCGCAGCGGATTGTCGGGCCCGTAGCCTGCCTCCTTCAGCAGCGCCTTGGCCTTGTGCGGGTCATAGGGATACACCTCCATCAGGCTGTTGAAGCCCGGCATGCCCGGCGTGAGCATGCTGACGGTGGGCTGGCCATGGCCACCGAAGGCGACCTGCACGATCTGCTGCCGATCGAGCCCATACCCGAGCACGGCTTTCCGCACCCGGATATCGTCGAAGGGCAGGCTCTGCACATTCGGCCGCAGGTCCCAGACGCTGTAGATCGGGCTGGTCTCGACCTTGACGCCCGGGGTACCCTCCAGCAGGCGCACCATCTCCAAGGGAATCCAGGTGGCGAAGCTCAGCTCGCCGCTGCGTACCGCCCCGATCCGGGTCGTGGCCTCCTTGACAGTCTTCAGGACGATGTGGTCGAGGTAGGGCAGGCCGGGCTTGAAGTAGCGGTCGTTTTTCTCCAGGATGGCTTCCTGGCCTGGGGTCCAGCTCACGAACTTGAACGGCCCCGCTCCCACTGGATGAAACTTATAGTCCTTGCCCCACCGTTTCACAGCGGTCGGCGACGCCACCAGGAAACCCTGGCGATACCCGGCCAGGACCATGAGGAAGTCGGCGGAGGGCTCTTTCAACTGGACCTGCAACGTGGTGGCATCGAGCGCCTCCACCGACGCCACCGGTGTGAAGAAGACGCGCGTATTGGCCTTATTGGCGGGGTCGATGATGTACTCGAGGTTCCACTTGATGGCCTCTGCATCGGCGGGAGTCCCATCGTGAAAGGTGATGCCCGGCTGCAGCTGAAAGACGTAGGTGCGCCCCTCATCTTTGACTTCCCAGGACTGCGCCATGTCGGGGACGATCTGTCCGTTGGCATCCACGCGCACCAGTCCGGCGTGGAGGTTCCCCAGCGCCCAGATGGCTTCGTAGCCCAACGCCTGGAACACATCGAAATGCTGGATGTCGGCGGCGAGCCCCACAGTCAGCGTGCCGCCGGCTTTGGGGGATTCGGCCGCGACCGGTGCGCTCAGCATGCCAAACACCCCGGCCACGACGAGCAGCCGTGTCACGACCCCCACGATGGCCAACTTCGGTCTTCTGCCCATAGCCATTCTCCTTGTGTGAATCCCTATTTCTTCAGCCACGTCGTCTCGAAGCTCACCTTGAGTCCCCGCATGAAGACATAGCCCTGGACATAATCGCGTGCCGCCTGGACGAAGGGATTGGCGGCCACGCTGGGGTAGATGAGCTGGTCGGCGTTATAGGCCTGCAAGGCATGGCTCACCTTGAGAAACTCCTCCCGGTCGGTGGCCCGGCGCAGCTGCTCGATCAACGCATCCACCTGTTTATCGCGGTGATTGGGGATGTTCAGCGAGCCCTTATGGCTCTCCAGCAGGTACGCCCGCGCGTACGGGTCCACGAAATGCGAGGAGATGGTCAATGTCTGGTCGAAGTTGTGGGTGCGGATATTCTTGAGGAACAGCGGTCGATCGAGGACCTCGACGTTCACCTCGACCCCGCTGCTGGCCAGTTGCGTCTTGATGATCGTGGCGATCGTCGGCAGAACCGGATCGGCGCTGTGCGTTTGTAGGGTATAACGCAAGGGGTTCCGCTCGTCGAAGCCCGCCTCCTTCAGCAGGGCTTTCGCCTTCTCCGGGTTGTACGGATACATCTCCAGGAAGTCCTTGTGCCCCAATGTGCCCTGGGGCACGAAGGTCAGCAGTGGGGGAACCAGACCTAGCAGGGCTGATTTGGCGATGACCTGCCGATCGAGCCCATACCCGAGCGTAGCTTTCCGCACCCGGACGTCATCGAAGGGCTGGCGGCTGTTGTTGGCGACCAGGAAGATGGTGGCCGTTTCCGGGCCGCGCAGCACTCGCATGTTGGCGTCTTTGCTCAGCCGATCGACATGTTCGATGGGGACCAGATTGACGAAGTCGACCTCGCCCGCCCGCAGCGCCGTCGCCCGGGTCACGCCATCCTTCATGATGCGCCACTCGATCTTGTCCAAATAGGGAAGGCCAGGCTTGAAATAGTGCTCGTTGCGTTCCATCAAGATGAGGGCGTTCTGCTCCCATTTGGCCAGCTTGAACGGCCCCGTTCCAGTGGGATGCAGCGGCAAATCCTGCTTCCCCCACTGCTTGTAGGCCGTGGGGGACACGATCGGGAAGCCCTTGCGATAGTTGGCCAGGGCCCGCAGAAACGTGTCGTTGGGATACTGCAGGGTGATCTTGACGGTGTGGGCCTCCAGGGGCTCCACGGACTCAATGATGGTGAAGAAGCGCGCCGTGAGCACTTTTTCCTCGGGATCGAGGAGGCGCTCGAAGTTCCATTTGACGGCGGCCGCATCGAGATCGGTGCCATCGTGGAACTTCACCCCTTTGTGGAGGTGAAAGAGGTACGTCTTGCCGTCATCCTTCACCTCCCATGACTCGGCTAGGTCGGGAACGACCTCGAGGTCTTCATTGATGGTGACGAGCGTGTTGAAGAGACTCGGCAGCAGCGTCTGGATTTGCACGCCCAGCGAGGTATGGGGATCCATGCCGGGGACATCAGCCTCGAAGGCGATCTTCAGGGTACCCCCGCGTTGGGGTTGTTGACCCCAGCCAGGCGGCTGCCCGAACAGGAACCCTGCCACTGGCACGATCAGCGACATGCAGAGGGTGCGATGCCATGTCATCACGATTCCTCCTTGGCAAGTCCGCCTGCGCCATCGGGCCACAGACAGCCCTCTACAACGGAAGACCCGCCGGGACGAAGACTGGCCGGGCACTTGCACAGGGGGATGGCGATATCCGTAGCTGCCCAGGCCACAGCATGATGCGGCGCAATCCACCGACGAAAAGGAACGAGGGTATCCCTCCAGATGGGAGGGGGGTTAGGAGCGGGTGAGGAGCGCAGGCCGTACCAGGAAGCGGGGTAAGACGGGGAGACAAGTCAGGCAAGGAGACCTATGAAAGCGGTCGGTGCGCGCTTGTTCCATCGGCGTTCCTCCGAAGCGATATGATCGCAAGGAGTGCGTCGCTTGAACCGTCACGCGGAAGCTGTTCGGCGCGAGTGTACAGAGGCTGCACCGGGGGGTCAACAGAAATGTTGCGGAAAGTCGAGTCAGCGTCGCTTAGGACTTCTACGAGCCTGCGCACCCTCTTCGTTGTATAATCTTGGGCCGGGCGCGAGAGCGCATGCCAACCTCGGTTGTGGAAGGAGGTGAGCCAGCGGAGTGCGTGATGCCGGCACCTGCATCTCCTCGATATCGTGCTTGCCGAGACGGCAGCGGAAAGACCACCACATGCAGGGGCTGATGATATCCGACGGGCAATGCGGGCGCTTGTCCGGTTAGGATGGGTTCCTTTCAGGGAGGCGATGCACAGTGCGAGGTCTTGATCAATACCGGACCAATGATTGCTCATCGCTCGTCAACCCTCACAGCCATAAGGGATCACCAGCTGCGCAGCCGAGCACCGCTCCGAACGCCAGTCGCCGTGCCTTTCTCTGGGGCGCCGGAGCGGCGATCATCGGCCTGGGGAAGGGGGATACGATGGCACAGGGGAGTCAAGGGGGCCGTCAGCGCAGCGCTGACCGGCGTCAAGTCGGTGGTGTTCCGCGATTCTTCAAGGATACGGCGTGGGAGTTCACCTTCCTGATCGCCCTCGGCAAGACCTACTATATGGCGGGAAATCCCGGCAAACTGTTCTATCTCGTCGGGCAAATCCAGGAGGGCGACGCCGAGAGCGCTTTCCGAGCTTTCACGAGCGCTGCAGACGAGGCTCGGAGCCTGGCCGACGACTCGGCACGACGTGGGCATCGAGTGAGCGCGCGCCAGGCGTATCTCTGGGCCGCCAATTACTACTACACGGCCACCTATTTTCTCGATGCCAGTGCCGATCCCTCGCGTTTCCTGCCGACCTGGGAGACCTATCATGCCTGTTGGGAGAGCGCCATCGCCCTCTTTGACACGCCGGTGGAAGCGATCAACATTCCCTATGGGCAGGCAGCCCTGCGCGGCTACTTCTTCCGTGTGGATGATTCTGGCCGCACACGCCCGCTCATCATCCTCAGCAACGGCAGTGATGGCTCGATGCTCGACATGTGGGTGATGGGCATTGCTGCCGGCCTCGCCCGTGGCTATCACTGCTTGACGTTCGATGGCCCAGGGCAAGGGTATGCGCTGTGGAAGCACCAACTGTACTTTCGACCGGATTGGGAGCAGGTGATCACGCCGGTGGTGGACTATGCGCTGACGCGGCCGGAGGTCGATCCACAACGCATCGCCCTGCAGGGCATCAGCCAAGGGGGGTACTGGGTGCCGCGCGCGGTGGCGTTTGAACGCCGCATCGCCGCCGCCATCGCTGATCCTGGCGTGGTAGATGTGTCCACGTCTTGGATGGCGCACCTGCCACCGCCCCTCTTGGAGTTGCTGCGAGCGGGCAAGAAAGCCGAGTTCGATCAGCTGATGCTCCAAGGGGCGCCCGCCCAAATGGCCACCCTGCGTTTCCGCATGCGGCCCTACGGCCTAGCGTCGCCGTATGACACCTATAAAGCGGTCGAGGCGTACCACCTCCGAGGTGTCGCCGACAAAATCCGCTGCCCGATGCTGATCACTGATCCCGAAGGTGAGGAGTTCTGGCCAGGGCAGTCGCAGGCGCTCTACGATATGCTCACCAGCCCCAAAACGCTGGTGCGCTTCACCGCCGTCGAAGGAGCCGACTGGCATTGCGAGCCGAAGGCGCTGGGGCTGCGCGATCTGCGCATCTTCGACTGGTTGGATGAGACGCTGCACCTTTGAGACCTTTCTCTCCCTATGAGCAAGCGAGCGGGACAGAACATGCACTATTCAGCTCGGTTCGCGTTCATCCGCCAGGCCCTCCACCAGGGGCGGGGCTTCCTTGACCTCCCTGGGCTTGCGCCAGCGGAACAGCTTGTTAAGCGCTTCGTAGATAGGACGCGATTGCATGGTGAGGAAGGGGCCGAGGATGGCCAGAATCAAGACATACAGCGCGGCAAACGGCTGCAGGACGGGGAGCAGCCCGCCCGATCTCCCGAGATTGGCCATGATGATGGAGAACTCGCCGCGGGAGATGATGGTGAGGCCGATGTTGGACGACGCTCGGGGAGAGAGTCTGGCAGTACGGCCAGCGAGCATGCCGGCGAGGAAGTTACCGAAGATGGTCAGGGCGACGGCCCCCAGTGCAGGCCACACGGCGCCCCCCAGTGCGTAGGGATCGATGGTCAGGCCGAAGTGGAAAAAGAACAGGGCGCCGAAGAAATCGCGGAATGGGATGATCATTTGCTCGATGCGATGGACGTGTTCCGTCTCGGCCAGCACGAGACCGACCAGCAACGCCCCGATGGCCTCGGCGACGTGCAGCGTTTCCGAGAACCCAGCCACGACGAACAAGCTGGCGATGATGATCAGCAAAAACACTTCGTCCGAGGGGATGTTCAGCGCACGGTTGAGCCAGGGTGTGGCTTTGCGACCGATGGCCAGGACGGCGAAGAGAAACCCCAGAGCCACGGCGGCCGACAGGGTGGCCTCACTGTACGAGGCGGCACCGCTGAGCACCAGCCCCGACACCAGCGTCAAATAGACCGCGAGGAAGATATCCTCGAACATGATGATGCCGAGGATCATCTCGGTTTCCGGGTTCGCGGTGCGCTTCAGATCCACCAGGACCTTGGCGACGATGGCGCTGGAGGAGATGGTGGTGATGCCGGCGGCCACCAGCATCTCTTTCAGGGGCCATGCCATCAGCCAGGCAAAGACCAATCCGAGCGTGAAATTCAGGGCGATGTAGATCGATCCGCCGGTGGCGATCAAACGCCCGGCTTTAATCAGCCGACCCAGCGAAAACTCCAAGCCGAGGTAGAACAACAAAAACAAGATGCCTAGCCGCCCCATGAACTCGATCAGGGGAGCGCTCTGGATAAACCGCAGATCGAGGATGCCGAACTTCGGCATATGCGGCCCGACGATCATGCCCACCAGAATGAGAAAGGGCACAACAGAGAAGCGTAACCTGGCGGAGAGCGCCGCGGCCATGGCCACTAGAGTCACAGCCAGGCCGACTTCGAAGACGACATGTTCCATCCCTACTGGCTCCCCTGGGTGATGAGACGCTTGAAGGCGTTGACCTGTCGCCTCTCACCGGCCACCACCAGCGTTGTCTCTTCGGAGAGCACCTGCTCCGGCCCCGGATTGATGATCTTGCTGCCGTCCGCCTCCACAAGCGCGATGATGGTGGCCCCGGTGTTTTTCCGCACTGCTAATTCGCCAATGGTCTTGCCGATGCAGGCGGCACCAGGCTCGATCTTGTACCACTCGAGGACGAGATCCTCCAGGGAGATATTGACCGATTCCAACGCTTTTGGCGTATAACTCATACCGCCGATGATACCAGCCACCTGGCGCGCCTCCTCGTCGTCGAGCGTGATCATCGACAGACTTTCGTCGGGGTCGTCAGGGTTGAAATGGTACAGCTCGCGCCGGCCATCGTCGTGGATGACGATGACTAGCTTGTCGCCGCTGCGGGTGTCGATCTGGAATTTTCGGCCAATGCCGGGGAGATCGGACTCACGAATCGTGGACATGCAAACGATCCTCCAGTGACCCTTTCTTGGTCATAATGTCGCCGGCTCGCGGAACTCGCCGAAGACCTCGCGCAGAACCTGGGTGATCTCGCCGATGGTGGCATAGGTGCGCGTCGCGTCGATGATGGGCGGCATCAGGTTGGCGGTGCCCTGCGCCGCCGCCCGCAAACGCTGCAGCGCTTCCTGCACCTGGCGCGCATCGCGTTCCCGGCGCACGTGATGCACGCGCTCGATCTGGCGTTTCTCCGTCGCCGGATCGGTGTGATGGATAGCGATTTCGGGTGCCTCCGCATCCGTCATGCGGAACTTATTCACCCCAACCACGACCTGTTCGCCGCGCTCGATGGCGCGTTGGACCTCCAGGGCACGCTGGGCGATCTGCTGTTGGAGGTACCCGCTTTCGATCGCCTTGACCATGCCGCCCCGCTGTTCGAGGTCCTGGATGATGGCTTCCAGCACGGCTTCGCTGCGGTTGGTTAACCACTCCACAAAATAAGAGCCGGCGAGGGGATCGATGACGTCGGCGACGCCAGTCTCATAAGCCAGAATCTGCTGAATGCGCAACGCCACCCGCTGCGCTTCCTCGGTTGGAATGGCGTAGGCCTCATCGAAGGCGGCGACATGCATCGCCTGCGCCCCGCCTAACACCGTCGCCATGGCCTCATAGGCGGTGCGCACGATGTTATTCAGGGGTTCTTCTTGGGTCAACATACTGCCGCCCACCCCTGAGTAGAAGCGCAGCGTCCACGAACGCGGGTCCTTGGCGCCGAAGCGCTGGCGCATGATCTTCGCCCACAGGCGGCGAGCGGCGCGCAGGGCGCAAACGCGTTCGAAAAAGTTGACGCATGGCGTGCCCAGGTTGAAGCTGAGGCGCGGTGCGAACTCATCGATGCCGATGCCGCGGGCGGCCACCAACTGCACATAGGCGATGGCATTGGCGAAGGTATAGCCGATGGCTTGGAGGACGCTGGCGCCTGCCTCGCTGAGGTGCGAGCTGGAGATGCTGATGGCGTTGAACTTCGGCACGTGCTTGGCGCAATACTCGATGACGTCGGCGGTCAGCCGCAGCGACGGGCCGGGCGGGAAAATCCAGGTGCCACGCGCGGCATACTCCTTCAGGATATCGTTCTGTAGCGTGCCATTGAGCTGCGCTGGCGGCACCCCTTGCTTTTCCCCGGCGACGATGTACTGCGCCAGGATCATTGGGGCAGTGGCATTGACCGTGAAGTTCGTGCTGACGCGATTCAACGGAATGCCCGCGAAGAGGTCTTCCATGTCTTTGGCGGTGGTGAGGGCGACGCCGACTCGCCCGACCTCGCCCACCGCCATGGGATGATCGGGGTCATAGCCGAGCTGGGTCGGCAGATCCAGGGCGGCGCTGAGGCCCGTGGCCCCCTCTCGAAGCAACAGGCGGTAGCGGGCATTGGTATCGGCCGCGGTGCCAAAGCCCGTGTACATCCGCATCGTCCAGAGCCGTCCGCGATACATACTGGGGTGGATGCCGCGCGTGAACGGATAGGCGCCTGGCATCCCCAGAGCCTGGAGATACGCAAAGTCCGGCAGGTCGGCGGGCGTGTAGACTGGCTCGAGCTCGATCCCCGAGGTCGTCGTTGCCTGCCGCATCGGTTTTGTGTCGAGTTGCGCCGCCCATGCGGCTTTCGCCTGTCGAATGGCCTCCAGGGTGGCCTCGCTCCAATCCTGGTGCCCTGCCTGTGTCATAGCTGAGTCTCCCTTTGGCGAGATCGAACGCGACGAGGGCTCCACGAACCCTTATGAATATAACAAAGGCCGGCGGGTTGACAACCGGCCGGCCTTCCAGGACGAATCTGGGACTATTGCGGTTTGGCAGCTTGGATGTTGACGGCTCGTGGACCTTTAGGGCTGGACTCTACTTCGAATTCTACCGCGTCGCCTTCATTCAAGGTGTCGAATCGCAGGCTCCGAAGGCCCGTACGGTGGAAGAAGATCTCCTGTCCCTCCGCGGTCCGAATAAATCCAAAGCCACGATCCTTGAATAGGCGCTTAATCGTCCCTGTCGGCATGCGACACCTCCTTTGTTGGGATGGAGCGGGACTGCACGGATGGAACAGGATGGCCTATCGGCTATTCGTCCGTGTATGAAGACCCAAGCCTGCGGTCTTTCAGCGCTGCCAGCTCATCGTTCGGCTCCTCTCGAAGGTATCCTCCGATGTCGGCGACTGGGCAGGGGAGTATGGGCTGACCTCCATGCCCCCTGTTCTTTAAAATTAGGCGCATTATCGGTGAACGCCGCCCATGGGTCAAGCGGAAAACTCCTGATTTCTTGAGAGATTATGACTAGAATCCATTAATAAAATGCTCGATTGATGAAGTTCGGATAAAGGTGTTGCAGCTGATGGCGCACGGCGGTCCGCAAGGTTGTGAGTTCTTCCGAAGTAGGCGCGGGAGTTGCCGGGACACGGTGGGGCAGGAGGAGGGCGAAGCCCGTATGGGCTTGTACTTCGTCCACGCTATAACCAGGGGTGATCGACTCCAGCTCAAGGCGCCCTCGGTCGGGATTGAAGCGGAGGACAGCGAGGGGCGAAACGACTTTGTACAGGCCACCCCTTGACTTGACGCCGGGGGGAGGAGCGCCTGGGCAGGTGATGAAATCGACGTGCGGCACAAAGGCGCGGGGCGTATGCTCGGTTTTAAAGACGATGACGCGGCGCACCATGGCCCAGAGCATCGGCGTGCCGGCGCCGCCTGGCAACCTGACCTTCGGTTGGGACGGGTCACCGATGACATTCAGATTGATATTGCCATACTGGTCGATCTGAGCGGCGCTGACGAAGAAGAGATCGAGGCGACCACTCTGCGCGAAATCGTAGAACTCTTTGCTCCCATGCCGAAACGGCCACCAAGCATCGCGTTGGTAATCGCTTTTATAGATGAAGAACGTGCCATGGGCGGCGTGGCGCTCCCGCGCCAACATCACAGCGGCCGTGGGAATCGGTGACAACGTGCCCACGGCAGTGGTCTCGCCATCGCGCACCTCGCGGGAGATCACCACGGCCATGAATTCCTCGGGGGTGTAGATTGCAGAGTTCATCTCACACTCCTGCCGGCCTGGTGAGCGATCGAGGCTCGTCGATGTCTTCCTCTAGATAGGTACGAAACGCCTCAGGCGTCTTCGCCGCTTCGAGATAGCGGCGGATCTGGGCGGGATCATGCTCATAATAGCCGCGGCAGCCGGTTGGATAGGCTCCCCCCGGCGCATGCACCAGCGCTGTCACATAGATCCCCGACACAAACAATCCCTCCGGCGTTTCCGTCAGGGGGCCGGCAGGAACGATTTCTTCGACGCTGGCGATGACGCGGCGGGAGGCTTGCGCCAGGAGATGATCGTCCTCGATACGGTCGACCAGGAGATTGCCCTCGAGGTCCGCCTTCAAGGCATGAATGAGCGCGACATCGGGCGTGATCGGCGGCACGACTGCTACATCTTCGCCAGTAAAAGGATCACGGATGACCTTGAAATCAGGACGGGCCCTCAAGTAGTCGCTCCCTACCAGACCGCGCACTGGCATAAACGGCAACCCTGCGGCTCCAGCCTGGAGCCCTGCTAACAGAGCCGATCAGGTATGCTCACGGCATTCGATGGCCCCGGCCTGAGCTAAACGACGGAAGTGCGGCGGCATGCCGTACTCGTCGAGCGTCACCTGCGCAAACTCGATGATGCGAGCGCAGCCGGATCCCAGCAGGAGGTCTGGCGCGATGCCGCTACGCGGCGTCAGCACCAGCGTCAGATGGCGCCGCCCGGCGCGGACGAGGGCGCGAACCAGCGCCATGGGTGCGGCATGCAATGGACCTCCACCGATGCCGACGACATCGCCATCGCGAATCATGTCCATGGCTTCGGTGCATCCAACGACCTTCTGACCCATAACCCCTCCCGATGCCACATGCCCCCTCACAGGACAGCGGCCTCAAGGTGTGACACAGATACCTGACGGTAGTCTGGGACGATTCGTTATCCATTATAGCATGGGAGGTGATGAACGTTGGCGGTGAGGGCGACGGGGCAGGCGAAGGCTGCTCTACGCACAATGAAGCAGGAGCACTGTAGACGATGAAGCCATCTCCCAACGTTGGACGAGCCCGTGTGAGTGTATGGCCGATGGCCTCGCGATGACAGCGCAGACTTACTTTAATCCCTGCCGATCGTTACCCAGACCTCGCCATCAGTCACCTCTACGGGGTAACTGCGCACGTGGCCGTAGGGATTTGACAGGCACTGCCCCGAGGTCACATCGTATTGCCACAGGTGCCAGGGGCATCTGACCATCGTACCCTTCAAGTCTCCCTCTGCTAGTGGTCCACCTTGGTGGGGGCATTCGTTATCGATGGCATACAGTGTGCCGTTGACGTTGAACAGGGCGATCAGGGTGCCGCTGGCCTTCACCACTTTGCCGCCGCTACGAGGTAGTTCCTTCAGCGTAGCCACCTTAATCCGTTTCTCTGCCACATCGCTCTCCTATCGTTAGCGCATAGTGCAACGTACCGATGGTGTCGTCGTGCTGCTCCTGGCGACGTCTACTGTATGCCGCGCAGCCATTGCGCCTCCTACCCCTGAGCATCCTATCCCCGATCATGTTGATGGTATTCTTGCAGGGATTTGATGTCCATCGGGCCCTCGAGCAAAGCCTTGATTCCCTGCGTGGCCGCAAAGGCGCCGGGGATGGTGGTGCAGTAGGGGATGTTGTAGATCAGGGCCGTGCGGCGAATGTCATACGAGTCTCGGATGCTGCTCTTCCCCATGGTGGTGTTGATCAGCAACTGAACATCGCCGTTCTTGATGTAATCGACCACATGTGGGCGCCCCTCGATCACTTTCAGCACCACCTCCACCGGGATATCGGCGGCGCAGATGGCGTTCGCCGTGCCACGAGTGGCGAGGATCCTGAAGCCAAGTTGATGCAGGACTTGCGCCAACTGCACGGCCGCTGGCTTGTCTTTGTCCTTGACGCTGATGAACACCGTGCCCTTGGTGGGTAAGCTGCCCGCCGGTCCCACGCTCAGTTGCGATTTCGCAAAGGCCCGCCCAAACGTCCTATCGAGGCCCATAACCTCTCCGGTCGATTTCATCTCGGGGCCGAGAATGGTGTCCACCCCGGGGAACTTGATAAACGGGAACACCGCTTCCTTCAAAGCGATGTGGCTGATCTCGCGCGCTTGCGTCAGCCCCAATTCGCGCAACGTTCTGCCCCCCATGACGCGGGCGGCGAGTTTGGCCAAGGGTATGCCGATGGCCTTGCTGACGAAGGGGACGGTGCGGGAGGCGCGCGGATTGACCTCCAGGACGTAGACATCGCCGTTCTTCACCGCAAACTGGATGTTGAGTAATCCTACCACATGCAGCTCCAGCGCTAGGCGTTTGGTCTGCTCCGCGATCTCGGCTAGGATGTGCGGGGCAAGCGAGTACGGCGGCAAGGAGCAGGCGCTGTCGCCCGAGTGTATGCCGGCCTCTTCGATATGCTCCATGATGCCGCCGACGACCACGGTCTGACCGTCGGCGATGGCATCGACATCGACTTCTGTCGCGTCTTCCAGGAATTTGTCGATGAGGATCGGGTGCTCCGGCGAGGCTTTGACGGCACGCTCGACATATTCCCGCAGGTCGGCCTCGTCGTACACCACCTCCATGGCGCGACCGCCCAGGACGTAGGAGGGGCGGACGATGACGGGATAGCCGATCTGGCGCGCGACGGCGAGCGCCCCCTCCACCGAGGTCGCCGTGCCGTTGGCCGGCTGCCGCAAGCCTAAGGTCTGCAGCAGCGCTTTGAAGCGCTCGCGGTCCTCGGCGCGGTCGATGCTATCGGGAGAGGTGCCAAGGATGTTGACGCCGGCCTTGAGCAGCGGCACCGCCAGGTTGAGCGGCGTCTGCCCGCCGAATTGGACGATGACCCCTTCGGGTCGCTCGATCTCGACGATGTTCAGCACGTCTTCCAAGGTCAAGGGTTCGAAGTACAGGCGATCAGAGGTATCGTAGTCGGTGCTGACGGTTTCCGGATTGCAGTTGACCATGATGGTCTCGAAGCCTTCCTCTTTCAGCCCCCAGACGCCATGGACGCAGCAGTAGTCGAACTCGATCCCCTGGCCGATGCGATTGGGGCCGCCGCCGAGGATCATGATCTTGCGGCGCGCCGTGGGGTTGGCCTCGCACTCGCGCTCGTAAGTCGAGTACAGATAGGGAGTATAGGCTTCGAATTCGGCGGCGCAGGTATCGACGCGCTTGAACGTGGGTTTGATGCCAGCCTGCAGGCGCCGAGCCCGCACCTCGCGCTCAGACTGGCCGAGGAGGTCGGCCAGGTAGCGGTCGGAGAAGCCGAGCGCTTTGGCCTCGCGCAGCCATTCCACACCCCTATCCTGCCCTTCCCTTTTGTCTGCCATCCCCTCCCCCTCGATGGGCATAGGCGCCAAGTTCAGGCGTGGAAGGCACCGATCGTCCCCTCTCCCCTCGGGAGAGGGCGAGGGTGAGGACGGTCCCAACCACCGCTCACAGGCTTGGCTTCCCTCACCCCAGCCCTCTCCCGGCGGGAGAGGGAGCCTTAACTCGGCGCCTATGCCCTCGATGGGGGAGGGTGGGGGTGACCGATCGAGCGCCGCTCGCAGTCGATCTTCGAATGCCACGATTTCTTGGATATTGCTCAAAAACCATGGGTCGATGTGTGACAGCTCATAAATAGCATCAATACTGAAGCCTGCCCGGAACGCCTCGGCGATATACCACAAGCGTTCCCAATTGGGCCAGCGCAGCATGCGTTGGATGGTGGCCAGTGCTTCAGGCCTGCGCCGTTCCTGCTCGGAAAACATGGGCTGCAAGCCGTAGCGTCCGATTTCCAAAGAGCGCACCGCTTTGAGCAACGCCTCTTTAAACGTACGGCCGATGGCCATCACCTCGCCCACCGATTTCATCTGCGTCATGAGCGTCTGGTCTGCCTGGGGAAATTTTTCAAAGGCGAAGCGGGGGATTTTGACGACGCAGTAATCGATGGTGGGTTCGAAGGAGGCCGGCGTCTCATGGGTGATGTCGTTGGGGATCTCGTCCAACGTGTAGCCGATGGCCAGTTTGGCGGCGATCCTGGCGATGGCGAAGCCGGTGGCTTTGGAAGCCAGAGCTGAACTGCGCGACACACGGGGGTTCATCTCGATGACCACCATGCGGCCATTGCGCGGATTGATGGCGAACTGGATGTTCGAGCCGCCGGTCTCGACGCCGATCTCGCGGATGATGCCGATGGCGGCATCGCGCATGCGCTGATATTCCTTGTCCGTGAGCGTTTGAGCCGGAGCCACGGTGATGCTGTCGCCGGTATGGATGCCCATGGGATCGAAATTCTCGATGGAGCAGATGATCACCACGTTATCGCGCAGATCGCGCATGACTTCGAGCTCGAATTCTTTCCAGCCCAGCACCGACTCCTCGATGAGGATCTCATGTTTGGGGCTGGCGCTCAGGCCCCACTCGACATGCTGCTCGAATTCTTCCTGATTGTAAGCGATGTTGCCGCCGCTGCCCCCGAGGGTGTAGGAGGGCCGAATGATGGCGGGGAAGCCCAGTCGGCTGACGATGGCTTGCGCCTCCTGGCGCGAACGGGCGTAGCCGCTGGCCGGTACTTCCAGGCCGATACGCTGCATCGACGCTTTGAAGAGCTCGCGGTTCTCGGCTTTCTGGATGGCCTCTAACTTGGCGCCGATCAGTTCCACGCCGTAACGTTCGAGGGTGCCAGATTCCGCCAGGGCCACAGCGATGTTGAGGGCCGTCTGACCACCCATGGTTGACAGCAAAGCCTGGGGCCGTTCACGGACGATGATCTGCTCGACGATCTCCGGCGTGATGGGTTCGATATAGGTGCGATCGGCCATCTCGGGGTCGGTCATGATGGTGGCGGGATTGCTGTTGACCAGGATGACGGTGTAGCCCTCCTCTTTGAGGGCCTTGCAGGCCTGCGTGCCCGAGTAGTCGAATTCGCACGCTTGCCCGATGATGATCGGGCCGGCGCCGACGATGAGAATTTTTTGGAGATCCGTCCGCTTCGGCATACCACGATCCCTTCTTACCGTGACCTACGATCTACGCGCCCACTGCGATGCACCGGGAGGAAGCTGTACCACCGCTCTTGATCTAAGGATGGGCCAAGAGCCCTGGTGCCTGTCGCACCGCACGGCGCTGTGCGGCGTGTTCGCGTAAGCCATCTCGGAAGCGCTCGAACAGGTACCAGGAATCGTGGGGGCCTGGAGAGGCTTCGGGGTGATACTGAACGGAAAAAATGGGCAGCTCACGATGGCGTAACCCTTCGACGGTACGGTCATTGAGGTTGAGATGGGTCACCTCGAGCTCGGCGGGCAGGCTGTCGGCATCAACCGCGAAGCCGTGGTTTTGCGCGGTGATCTCGACCTTGTGCGTAGGCAGGTGCATCACCGGCTGATTGCCGCCGCGGTGGCCGAATTTGAGCTTGTAGGTCTTGGCGCCAAAGGCTAGCCCCAGGATCTGATGTCCCAGGCAGATGCCGAAGATCGGCTTAACGCCGATGAGGTGCCGCACGGCCTCGATGGCATACGGCACGCCCTCGGGATCGCCGGGACCATTGGAGAGGAAGATCCCGTCAGGGTCGTGGGCGAGCACTTCGGCAGCGCTCGTTCGCGCCGGTACCACTGTGACATCGCACCCCAGATTGACCAATTTCCGCAAGATATTCCGTTTCATGCCGAAATCGTACGCTACGACGCGAAAGCGTTCATCGGGCTCAGCTGCTATGTGGCGATAGCCATCCGGCCAGCGCCACTCACCGGCGGTCCACGTGTAGGAGGTCTCGCACGTCACGGCACACACCAGATCGCGGCCGATCAGACCGGGAGAAGCCCGCACCTTGGCGACTAAGCGATTCGGCTCGAGGGTGACGGTGGAGATGGCCCCCCGCATCGCCCCCTGCGTGCGGATGTGACGCGTCAGCGCCCGCGTGTCCACGCCTTGGATGCCGATGATGCCATGGTGTTGCAGCCAGGCTTCGAGGCCAAGCTGAGCGCGCCAATTGCTGGCCACGCGGCTACCCTCTTTCACGATATAGCCTTCCACCTGCGGTCGGGCCGATTCCAGGTCTTCCTCGGTAATGCCGTAGTTGCCGATGAGGGGATAGGTCATCGCGACGATCTGGCCCTTGTATGACGGATCGGTGAGGACCTCCTGATAGCCGGTGAGGTTGGTATTGAAGACCACCTCGCCGAAGGTCTCACCGCGTGCGCCATAGGGCGTGCCCCAGAACACCGTGCCATCTTCCAAGGCCAATAAGGCTCGTGTCATGCTGACTCCTTCATGGGGCGCCAGAGCTGTCGCGCCCTCTGCGCCCACGCGTGCGGCGCTCCCCTTCGGGAGCCGCGAGATAGGTGACACGCTCGGGGGCTCGCGTGTGGACGATCTTGCCGCTGCAGATGGTCATCAGCGCCCGTCCCTTCACGGTCCAGCCATGAAATGGGGAGTTACGCGCTTTGGAGCGAAATTCACGGCGGTCGACGATGTACTCGGTGTGCGGATCGATCACGGTGACATCCGCATCGGCCCCCACCTGCAGCGTTCCCTTGGCGAGGCCGAGCACCTGGGCCGGACCGCAGGTGAGCTTGGCGATGGCCTGGGCGAGGGGCAGCACCCCCTCTTCCACCAATCGCAGCGTGAGAGCTAGCGCCGTTTCTAGACCGATGATGCCGACCGGCGCCTGGTCGAATTCAACCTCCTTGTCGGCGATGTCGTGCGGGGCGTGATCGGTGGCGATGGCGTCGATGGTCCCATCCTGCAGGGCTTGTCGCAAGGCCGCCACGTCATCGGCGGTGCGCAGCGGCGGGTACATCTTGGTGTTGGGGTCGTAGCCGCGGACCGCCTCGTCGGTGAGGACGAGGTGATGGGGCGTGACCTCTGCGGTGACGCGCAAGCCGCGAGCTTTGGCGTCGCGTACCAAGCGCACCGCCCCCGCCGTGCTCACATGGGCGATATGCAAACGGCCCCCGGTCAATTCCGCCAGGGCGATATCGCGCGCCACCATGATGTCTTCGGCCTGGGCGGGAATGCCACGCAACCCCAGCTCGGTCGACACACGGCCTTCGTGCATCGCTCCGTGTGCCGCTAAGTGGGTATCCTCACAGTGCGAGATCACCGGCAAGGCGAACATCCCGGCGTATTCGAGGGCGCGGCGCATCAGTTGGCTATTCATCACGCACTTGCCATCGTCGGACAAGCCCACGACACCGGCGTGCTTCAGCTCCCCCATCTCCGCCAAGCGTTCGCCGGCGAGGCCGACCGACACGGCCCCGATCGGAAACACGTGGACCAATCCCACCGCCCGCGCCTTCTCGAGAATGTACTCCGTCACCGCCGCGCGGTCGTTGACCGGGTGGGTGTTCGCCATGCAGGCGATGGAGGTAAAGCCCCCGGCCGCCGCGGCGGCAGAGCCGGTCTCGATGCTCTCTTTATATTCGTAACCAGGTTCGCGCAGATGGGTATGGATATCGATCAATCCGGGGGTGACGAGCAGCCCATGCGCCTCGACGACTTGCAGCGGCGTCTGCAGGTGCGATCCCTCGCGCTGCCAGGCCACGTCCCCAGCGTCTGGGCCAACATAGATGATTTTCCCGGCCTCGATCAAGAGGTCGGTCTCTGCATCGAGCGGTGCACTCGGATCGATGACTCGCCCGCCGCGAATCAACAGCCTCACGCGCCATACCCTCCTGTTTATAACCCAGGCCCGCCGGCGAGGAGATACAACAAGGCCATACGCAGTGCCACGCCATTGGCCACTTGGTCGAGGATCAGCGAGTACGGACCCTCAGCCACCTCTGGGGCGATCTCAATGCCGCGGTTGATCGGTCCCGGATGCATAATCAGCACATCGGGTTTAGCCTGCTCCAGGCGTTTGAGGTTGAGGCCATACAGCTGCGAGTATTCGCGCAGCGAGGGGATCAAGCCCTGCTCCTGGCGTTCCAATTGCAGGCGCAGGACCATGATGACATCGGCGTCGCGGATGGCAGCGTCGAGGTCTGTGCCGGCGCGCACCCCCAGCGATTCGACGTGCAGCGGCAGCAGACTGGCAGGGCCGCAGACGCGGACGTCCATGCCCATGGTGCGCATGGCGAAAATATTCGAGCGCGCCACCCGGCTGTGGGCGATATCGCCGATGATGCTGACGCGCAGCCCTGCCAGCGTTCCCTTGCGTTGGCGGATGGTGAAGAGGTCGAGGAGGGCTTGGGTGGGATGTTCGTGGGTGCCGTCGCCGCCGTTGATCACCGCGCTGGGCACATGGCGAGCCAGGAAATGCGGTGCGCCGGAGGCCGGGTGGCGCACCACGATGACATCCGACGCCATGGCGGCGAGCGTCATCGCCGTGTCTTTGAGGCTCTCGCCCTTGACGACGCTGCTGCTGCTGGAGGAGATGTTAATGACATCGGCGCTCAGCCGTTTGCCAGCGATCTCAAAGGAGGTACGCGTGCGCGTGCTGGGCTCGTAGAACAAATTGATCACCGTCTTCCCACGTAACGTCGGCACCTTCTTGACTTCGCGCGTGGACACCTCGATGAACGACTCAGTGGCATCCAACACATCGGCGATTTCTGAGGCGCTCAGATCCTGTGTGCCGAGGATATCCTTGCGTGTAAAGGCCATGCCGATCTCCCTCTTCGCACCTGAATCAGATCAGGGACGTCGATCACTCCCCCGGGACTCAGGACGCTCCAGGATGACCACCTGCTCCAGCCCATCTTCCTCCCGCAACCACACTTTCACCGATTCCTGTCTGGCTGTCGGCACGTTCCTCCCCACATAATCTGCCCGAATGGGGAGCTCACGGTGGCCGCGATCGACGAGGACCGCCAACTGGATCGAGCGCGGCCGCCCAAAATCCATCAGGCCGTCGAGGGCGGCGCGAATGGTACGCCCGGTATAGAGCACATCGTCGACCAGGATGACGCATCGCTCGGTGATGGAGAAGGGAATCTCCGTGCGCTCGACCTTCGGATGGTCGAAGCGGCGGCGTAGGTCATCGCGATAGAGGGTGATATCGATGACCCCCAGTGGCACAACCTCGCCCTCAATGGCTTTGATCTTCTCCGCCAGGCGTCGCGCCAGATGCACGCCGCGCGTGCGAATACCGATGAGCACCAACCCCTGCGAACCTTTATTACGCTCTAGGATCTCATGGGCGATGCGGGTTAGGGCCCGGTCGATGGCCACAGCGTCCATGACTTCGGCTTTCACCTCTGACGGGGTCACCACGGTTGCCCTTTACGCAAAAAAAAACCTCCTTACCTGGCGTAAGGAGGTTTGCACCCCGATTTCAGACAAGGTGGCATTGGTCACCTGTGCATCCTTTGTACATCCTTAGTAGCCTCGCTGGACTATTTTAAAGGAGGACAATTGCCACCACTATAGCCATTTCGGCGGGCCATGTCAAGGGTTGGCCTCACGCTCATCGCTGGCCCTCATGCAGGGTGATCTCGATGAAGGCGCGGTCGCGCAGTTCGTTCGTCCATTCCCGAAAGCGTTTTTCTATTTTGGCCTGCATGAGGCGGCGTTCGATCTCGGCCTTGACGTCGGCCAGCGGCCGAGACGCCCCTTTGGAGATGGCCTCCACCTTGACGATGTGGAGACCGTTGGGGGTGCGGATGACCTCGCTGATCTCGCCCTCTTTCAGGTTGAAAATGACCTCTTCGAATTCCGGCAACGCCTGACCGCGCCGGATGATCCCTAAGTCCCCGCCCACCTGGGCCGTGGCATCTTCGGAATAGCGTTGCGCCAGGCTAGCGAAATCGCTGCCGTTTCTGGCCTCGTGCAGCACACGCAAGGCCTTGTCATGCACCGCGGCTCTTTGTGGTGGCGGCACAGTGGAGTCAAGTCGGAAAAAAATATGTCGCACCTTGACCTCATCTGGCCGGTTAAACTCGTCGGCATGGGCCTGATAGTAGGCCTCGACTTCGCGGGCGTCGACTGACACACGGGAGCGCACTGTTTGGTTCATCAAGCGGGCCAGGATGATCTGCTCACGCAAACGGTCTTTGTAATCCTGCATGGTGAAGCCTTCGCGCGTCAACAAATCGACGAGCTGTTCTTGTGTCAAGTTGTTGCGGCTCAGGACGTCTTTCAAGGCGGCGTTGATATCGGACTCAGACACCGTGAGGCCGATCTGGTTGGCATACTGTAACTGCAAGCGTTTCAGGATGAGTTGATCGAGGAACTCGCGTTCGGCTTGCCGGACTTGGTGTTCGAGTTCCTGGCCGCTGTAGGTCTCACGCAACCGTTCAAAGAGCGGCAAGCCTTCTTCTTGCAGCTCGCTCAGGGTGATCACGTCATCGTTGACTCTGGCGACAATGCGGTCGATCATCAACGCCTGGGCCGTCCGCACGGCGTCCCATGGTATCGAGAGAGCCATGAGCGCAAAGACTACAGCTGCGCCTGTGATCGGGTTAATTGACGGTGCTGGCGGATTTTGTGGCGGTTTCACGCCGCTCATTCCCCCCTCGTGGAATTTCGATCCCGACGATGACCATCATGCCGGGCTTGAGGAGTCCATCGGCGCGGTCGACGTTGATGCGGACGGGGATGCGCTGCTCGACTTTGGTGAAGTTCCCGGTGGGTGGGAAGAGGGCGAATTCGGAAATCGCCGCCGCGCCGATGCTCTCAACCGTGCCGCGGAAGAGACGGTTGGGATAGGCATCGACCCACACGTCAACCGGGCTGCCGACATGGACATCGCGGATGTAGGTTTCCTTCACATTGGTGAGCACCCACACGTCGTCGGGATCGTTGACGACGAGAATCGGTTGCCCACGCTGGACCATCTCACCCTGCTCGACGCGCTTGCGGCTCACCACGCCATTGATGGGACTCCGAATCACCGTATTCTCCAGCCGCAGTCGCGCCGCGGCGACTTTGGCCTCCTCCTCTTTGAGCTTGGCCTCGAGCAGCTTGATGCGCTCGCGTTTGAGATCCTCGATCGCCGCATTGGCGAGGACCAGTTGGTACGAGGCTTCGGCTTCCTGCACCTCAGCGCGAAGGGTGTTGACCCGTCGCGACTGCAGCTCCACCATCTTCTCCGAGGCGATGGCCGAAGCATGGCGGGCCTTCGCTTGCTCCACCCCTTGGCGCGCCGACACATGACGCGCCACCGCTTGGTCATAGGCCACCTGGGCCTGGTCGCGTCGTTCCGTGGCGATGATCCCCTCGGCAAACAGACGCTTGGCGCGATCGAGGTCGCTCTCGGCCGCTTGAACGCCGGTGTCCATTTCCTTCATCCGGGAGATCGCGGCTTTATAGGCGGCCTCGGCCTCGAGGATACTGTTTTTGCTCTTTTCGCGTTCGAGGGCCAGATCCGTTTCGGCCTCGCTCAACTTGCTCTTTTTGGCGTCCACGAGGGCTTTGGCGCGTGCCACCTCACTGGCATGACGCTGGATTTGTAACTCGAGGTCGCGCTGGGCCTCCAGCAACTGCGTGCGCACGCCTTCGAGGGCCGCCTCAGCCTGGGCGAGCTGCACCTGGTAGTCTGCCTGGTCGATTTCCACTAAAATCATGCCCTGTTTGACCGGGCTGCCCTCATCGACGGAGACGTGACGCACCACGCCGGAGACTTCCGGGCTGATGGAGACCATGGTGCCTTTGACGCGTGCATCGTCGGTATAGACATGCGTCATGGTGTAAATCCAGTATTCGACCCCGTACTTGCCTCCGATCACCACCCCGACCGCCAAAAAGAGAATGGGTATCAGCAAACGCCAGTTACTGAGCACCTGTTTTATGCGATCCACCATGACTCTCACCATGTCCACGCATGACCGTTGCCTGGGGGGTTGGTCTGCTCTCCTTGTCTCTCTGTCGAAGAGGGTTTGGAGGGAACTACATCGTCGCGGGACGAACGTTGCGCAGTACCAACTGAAGACGGTTCGCAAACCAAGATAAAGCTTGCCGCATCGTACCACCCTACACGAGCTGCTGCAAGACTTTTTTCACCGCCTCGCACACGGCCACCCACTCGTCTTGCACCAACGTCAGCTCCAGCGTGTGGTCGGGGATGAAACGGAGCACACGACGGTGCGCCTGTAACAGCGTCACGATCTTCTCGGGTGGCACGGGGGTGGCGGGATCGAACACGAAGGCCACGACCTGCTGCCGGCGCTCGATCTTCTGTAACCCGAGCTGACGGGCGAGCGCGCGCAGCTCGACGAGGTGGAAGAGCTTCTCCACCGCCTCTGGCGGCGTGCCATAGCGGTCCTCGATCTCGGCGCGCAACTCCGCCAGCATCGCCTCACTGTCGACGGCATACAGCCGTTGATAGATATCGAGCCGTTGCGGGGTGTGTGGGATATAGTCTTTGGGAATGAAGCCGCCGATCTTGAGCACGACTTGGAGCTCGCGCTCTTCCTCGACGTGTTCCCCTTTGAGTTCGCGGATGGCCTCCTCCATGAGCTTGCAGTAGAGGTCGAATCCGACCGCGCCGATGTGCCCGGACTGTTGCTTGCCGAGGATATTGCCCGCCCCCCTGATCTCGAGATCGCGCATGGCCAGGCGCAACCCTGAGCCTAGGTCGGCGAATTCGAGCATGGCCTTCAAGCGTTCCCAGGGGAGGCCCGCCAAAATTCTCTCGCCTGGAATCAAGAGATAGGCATAGGCCTGGATTTGATCGCGCCCGACCCGGCCGCGCAATTGGTACAGTTGCGCCAGTCCGAAACGATCGGCGCGGTTGACGATGATGGTGTTGGCCGAGGGGATGTCCAGCCCCGATTCGATGATGGTGGTGCAGAGCAACACATCGATGTCGCGGTTGATGAAACGGACCATGACCCGCTCCAGTTGTGGCTCGGGCAGTTGGCCATGGGCGATGGCGATGCGCGCCTCGGGCACGATGCGGTGCAGGTAGCGATACATGGCGCCGATGCTCTCGACGCGGTTGTGCACGAAAAACACCTGGCCACCGCGATCGAGTTCGCGGCTGATGGCCTCCTGGATCACCGCGTCGCCGAACTTGAGCACGTAGGTCCGCACCGCCAAGCGATTGAGGGGCGGTGTCTCGATGACGCTCATGTCGCGAATGCCGACCATCGACAGGTGCAGGGTGCGCGGGATCGGGGTGGCGGTGAGCGTAAGGACGTCGACTTGCGGATAGGCTTGCTTCAGGCGCTCCTTGTGGGTCACGCCAAAGCGATGCTCCTCATCGACGATGAGCAGGCCGAGGTTCTTGAATTGCACGTCTTTCTGCAGTAACCGGTGCGTGGCGATAACGATGTCGACGCTGCCATCGCGCAGCCCCTTCACGACCTCTTTTTGTTCGACGGCAGGGCGAAAACGGCTGAGCATCTCCACCGTCACCGGGTAAGGGGCGAAGCGCCGGCGGAAGGTATGCCAGTGTTGCAGCGCCAGAATGGTGGTGGGCACCAGCAGTGCCACCTGTTTGCCATCCATCACGGCTTTGAAGGCGGCGCGCAGCGCCACCTCGGTCTTGCCATAGCCCACATCGCCGCAGACCAGGCGGTCCATGGGGTGTGGCTTCTCCATATCGGCCTTGACATCCTCGATGGCGCGCCACTGATCATCGGTTTCCTCGAACTCAAAAGCCTCATGGAACTCGTGATGCCAGTGCGTATCCGGCGAAAACGCGAACCCAGGCCTCACGGCCCGCGCTGCATACAGGCGCAACAGCTCCTGGGCGGTTTCGCGAATGGCGGCTTTGACGCGCCGCTTGGTGCGCTTCCAGGCGCCGCTGCCGAGCTTGCTGAGGGCGGGCGTCTCTCCACCGGCCCCCAGATATTTCTGCACCAGATGCAGGGCATCGATCGGCACGTAGACCTTGTCATGATCGGCGAACTCCAGAGTTAAGAACTCATTCTCTTCGGTCCCCACGTTGAGGATCGTGGTGCCGCGATAAAGCCCGATGCCATAGTCGAGATGGACGATGTAATCGCCGGGCTGGAGGTCCTTGTAGCTGAACAGACGGGCCCGAGCCGACGGCATGCGTTGTCGCTCGCGTCGGCGTCGAGTCCCCCAGATATCTCCGGCATCCACACACAATAGCCGAGCCGATGGCAAGGCAAAGCCGCCCGATAGCGCACCGACGCACACCAGGAGGCGCGAGGCCTGTGCAGAGCCGGCGTCCGGCTCGCCAGTCAGAAGCAGCGGCGGGATGTCGCGGATCTCGGCGGCCATGTCGGCTTCTCGGAGGAGGTCTTGGATATGTCGGGCTTGCGTGACGCTCGCGGCCGTGAGGATGATGGTGTAGCCCTCGTGCAGGCGTTCGCCAAGGAGCCGGACGAGTGCCTCCCAACGCCCCTGAAACGACCCCACGGCCTGAGCGCTCAGCGCGGCGCTCGCCTGCTGCTCCGGGCCCTCGCCGCCGAGGGTGTGGATGACGACGCGTTGGCACGCCTGTAGACATTCGGCGACCGCCGCCGGCGTCAGGTACCGAGTAGCTGGCGGGGGGACGAGATCGTGTCGCAGTAGCGCCTGCTTATAGCCCTCATCGACGGCGGACGCATACTCATCGAGCTTGGCATCGATGATCGCCGGTTCGTCGAGCACGAGAACCGCCTCCGGGGGCAGGTAATCGAAAAAGCTCTCCATGCCTTCACAGAAGAGGGGCAGGAGACGTTCGACGCCAGGCGGAAAGACGAAGCGCTCGAGGCAATCATACAGCTCGCGGAATCGTGCCAGGTCGAGGTCGACGGCAGCAGCTCGGCGTGCCAGTTCGTCCCAAGCGGGAAGGTCGGCGATGAATTCGCGCAGCGGCACGATGGTCACCTGCTGCAGCGCCCGGAGGGAGCGTTGGCTGGCGGGATCGAATTCCCGTATGGACTCGATGTCGTCGCCCATGAACTCCAGGCGCACGGGACGCGACCGATGGGCCGGGAAGAAGTCGAGGATGCCGCCCCGCACGGCGAAATCCCCCCATTCTTCGACGAGGTCCACTTGGTGGTAGCCGCAGCGCAGCAGCCGTTCCACGAGCCCCTGGCGTTCGAGCGGCATCCCCGGCGTGAGATCGAGGCTGGCGGGTTGGAGCAGAGCCCGCGGAATCACATGCGGGATGATCGCCTCCGGCGTGGTCACGATGATCTGTGGGCCAGCCTGCAGCATGGAGCGTAACGCCAGCAAGCGCTGTGCGGTGAGCTCGGACGTTGTGGAGGTCGGCTCGAACGGCAGATGCCCTTCGGCCGGGAACAGGACGATATTGGGCGCTGGGACAGCCGGCGCGGTGAAAAAGCGCAGGTCGTGGACGAGGAGTTCGGCTTCGGACGGGGCCGGGGTGATGATCACCAGCGGCCGTTGTAGGAGGTGTGCGAGGTTAGCCAGACAAAAAGCTTTACTGGCACCCGCCAGATAGCCAAGACCGATGACGTCTTCGCCGTCGGTCAGGCGCTCGGCGAGCGTGGCAATGTGGGCCCAGTATGGGCGAGACATCGTGGTCATATGCATAGGACAGCGGCCTTTTTTCTCCTTCAATTATCTCCGTGATCCATGGTTTCCCTAGCGGACGCATACAAATATACACTGCAACCAGGGAATGTTCACGAACCCAACGTCCCCCGCAAGGGCGAAGCGCCTGTCGCGTTCTCCCGCGTGGCCATTTCCCCGTTTCCTCCGCCGAGTGGGGGAGGTCGATAACCTCTCCTTCGCGATAGGCTGACGCGGGGAGATACATGGTCCCTCCCTCTTGAGGACTCTCTGGGAGAAGCTCTTCGTCCCCTCTCCCCCTGGGAAAGGGTCAGGGTGAGGGGAGTCGGCAAGGCTCGGAAACGCCCTCACCCCAGCCCTCTCCCGGAGGGAGAGGGGCTTGCACCGAGCGTCTATGCGCTTGATGGGGGAGGCTTCGGGTGGGGGGAACCCGCAAGAGCGAACATGGTGAGGGTGGGGTGGGGATGCTCAGTTGCGGGAGGGCGGATCGGCAGGGGTGGTAGGGGTGGGGATAAGAGGCAAGTGCACGCGTACGGTGGTGCCATGTCCGGCTTGGCTGTCCACCTCGATCTTGCCTCGATGATGGTAAATAATGCGCTCGACGGTGGCAAGACCCAGGCCGGTTCCATCTTCCTTTGTGCTATAAAACGGCTCGAAGATCTTCTCTTTGACCTCGGGGGGCATCCCTGGCCCGGAGTCGATCACCTCGATGATCAACTCGTCCACAGGAGGTTGGGGCGTAGTATGGGGCCAATGCCCCTGGTGGGACGGCGGTCGCACGGCGGTGCGGACGGTCAGGGTGCCCTGATAGCGCATGGCCTCCACGGCGTTCAGGCAGAGATTCCAAACCACCTGCCGGATGCCCTGGGGGTCAACCATCACCTCTGACACGTCTGGCGCAAACTGGGTGCGCATCGTCACCGCAGCTCCCTCTGGGAGCCCGTTGCTGAGTAAGTCGAGCGTTCCGGTGATGAGCCTGTGGATATCGACCTCGACATATTCGAGCGGCCGTGGCCGGGCATAGGCGAGAAAATCGGTGAGCGTTGCATTCAAGCGTTCGATCTCGCGCGCCACGATGTTCATCAGACGTTGGTTCGACTCGTCCAACACCAGCTCCGCGCGCAACAATTGAATCGAGCCGCTGATCGACGCCAGCGGATTGCGAATCTCATGGGCGATGGCTGCCGATAAACGTCCGACCGCCGCCAGCTGCTCGGCGCGCTTCATCTCGACCTCCATGGCGCGAATAGCAGTAATATCCTGGAAGTTGAAGATGAAGCCATGCATGGTTCCATGTTCATCGCGGAGGGGGGAATAGGCGAGGCCGAGGATGACCTTTTGGCTATCGCCGCGTTCACACAGGCCTTCGGCGCGATTGAGTGCATAGTCGCACGTATCCACGCTACGGAGGATGTCTTCGATGGCGAGGAAGGGGAAGATGTCCTGGGCCAACCAGCCGCGTCGCTCTCCAAGGGGGAGCTGCAGAATGCGCTCGGCGGCCTGATTCGAGGACACCACGCGGCCGGTCATGTCGGTAATCAGCAGGCCGCTATGCATGCTGTTCACGACGTTCTCGTGAAAGGTCCGTAGGCCGATCAGGTGAGCCGCCTGCTCTTCGAGCACCTGGCCGGTTTGCCGCAGCGATTCAGCGAGGTACCGACTGAGCAAGGCGACGATCCAGAAGGCCGTGATCGTTAGGAGGGTGGCGTAGAATACGTATGAGGCGCTGACGGCGGTGTCAGCTTTGAACGTGAAGGGAAACGGCAGGGGGTGCAGGAGGCCGCTGAAATCCAACAGCACGATGAGGCTGTAGAGACCGCTGGCACCCGCCGCCACCTCGAATATCCGCCGTCCCGGCAGGGCCATACCGGCAGAGATGATCGATAAGATATAGAGAAAAACAAAACCGGAATCGACCCCTCCGGTGCTTTGCACGATGGCGGTCTCGATGAGCAAATCCACCCACACTTGTCCCCAGTAAAAGCGCTCCAGAGCGGGGTGGCGGCGCAGGTACAGCGCATAAAGAATGGTGAGGCCATAAGTGATGAGGATGATATAGGTGAGCGGCAGGCGCGCCGCGGTCGGGGAGCCTGTGAGTTCGACGCCCACCAAGGCGCTCCACAAGAACGTGATGATGATCACCCGTCCGAGCATGAGCGCTTTCAGACGACGAAAGGGCAGGTCGTGGATTGTCGCTTGGTGCGAGGATGACATAGCGCGGCGTGGCTTTGCGTCTGCTTATTCGCCGATCAGAGACGCCATCTTGAAGATGGGGAGATACATGGCGACGATGATGAAGCCCAGGACGGTACCGAGGAAGACCATGATCATCGGCTCCAACATGGCTGTCAGCGCCTCGACGGCGCGATCGACCTCTTCCTCGTAAAAATCGGCGATTTTGCTGAGCATCGAGTCCAGGGCGCCGGTCACATCGCCGATTTCGACCATCTGCACGACCATGGGCGGAAAGACCGGGTGTTTGGCCAGCGGCGTAGCCAACGTTTGCCCTTCCTTGATGCTGCCGATGGAGGCAAGCACGGCGGCTTCCAGGACCTTATTGCCAGCCGTGCGAGCCGTGATATCGAGGCTATCGATGATGGGAACGCCGCTGCCCAGGAGCGTGCTCAGGGTTCGAGAAAAACGGGCGATGGCCGCTTTCTGCAACAAGGCGCCGAAGATGGGGAGCTTGAGCAAGATCCGATGGACGAGCAGTTTCCCCGATGCGGTACGGTAATACTGTTTGAAGACGAAGACCGCCGCGATGAGGACCGGGATGGCAAAGAGGATATAACTCTTGATCAGATGGCTCATGCCGATGACGAATTGGGTTGGCCATGGGAGCGTCCCGCCAAAGTCCTGAAACATTTGGGCAAAGACTGGAATGACGAAGATCATGAGGAAGATGATCACCGACACGGCGACGAACACGATGGCGGCAGGGTAAACAAGGGCCGATTTGACTTTGCCCTTGAGCGACCGGGCCTTCTCGATATATCCCGCCAAGCGCGTGAACGTTGTGTCGAGCACACCGCCCACCTCCCCGGCTTGCACCAGGTTGACGTAGAGCTCGTCGAAAATCTTGGGATGTTTGCGCAAGGCCTCGGCAAATGTTGCCCCGCCTTCGACGTCTCTTTTGATCTCGAGGATGATCTTGGCGAAGTGCTTATTGTCGGTCTGCTTGCCCAGGATGTCCAGGCATTGGACCAGCGGCAGACCGGCATCGATCATGGTCGAGAATTGCCGGGTAAAAAGTACCAGGTCCTTCTCAGAGATGCCGCCGCCCAGTCCAGGGAGTGTGATATCCTTCGGTTTCGCCTTAATGGTGGTGACGACGATGTGCTGTTGGCGCAGGGTGGCGACGGCGATCTCTCGGCTCTCGGCCTCGATCTCACCCTTGTGTACCACACCGCCACGGGTGCGGCCCTCCCACGTAAAGATGCGTGCCTGCATGCTCCGATCCTTCTCTGGCGACGGTCGATCGCCGGTCAATCCTTAAAGGTCACCCGCACGACCTCTTGGACCGTGGTGATGCCTTCTTTGAGTTTCGACAGGCCACTCATCCGCAGCGTCCGCATGCCCTGTTGAATGGCGGCGCGTTTGATCTCCACGGCGCTTGCACCGCTGAGGATCAAGTCGCGCAGTTCGGGCGTCAGCGACAGCACTTCGTAGATGGCAATGCGCCCCTTATAGCCGGTGCCGCTACAGAAATCGCAGCCGCTGCCCTTATAGCACGTGATCGCGGCCGCTTCCTCGTCAGTCAACCCGACGTCCACCAGCGCTCTGTGCGGGATGGTCACCGGCACTTTACACTGAGCGCACACACGTCGCAGCAATCGCTGTGCCAAAATCACGATGACGGAGGAGGCGACCAGGAACGGCTCGATGCCCATGTTGAGGAGGCGTGAGACCGCGCTCGGCGCATCGTTGGTGTGCAGCGTGCTCAGCACCAAATGGCCGGTGAGGGCGGCCTTGACGGCGATCTCGGCGGTCTCGTAGTCGCGGATCTCGCCCACCATGATGACGTCGGGATCTTGACGGAGAAAGGCGCGAAGCGCCGCGGCAAAGGTCAGGCCGATGTGCTCCCGAATCTGCACCTGATTAATACCCCGGATGTTGAACTCGACGGGGTCCTCGGCGGTCATGATGTTGGTCTCGAGCTGATTGAGGCGGTCCAACGCCGAGTATAGGGTGGTGGTTTTGCCGCTCCCCGTCGGACCGGTGACGAGGATCATGCCATACGGCGCCTGAATGGCCTCCTCAAAGGCGGCGAGGGCCTGGGGCTCGAATCCCAACTTGGACATGTCCAGCGTGAGCTGGGACTTATCCAGCAGCCGCATGACGACTTTCTCGCCGAAGAGGGTCGGCAACGTCGACACCCGGAAGTCGACTTCCCTCCCCTTGAATTTCACCTTCATGCGGCCATCTTGCGGCAAGCGGCGCTCGGAGATGTCCAGGTCGGCCATGATCTTCAGCCGTGAGGTGATGGCGCTCTTCATGCTCATCGGCGGCGTCATCACCTCATAGAGCACGCCGTCGATGCGAAAACGGATGCGGAACACGCGCTCATAGGGCTCGACGTGAATATCGCTGGCGCCCCGTTTAATGGCCTCCGCCAGCATGAGATTGACCAGCTTGACGATCGGCGCTTCCTCGACGGCCTGCTTCAATTCCCCGAGATTGGGGTTGAGGTCCTCTGGCTCGTCCATGACCTCCATGCCGGCATCTTCCATGCTGGCCATGACCGTCTGCAGGCTCTCGGAGGCATCGTAAAAGCGATCGATGGCCCGACGGATGGAGCTCTCCGTGGCGATCATCAGCTTGACGTTCAAGCCGGTCATGAACTTGATGTCGTCGACGGCGAAGACGTTGGTCGGGTCGGCCATGGCCATCGTCAGCGTGCTGCCGACCTTAGACATGGGGATGACGAGGTGTTTCTGGGCGATGCCAGGGGGGATGAGTCGGGTGACGGCGGGGTCGATCTCCTCCGCATCAAGAGGGGTGTAAGGAATACCGTACTTGCGCCCTAAACACTGGGCGACATCGTCCTCCTTCACGAACCCCAGCTTGGTCAGGATGCTCCCAATGCGACCGCCCTCGATTCTTTGTTGGGCGAGAGCCTGATCGAGCTGGCTTTGGGTAATCAGGTTCGCGTTGAGGAGGATCTCTCCAAGTCTTGCTGCCATTCTCGTCCTTACTCCTTACGTGGCGAAGCAGGCTCGACTGCCTGCGTGGCGAGAGCTGTGAGCAACGTGGTGCGAATGAGTGGCAGAGGAAACGCGCGCCCTGTCCAAATTTCAAACGCTTTGGCTCCCTGGTGGAGCAGCATCCCCAGACCGTCCACCGTGCGCGCCCCCTGAGCTTGCGCAGCCCGCAGCAGGGGGGTCTGCAACGGCCGATAGACGATGTCACACACCAGATGCCGAGGCCCGATCTCGGCGAATGGGAACTGCATGTGATCGTGTGGATACATACCGACCGACGTGGCGTTGATCACGATGTCGGTGTCGGGAAGATGGGCTGACAGGGATGACTCTGCCATGGCCACAACGCAGATATCGGCATGGGGAAAACTTTCCTTGAGCGAGGCGGCCAGCGCTTCGGCGCGGGCCACCGTGCGATTCGCGATGCACAGCCGATGGATGCGCCCGAGGCATAATTGCACAGCGATGGCGCGAGCCGCCCCACCAGCCCCCAGTAATAGAACAGTGCGCCCCGCAGCGTCGCTCCCGGCCTCTTCTAGAGAGCGCAGAAAGCCGATGCCATCCGTGTTGTAGCCCAACAGGCGGTCTGCTTGGCGATGGATGGTATTCACCGCGCCGATCAGGCGCGCCTCCGGCGAGAGCTCATCCAACCACGCCATCACCGCCTGTTTATGGGGAATGGTGACGTTGACGCCATGGATGCCGAGGGCGCGGATGGCCTTGACAGCCGCCTCGATCTGCGTGGGCTGGACCGCAAAGGGCAGATAGACGGCGTCGAGGTGATGATGGGCGAAGGCGGTATTGTGCATCAACGGCGATAAGGAGTGATCGATGGGATAGCCGAAAATGCCATAGAGTTGGGCGTGACGATGGTCGATCTGCATCGATCGTTCCTCCACGGACAGCGACGCCGGCGGCCGCGGCGGGCCGGAGCCTTATCGTTCCAGTGGGAAAGCAGGGCTCGCTGCGATGTCAGCGCGACTGGAGCATATCACGAGAGATGGTGTATTGGCGGAGGATGCTTTGGGGCGGAAGAGGCAGGGCGAGCTCACGCCCATTCAGCATGAGGCGCGTCGCCCGGGCATTGCCGATGGACACGACAAAACGCTCCTGACCCATCCACATGATCGATTGCCCGGCGCGTAACAGGATATCCTGCGCCTCCTGCTCATCGATCGTGACGCGCACCCAAGTATCGGAGTCAGCCACCGCAGTGAGCGTCAGGGGTGAACTGCCCGTAGGGGCGGGGGAATGTTCCGCACTGGTGGGCCACGTAAACGGCCAGCGCTGCATGCCATCGCGCCACATGAGGATGGCAAACAGCACGCCACTGACGACGATCAGTCCGCCAATTAATAACCATAACAGAGAGCGGGCACCCTGGGGAGCAGGCTCGGAGCGGGTGGGTTCGGCTCGGACCCGGGCGTTGTCCTGCATCCCCCGCGCCTGGCTATACATCAACAGCGTATCATGAGGGTCAAGGCCAACGGACTGGGCATACGAACGGATAAAGCCGCGCACGAAGATCTCGCCCGGCAAACGCTCATACTGCCCTGCCTCGATGGCCTCTAGGTAACGGCGGCTGATCTTGGTGCGCTCGGCCACCTCGTCAAGGCTGATGTGGCGGAGTTCTCGCTCGCGCCGCAGGAACTCGCCGACCCCATCGGCCCTGGCGGCTTTCTCTTCCGAGGCTCGCGCTGTGTATTGCATTCGCCCCTCTTCAGGCCCCCATGCTCAAGCACAGGAGTGGTGCGGAACCCGGCGCTTACGGCGCTACTGTAACGTCCCTAAGTACCATTTAGCGAGCTCGGCTAACTCGCTCTCGGGGTCCAACTGGATGACCTTTTCAAATTGGCTGATCGCCGCCGCTTTGCTGCCGCGTTCGAGGTACGCTACGCCCAGGTTGGTAATGGCTTCCCCGTAATCCGGCCGCAGCCGAACGGCCTCACGAAACTCTCGGATGGCGTCTTCGACCTGTCCTTGCTGGAAATACACAATGCCCAGATTGTAATGCGCTTCGGGAAAATTATCGTAAAACGCCAAGGCATCGCGGAACGCCCGGCGGGCCGAGATCAGATCGCCTTTGCCGAGGTATGCCCGCCCGATATTGTTGTAGGCCTTTTCCGGATTTTGATAGGTGGTGATTTTCAAAGCCTCACGGCATTGCTCGATGGCGTCGTCCCAGCGCCCCAGATCGATGTAGAGGGCAGACAGGTTGACGTGAGTCTCCGGGTGGCCGGGGGCAAGATCGAGCGCCTTCGTATAATGCGTCAGCGCGAGTTGGTACCGCCCCTCAAAGTGATACGCCACGCCGAGGGCGTTGTGCAATTCGGCATTGGTCGGATCGAGCTGCAGTGCCTCAGTCAGCTCACGCACCGCCCGCTCGCCGGCCCCCATGGCGATGAATTGCAGGGCGCGGTAGTAATGGTCCTGGGCTTGTTCCGCTTGAACAGCCTGACGGTGAGCCCCGGTGCAGCCGTTGAGCGCGACCAAACAGAGTGGCACAACCCACAGGCGCCAGCGTATCCACGAGGCGGAAAGAAATCGCCGCATCAGCATGGTGAGGATGGTGAACGATGATGTCGATGATCTGACGGTCGATGCTCGCTGGGCCGCTATGCCCAACGTTCTTCCCTCGCCGTACACCCCCCAGAATAGAGGAGCATGGCGGAGAGACGGGTTAGAGGATCGCCCTCCACCTTAGCAAAAACGCCGCAGCTTGTCAAAGGACCGGCTGGCCCGCAGTCATAAACGCCGCCACATCCTGTAGATCGTGCGTCACCGGGCAAGGTGGCAAGCTGGCGAGAAAGAGACGACCATACGGCCTATGCCGGAGGCGGCTGTCGAGGATGGCCAGTAAGCCACGATCCTGTTTCGTGCGGATCAAACGGCCAAGCCCTTGCTTCAAGGCGATGATGGCAGCGGGCACCTGATAGTCGAGGAACGGGTTGCCCCCCGCCGCGCGAATCGTGTCGATACGCGCCGCCACGATGGGCTCGCTGGGAACGGCGAAGGGCAGCTTGTCGATGATGACGCAGCTCAACGCCTCGCCCTGCACATCGACGCCTTGCCAGAAACTGCTGGTGGCGAAGAGGACCGAGTGCGTGTCGGCTTTAAACTCATCGAGTAACAGGCTCTTGGGGGCATCGCCTTGGCGTAAGCAGGTGAAAGGTAAGACATCGACAAGTCGTTCGTAGGCCGCGTTCATGACGCGAAAGCTGGTGAACAGGACGAAGGCGCGCCCTGCCGTGAGGCGGAGCACGCGCTCGATCTCCTCGGCGGCGGCGGCGATGTAGGTGGGCGACCGTGGATCGGGAAGCACCGCTGGCAGATACAGGATGGCCTGCCGGGCATACTCGAAGGGAGAATCCAGCAGGAGCTCATCGGCCTCGGCCACCCCGAGACGGCTGCGGATGAACTCGAAGGTCCGTCCGGTCGACAGCGTGGCGGAGGTCAGGATCAACGGGCGCTCCTGCGTGAAGAGGCGTTCCCGCAGTGCCTCGGCCACGTCGATCGGCGAGGCGTGCAGGAAGACGCCTCGTCCACGGCCCTCGACCCAATACACATAGCCGGGCCGGTCGGCGGCGGTGACGAATGCCACCTCGGCTGCCAGGACTTTGGCGCGCTGAGCGCAAGCCGTCACCCCTTCGCTGGCCTCTGGCACGTTACTGAGCTGAGCCCCGAGCAACGTGAGCGTGTCGATCAGCTCGCCAGCGGCTTTGGCGAATCCCGGGGGCAACTGCTCGTCAACCAGACGCTGGCGATCCCCCAAGCCGTCGAGGAGTCGAAACAACGCCGCACTCCGCTGCAACACCAGGCTGATCGTCGGCTCGATGGCGGAGACGTCCTGCTTGAGGGCGCGCAGCTCGCGTTCGGTGTCCCGGGCCAATTCCTCGAGGCGGTAATTACTCACGCTCAGCCCGAAATGCTGGGTGGCGACCTCTTCGAGTTGGTGGGCCTCATCGAAGATGACCGCGTCATACCGCGGGATGACCTCGCCGTACGACGTCTCTTTCAGCGCCAGGTCGGCGAAAAAGAGGTGGTGGTTGACGATGACGAGGTCGGCCGCCGCGGCATCTTGCCGCATACGGGTAATGAAGCAGCGCTGGTAAAACTCGCAGCGTTGCCCCAGGCAGGACTCGCTGGTGGTGCAGACTTCGCTCCAGACCGGCGCATCGTCCGGCAGATCGGGCAATTCGGCGCGGTCGCCGGTGGGGGTCTCCTCGGCCCAACGCTCGAGACGTTGCAGCCAGAGGCGATCCACGAAGCCCGGCAGCGTGGGCTGTTGCCGGAGGCGTTGCAGCCGCCACAGGCAGAGGTAATTCTGGCGCCCCTTCATGTAGGCGGCGGTGAACGGCCGGGGCAGGACACGCTGCAGGAAAGGGATGTCCTTGGAGAAGATCTGCTCTTGCAGGTTTTTCGTGCCGGTGGAGACCACGACCTTCAGCCCGCTCAGAATGGCCGGAATCAGATAGGCTAGGGTTTTGCCGGTGCCCGTGCCGGCCTCCACCAGCAGGGTCTTATCGGCGCGTAGCGCCTCCCACACCTGTTGGCTCATGGCGACTTGCTGAGGGCGCTCCTCGTAGTGGGGGAGCGCCCGTGCCAGCAGGCCATCGGGGCCAAAGATGTGTTGCATGTCGAGCTTGTCAGCCATCAACGCTCAGCTTTACGCTTTCCGGCCCGTCGCCTCCGCGACTTTGACGAGGGTGTCCATCATCGCCTGGAAGGTGTCGGGCTTCAACGCTTGCGGACCATCGCACAGGGCCTCGGCCGGACGCGGATGGACCTCGATCAACAGACCGTCGGCGCCGGCGGCAATGGCGGCGAGCGCCATCGGCGACACATAGCGCCAGTGGCCGGAGCTGTGGCTCGGATCCACGATGACAGGCAGATGGCTCTCTTCCTTGAGCACTGGGACGGCGCTGAGATCCAACGTAAACCGCGTCGCCGTCTCGAAGGTGCGGATGCCGCGCTCGCACAGGACCACGTTCGGGTTGCCCTCACTCAAAATATACTCCGCGGCCATCAAAAATTCTTGAATCGTCGACGACATGCCGCGCTTCAGGAAGACGGGTTTGGTGGTCTTGCCGACCCGTTTCAGCAGCGGGAAATTCTGGGCGTTGCGGGTGCCGATTTGCAGCACGTCGGCGTAGGAGGCGACGAGATCGACATCCTCCGGCGCCATCACCTCGGTGACGATGGGTAGGCCGGTGACGGCCCTGGCCTCGGCTAACAGCTTTAGGCCCTCCTCGCCCATGCCCTGGAACGAGTAGGGGGAGGTGCGTGGCTTGAAGGCCCCGCCGCGCAGCAGCTTGGCGCCGGCCGCCTGCACGGCCACCGCGGTCTCCATCACCTGATCGCGGGTTTCGACCGAGCAGGGCCCGGCGGCGACGATCACGTGATCGCCACCGATCTGCACGCCATCGATGTTGAGCACCGTGCGCGCCGCCTTCACCTGACGACTCGCTAACTTGTACGGCTTCAAAATCGGCACCACGCTCTCGACGCCGGCCATGGCCTCTAGAGACTGCAAGCGTGGCTTCGTACGCTCATCCCCGATACAGCCGATGATGCAGCGCTCGACCCCCTGACTCACATGGGGCGTGAACCCCAGCTCCTTGACACGACCGATTACCGCATTGATTTCATCTTCCGTGGCGCCCGCTTTCATGACGACGATCATCGCTCGACCCCCCTTATTCGACAAGCCCCATGTTGCCCCTACTCACCACAAAAAAAAAGCCATGGACTGTGGATGCAGCCCATGGCTTATACGAAACTCTGAAGGTATGACGGGAGCGGGTGAGTTACGCCAAAGCGATGGACTGCCGGGTGGTACTAAAGTAGTACCAATAGCGGCAGCAGGTCGAGCCCTGATAATAATACAACAACAGGGTTCCCATCGTTGGCACGTCACCCGACGATTTCATTTGACCGCGCAGCCCGCGTGTGCTGTTGCCGAGCCCATGCCAGGCCCGACAAACCGGCTGCGGAAAGCGGGGGATACAACTTCCCTCACAGCGACGGCACCAGCTTTAACAGAGTGCAACACCCGTGTCAAGAAATTTTTTTCGTGGTGATCCATTCCAGCGCGCGGCGAAGACGGGAGAGCACGCGTTCGCGTCCGAGGACGGCCATCACCTCGTGGATGCCCGGGCTGACGGTCCCACCGGTGAGCGCCACACGGGCGGGTTGGGCGATGGCGCCGAGACTCAGCCCCTGCTCCGCCATGATGTCCTGAAACACCCCCTCGATGGCCGGTTGATCGAAGCTGGGGAGGTCCTGCAGGCGCTGCACCAAGGTGTCCAGGAGCGGGGCCACGGCGGGGGTGAGAAATTTGGCGGCGGCCTTGTCGTCGTAGATGATGTCGTCGACGAAATAGAAGCGCAGCCATTGCGCCATCTCAACCAGGGTCTTGCTGCGCTCGCGCACGGAATCGATGGCGCGTGCCAGATAAGCGCGATCGACCTCTTCGGGCGCCTTCACAATGCCCCCTCGCGCCAGATGCGGCAACAACTCATCGATGAGGCGGTCGGAGGGCAGCGTGCGCAAGTAGTGGGCATTGAGCCACAGCAATTTTTCGGGATTGAACACCGCAGCGGCCCTGTTGATCTCGGTGAGGGAGAAGTGCTCGATCAACTCCTCTCGGGTGAAAATCTCTTGGTCGCCGTGCGCCCATCCCAGGCGGGCCAAATAGTTCAACAGCGCCTCAGGGAGGTAGCCCATGTCGCGGTACGCCAACACCGAGGTGGCGCCATGGCGCTTGCTGAGACGTGCCTTATCGGCGCCCAGAATCATCGGCACGTGGCCGAATTGGGGCAGCGGGTAGTCCAACGCCTGATAGATCAAGATCTGCCGCGGCGTATTGGGGATGTGATCGTCGCCGCGAATGACGTGGGTGATGCGCATGGTCACGTCGTCGACGACGACGGCGAAATTGTAGGTGGGCGTGCCGTCGGAGCGCAGGATGATCAGGTCGTCGAGTTCGCTGTTGTCGAACGTCAGCTCGCCATGGATCAGATCCACAAACTGAGTCTGCCCCTCCAGGGGCGCCTTCAGGCGGATGGCGAAGGGCCGATCCGGCGGCGGCTGCGATAGGTCGCGACAGCGTCGATCATAGCGCGGGTTCTCGCCGCGACGCAGCGCCGCCTCGCGGCGTTCCTGCAATTCCTGGGCGGAGCAGTAACAGCGATAGGCTCGACCCTCGTCCAGCAGGCGATGGGCATGCTCCTGGTAAATGGCCAGGCGGTCGGTCTGGCGGTAGGGGCCCTCATCCCAATCCAAACCGAGCCAGCGTAGTCCGTCTAGGATCGCCTGGATGGACTCCTCGGTCGAGCGCGTCCGATCGGTATCCTCGATGCGCAGCACGAACACGCCCCCGTAGTGGCGAGCGTACAGCCAGTTGAACAGCGCTGTGCGGACCCCCCCGATGTGGAGGTGCCCGGTCGGACTAGGGGGAAACCGCACGCGAACCGTCTGAGTCATCATCCTTCCTTTCATGGCCACCGATGGCCGCACCGCCCTCGCCTCATCGCAAGCTCACCAGGGTAGGTTTTTCGCCCCCTCTCCCTCCGGGAGAGGGGATAATGGATGCCTCTCAGCGTTTAATCTAGCGCCTAAGCCCAACAAGGGGGAGGGGGAATAGGCCTCCCCTCAGAAGGGGACAGGGCGGGGGTGCAGCGCTTATGCCCAGTAGGGCGGTGTGGCGTGTAAGAGGTCAGCGTACTTCAAGCCGCTCCCGGTATTGAACAAGACCACGCGCTCATGCGCCTGGATCCAGCCCTGCTGGCGGAGGTGCTGCAGCGCGGCGACCGTGGCGGCGCCTTCCGGACAGGCGAAAATCCCTTCCGAGCTGGCCAACACCTGTTGGGCTTCGGCCATCTCGGCATCGGATACCGCAACCGCCGTCCCCTCGCTGTCGTACACCGCCTGCAGGATCAAAAAATCCGCAAACGCTTTGGGCACCCGTAAGCCTGCGGCCATGGTGTGGGCATCGGGCCAAAACGGCGCCTCCGTGGCGCCCTCTTCAAAAGCCTTGACGATGGGGGCACACCCCTCGGCCTGCACCACCACCATGCGCGGACGGTGGTCGTCGATCCATCCCAGGGCCCCCAATTCGGCGAACGCCTTCCACATGCCGATCAAGCCCGTCCCGCCTCCGGTGGGGTACAGGATCACATCGGGAAGGTGCCACTGCAACTCCTCGGCGAGCTCGATCCCCATGGTCTTCTTGCCCTCCAGGCGGTACGGCTCTTTGAGGGTCGACATGTCGAACCAGCCGTGTTCGGCTTGGCCTTCTTGCACGATGCGCCCGGCGTCGTTGATCAAGCCCTTGACGACGTAGACATGGGCGCCGAGGATCATGCATTCCTGCACGATCACCGACGGGGTGTCATCCGGCGCGAACACATAGGCCTCCAGTCCTCCCGCCGCGGCATAGGCCGCCATGGCGCTGCCGGCGTTGCCGGCGGTGGGGATGGCCAACTTGCGCACCCCCAATTCTTTGGCCTTCGACACCGCCACGGCGAGGCCGCGCGCCTTGAACGAGCCGGTCGGGTTGTAGCCCTCTTCCTTGAGGTAGAGATGCCGAAGGCCCAAGCGCGAGCCGAGCCGGCGCAGCGGCAGCAGCGGCGTCCCCCCCTCGCCCAGGCTGATGATGTACTGATCGTCGAGGACCGGCAGCAGCTCGCGATAGCGCCAGAGGTCGCGACGCCGTGACGCCAAGTCGCCGCGCCGCACATAGCGCTTGATGGCGGCCAGATCGTAGCGCGCCAGCAGCGGTCGCCCGCAGGTGCAGAAGTTGACGGGCTCGCGCCCCGAATAGTGCTTCCCGCACACCGGGCACTCGAGGTGGGAAAAAGAGCTCTGAGGCAGCGTTTCCGTGGTCATGGAGGTCACCTCGTCGCGCCTGCCATCGCCGCTGGGGTGAGCACGGAGCGGAGGACAGGGGCGTCGTCACATGATGAGCAGGCCAGCGTAGCCGACGACGGTATCGACGTCGCCGCTGACCGCAGCCGAGGTCATATAGCGCACCAGCGTGGCGGTGGTCGCACCGAGTTCGCGGCAGGCCACCAACGTCACCGTGGTCGGAATGAAACCGCACATCGTGATGTGTCGTTCGCGGACGACGTGGTAGAGCCCTTCGGGGTCGAGCCCGGTGATACGATCGATCGCATAGCGATCCTCCTGGCTGGCGAAGCCATGCGCTGTCATGCCTGCCGGAGGCAAGCGGCGGTAATGGCGCCCGCAATGAGTCATGTCGGTGCTGGCGACGATCACCACCGGGCACGCGGCCTGGCGCACGGTCAGGGCGATCGCCCGTCCGAGCGCGTCACAGGCGTCGTACGACAGCAAACCCAAGACGATGGGGACGATGCGGAATTGGCCACCCAAGGCTTGCAGAAACAGCACTTGCATTTCCAGGGAGTGCTCATAGGCATGGGCCACGGCATCTTGACGGACCAGCGGGCAGGCCGCCTGCACCGCCAGGGCGAGATCCCGATCGATCGGCACCGGCCCCAACGGCATCTCCCACTCGCCCGCGCTCATGAGGGCCACTGACTCGCCCAACCCTGAGTGATTGGGGCCCAGCAACAGGTAGATCTCCGCCGGCTGGAGGCGCGCATAGACCTCCCCGGCCACCGAGCCGGAGTACTGCAGGCCCGCGTGGGGGCTGATGACCGCCATCGCCGCCTGGCGCTCTGCGGTGGAGATGAGCAAACGCTGCACCTGAGCGCGCAGGCTTCCGGGCTCATCCGCGTAAAAGTAACCGGCAACGGCTGGCTGACGCCGCATTGGGGCCAGTTCCTCCTGATTGCATTGCCCCTATGCCTGCTCTCTCCATCGCGCTCGCTCCCTCTCTTTCTCAGAGGACATAGGCGCTCAATGGAGGCACCAGAAAGGGTCCCACAATTCCCTCTCCGCCTGGGAGAGGGTCAGGGTGAGGGAGGCTCCAAGCCTGTGCCGAGCTCCGACTTCCCTCACCCCAGCCCTCTCCCAGAGGGAGAGGGGGTCTGATCCTGGTGCTTATGCTTCCCTCATCCCCGCCTCGTCCCAATGCTGCTCAGCACTCGATTTGCGAGCGGGGCATTTGACTCCTTCCCCCCTTGGCGTGGGAAGGAGGGGATCGGGGGAAGGAGCGCTTGCTCCCACCCCTATCAGAAAAGAGGGCGAGTAAGGGTCAATGAGAGGGTGAGGAAGCACCAAATCTGCAGACCGACAGCACGCCGGCGTTGTCGCGAGCCGCGCTAATCCTTGCCCTCCGTGGAGGAAGACTTGTCTGCTGAGGAGGTCTTATCCGAGGTCGTGCTCGTCGTCGTAGTGGTGGCGGCGGCTTTGCTGTCCCCGCCGTTCTTCTCTTGCGCCATGGCCTTCTTGCGCGACTCCGAAGGATAATCCGTCACGTACCAACCACTGCCCTTGAGGACGAATGACGTGTGCGAAATGAGCCGTCGCACGTGCCCGCCGCATTGCTCACACGTCGCTAAGAGCGGTTCGGTCATCCGCTGCATGACTTCGAATTGACGCCCGCAGTTGTCGCATTGATACTCATAGATCGGCATATACTCTGCTCCGACCTCCTTTCCCTCACGATCGGCGTCGCACCGTCAGCCCCGCGCACCAGGCGACTGCGGACATGTCGTCCCAACACCCCAGCGGCTGAGCGACGACGCTCACAGATACGTCAACCATTCCTTAAAGCGTTCGTCGTTGCCGTGCACGATGTCGAAAAATTGGCGCTGCAAGCGTTTGGTGAGGGGACCGGGTTTGCCGGTGCCGATGCTGCGTCTATCGACCTCGCGCACGGGGGTGATCTCGGCCGCCGTGCCGGTGAAGAACATTTCATCGGCGATGTAGATCTCATCCCGCGACAACGGCTCTTCTTTGAGCGGAATACCCTCGACGCGCGCCAGCTCGAGCACCGAGGCCCGCGTGATGCCTTCGAGGATCGACATCAGCGGCGGTGTTTTGAGCAGGCCGCCGCGGACGATGAAGACGTTCTCCCCTGAGCCTTCCGCCACATAGCCCGCAGGGTCGAGCAGCAGCGCCTCATCGTAGCCCGACTGGATGGCCTCGACCTTGGCCAATTGGGAATTGGCGTAATTGCCCACCACCTTGGCTTTGGTCATCATGATGTTGGGGTGATGGCGCGTAAACGAGGAGATGCGCACGCGAATGCCCGACGCCAAGCCCTCCTCGCCGAGATAAGCGCCCCACGGCCAGGCGGCGATGGCGACGCGGATGGGGATGCCCAACGGGTTCAGCCCCATCTTGCCATAGCCGACGTACACGAGCGGGCGGATGTAGCATTCCTCCAGCGCGTTTTCGCGGATCGTCTGTTTGATCGCGTCGACGATCTGCTCCTCGGAGTAGGGGATAGCCATGCCGATGATATGCACCCCCTGGAAGAGGCGGCTGATATGTTCCGGCAGGCGAAAGATCGCCGGTCCGCGCTCGGTTTTATAGCACCGGATGCCTTCGAAGATGCCCAGGCCATAGTGTAAGGTATGTGTCAGGACATGGACGCGGGCCTCCCCCCAGTCGACCATCGTGCCATCCATCCAGATCCGCGTGCCTGGGTTGCCGTCCATCCATACCTCGTTTGCCATCGTCATGGGCATGCTCCTCTCGCAAGCGCCCTGCTCAGCCATCGGCTGGCGGCATGCCGCGCTCTCGCCCCCGTTGAGGGCCCCACCTCCACGAGGAGAAGGGTACGCGGCGCACTGCTGGCCGAGCCCCGCTTCTTTGCCAATGTCCCCCGTAGGCTATCATAGGTGGCGGAAGAGGTGCAAGGAGAAAGTACCCGGCCAATTTCCTATTGACAACTGACTTGACCTTGGGTAGGCTGAGCATTCTGCCGAAGCGGTGGACAGCCGGCGGGGTGGCACATTGGCCGATACGCTGGCCCGAACTGAACCGTCACGGCGATAAGCTGGGCCGCTAGCTCATCAGGCAGAGCACCTGCCTTTTAAGCAGGTGGTGCCAGGTTCGAGTCCTGGGCGGCTCACTGGAGCCTCACGACCTCACAGACCTCCTGCAGCGGTTCACAAACGTCCCCATCGTCTAGCCTGGTCTAGGACATCGCCCTTTCACGGCGGCAACGGGGGTTCGAATCCCCCTGGGGACGCTTGTGATTCCAACGACTTTCCAAGAGCGTCGGGAGGAACACCGGCCTGGGTGTCCACAGGGTATCCTCGACAGCGCCCACGTGGTGGGTAGAGCAAGGGCTCTCGACTTATAGGGTGTTTCCCGAGCCTCTTGTTGGCGGTGAGCCACGGCTAGCCTTCGAGGACGCCAGCACGAAGGGACGAGCCGGTTCCAGCAGCCCGGCCCGCGCCAAGATGTAATCGACCAGCCTGGGAACGGGGTCGAAGCCCACGACGGCCGGCGCATCGGCGACGAAATTCGACAGCGCGTTGATGTCGTAAAAATAGGCTTGGCCATCGCGGGCGCTGACCAAATACTCCACGCCGCCCACCTCGATGTGGGCTGCGGCGGTCAGGCGTTCGACCGCCGCAACGATGGATGCTGGTGGCGTGTAGGCTTCCACTAAGGCGCGCCGACCGGAGACGCCATCGGCCATGCCCTCCGCCGACGCGGCCGGCCCTGGCACCTGGCAGTAGTCGGCCGGGCAGAGATTGAAGGCGCCGGCGGTGAGGAACAGCCGGATGGCGTAGAAATACGCTCCCCCTAAGACCTCCACCCGGATGATGCTGTCCCCTTCCGCCGGCAGGTACTCCTGCACCAGAGCCGTTTGATCGATCCCCAAGTCGAGGCGGCCGCCTCTGACCCCATCGCGCAATGCCGCCGGCGTCTCGAACTTGATGATCTTCGCGCCGCTGCCCCCGATGTTCGGCTTGACGATCACCGGGAAGGTCAGCCCCTCGGCCGCCGCCAAAGCCTGGGAGGGAGCGTTGATGACGCGGGCGCGGGGATAGGGTAGGCCGAGCCGCTGCAGCAAGCCCAGTTGGCGCGCCTTGGAGAATTCGTACACATAGGCGTCATAGCCGTTCAGCACGTTGGCGCCGATGGCCTTCAAGTGGGCAAGATACTGCAAAGTATAGAAGATGGCCTGGGGATGGCCGCGCAGGTAGGCTGACGGGCTCATGCGGTTGACGATGAGGCGATAGGGGGTCTCGGTCGCGGCTGGGTCGAAGCCATGCTCGTGCGCCAACAGCCGGTCGTACTCCACCCCACGCCGATCGAGTTCGGCAAACAGGGGCGCGAACCAGTGGGGATGCTCGTAGAAGATGGCGAGCGCCTTGCGATGACTAGATTGCTCATGGTTGGGCATGATCGCACCTCTTGCGGGCGCTGAACCGGCTTCCCGCACACCACCTCCCCGCCACAGGCCGCTGACAAGCCATCCGAGATAATACAACCACACCATATAATATCCGATTTATTTTATCAACAAATCTTCGGCAGCCATAGCTCCACCCCCTGCGCTCACCAGCATCAACTGACGCGCACCGCAGCGATCCCCTTTCTCTTCGGGAGAGGGTCGGGGTGAGGGAACTTGGCAGCGTGGAGCAACTCAGGGGCACCCTCGCCTCACCCTCGTTTTTCCATCTCCTCAGATTGATCATTGTCGACTTCGATTAACGCTACCATAGCGGTTTTTGCCGATTTTGACTGTCTCAAAATTGAGAAAGTGCTTGACAGCCGCGCCGCGGCAGCCCTATAGTGCAATCTCGTTTGGAGGTTAAGGGCGCGCCATCGTCACGATGGCGCCTGGATGTAAAGGAGTTATCGCTGTTTTGCGTAGTGTTTAATGCTGCCGATGCGACGGAAATGGTCGCCGAAGAGCAGATGCAAGCGAAGGGGGCGGAGCCTTGGACGAGCAGGCAACGCGCGATGTTAATCTCGGCGACAACGACGATTCAGCAGCGGCACCCGATGTGCACTGGTATGCGCTGTACACCAAAAGCCACTGCGAGCAGTTGGTCTACGATCAGCTGGCGGTGAAAGGCTTCAGCGTCTTCTTGCCGAAGATAGAGGTGTGGTCCCGCCGCGGTGGCGTGCAGCATCGCATTGCTGTGCCGATGTTTCCCAGTTATCTCTTTCTCCACCACGCCATAGACAAGGTCGGCTTTATCGAGATCTGCAAGGCACGCGGGCTGGTCCGCATCCTAGGCGAACGGTGGGATCGGCTGAGCGTGGTGCCCGACCACGAGATCGAAGCCATCCAACGGGTCTTGGGAGCACGCTTGCCGGTGTTGGCCCATCCGTACCTGCGCGAGGGCCAACGCGTGCGCATCACCCGTGGCCCGCTCGCCGGGGTCGAGGGCATTCTGGTGCAGACGGTGCCGACCAAGGGCTTGTTGGTGCTGTCGATCGATCTGCTGCGTCGCAGCATCGCCGTGGAAATCGATGCCACCATGGTGGAGGCTGCCTAGAGGGCAAGCCTCACCCGACGCTTGACACGTCCCCCAGTCACGGTGCAGCGCTGGCTCGCTCGCCGTCGCTGGGGGCGGCCTCTCAGCATGTGGCGTATGGGTAGATGCCGACCGTTGACCTCAACCTTCCTGCCTGGCGTGAAGCCCCCCCCTACACCGCATCTGCACTATTGGCAAGCGCGTCAGCGGCATCCTCTTGCGATACACCCATGCTGAGTGACCACAGCGCAGACAATCGGAAGAGCCGTGAGAAGACGGCCCACTGACCCGCGACAGCGGCGGTGGCGAAGATATCCAAGCGCGCGCGATACGGGGGAGAGAGCATGGCAAAGGCGCTGATTACCGGAGGTGCTGGCTTCATCGGCTCGCACCTGGCGGAAGAGCTGTTGCGCCGGGGTTGGACGGTTGACGTGTTGGACGATCTCTCCACCGGGAGCATCAAAAATATCGCCCACCTGAAGGCGCACCCCGGTTTTTCCTACGTACTCGACACCGTGATGAACCGCTCGCTGCTGCTCGAACTCATCGACCGCGCCGATGTCGTCTTCCACCTGGCTGCCGCCGTCGGCGTGCGCCTCATCGTCGAGCAGCCGGTGTACACCATCGAGACCAACATCCGGGCCACCGAGTTGATGCTCGACCTGTGCGCCCATAAGCAGCGGCCGATCCTCCTGGCCTCCACCTCCGAGGTCTACGGCAAATTGGACAAGCCGTGCTTCAGGGAGGACGACGACGTCGTGTTAGAGCGTGTTTAAAAAGTTTCCACTAGGTAAGTGCCATATAGTAAGATTGGGGCATGGAACCCCGAAAACCCTATCCCACAGACTTAACCGACAAAGAATGGGCATGCATCGAACCCTATATCCCCA
>Ga0209172_10001355_pt1 | contig 52722 bp, 46 predicted proteins | sample LarsenN4metaG_FD_184113 | JGI IMG/M metagenome (GOLD analysis project Ga0209172, IMG submission 184113) | Hot spring sediment bacterial and archeal communities from British Columbia, Canada, to study Microbial Dark Matter (Phase II) - Larsen... ...
CCGCGCGTTGCCGCCAGCATGCTGGCGGCAACGCGCCAAACCCCGCATCGACAACTACGATGCACAACCCTGGGCTCTAGATCGAAGTGCTACGAAACCTGGGGGCAGCGCACGCCGGCCGATAAAGTCGGTATCGCTCAGAGGATGAGCGACCCACCCCCGTCGTGCCATGACCAAGACTGCCCGCGTCTACAAGATCGAGATGCTCATCCGCAACCGCGGGCATGTGAGCTTCAAGACGCTGCTCGACGAGCTCGAGGTATCGCCGGCCACGCTGAAGAGGGACCTGGACTATCTGAAGGACCAGCTCGGCGCTCCGATCGTCTACGACCGCTTCCTGAACGGCTACAAGTTCGGCGAGGAGTACCGCGGCCAGAAGCACGAACTCCCGGGCCTGTGGTTCAGTGAGCGGGAGCTGTACTCGCTGTTGATGGCCCACCAGCTCCTGAGCGAACTCGATTCGGAAGGCGTGATCAGCCGGCATCTGCAGCCGCTGCTCGAACGCATTCACCTGCTGCTTGGCACGGGCGAGGCCGACGCGAGAGCGCTCTTGAAGCGCGTCAAGATCATCAGCCCTGCCAAGCGCCCAGTTCCCACGCAGTTCTTCGAGATGGTGGGCGAGGCGTTGCTGAAGCGCAGGCGGCTTCACATGCGCTACCTCACACGGGGCCGCGGCGAAGTGAGCGAGCGCGACGTATCGCCGCAAAGGTTGGTTCACTACCGGAACACCTGGTACCTCGACGCCTGGTGCCATACGCGCGAGAAGCTGCTTCGCTTCGCCCTGGACGCCATTGAGCAGGCGGTCGCCCTCGAAACGAAGGCCAAGGAGGTTTCGCTCCGGCAGGTTGAAGCCGACATGGACGGTGGGTACGGCATCTACGCCGGCGCCACGCGTCGGTGGGCCACGCTGTCGTTTCAAGCCCAGGCTGCCCAATGGGTCAGCCGTGAGGAGTGGCACCCTGAGCAACGCGGCCAGTGGCTGGCCGACGGGACTTTCGAACTCCAGATCCCGTTCACCGACGAGACCGAGCTCGTCATGGACATCCTGCGGCACGGCAACCAGGTCCGTGTGCGCGCCCCGGATAGCCTGGCCGATCGGGTCGCAGAGCAGCTTGAAACAGCGGTGTCGCAGTACCGCAGACCATCGAGCGCAAAGCGCGTCCCGACCTGACGGGCACCCCGCGGAGAGTCTGGCTGGCCGCAGACTCGATCGACGGGTTCCGATGCGCAAGTCACCGGGCCGCGCCGGGCCGGGCGGCAGGCACGGTCCGATGCCGTGCGCCACACGTGCCGTCGGCGTTCCAGACGGCGGGACTCGCGTCGGCCGACCGCGTGTCCATGCTGGCCGGCGCGGTCGCCGAGGTTCACGATGGAAGCGCTTCCACACTCCCGCGGCCGCTCGGAGATGCCGAATGAACGGACGCGCCACTGGCCCGGCCTCCACGAGCGGCAACGAACCCCAGCCCGGAACAGACCGATGAAAGCCGTCGAATCGAACATCGTCTCCTACGCCCAGGTCGGCGCCGGGGCCCGCACTGCCGCCGAGACGGGCGACCGCATCGAGTGGATCAAGCTCTCGCTGACCTGCCTGCCGCTGGCCACGCCGGTCAGCGACGCGAAAGTGCTCACCGGCCGGCAGAAGCCGCTGACCGAGATCGCGTTCGTCTTCGCCGAGATCCGCACGCGCGACGGGCACGAAGGCATCGGCTTCGGCTACTCCAAGCGGGCCGGCGGCCCGGGGATGTACGCGCATGCGAAGGAGCTGGCGCCCAACCTCATCGGCGAAGACCCCAACGACATCGCACGACTGTCCACGCAGCTCCTGTGGGCCGGCGCCAGCATGGGCCGCGCCGGCATGACGACGCAGGCCATCGCGCCGTTCGACATCGCGCTGTGGGACCTGAAGGCCAGGCGCGCGAAGCTGCCGCTGGCCAAGCTGCTGGGCGCGCAGCGCGACTCGGTGCAGTGCTACAACACCTCGGGCGGCTACCTGCACACGCCGCTGGACCAGGTGCTGAAGAACGTGGCCATCTCGCGAGAGAGCGGCATCGGCGGCATCAAGCTGAAGGTCGGGCAGCCCGACCTCGCCATCGACATCCAGCGCGTGGCCGCGGTGCGCAAGCTGCTGGGCGACGGCTTCCCGCTGATGGTCGATGCCAACCAGCAGTGGGACCGCCAGAAGGCCACGCGCGCCTGCCGCGCGCTCGAGGAGTTCGATCTCACGTGGATCGAGGAGCCGCTCGACGCGCACGACTTCGAGGGCCACGGCCAGCTCGCCGAACGCTTCGACACCGCCATCGCCACCGGCGAGATGCTCACGTGCTTCGACGAGCACGCGCAACTCATCCTCGCCGGCACCGACTTCATCCAGCCCGATGCGCCGCGCGTCGGCGGCATCACGCCGTTCCTGAAGATCATGGCGCTCGGCGAGTTCAGGCAACGCAAGCTGGCGCCGCACTTCGCGATGGAGATCCACCTGCACCTGGCCGCCGCCTACGGCCTGGAGCCGTGGCTCGAGCACTTCGAGTGGCTGGGGCCGCTGTTCAACGAGCCGATGCACCTGAAGGATGGCCGCATGCACGTCTCCGACCGGCCGGGCCTGGGCTTCTCCTTGAGCGAGCAGGCGCTGCGCTGGACGACCGAGACGCAGGAGTTCGGCAGGCGACCCTGAGCCGCAGTCCGGCGAGCCCCGTGCGATGACGCCCGCGAGGAGAACCCGATGAGTCTCGTCAATCCCCCGCCGCTGAAGGAGATCCCGCAGCGCGCGCCCGCCCCGTTCGTCGCCAATGCGGTGCTCGACCGGCTGGCGAAGGCGAGCAGCGGCTCGCTGACGACGCAGCTGTTCATCAAGGGCTTCCGCCAGCCGGTTCTGCACGGCCTGAAGCCGCTGAACAGGCGGCTGCGGCCATTCGCCGGCCGCGCCTACACGATGCGCTTCATCCCCGCGCGCGAGGACGTCGACGTCTACGGCAACCTCACCACCCGGCCATCGGCCGACAACCTGCAATGGGTGGGCGTGGAGCAGATCGAGCCCGGCCACGTGCTCGTGATCGACAGCAACAAGGACGGCCGTGCCGCCTCCATGGGCGCGATGCTGATCACGCGCATGATGATGCGTGGCGCACGCGGCGTCGTCACCGACGGCGCGTTCCGCGACGGCACCGAGCTGGCCGAGATGGACCTCCCGATCTGGTCCACCGGCGTCACGGCCACCACCCGGCTCAGCTACCACCACGTCGCCGACCTGCAGGTGCCGATCGGCTGCGCCGGCGTCGCGGTCTATCCCGGCGACGTGATCCACGGCGATGGCGACAACATCACCGTGATCCCTGCGCACCTCGCCGAGGAGATGGCCGACCTGTGCGAGAAGCGCGACGACATCGAGGCCTACCTCGCGATGCGCGTGCGCGCGGGTGAGCCGCTGTGGGGCCTGTACCCGCCGAGCGACGAGACGCGCCGGCAGCACATGGCCTGGGTGGCCGCGGGCCGGCCGGCGATCCCGCCGGTGTCGCCGCAGCGCGCGCGCTGAAGACGCCCCGCCCTCTCGACCGCACACGACGACCTGCGACGACGACGGAGCCGCCCGATGTCCCTGCGGACCCCGCGTTCCACGAGGCGCTGATCCGGCGCCACTTCGCCGCCTGCAACGCGGCCGACGACCGGGCCCTGGTCGGCTGCTTCGCGCCCGACGCGGTGCGCTACTTCCCGGCCGGCCTGCCGGAGGTGCCCTGGCGCAGCGCCGACACCATCGCGCGCAAGTCGATCTGGTGCGTCGAGACGCTCGGCCGCGGCGCCCTTGACCCGCATCAAGGGCGCCAGATCGGCCGCTTCCTAGCATAGGTGCATCGGCTGTGCACCTTATGTCGCAGGCCGGCTCCGCGATGAAGCTCACCTCGTTCACGGACTACAGCCTGCGCGTGCTGGTCTACCTGGCCGCGCAGCCCGGCCGGCGGGCCACGATCGCGGAGATCGCCACCGCCTTCGACATCAGCGAGAACCACCTGACCAAGGTGGTCCACTTCCTCGGGCAGGTGGGGCTGCTGGCCAACGTGCGCGGCAAGGGTGGCGGGCTCGACCTGGCGCGTGCCCCGTCCGAGATCGTCATCGGCGACGTGGTGCGGCGAGCCGAGGGCGCCGTCGTGCCGGCCGAGTGCTTCGGCGAGAACCCGGGCCACTGCTGCATCGCCCCGGTGTGCCGCCTGCGCGGCGTGATGCAGGAGGCGATCGAGGCCTTCTACGGCGTGCTCGACGGCTGCACGCTCGAGGACCTGGCGCACAACCGGCCGGCGCTGGCGCGCGCGCTCTTCGTCGAACGGCCGCCGCGCCGTGCCGGCACGCCCGCGCCCGGAGCCCTCCGTGGGCGTTGACCGGCCCGCCGCCATGGCATCCGCCGCGACGTTTCCCTACGAGGGCCCGGCCGGGCTCGAAGCGCCGCTGCGCGGCGCGCTCGCGAACGTGGTCGACCCCGAGATCGCGATGAGCATCGTCGACGTCGGGCTCGTCTACGGCGTGACCGTCACACCCGAGCGCGCGCACGTGCGGCTGACGATGACCTCGGCCGCCTGCCCGGTGGCCGACGTCATCGTCGGCGACATCGAGGCCGAACTCGACCGCGTCGTGCCGCCGGCGCTGCAGATCTGCGTCGAACTCGTCTGGGAGCCGCCCTGGACTCCCGACCGGATGAGCGCCGCAGGCCTGCGCTTCATGCAAGGGTGAGCGAGGCCGTGATGAGCCCGGTCACCGCGCCGGCCACCGCCACGCCCCCGCCTGCCGGGCCGGGCGCAGGCCGCGCCCAGGCGTCCGCCCGGCGCGCCGGCCGTCGCCCGACGCTGCGGGCCGCGATCTCGGTTCCGCTGGCGCTGCTCGCCGTCGGCGCGGTGCTGCTGGCCGGCATCGCAGGCGGGCTCGCGCGTGCCGGCGTGGCCTGGCCGGCTGCCATCGCCGGCGCAGGCGGCTGGTTTGGCCCGGCCGTGGCGCAGCACGCGGCGCTGATGATCGGCGGCTTCCTCGGCACCGTCATCGGCATCGAGCGCGCCGTGGCGCTGCGGCACCGCCTCGCGTTCCTGGCGCCGGCGGCCTCGGCGGGAGCGGCCCTGGGCCTGCTGGCGGGCGTTCCGGCGCTGGCGCAGGCGCTCTTCGTGCTCGCCGCGCTCGTGTTCGTCGCCGTCAACGTCGCACTCGTGCGGCGGCAGCCCGCCGCGCACACGCTGCTGCTGGGCGTCGCCGCGATGGCGTGGCTGCTCGGCAACCTCGCGTTCGCCGCCGGCGAAGGCGGCTCGTCCGCGCTGGCCTGGTGGTTCACCTTCCTCGTGCTCACGATCGCGGCGGAACGCCTGGAGATGACGCGGCTGATGCGGCGCCGCCCGGGCGCGCTGGCGACGTTCGTCGTCATCGTCGCGGCGCTGCCCGCCGGCGCCGCGTTGTCGATGCCGTGGCCCGGCCTCGGCGGCGTCCTCTTCGGCGCGGCCCTCGCCGCGCTCGCGGCCTGGCTGCTCGCCTTCGACATCGCGCGGCGCACGTTGCACGCCACCGGGCTCAGCCGCTACATGGCCGTCTGCCTGCTCGGCGGCTATGCGTGGCTGGCCGTGGGCGGCGTGGCCTGGGTGGCGATGTCGCTCGCCGTGTCCGCCGACGGCGCCCGCGCCATCGCCGCGAGCCCCCTGCGCGACCTCGCGCTGCACGCGCTCGGCCTCGGCTTCGTCTTCGCGATGGTGATGGGTCACGCGCCGGTCATCCTGCCCGCGCTGGCGCGCATCAAGGTGAGCCACGGGCCGGCCTTCTACGCGCCGCTGGCGCTGCTGCACGGCTCGCTGCTGTGGCGCTTCTCCGCCGCCTGGCTCGGGCCCGAGGCGCGCGCCCACGGCGCCTCCTTCAACGCGCTGGCGATCGCGCTCTTCGCGCTGACGATGGCCGGCGCCGCCTTTGCCTGGCGACGCGCCCATCCCCCGACGGCCCGCCGCCGGGCACCGGAGCAACCATGAACACCGTGACCTTGATGCGCATCGACGAGCCGCCGCCTCCTCGCGCCCCGGCCGGCGGCCCCGACCGCTCGTTCGCGCTGTGGCGCCTGGGCTTCCGGCCCTTCTATCTGCTGGCCAGCGGCTTCGCCGCGCTGTCGATCGGCGCCTGGGGCCTGCAGTACGCGGGCCTGCTGCCCGGCGCCTACCTGCAGGGCCCGCTGTGGCACGCGCACGAGATGCTGTTCGGCTTCGTGCTCGCGGTGGTCGTCGGCTTCCTCTTCACCGCCGGGCGCAACTGGACGAACCGGCCCACGCCCACCGGGGCGCCGCTGGCGGCACTGGCCGCGCTGTGGCTCGCGGGCCGCGTGCTCGTGCTGTCGTCGTTCCCGCTGGCCGCCGCCGTGGCGAGCGCGGCCTTCCCGCTGGCCGCGGCGGTGGCGCTCGCGATTCCGTTCGTCGCGGCGCGCAACCGCCGCAACTACTTCTTCATCGGCCTGCTCGCGCTGATGGCCGTGGCCGACGCGCTGTTCCACCTCGCGCTGGCCGGGCTCGTCCCGCTGCCCGGCGGGCTCGGCATCCAGCTCGGCCTCGACGTGATCCTCTTCATCATGGCGGTGATGGGCGGGCGCGTGATCCCGATGTTCACCAACAACGCCATCCCGGGGGCCGCGGCCTCGCGCCACCCCCGGCTCGAGAAGGCGGCGCTCGGCACGACGCTGGCGCTGCTGCCGCTCGACCTGCTGCAGGGCAGCTCGCTCGCGCTGCCGGCCGGGGTCGCGGCGTTGGTGGCCGCCGCCGGTGCCGCGCTGCACGCCGCGCGCTGGTGGCGCTGGCAGCCGTGGACCACGCGGCGCACGCCCATCGTCTGGGTGCTGCACCTGGGCTACCTGTGGATCGTCGTGCACCTGGCGCTGCGCGCCGCGGCCGGGCTCGGCTGGGCCACCGGCTCGGCAGCGACGCACGCGCTCACGGCCGGCGCGATCGGCGGGCTCGTCATCGGCATGATCACGCGCACGGCGCTCGGCCACACCGGCCGGCCGCTGCGCGCCGGGCCGGTGGAGGTCGCGAGTTATGTCCTCGTCGCGCTCGCCGCCGCGGTGCGCACGTTCGTGCCCCTCGCCGTCCCTTCGCTCACCGTGGCGGCCGTCGGGCTCTCGGCGGCGCTGTGGTCGGCCGCCTTCGCGATCTATGTCGCGGGCTACTGGCCCGTGCTGACGCGCCCGCGCCTGGACGGCCGCCCCGGCTGAGCACCCGGTCACGGTCGGTCCTTGCGCCGCGTCAAGGTGGCGCGGGCGGTCTGAAGGTACTCTTCCGATGCACCTTTCAGATCCCCGCCCCGCACACCCCGCCATGTCCGTCGCGCCGCAGCCCATCCGCCTCGTCTCGCTGTACGAGAAGCAGGCCAAGATCTATCCGCGCGCGGTGCGCGGCCGCTTCGCCAGCCTGCGCTGGCTGATCGTGTGGGTCACGCAGGCGGTCTTCTTCGGCCTGCCCTGGCTGAGCTGGAACGGCCGCCAGGCGGTCTTCTTCGACCTCGACGCGCCGCGCTTCCACGTCTTCGGCCTCGTGCTGCAGCCGCAGGACCTGATCTTCCTCGCCGGCCTGCTCGTCATCGCCGCGCTGGCGCTGTTCTTCTTCACCGCGCTCGCCGGGCGCCTGTGGTGCGGCTACGCCTGCCCGCAGACGGTGTACAGCGAGATCTACCAGTGGATCGAGTGGCGCGCCGAGGGCGACCGGCAGGCGCGCCAGCGCCTCGACGCGCAGCCGTGGTCGCCCGCGAAGCTGCGCCGCAAGGCACTGAAGCACGCCGGCTGGCTGGCGGTGGCGCTGGCCGCCGGCTTCACCTTCGTCGGCTACTTCGTGCCCATCCGCGCGCTGCCCGGCCATCTTGCCCAGGCCGGGCTGGCGTCCTGGCCGGCCTTCTGGCTGCTCTTCTACGCCGGCGTGCTCTACGGCCACGCGGGCTTCATGCGCGAACAGATCTGCAAGTACATGTGCCCCTACGCGCGCATCCAGAGCACGCTGATCGACGGCGACTCGCTCGTCATCGCCTACGACGCCGCACGCGGCGAGCCGCGCGGCTCGCGGCCGCGGCGCACCGACCCGCAATCGGTCGGCCTGGGCAGCTGCACCGATTGCACGTTGTGCGTGCAGGTGTGCCCGGCCGGCATCGACATCCGCAACGGCCTGCAGAACGAGTGCATCGGCTGCGCCGCCTGCATCGACGCCTGCGACGACGTGATGCGCAAGATGGACTACCCCATCGGGCTCGTCCGCTACGCCACCAGCAACGGCGTCGAGCAGCGCCTGTCGCGCACGCAGATGCTGCGCCGGCTGTGGCGGCCGCGCGTGCTGGTCTACGGCGCGCTGATGTCGGCCGCCGGTGCCGCCTTCGCCGTCGGCCTGGCGTTGCGCACGCCGGTCGGCCTCGACGTGATGCGCGACCGCGGCGTGATGGCGCGCCTCGGCGACGACGGCCGCCTCGAGAACCTGTACCGGGTGAAGATCACCAACCGCGGCGAACGGCCGACGGAGGTGCGCCTGTCGGTCGTCGGCCCGAGCGGCCTGGAGATCGACCCCGCGACGCCGCTGAAGCTCGGGCCGGGCGAGGCGCACCCGATGAGCCTGCGCCTGTCACTGCCGGCGGCTGCGGCCGCGACGCTGCCTCCCGGGGCGCTGCCGGTCCGCATCGCCGTCACCGAGGTCGGGCATGGCGCGCCGGCCGTGCAGGAGAAGACCACCTTCCTCGTGCCGCGCTAGCCGGCCGCGGCACCGCGGAAGGACCACGGGGCGCCCGACTCGCGCCGGGCGCCCCGCCACCGAAGGCGGCTGCGGGCCTCGCCGGCCCTCAGCCCTTCACGCACACCACCTGCTTCAGCGTGTGCACGACCTCGACGAGGTCGCGCTGCGCCTCCATCACCGCGTCGATGTCCTTGTAGGCCGCGGGCGTCTCGTCGATGACGTCCTTGTCCTTGCGGCACTCGACCCCCTCGGTGGCGGCGCGGTGGTCGGCGAGCGTGAAGCGGCGCTTCGCCTCGCCGCGGCTCATCACGCGCCCGGCGCCGTGCGAGCACGACTCGAACGACTCCGGGTGGCCCTTGCCGCGCACGATGTACGAGCGCGCTCCCATGCTGCCGGGGATGATGCCCAGCTGCCCGGCCTTCGCGCTCACCGCGCCCTTGCGCGTGACGTAGACCTCCTCGCCGAAGTGGCGCTCCTTCTGCACGTAGTTGTGGTGGCAGTTCACCGCTTCGACATGGCTCTGGAAGTTCCTGCGGACGACGGTCTTCGCCGCCTCGATCACGCGCCGCATCATCACCTCGCGGTTGATGGCGGCGAACTTCTGCGCCCAGCCGACCGCGCGCACGTAGTCGCCGAAGTAGCGGCTGCCCTCCTCGAAGTACGCGAGGTCGCGGTCCGGCAGGTTGGCCTGGTGGCGCATCGCGTCCTGCTTCGCCAGCTCGATGAACATCGTGCCGATGAAGTTGCCCACGCCGCGCGAGCCCGAGTGCAGCATGAACCACACCGAGCCTTCCTCGTCGAGGCAGACCTCGATGAAGTGGTTGCCGGTGCCGAGCGTGCCCAGGTGCTGGACGTGGTTGGTCTTCTCCAGCTTGGGGTAGCTGCGGCACAGCTCGGTGAACTCCGGCTCGAGCTGCGCCCAGGCCGTGTTCACCGAACCGGGGGCCTTCTGCGAGCTGCCCCAGGCGCCGGGGTCGCGCGCGCCCGGCGCGCGGCCGTGCGGCACGGCGCGCTCGATCGCCGCGCGCAGCGGGCCCAGGTTGTCCGGCAGGTCCTCGGCCCTCAGCGTCGTCTTGCAGGCGATCATGCCGCAGCCGATGTCCACGCCCACCGCGGCCGGGATGATGGCCCTGACGGTGGGGATCACCGAGCCGACGGTGGCGCCGATGCCGTAGTGCACGTCGGGCATCGCGGCGATGTGCCTGAAGACGATCGGCAGCCGCGCCGCGTTCCCGAGCTGGCGCTTCGCCTCGTCTTCCACCGGCACGCCGCGCGTCCACATCTTCAGCGGCACGCCGCCGGGCACCTCCTCGTGGATGTGTCCTGCTTCCATGGGGTTCTCCTCTGGCCGGCGGCACCTTCACGCCACGTGCAGCGCGCCTCGCTTCAGGCGCTTGCCCACGCGTTCGATGCGGCGCCAGCCGCTGTGGTCGTTCAAGGCGATCCACCGGCGCTCCTCGGCGCGGTAGAACCAGTCCTTGTCCTGTTGATAGTAGACCTGCACGCCGGGCGCCTCCCAGATGTTGACGATCTCGTTGCTGTGCGCGCGCTGCTCGTCGAAGTCGGTGGTCGCCTTCTGGCCCATCTCGCTGTAGCAGGCGTTCAGCTGCAGCAGCAGCGCGTTCACGTCGGCGGGCAGGCGATCGGCCTTGAGGCCGATCTTCACCGCCTCGTCCAGCAGGATGGGGTAGCTGTGCGAGGGGTACTTGCCGTTCAGCGCGCTCGAGATCGCCTCGGCCCGCGCGGCGTCGTCGATGTGGTAGCCCAGCAGCTGGCGGCACAGCATCAGCGACAGCGACTCGGCGCGGTCCACCGCGCCGATGACCAGCGGGTGCACGTACTGGAAGAGCGACTTGTAGGCGTTCTCCGGCACGGCCTGGCCCTGGCCCTGCTCGTCGCGCCACAGGCGGATGACGCGCTGCAGCTCGTCGAGGCTGACGCTGACGCTGTCGTTGTCGCGGTCCACCGGCGACAGCGCGTGGTTCAGCGACGTGTCCACCGCGGTGAGATAGGCCGTCGGGCCCATCAGGATGCGGTCGGCGCCGAGCGCCACCATCGTCGCGGCCGAGGCGCACTCGAGCGGCACCAGCACCACCAGCTGGCGGCAGTGCTGGCGCAGCAGGCTCACCAGGCGCAGCGACACCTGGCCGCTGCCTCCATCGGACTTCAGGAACAGGTGGATCGTCTCGTGCTCGCCGAGGCGCTCCAGCACGTGATGCAGCGCCACCACGTCCGAGCGGCAGACCGAGCCGCGCGGGCCGTTCCAGTAGGCCACGAGCGGGCCGCCCAGGCGATCGGCCAGGCGCGCGATGAGCGCCTGCGTCCCGCCGAACAGCACCGGCGGCTGCTTCACGGCGACGCGGACCTGCACGTCCGGCGCCGGGAGTGTTTCGTTCCTCATGATGCTTGTCCTTGGACGGTTGAACGGTGAACCCGCCCGCGCCGCGAGGGACGATGAGCCCCTCGCAGCGCAGGCGGGCGGCGCTCAACGGATCTTCACCAGACCATCGAGCACCTGGTCGAGGCCGCCGAACACGCTGATCTTGTCGATGCGTTCGGCGACGCGTTCGAGCGTCTCCAGCTCCTTCAGGCGCAGCGCGACGGGGTTGTCCTCCATCACCTTGGCCGTATTGAGCAGCGAGCGCGTCGCTGCGGTCTCCTCGCGGCGCCGGATCACGTTGGCCTCGGCGGCCTTGCCGGCCTCCACCACCTGGGCGAGGATGGTCTTCATCTCGCCCGGCAGCACGATGTCCTTCACGCCCACGCCTTCGAGCGCGAGGCCGTAGCCGGCCAGCTTCGAAGTCACGAGGGCGGTCACGACCTCGTCGATGACCGACTTGTTCTCCAGCAGCTCGTCGAGCGAGCGCGTGCCCACCGCGGCGCGCAGGCCGAACTGCAGCTCGCGGTACAGGTGCTCCGCGGGCCTGGCCAGTTCCCTGTAGGCCTTGAGCACGTCGGTGAAGCGCCACGTCGCCGACAGGTTCAGCCGGAGCGCCACCTTGTCCCGCGTGAGGATCTCCTGGCCCGACACCTCCAGCGCCTGCAGCCGCAGGTCGACGAGCTCCACCGCGACCTGGCGGTTGAACCTCCAGAACGCGTACGAGCCCGGCGCCAGCAGGCGCTCGACCTTGCCGTCGACCGACAGCAGGCCGGCGCCGTGGTCGGGCACCTGCACCTGCAGCACGCCGGCCAGGCCCGCGACCGCGCGCGGACGCAGCTGCGTCTGCACGAGCCGCGCGACGAGCGCGGCCGGCACCTCCGCGCTGGCGGAGATGTCGACCACCTCGACCTGCACGTCGACGAGGCCCTTCCAGAAGAGGCGCCGCGTGGCCGGGGCCAGCAGCTCGACGAGCACGCCGTTCTCGGTGCGCAGGCCGACCTGCGTCTCGCCGAGCTCGACGCGCACGAACTCGGCCGCGACGACCTCGGGCTCCCTGGCCATCAGGTAGTCGGCCAGGCGGTGCGTGAACGCCGGCTGGTCGAGCGTGAACAGCTCGGCCTCGAGGCGGTCGAGGCCGGCCACGAGCCAGTGCGTGCCCGGCGGCAGCACGCGCTCGAAGTCGCCATTGCGCAGCAGCAGGGCGCGCTGGTCCTTGGCGACGGTGACGCGCTGGATCATCTTCATGGGAGTTCTCCTTCTTCGGGCATGAAGCGCGTGGTGGATGAATGGGTTGGATGAAAGGGGCGGTTGAAGAGGGGCCGTTACAGCGGCCGCCGCGGACGGCGAGGGCCTGGGCCCGGGTGCCGGGGTGCGCACCGGCCGGGCTTCGCCTGAGCGCCCGTGAGGGCACGAGGGAATGCACGGCCTTCGCTGGCCCCGGACGCGGTACCCCGCGTTCCCGCCGCGCGAAGCGGCTGCCGCTGATGGGCCGGCGGCTCCTGCCACCGCGAGATGGCATCGGCCGGCCGGCCCACGTCCGGCGGATGGTCTTGCGACCGAGGTTTCACTGGAGTGGAAGTCCAGGTCTTGGAGCGGGAGTCGAACCCGCGACCGACGACGTTTCAGGTCGTTGCTCTGCCCAGCTGAGCTATCCAGTGGAGGTGATGCCGGGAGTCGAACCCGGGCCGCATGCCAGCATGCGGCAACCGAACATCACCGTGGCATCGGCCGCTTCCGGCAGCGCGGCATGGGCGGCAGCGACAGCCCTCGCGGCATGCGAAGGCCGGCCACCGCACACCGGCGGGGCTTGGTGAACCCCGGCCTGTGAGCGCTGCGTTCCGCGGCAGATTCGGTGCAGTGCCGCCGCCACGGGCAGCGCTGCGATGGGTGGGTCTCGATGGCAGGCCTTGAACCTGCGGCCTCGTGCGTCCAACGCACGCGCGCTGCCGGGCTGCGCGACACCGAGATGGAGGTTGGCTGAGCCATCCGGTCACGGGTTCCGGCGCCGCCCAATCGTCGCGGCCGATTTCCGCCTCCGAGGCGCGAGCGCGTCGAAGGCTCCTTTGAGTTCCACTTCGGCTGTGCCCATGCGCGGGCGTCCCATCGGACGTGGTGTCCCGCTGCACGTGGCCTGGCACCGGCGTCGATCGACCGCGCACATCCCGGGCCACCAACACCCGCGGTCGGCGTGGCCCGGAGTGCAAGGACACACCCGGAGTGGAGCGAATGGCGAGGATCGAACTCGCGTCTTGGCCATGGCGTGGCCTTGCTCTGCCGATTGAGCTACATCCGCATCAGGTGCGAGGCGAGGCGCCGGCATCACCCGGGCCTCGTCTCGCGGCATGTTGTTAAAGAGCGGGCCGGCCGCCGACGGCCGACCAGGTCGCCGAAGCCGAGGCATCGGCGGCTGCAAGGAAGCGAGAACAAAAAACAAGAGGCCCGGGTCCTTTCGGAGCCGGGCCTCTGCGAACAGAGCTTGGAGGGCGCGCTGGATGCCTACATCCAGGCGATGCCCTCTCCCGGTGGCCACGGCTGCCCGGCCCGACCCGACCCGCCAAGGCGGGATGCCGGGCACGGCCGCGCGGCGGCGATGCGTGGGTCCGACGTCCTGCCCGGCATCGCCAGCGCAGCACGCACGAACGCCACCGCACCCGTCGCGGGGCAGGGGGTTCGATGGACGTTCTGCAGACTCACGCTGGCAACCTCTCGGGAAGACGTGGGAGACGGTGTCTCGGGAGAACGAAGTGCCCGGGGATGCGGGCACCGTTCGACGAGCCGCGCACTGTAAAGAGTCTTTACCGCAGCGTCAACCCCCTGCGAGAATGCCGTCATCCGCTGTTGCGAGGAATGCACTGCGACGTGTCGAACCTCACCGTCACGCGGCGCCGCAACGCGCTGGCGCTCTTCCAGGAGTTCGCAGAACGGTCGCTCGCCTCGGGCGCGGCGCCCAAGGGGCTCGAGCAGGCCTTCGCCGCGCAGCTTCAGGTCTCGCCGAGCATGTGGAGCCAGATCAAGTCGGCGCGCCCGATCGGCGACAAGCTGGCCCGCCAGATCGAGCAGCACTGCCGGAAGGCCTCCGGCTGGCTCGACGAGGAGCGCCCTTCCGGCGCGCTCACGTTCGCGGAGCAGCAGTTCCTCGACCTCGCGCTGCAGGCCTGGCGGGCCACCCACGCCGAGGGCCGGCGCGCGTTGCGTGCGCAGATGATGGCCCTGGTCCGCGGCGCTGCCGCCTGACCTGCCGGCCCGCGAACGGCGGCCGGCGCCTCGTCACCCCGACCCTTCGCGCGGCGGAAACAGGAACTGCCCCGGCCGCTGCCGCATGCGCCGGCGGATCGCGGCGTTGATGCGCGCCCGTTCGTTGAGCCGCACGCCGCGCGAGCGCATCGCCACGCGGAAGGCGAGCCAGAAGCTGACGGCCACGTTCAGCAGCCCCGTGACGGCCACGCCGCCCACGGCCCACCACAACGCCGGCATCGCGAGCACGTCCGCGCCGAGCGTCGCTGTCGCGGCGGCCACCTGCCCCGAGGCGAGCGTCACGTGCCGCACGTCGAGTGGCAGGCCGAAGAAGCCCAGCAGCGCCGGCACGAGCCCGAGCATCATGCCGAGCGACACGTTGGCGGCCACGCCCGAGACGTTGCGCCGCCACCAGCTGCCCACGCGGCGGGCGCGCGAGGCGCCGAGCACCGCCACCGAACGCGGGTTCAGTGCCAGCGCGCTGTCCAGCCGGTGCAGCACGAACCAGTTCTCCACCGCGCCGGCGATCAGGCTGCTCAGGAACAGCAGCACGCCGGTGAACGCCGCGAAGAGCGCGGTCGGCCCGAGCAGCGAGAGGCCGTCGAGCACGGCTTGCGCCTTCGCCGGCGCGACCGGCGCGATGCCGAGCACCGTCGGCCCTAGCCACTGCAGCGCGAGCACGATGGCCAGCACGGTGGGCACGCAGGTGATCACGTTGCCGAAGATGCCGGCCGCCTGCGAGCGGATGAGCTGCGCCACGCGGTCGACGAAGGCCTCGATCTCGTCCTCGCCCGCCGTCTCGCCCCGCGGCAGCGAGGCCGCCAGTGCCGGCGCCGTCATCGCGGGCTGCTTCGTCGCCACGGTCCAGTGCAGCAGCATCACGACGAGGAAGCTGAGCGCGTAGTTGACGCCCGACCAGAAGCCGGTCCAGAACGCGCTCAGGCCGATGGCGGCGATGGCGAACTTCACGAGCGTCGCGCCGGCGATCACGATGCCGCCGCCGGCCGCGCGGCCGAGCATCGAGCGGTACTCGGCGCGGTCGCGCGTGATGTAGTGTTCGCCGGTCTCGGCGTTGCGATCGGCCACGCGCCGCGCGAGCAGCGCGTAGTGCTGGCCGAGCAGCGGGCGGATGCCGCGCCGCTCCCGCAGCGTGCCGAGCAGCGCCACGATGAGCCGCCGCCACTCGTGCGCCCGGCCGTCGCCCAGCAGCACGTCGAGCAGCAGCTCGATGCGGTCGCATCGCAGCCGGATCAGCTCCTGCGCGTGCACGATGGCCACCGAGACGCCGTGCGCCTCGAGGTGCGCCGTCACGGTGTCGGCGGCGGCGCGACAGGCCTGCAGGCGGGCCCGCAGCCGGTTGGCCGCCTGCAGCGTGTCGGCGAGCCGGCTCGCCGGCGGCGGCGGGCCGCCCGCGTGCGTCGGCGCGGCAAGGCCTCCGGCCGGCGGCGCGGCCTCGAGCGCCTCGCGCAGGTCGTCGATCTCGCGCGGCAAGGCGCGGAACGGGTTGTCTCGCTGCAACGCCGCGTCCATGCGGCGGCGCAGGCCTGCGCCATGACCGGCGGAGTGCAGGTGGCTGCCGAGCGTCGTCACCGCGTCGAGCAGCGCGTCGCGCACGTCCACGGCCGGCAGCAGGGCCGCCAGGCGCTGCAGCGTGTCGTCGTCGATCGCGCGCAGCCAGTCGGCATCCTCCGGCTGCAGCCACATCGCGAACAGCGTCGCCCCGTCGCTGGTGTCGGGCGTGGCAGGCAGCCAGCGCGACTGCAGGCGCTCCAGCAGCTCGCCGCCGAGGGTGGGCCGCTCGGCGAAGCCGAAGTCGGCGAACAGCGCCGCCAGATCCATGCGCCGCAGCGACGCGGCCAGCACCCCCTGCATGCGCTCGCCCATCGCCGCGTGCTGCGTCATCTGGTTGACGAGGTGGCGCAGGCGCCGCACGGGCCACGGCGTGGCGGCGCCGCCGGCGCCAGCGTCCGCGCCGTCGTCCGCCGCGGCGCCGGCATCGGCGCCCTCGATTGGCCCGCGCCGCCCGGCCGGCGCGCGCCGGGGCACGTGGCGCAGCCACTCGAGCAGGCGCGCCAGCCACAGGTGCTGCGCAGGCGCGTCGGCGCGCGGGTCGGCCGCGTTGGCCAGTGCCGTGAGGTCCCAGGTCGGGGCAGACATCGGGCGAGTATCGCCAAGCGCCGATGCCCGCCCGCGACAGGCGGTGTCCGCCGCCGGCCCCCGCCGCGCTGCCCTGCCCCGCGCGGCCGCGCCCGGGGCGGCGCGCTCAACGTGTCATTCCTCGGGCACGAAGATCCACAGCAGCAGGTACACGACCAGCCCGGCACCACCCCACAGCGCGAGCACCACGAAGAGCAGCCGCCACACCCAGGCTTCGAGGCCGGTCGCCGCGGCGAGGCCGCTGCAGACCCCGCCGAGCCAACGCCCGGCGCGCGGACGGCGCAGGGCGTTGACGGCGCTGACCGCATCGCCGGCGTGGCCGGCGGTTGCCGCATCGCCGGCCCGGCCGGCGGTTGCCGCATCGCCGGCCCGGCCGCCGGCGGCCGCCTCCCCGGCAAGCACACGGGCCTTCGCCTGCGCGAACTCCTCGTCGGTAAGGCCGCCCGCGCGGTGCAGCTCGTGCAGGCGGGCCAGGTCGTCGCTGAGGCTCATCACCGCCTCCCCACCGTGGCTACGGAGCGGCCACCATAACGGCGCGGGGGCCACGACCCCATTGAGGGCGCTCAACGACCCGGGGCGGGTCGTGGCCATGATGCGGCGGATCGTGGCACAGGGGCCGCGGGCCCCGCGTCGCGGCATTCCTGTCGCCGTCCGCACGCCGATGTCCTCCCTTCCCCGCACGCTCGTCGTCTTCCACTCGCGAACCGGTCACACGCGGCGCATCGGGCGCATGCTCGCCGCCCGGCTCAGGGCCGACATCGAGGAGATCGGCTTCGCCTCGAGCGGTGCCGCGCCCGGCTACGCGCGCTGCGCGCTGCAGGCCGTGGCGGGCTGCGCGGCGGCGGTCAGGCCGGCGCGGCACGACCCCGCGCAGTACGACCTCGTGCTGGTCGGCACGCCGGTGTGGTGCTGGAGCCTGCCTGCGCCGGTGCGCGGCTGGTTGAACGAGAACCGGCCGGGGCCGGCACAGGTCGCCTTCTTCTGCACGATGGGCGGGTCGGGTGCCGAGCGCACGTTCGCGCAGATGCGCGCGGCCTGTGGCAAGGCGCCGCGCGCCACGCTCGCGCTCACCGAGGCGCAGCTCGAGGCCGGGCCGCGAGCGGCGGTCGATGCCTTCGTGACGCGGCTCGTCGGCACGCCGCTGCGCAGCGGGATGACGGCGGCGCACGGGCCGGCGCCGTCCGGGCGGCCGCCGCGTGCACACTCGCCGGATGCACGCGGCACCCCCTGATCCCGCACCAGCGGCAAGCCCGGCGCAGGGCATGCCGGACGGCTCCACGGCCATCGAGCTGACCCTGGCCGAACAGGCCGCGCTCGTGCAGGCGCTGGCCAGGACCCTGCCGAGCGACGGCGGCAGGCCGGCGCGCCACATCGAGACGCACATCTCGCACGTGCTGCTCGCCGGGCGCCACGCCTACAAGATCAAGAAGGCGATGGCCACGTCCTTCCTCGACCAGGGCACGCTCGCGCGCCGGCGCCACGCCTGTGCCGAGGAACTGCGCCTGAACCGCCGCCTGGCGCCGGACCTGTATCTCGACGTCGCCGAGATCCGGGGCTCGCCGCAGGCGCCGCGGCTGGCCGCACCCGGCGAAGCGGCCGCGTCCGGCGCCGAAGGGCCGGTCGTCGAGGTCGCGGTGCACATGCGCGTGTTCGACGAGGAGGGGCTGTGGGACCGGCTCGCGGCGCGCGGCGAACTGCGCGCCGCCGACGTCGACGACCTCGCGGTGCGCCTGGCGCGCTTCCATGCCGAGGCGGCGGCCGCTGCGGCAGACGACCCGGCCTCGCCGCTCGGCCGGCCCGCGCAGGCGCGGCAGGCGCTGCTGGACAGCCTGGCCGACCTGCAGGGCCGTGCCGCCGGCGCCGGCTGGCCCGGCGAAGAAGGCCTGGCCACGCTCGCCGGCCTGTGCGCCTGGGAGGCCGCTGCCTTCGCGCGGGCCGCCCCCGCGATGGCCCGGCGCCTCGCCGCCGGCCGCGTGCGCGAGGGCCACGGCGACCTGCACCTGGGCAACGTGGCGCGCGAGGGCGGGCACTGCCTCGTCTTCGACGGCATCGAGTTCAACGAGGCCTTCCGTTGGCTCGACGTGATGGACGAGGTCGCGTTCATGACGATGGACCTGCACGCCCACGGCCTGCCGGCGCTGGCGCACCGGTTCGCCAACGCCTACCTGGAGGCCAGCGGCGACTACGACGGCCTGCGCGTCTTCGGCTACTACCTCGTGCACCGCGCGCTGGTGCGGGCCAAGGTGGCGCAGCTGCGCGTGGAGCAGGCGGGCGGCAGCGAGCGCGGCGAGGCGCTCGCCTCGGCGGCGCGCTACCTCGACCTCGCCGGTCGGCTGGCCGGCAGCCCGGAACGGCCCGCGCGACCGCGCGCCTTCTTCATCACGCACGGGCTGTCGGGCAGCGGCAAGACGACGCTGACGCAGGGCCTCGTCGAGGCCGCCGGTGCCGTGCGCGTGCGGGCCGATGTCGAGCGCAAGCGCCTCGCCGGGCTGGCACCGCTGCAGCCGAGCAGCTCGGCACCCGGCGCCGGGCTCTACTCCGCGGCGATGAACGAGGCCACGCAGGCCCGGTTGCTCGCCGCCGCGACCGAGGTGGTCGAGGGCGGGTGGCCGGTGATCCTCGACGCCACCTTCATCCGCCGCCACGCGCGCGACGAGGCGCGGCAGTGCGCCGCGCGGCTGGCAGTGCCCTTCGTGATCCTCCGCTTCGACGCGGCACCCGGGGCCTTGCTCGAGCGCGTGCGCGCACGCGCTGCGCGCGGCGACGATGCCTCCGAGGCCGACGAGGCCGTGCTGGCCGCCCAGCAGCGCGCGCTGGAGCCGCTGGAGGCCGACGAGCTGCCGGCGACGTTCGAGGTGCATCCGCGGGTCGCCGCCGGCGAGGCGACGCCGACGGCCGACTGGGCGCCGTTGCTGGCGTCATTGCCGCCGGCGAAGCCCTAGCCGGGCCGGCCGCGCCGCCCCCGGCGCGGGTTCGCGTGCCGGCGTGCGGTCCCTGCCCGCAGCAGGGCGATCGCCCGCGCGTGCCGGCGCGGTGCCACCATCGCCCGATCCTCCTCGCCGGGCATCGGGCCGGGCCGGTGGCATGGGGCGCTTGCGTTGCGTCAACCGGGCCGGCGCTCGCGGGAGGATGCTTGTCGCCATGGGCACCCGCCGCGTCGCTGCGCCACCCGCTCCGGCGGGAGGTACGGCGCTGGGCGCGCCGGGCGGCAGGCTCGACGACGTCGCGGTCGCGTTCGACATCGCCGTGGCAGGCCACGCGGACGCCGCCGGCATCGCTGCACGCCAGGCGCGTCGCCTGGGCGCATTGCTGCAGGCCGCGACGGCCGCCCGGCGCTACCGGCCGCTGCTGGAAGGGCGCAACGTGCAGGAGTGGCGGCTCGCCGACCTGCCGCCGACCGGTAAGCGCGAGCTGATGCGCGACTTCGAGGCCACGGTGACGGACCCCGAGATCACGCTGGCCTCCCTGCGCGCGTTCCTCGATGCGCCGGCGCGGGTGGGCGAGCCCTACCTGGGCCGGCTCTGGGCGTGGGAGAGCTCCGGCAGCAGCGGCGAGCCCGGGCTGTACGTGCACGACGCGTCGGCGATGGCCGTCTACGATGCCCTCGAGGCGTCGCGGCGCGATTCGCCCCGCCCGTGGGTGCGCTGGCTCGACCCGCTGTTCCTCGGCGAGCGCTTCGCGTTCGTCGGCGCCACCGGCGGCCACTTCGCGAGCCATGTCTCGGTGCAGCGCCTGAAGCGCGCCTATCCGTGGGCCACGCAGCGCTGGAGCAGCCTGTCGATCCTGCAGCCGTTGCCGGATCTCGTGCACGAGCTGAACGCGCTGCAGCCCACCATCCTGGCCACCTACCCGACCGCGGCGGCGATGCTGGCCGGCGAGGCGCGCGCCGGACGACTGCGCCTGCGCCTGCGGGAGGTGTGGACCGGTGGCGAGACACTCGGTGCCGGGGTGCGTCGCTTCATCGAGGAGGCCTTCGGCTGCGTGCTGCGCAACAGCTACGGGGCGAGCGAGTTCCTGCCCATTGCCTGGGAGTGCTCGGCCGGCCGGCTGCACGTCAACGCCGACTGGGTGATCCTGGAACCGGTGGATGCGCAGCATCGGCCGGTCGCGCCCGGCACGCTGTCGCAAACGACGCTGCTAACCAACCTCGCCAACCACGTGCAGCCGATCATCCGCTTCGACATCGGCGACCGCATCGTGCTCGGTGACGCCTCCGGGCCGGCGCGCTGCGCCTGCGGATCGGCACTGCCGGTGGTGGACGTGCAGGGCCGGCGCGACGACACGCTCGTCGTGCCAGGGCGCACGGGCCGTGCGGTGCCCCTGCTGCCGCTGGCGCTGACCACCGTGCTCGAGGAGGAAGCCGGGGCCTACGACTTCCAGCTGCAGCAGACCGCCCCGGACGCGTTGCGCCTGTGCCTCGGGCCGGCCGCCGCGCGCGGCGAACGCGCGCGCGAACGCTGCCGGCGCGCGCTGGCCGAGTTCGCCGCGCGGCAGGGCGCCGAGACGTTGCGCATCAGCACGCAGGCGATGCCGGCGCTGCCCGTCGGCCGCACCGGCAAGCTGCAGCGCATCGTGGCGCTCGCCGCCCAACGGCGCAAGCACCCTCAGAAACCGCCCCACAAGCCGCAGAAGCGTCCCTAGACGCGCCCTCGGCGGCGGCTGCGAGGGCGGGCTCTGAAGGCCGTCCTCCGGGCGCTCAAGGGAGCGCCCGGGCGAACCCCCATCGGACTGCCGCGCCCCGCGACACCGCACTCGCACCTCGGCCCGCGCGCGGCCGGCACGCGCGGCGCAGCGCGGGGCTCGATCCGGCTAACTGCTCGCCGGGCCGGCGCCGCGCACCAGCAGCACCGGCACCGGGCTTTGCCGCAGCACGAGCTCCGCATCGGAGCCGAGCAGCGCGCGGCCGATGCCGCGGCGGCCGTGCGTACCCATCACGATGAGGTCGCAGCGCTGCGTGCCCGCCTGGTCGACGATGACGTCGGCCGGCCGCCGCGCATCGATGTCGCTGAGCACCACCTCGCACGGCACGCCCGCCGCGCGCGCCTGGCTCGCCGCGGCGTCGAGCACGCGCTGGCCGGTCACCTTCAGGCCTTCGCGGATGGCGTCCCAGGCCTCGGTCGTCGCGACCTCCGGCATGATCGGGATCAGCTCCAGCACGTGCAGCGCGACCACGGTGGCACCGAGGTCGCGCGCGAGCGCCAGGGCCTCGCCGAGCCCGCGCTGGGCGGTCGGGGAGTCGTCGAGGGGCACGAGAAGGCGGCGGTAGATCATGGCAGTCTCCGTGGTGCTCGCCGGACGCCGGCGGCAGCGGCATCACAACGCAGGCGGCCGGCTGCAGGGTTGATCCGACGCAATCTTGCGCCGGACGCGACCGCGGAAGGCCGCCACGCGACCGGCGCGACGACCGGCGCGACGACCGGCGCGACGACCGGCGCGACGGCCGGCTCGACGACCGGCGCGACGACCGGCGCGGCCGGCTCGCGCACCTGGCCCGGCCCGCGCCGACGTCAGCCCGCCGCGGCACCGGGCAGCTGCGGCGTGCCGCTCCGTGCCCGCGCGAACGTAGCGCCGACGAGCGCGACGATCCTCGGTTCGTCCAGGGTCTCCTCGGCCAGCAGCGCGCGCGCGACGCGGTCGAGCACGTCGCGATGGGTGCCGAGCACCTCGGTCGCCCGGTCGAATCCCGCCTGCACGATGCGCTGCACCGCGGCATCGATGCGCTCGGCCGTCTGCGGGCTCGTCGGGGCCAGCGGCGGCCACGGCGAGGGCGCCTCCAGCAGCCGCGGCGGCCCGTCGCCGTAGCTCACGTGGCCCAGTTCCTCGTCCATGCCGTAGCGCGTGACCATGTCGCGTGCGATCGCCGTCGCACGCGCGATGTCGTCGGCCGCGCCGGTGGAGAGCTCGCCGAAGACGAGCTGCTCGGCCGCGCGCCCGCCCAGCAGCACGGCGACGCGCGCGTCGAGCTCGCTGCGCCGCACGAGGTGGCGGTCCTCGCTCGGCCGCTGCATCGTGTAGCCGAGCGCGCCGATGCCCCGCGGCACGATCGAGATCTTGTGCACCGCGTCGCTGCCGGGCAGCGCCAGCGCTGTCAGCGCGTGCCCGCTCTCGTGGTACGCGACGACCTCGCGCTCGGCCGGGCTGAGCACGCGCGCCTTCTTCTCGATGCCGGCGAGCACGCGCTCGATGGCCTGCGTGAAGTCGGCCAGCGTCACCGCGTCGCCGCGCCGCCGCGTGGCCACCAGCGCCGCCTCGTTGACGAGGTTGGCGAGGTCCGCGCCGGCCATGCCCACCGTGAGGCCGGCCACCTGGTCGAGGTCGACCTCGGGCGCGAGGGTGACCTTGCGCACGTGCACCCGCAGGATGGCGAGGCGGCCGGCACGGTCCGGGCGATCGACCAGCACCTGGCGGTCGAAGCGGCCCGCCCGCAGCAGCGCCGGGTCGAGGATCTCCGGCCGGTTCGTCGCCGCCAGCAGCACGACGCCGACGCTGGGGTCGAAGCCGTCCATCTCGACGAGCAGCTGGTTCAGCGTCTGCTCGCGCTCGTCGTGGCCGCCGAGTCCGGGGAAGGCACCGCGCGCCTTGCCCAGCGCGTCGAGCTCGTCGATGAAGATGATCGCCGGCGCATGCGCGCGCGCCTGCTCGAACAGGTCGCGCACGCGCGCCGCGCCGACGCCGACGAACAGCTCGATGAACTCCGAGCCGCTGATGGAGAAGAAGGCCACCTTGGCCTCGCCGGCCACGGCGCGCGCGAGCAGCGTCTTGCCGGTGCCGGTGGGGCCGACGAGCAGCACCCCCTTGGGCACGCGCGCGCCCAGGCGCCCGTATTCCTTCGGGTTCTGCAGGAACTGCACGATCTCCTGCAGCTCGGCCTTGGCCTCGTCGACGCCGGCCACGTCGTCGAAGGTGACGCCGGTCTCGCGCTCGACGTAGACCTTCACCTTGCTCTTGCCGATGCCGACGAGGCCGCCGCCCATGCCGCCGCCCAGCCGGTCGGCGAAGCGGCGGACGACGAAGTACCAGATGCCGAAGAAGACGAGCGCCGGCGCGACCCACGACAGCAGCGCGCCCGGCCAGGTGGGCGTGTGCACGCGCGAGTAGGTCACGCCGTGCGGCGCCAGGCGCTCGGCCAGTGCAGGCTCGACGGTGGTGGCGACGATCACGCGCTTGCCGCCGGGCTCGGGCTCCTTGAGCAGGCCGGTGACCTGCGTGTCGCCGACCTCCACCGAGGCGAAGCGGCCTTCGGCCAGGTACTGCTCGAAGCGGCTGTAGGGCACCGCCTCCACGGCCTGGATCTGCTGCACGCAGTCGCGCAGCGTCAACACTACCAGCACGGCGACGATCAGGTAGCCGAGGTTGAAGCCGGTCTTCTTCTCCATCGCTGCTCCCCCGCCACGGCGGCCCTGCCGTCCGTCACGGCCGGCCCGGCGGCGCGCCATTGGCGCATGGCGGAGCACCGGCCCGCTTGCGCCAACTCAAGCCACCTTGAGCGCGCGCAAGGTGGCCGGCGCGCGCCGGCGCGACCATGCCCGCCGGCGCCTGCCACCCGCTCAGTTCGCACGTTGGGCCGGTTTGCACGCCGAGGATCCACTGCCAGGAGTCGCCATGAAGACCGTTCGCATGCTTTCCCTTGTCGTGCTCGCCGCTTTCGGTGCCGCCCAGGTGGGCGCCCAGCCCGCCAGCGCGCCCGGCCCCGGACCGCGCGCTTCGGGTCCGGGCCCGGGAGGCGGCCCGGGCGCCGGGCCCCGAGGGGCCGGCCCCGGGCCCGGTGCGGCCAGCGCGCCCGGGCCGGGTGGACGCATGGGCATGGGGCCGGGCGGGCGGCGCGGCCCGCATGCCGGCGCGGACTACACGCCGGGCTGGGCCATGATGTCGCCCAAGGAGCGCGAGGAGCATCGCGCGCGCATGCAGGGCGCGAAGACCTACGACGAGTGCCGGGCGCTGCAGCAGCAGCACCATGACGAGATGGCGGCGCGCGCCAGGGAGCGCGGCGTCACCGCGCCGCTCGCGAAGCCCAGGCGCGATGCCTGCGCCGGGCTGAAGCCCTGACCGGAGGGCCCAGGGGCGTGCGCCGGCTGCGCTGCGCCGGCCGCACGCCGCTCACAGCAGCCACTGCGGCCGCAGCAGCAAGGTCGTGCCGAGGGCGAGCATGACGCTCCCGCTGAGCAGCTTCAGCCAGCGCCCGCCGCGCTCGCCGAGGCGGCCGCTGCCCAGGGCCGCCACGGCTGCGCCGACCATCACCGCGTCGTCGGCGATGTAGCCGAGGATGTACAGGGCCAGATAGCCGTAGCGGGCGGCGGCCGCGAGATCCTGCTGCGCCAGCACCGCGGTGAAGAGCGCGGGCAGCCCGGCCGTGCACAGCAGCTCGACGAAGTTCACCACCACCGCCAGCGCCGCCACGCCCACCAGCGACACCGGCAACGCGCGGGCCTGCACGACCTGCCGCATGCGCGCGTACAGGCCGGGCCTGGCGGCCTCGGGGATGCCGATCGAGGGGCCGTGCCCCCAGGCGACCGCGTCCTTCAGGTTGAAGGCGCCGATGGCCAGTGCGAGCAGCGCGAGGCCGACGCGCACCGCGCCCGACATCCCGACGGCCAGGAAGAGGTTCAGCCACGCCGCCATGAACGCGAAGTAGACCGCGCCGCTGACGACGACGAAGGTGCCGGCGACCATCGCCATCCGCGGCCGGCTGTGCAGGTGCACGAGAAGGGACAGCAGGAACAGCAGCACCCACATCGCGCAGGGGTTGAAGCCGTCGAGCAGGCCGAGCGCCAGCGTGAACAGCGGCAGGCCGAGCCGCGGCGCGCTGAGCGTGCCCAGTGGCGTCGACACGGCCAGCGGCGCGCCGGCAGCCGCCGCGCCGTCGAGCAGCGCCCGCAGTTCGCGGCCGCGATGCCCGGCGTCGTCGAAGCCGACGAGCAGGTGCGAGCCGACCACGAACGTCGGCACGCCCGGGGGCCACGCGCCGGCGGCGCGCGATCGATCGCTCAGTTCACGCGCGGCCTGCGGATCGACGTCGACGCGATGCAGGACGATGCGGACCCGGGGGCGCTCGCGGGCCAGCGCCTCGAGGAACACCTTCGCGTCGGCGCAGTGCGGACAGTCGTCGCGCACGTACACCTCCAGCACCAGGCCGGAGGCGCCCGTCCCCGGTGCGGGGGCCGCGGCGCGATCGGCCCTGACCGGGGCTTGGGCCTGGGCCGGATCCTCGGCCCGGGCGGGCGCCTCGAGCGTGCCGGGGCCGCCTGCCACGGCGGGCAGCACGAGCCACCCGAGGAGGCCCGCGACCAGCCAGCACGCTGCCGCGCCGGCAGCGCGGCGGGCAACGGCCCCGACAGGGCCGCCACTCGACCTCATGCCTTCGGACGCTCGGGTTGCGGCCGACCCGGCAGGCTTCGCGGACGCTGCGGCGCGCGCGCGTCAGGCGGCGCGCGGCTGCGCGAGCGTGGCGTTCACCCAGCGCACGAGGTCGCCGGCGGACATCGCGCCCGAGCGCCGCGCGATCTCCTGGCCGCCGCGGTACAGCACGAGCGTCGGGATGCTGCGGATGCGGTTGCGCACGCTGGCCTGCGGATTGGCGTCGGTCTCCACCTTCGCCAGGCGCACGCGCGGCAAGTCGCGGGCCGCCTGCTCGAACTGCGGCGCCATCATGCGGCAGGGCCCGCACCACTCCGCCCAGAAGTCCACCAGCACCGGCAACTCGGTGCCGGCGATGAACTTGTCGAACACGGCGTCGGTGAGGGCGACCGGCCGGGCCTCCATCAGCTCGGCGCTGCAGCGGCCGCACACGGGGTGATGGTCCAGTCGCTCCTCGGGCAGGCGGTTGGTCGCACCACAGTCCGGGCAGACGAGGTGCTTCAGGCTTGCGCTCATCGCGGTCTCCACGGCTCTCGGGCTCAGGCGCCCGGCGTGACGCCGACCTTGCGCAGGATCTGCTCCATCAGGCACCAGCGCGTGAAGCCGCTTTGCAGCAGGTTCAGGCCGACGAACGCCGTGAACGCGAGCCACCAGGGGCTCACGAACAACGGGCTGCCGGGGATGCCGAGGGCGAGCGACAGCAGGATGAAAAAGCCGGCGACGATGCGCACGACGCGCCAGGTGGTCATGGTTCAGGCTCCTTGGGTTTGCGGGGGAACGGACGAATCGGTCGGGCCGCCCGACGAGGCAGGTGTGGGCGGAACCAGCACGTGCAAGCGCTTGCGCCAGGCCACGTAGTACAGGATCGGGATCACCACCAGCGTCAGCAGCGTCGAGACGAAGATGCCGAAGATGAGCGAGATCGCGAGGCCGTTGAAGATGGGGTCGCCGAGGATGAAGAAGGCGCCGCCCATCGCCGCCAGGCCGGTGAGCACGATCGGCTGCGCGCGCGTGACCGCCGAGTGCACGATGGCGCGCTCGAAGGGCACGCCCTCGCGCACCTGCAGGTTGATGAAGTCCACCAGCAGGATGGAGTTGCGCACGATGATCCCGGCCAGCGCGATCATGCCGATCATGCTGGTGGCGGTGAACTGCGCGCCGAGCAGCGCGTGGCCGGGCATCACGCCGATGATCGTGAGCGGAATCGGCGCCATGATGATGAGCGGCGTCAAGTAGCTGCCGAACTGCGCCACCACGAGCAGGTAGATCAGCACCAGGCCCACCGCGTAGGCGGCGCCCATGTCGCGGAAGGTCTCGTAGGTGATCTGCCACTCGCCGTCCCACTTGATCGTGTAGCCGCGGTAGGGGTCGGAGGGCTGGCGGATGAACGTCTCGCCGAGCGTGCCGCCGTCGGGCGTCTTCAGCTGCGCGAGCTCGCCGCGCATCGCGAACATGCCGTACAGCGGGCTGTCGTTCGCGCCGGCCATGTCGCCGACGACGTAGTTCACCGGCAGGCCGTCCTTGTGGTACGTGGGCTGCTCGCGCAGCGTGTCGGTGGGCGTCACGAGCTCCCGGATCGGCACCAGCTTGCCGGCCGCCGAGCGCACCGTCAGCGCGAGCAGTGCGTCGAGGTCGCCGTGACGCTCGGGCGGCAGCTGCAGCACGGCGGCGGCGGGGTACTTGCTCGCGTCGTGCAGGTAGGCGGTCGGCTCGCCGGCCAGGCCCGCGCGCAGCGTGGCGACGATGGCCTGCTGCGGCACGCCGAGCATGGCCGCCTTGCGCCGGTCGACGACGAGCAGCGTGCGCGGCGCGGCGGCGATGCTGGAGTCGTCGACGTCGACGACGCCCTCGGTTTTCTCGAACACCGCGCGCACGGCCTTGGCGACCTGGCGGCGGCCCTCGGCGTCGGGACCGTAGACCTCGGCCACGATCGGCGAGAGCACGGGCGGCCCCGGCGGCACCTCCACGACCTTGACGTTGGCGCCGTGGCGCGCGCCGATCTTCTGCAGCTCCGGCCGCATGCGCATCGCGATGGCATGGCTCTGCTCGCTGCGATGCGCCTTGTCGACGAGGTTGACCTGCAGGTCGCCGACCTCGCCGCCGGCGCGGAAGTCGTACTGGCGCACGAGGCCGTTGAAGTTGATCGGGCTCGCGGTGCCGGCGTAGGCCTGGTAGTCGGTGACCTCCGGCTGCGTGCGCAGCCAGGCGCCCAGCTCGCGCATCAGCGCGGCGGTGTGCTCCACCGGCGTGCCGGCGGGCATGTCGACGATCACCTGGAACTCCGACTTGTTGTCGAAGGGCAGCATCTTCAGCCGCACGAGGCCGGCCACCGGCAGCGCCACCGACGCGAGGATGAGCGCGCCGACGCCGGCACCGAGCAGCGCGCGGTTGCGGGCGCCGCGCCGCGCGTCGAGCAGCGGCCGGAACAGGCGGTGGAACACCGGGCCGAGCTTGCCGGCCAGGCCCTGGCCGGCCTCGTGCGCGGCATGCCCGGCATCGCCGCCGCCGGCGGCTGCCGGCACCGCCTTCATCCACAGCCGCGCCAGCCACGGCGTGACGACGAACGCGATGGCCAGCGAGAGGATCATGCCCATGCTGGCGTTGATGGGGATGGGGGCCATGTAGGGGCCCATCAGGCCGCTGACGAAGGCCATCGGCAGCAGTGCCGCGATGACGGTGAGCGTGGCCAGGATCGTCGGCCCGCCGACTTCGTCCACGGCACCGGGGATCAGCTGCGCGAGCGGCCGGCCGGGGTGGTGGTGCTGGTGGCGGTGGATGTTCTCGACGACGACGATGGCGTCGTCGACCAGGATGCCGATCGAGAAGATCAGCGCGAAGAGCGACACCCGGTTGAGCGTGAAGCCCCAGGCCCACGAGGCGAAGAGCGTGACCGTGAGCGTCAGGATCACGGCACTGCCGACGATGGCCGCCTCGCGGCGGCCGAGCGCGAAGAAGACCAGCGCGACGACCGAGACGGTGGCGAAGATCAGCTTCTGCATCAGCTGCGTCGCCTTGTCGTTCGCGGTGGCGCCGTAGTTGCGCGTCGTGCTCACCTGCACGTCGTGCGGGATGACGGTGCCGCGCAGCTCGTCGACGCGCTTGACGAGCGCATTGGCGACGTCGATCGCGTTCTCGCCCGGCTTCTTGGTGATGGCGATGGTCACCGCCGGGTAGTCGCCCGGCGCCGCGGCGGCGGACGAGGCGGCACCGGCAGGGCCGGCGGCCACGCCGTGCCACACGTAGTTGGCAGGCGGCAGCGGGCCGTCGCGCACGGTGGCGACGTCGGCCAGGAAGACCGGCTTGCCGCCCTGCACGCCGACCACGAGCTGGCCGAGGTCGTCGGCGTTGCGCAGGAACGGGCCGGACTCGAGCGTGACGGCGCGGTTGTTCCCGAGCAGTTCGCCGAGCGGCGCCCCGGCGTTCGCCGTCAGCAGTGCCTGGCGCAGGTCGGCCACGGTCACGCCGGCGCCCGCCAGCCGCTGCGGGTCGATCTCGACGAGCACGGCCCGGCCGGGCCCGCCGATCGTCCGCACCTCGCGCGTGCCGGGCACGCGCTTGAGGTCGGCTTCCATGCTGTGCGCGACCCGCTCGAGGTCGAATGCGCTGGCGAGCTCGTCCTTGCGCCAGAGGGTGAAGCTGACGATCGGCACGTCGTCGATGCCCTTGGGCTTGATGATCGGCTCGCCGACGCCCAGGCCGGCCGGCAGCCAGTCGGCATTGGCGCGCACGGTGTCGTGCAGGCGCACGAGCGCCTCGATGCGCGGCACGCCGACCTTGAACTGCACCGTGACGACCGCGAGCCCCGGCCGCGACACCGACATCACGTGCTCGATGCCGGCGATCTGCGAGAGCACCTGCTCGGCCGGCGTCGTGACCATCTGCTCGACGTCCTTCACCGAGGCACCCGGGAAGGGGATGAGCACGTTGGCCATCGTCACGTTGATCTGCGGCTCCTCCTCGCGCGGCGTGACCAGCACGGCGAAGACGCCCAGCAGCAGCGCGACCACGGCCAGCAAGGGCGTGATCTGCGCCGACTGGAACGCGGCGGCGATGCGCCCGGAGATGCCCAGGCGCGGCGTTTCGTTGTTCGACATGGCAGCGTTCCGGTCGTTCAGCGGGTGGCGACCAGTCGCGCCGCGACCTGCGGCTCGGCAGCGACGCGCTCGCCGGCGCTGAGCCCGGAGAGCACCTCGACGCGCTCGCCGTCGCTGCGGCCGAGGCGGACCTGGCGCAGCTGCGGGCGGCCTTCGGCGTCGAGCACGTACAGGCCGGTCAGCTCGGCACGGCGCACGACGGCCGAGACCGGCACCCACGGCGACGCGCCGCGCGCCGCACCCGGGGCTTCGCCTTCGCCGGCGGCCGGCAACCACAGCCGCGCGAACTGGCCGGGCACGAGCCCCTCGGTGCGCGGCGCGAGGTCGGCCCGCACCGTGACCGTGTGCGTTCCGGCGTCGGCGGCGGGCAGCACCTGCACGCGCGCCGGCGCCACGATGCGGCGCGCCGCCGGCAGCGCGGGCACCTCGACGCGCACCGCCGCCCCGGCGCTCACGCGCGCTGCGGCCGACTGCGGCACCGCCGCCGCCACGCGCAGCGCGGCCGGGTCGTACAGCGTCACGAGCACGCGCCCCGGCATCGCCATGTCGCCCAGCGTCACCGGCACGTCGGCCACGACGCCGGCGTAGGGCGCACGCACGGTGTAGAAGCCGGTCTGCGTGCGCGCGGCCTCGGCCTGCGCCACCTGCGCCCCGGCCTGCGCCTGCGCGGCGCGGAACTCGGCCTCGGCGCGGTCGAGCGCGGCCTGGCTAATGAAGCGGTCGGCGAAGAGCCTGCGCTGCCGCTCCAGCTCCTTGGAGGCCACGTCGAGCGCGGCGCGTGCGGCCTGCACCTGCGCCGTGCTGGCCTCGGCCGTCTGCGCGGCGGCGCGGGCGTCGAGCTGCACGAGCAGCTGGCCCGCGGCGACCTGGTCGCCGGCCTTCACGGCCAGCCGCACGATGGCCCCCGGCACCTGCGCGGCCACGGTGGTCTGGCGCAGGGCCTCGACGACGCCGTCGTAGGCCACCACGCCGGCGCCGGCCGCCGCCTCGGCGGGCACGACCTTGAGCGCGGGCACCGGCGCGGCCGCCGGGCCGGCGGCCTGCACGGCACCCGTCAGGAGGATCGCGGCGACGACGAGCGCCCGGCGCAGGGGAGCCGCCGGCGGCAGACGCGGGCCGCGGCCGTGCGCCGAGCCCTCGGCAAAGGACACCCCCGGCTCGATCGCCGTGAGGACAGCGGGAAAGGCGCGGCGTGCATTCATATCGGTGGGCCCTGGACAGGTGCGTGCAATGACTCTATTATTTGCGCATTCATGCAAATACGCAAGTAGGCGAATTCGCCGGCAATCAGGCATCATGAGTCGCCCCCCTTCCACCCTGTCCGCGGCGACGGGCCGGCCGGTCACCGTGGCGGTGCCGGCCTCGCCGCTCGCCGCCCTCTGCGTGCCGATGGAACACCTCACGCCCGAAGCCCTGGCGCAGGTCGCCGACTACTTCCAGGCCCTGGCCGAGCCGACGCGCCTGCGCATCCTGAACCTGCTGCGGCACGAGCCGCGCAGCGTCGGCGACCTCGCCGCCGAGACCGGCCACTCGGTGGCCAACGTGTCGCGACACCTGGCCCTGCTGGCCCAGCGCGGCCTGCTCGCGCGCGAGACGCGCGGCACGAGCGTCTACTACCGCATCGCCGACCCGGCCATCTACGAGTTGTGCAACCTCGTCTGCGGCAACCTCGGCCGGCGCATCGAGAGCACGGAGGCGCAGCGGGCAGCCTTCGCGCCGCCGTCGCGGCGGCGCGCGCGCGCCGCCGCGCGCTGATTCCACGCGGCTTGACCGCGCTCAAGCCCGGGGCGGCCCGAGGACGCAAGCATCCGTTCGCACGGCTCCGGCATCCGGACCTCGAGCCTGCGAGCGCAAGAAAGACGAGCCTGCGATGGACGCACCCGCCCCCTTCACCCTCGAGCTCGAGCAGGAGCGCGACTTCGAATTCCGCGTCAGGTTCGACTGGCCGGGCGTCGACGCGTTGCGGCTGGACGAGCCGCCGCCGCTGGGCGGTGCCAGCGGGCCCAACGCGGCACGCCTGATCGGCGCGGCGGTGGCCAACTGCCTGACCTCGAGCCTGCTGTTCTGCATGCGCAAGTTCAAGCAGTCGCCCGGTCCGCTGAAGGCCACCGTGCGCGGCGAGATGACGCGCAACGAGCAGGGGCGCATCCGCATCGGCCGCTTCGACGTGACGATCCGCCTGGCCGATGCCGCGGCCGACATCGGCCACTTCGACCGCTGCCTCGCGCAGTTCGAGGACTTCTGTGTCGTCACCGAGAGCGTGCGCCACGGCATCCCGGTGGGCGTGCGGGTCGTCGATGCCGGCGGGGCCGAGGTGTTCGCCGGCGGCCTGCCGGCCGCCGGCCCGGCTGCCGGCGCAGCGTGATGAAGCGCACTCGCGTCGTCGTCACGGCGCTCGTCGCCGGCCTCCTGCTCGCCGCCGCAGGCGCGGGTTTCTGGCGCTTCGGGCGCGCCGTGCCGGCGCCCGTGGCCGAGGCGGCGCCGGGCCGGGTGACGCAGCGTGTCGTCGGGCCGGCTACGCTGCAGGCGCGCGTGCCGGTCACGCTGGCCGCGCGCATCACCGCCACCGTCCAGGAGGTCCGCGTCGATGTCGGCGACGTGGTGCGACGCGGGCAGCTCGTCGCGCTGCTCGACGACCGCGACCTCCAGGCCCGCCGTGGCGTCGTCGGCGGGCAGCAGGCGGCACTGTCGCGCAACGTCAGCGCGGCGGCCGCCTCCGTCGCCAAGGCCCAGGCCGACTTCGAGCTGGCCCGCAGCCGCCAGCAGCGCGACGCGGAGCTGCTGCGCACCGGTTTCGTCTCGCAAGCGGTGCTCGACGCCTCCAACGCCGGGTTGCAGGCGGCGGCCGCCGCCCTGGAGAACGCGCGCGCCGCGCAGGCGGCGCGCGAAGCCGAGGTCGCGGCGCTCGCCCAGGAGGGCCGCTACGCGGACACGGTGCTGTCGTTCACGCGCCTGACGGCGCCGATGGACGGCGTCGTCGTCGCCCGCCAGGCCGAGGTGGGCACCACGGTCGTACCGGGCACGGCCCTTCTGCGCCTGGTGGACCCGGCCACGCTGTGGATGGCGATGCGCGTCGACGAGTCGGTGGTCGGCCGCGTGCAGGTCGGCCAGGCGGCGAGCATCCGCATGCGCACCGGCGAGACGCTGGCCGGCAAGGTCGCGCGCATCGCCCGCCAGTCCGACGCGGCGACGCGCGAGCTGGAGGTGCATGTCGGGTTCGACGCGCCGCCGCAGCGCTTCGCGATCGACCAGGAGGCGGAGATCGCCATCGACACCGGCGAGGTCGAGGGCATCGTGGTGCCGCTGGCGGCGCTGACGCGCGACCGCCAGGGCCGGCAGGGCGTGCTGGTGCTGGCCGCGTCGCGCACCGAGTTCCGCCCGGTGCGGGCGGGCGCGAGCGATGGCCAGCGCGTGCTGGTGGCCAGCGGCCTCGCCGCGGGCGAGCGTGTCGTCGCGCGCGCCGAGGGCGTGAAGGCCGGCGTGCGCGTGCAGCCGGTGCCCGCTGCCGCGCCCGCCGCACTCGCCACGGCCGCCACGCCCGTCACACCAGCCACGTCCGCGGCAGGCCGCTGAGCCGCACCCCTCGCCAGGCCGCCGATGGATCTCGCGCTGAAGGACATCCGCCGGCATCTCGGCAAGTTCGTCGCCACCATCGTCGGCGTCGCGATGCTGCTGGCCATCGTGCTCGTGATGAACGGCATCTACCAGGGCAACATCGCCGACGGCGTCTGGCTGATCGACCACACGCGCACCGACCTGTGGGTGGTCGAGCGCGGCCGCGGCGGGCCGTTCAACGAGAGCTCGCGCATGCCGCTGGACAGCGCCAGGAGCGTGGCCGCGACGCCCGGCGTCGCGCAGGCGAGCCCGCTCGTGGTCTACGCCGCGCAGCGCGAGGTCGGCGGCCGCAGCCAGCAGTTCACGGTCATCGGCTACGACGTCTTCGGCGGGCTCGGCGGGCCCGGCGGCCTCGTGCGCGGCCGCGCGATCGAGGCGCCGCACTTCGAGATGGTCGCCGACCGCAAGCTCGGCCTGTCGCTCGGCGACCGGGTCGCGCTGGGCACGCGCGAGTACACGGTCGTCGGCATCACGCAGGGCGCGGTGGACTCGGCGGGCAGCCCACTCGTCTACCTCTCGCTGCCGGATGCGCAGGAGGTGCAGTTCCAGCAGGACAACCGCGCCATCGTCGCGGCCCGTGCCGCCAATCTCAAGCGGCTCGAGCGCGCGGGCTACGGCAGCGAGCAGGCCGCGCGCCTGCTGCCCCTGCTCTCGTCGTCGAACGACACGGTCAACGCGGTGCTGGTGAAGCTCGCCCCCGGGGCCGATCCTGCGCGCGTGGCGCAGCACATCCGCGACTGGCTCTACTTCAACGTCTACACCGCCGACGAGGAACGCACGCTGATGCTCGAAGGCAAGCTCAGCCGCATGTCGGCCGTGCTCGGGCTCTTCCGCGCGCTGCTGATCGTCGTGTCGATCGTCATCATCGCCCTCATCGTCTACGTGCTGACGATCGAGAAGATACGCTCGATCGCGACGCTGAAGCTGATCGGCGCCTCGAACTGGGTCATCGTGCGGCTGATCATGGAGCAGTCGATGGCGCTGACGCTGGCCAGCTTCGCCGTCGCCTACGGGCTGCGCGAGATCATCGCGCCGGGGTTCCCGCGCACGCTGGCCTTCCTGCCGCGGGAGACGGCGATCACGTTCGCCGTCATGCTGGCCGGCGGCGTGGTGGCCAGCGGCATGGCGGTGTGGCATGCGCTGCGCACGCCGCCGCAACTGGCGCTCGGGGGCTGAGATGGCCGCCGTCGTCGAGGTGGAAGGCGTCTCGAAGACCTTCGGCAGCGGCGAGCTCGCCGTGCAGGCGCTCAAGCCGTGTTCGTTCGCCGTGCAGCCGGGCGAGCTGGCGGCGCTGCTGGGCCCCAGCGGCTCCGGCAAGAGCACGCTGCTGCTGTCGATCAGCCTCATCCTCGAGCCGAGCGCCGGCCGCATCGTGATCGCCGGCCAGGAGGTCTACAACAACGGCTGGACGGGCGTCGACGACCGCGCCTTCCGGCGACGCCACATCGGCTTCATCTTCCAGCAGCACAACCTGATCCCGTTCCTGACGGCGATCGAGAACGTGGCGCTGGTGCTGCGGCTGAACGGCACCGGTGCGCGCGAGGCGAAGCGGCGCGCCCACGACCTGCTCGGCTACCTCGAGATCGCGCACCGCGCCGACTCGCTGCCGGCCAACCTCTCGGGCGGCGAGCAGCAGCGCGTGGCCATCGGCCGGGCGCTGGCCAACGAGCCGCCGCTGATCCTCGCCGACGAGCCGACCGCGGCGCTCGACACCGAGCGCGGCAGCAAAGTCATGGCGCTGCTGCGCCGCATCGCGCGCGAGCGCCGCTCGGCGGTGATCACGGTGACGCACGACCATCGCATGATCGAGGGCTTCGACACCGTCTACCACCTCGTCGACGGCGTGCTGACCAGGCTGCCGGCGCCCGAGGCGGCCGCGATCCCGGCGCACTGACGCCCCGGCGCGCCGGGGCACTTGCGCGCCGAAGCCGGCCGCGCCGGCGTCAGGTGCTCGCGAAGGCGTGCAGCGCCTTCGCGTCGACGACGCTCACCCGCTCGCGCTCCAGCTTCACCCAGCCGCGCTCCTCGAAGCCGCGCAGCAGGCGGCTGACGAAGACACGCACCGTGCCCAGTTCGTCGGCGAGGTTCTGGTGCGTCGCCGCGACCACCGGGCCGCGCTGCAGCAGCAGGCGTGCCAGGCGCACGTCGAGCTTGCGGAACGCCACCTCGTCGACGAGTTCCATCACCTCCGCGAGACGCTCGCCGTAGGTGTCGAAGACGAAGCGCCTGAACGGCGCGCTCTGCAGCATCAGCGACTCGAAGGCCGCCGGCGGGATGACGAGCAGGTCCACCTCGCTCTCGGCGACGCCGCGCGCGCCGTAGTGGCTCTGGCCGAGCAGGCAGGCCCCCGAGAGCAGGCAGGCCTCGCCGGGGCTGACGCGGTACAGCACGATCTCGCGGCCGGCCGCGGACGACTTGCTGACGCGCACGCTGCCGTCCAGCACCAGCGGGAAGCCCTCGCAGGCGCCTCCCGGCTCGAAGAGCACGGCGCCCGCGCCGACGTGGCGCTGCCGCGTCTGCGCCAGCAGCTGCGCCAGCCGCTCCGGCTCCACCTGCGCGAAGACCGGGAAGCGCGCCAGCAGCCGCTCGCGCAGCGGCGCGGACTCGGGCTCGGCCTCGACATCGACCTCGGATCGGGTCATCGTGCAACCTGGGTAGCAGACAGCGGCGCCCGCGCGCCGCACCATGCGGGTCATTGTGGAGTCAGCGGCCGGCCGGCTGCGTGATTCCCGCCACCCCCCCGCAAGGAGACCCTGGTCATGCCCATCGAGAACGTCATCCGCGCCTTCGCCGGCGTCGTCGTCCTGCTGTCGCTGGCGCTCGGCGTCGCCGCCAGCCCGCTGTTCCAGTCCGCGAACTGGCTCTGGCTGACGGCCTTCGTCGGCTTCAACCTCTTCCAGAGCGCTTTCACGCGCCTGTGTCCGCTGGAAAGCGTGCTGCGCCGGCTCGGCCTGAAGAGCGGCGGCACGGCCTGCGGCGCCTGAGGGGCTGGCCATGGCCACCTACGGCTTCACGACGACGGTCCGCGGGCAGTCGTTCGACGCGGTGCTCGCCCGCACGCTCGAGGCGCTCAAGGCCGAGGGCTTCGGCGTGCTCAGCGAGATCGACGTACAGCGGGCGATGAAGGACAAGCTCGGCGTCGAGATGCCGCCGTACCGCATCCTCGGTGCCTGCAATCCGCCGTTGGCGCACCGCGCCCTGCAGGCCGAGCCGGACATCGGCCTGCTGCTGCCGTGCAACGTGATCGTGCGCGAAGAGGCGCCGGGCACGGTGGTCGTCGGCTTCCTCGATCCGCAGACGATGGTGGGCTTGGTCGGCCGCGACGAGGTGCGGCCGGTGGCCGACGAGGCGGAGGCGCGCCTGCGCCGCGCCTGCCTGAAGCTCGGCCAGCCGGCCGAGGGCTGAGCGGCGCAACCACGCGGCCGGGACGGGCGGCGCGTTGCGCCGGCCCGAGCGTGGCGGGTCCAGGCGCGGCGGGCGGGCACCGGCGCGCCGGGCTTGATCCCCCTCAAGGCGGTCCGGGGCCGATGCGGGCAACGTCGGTGTCAGTCATCGCACTGTCCCACGAGAAGGAGAACCGCAATGTCCCGCCGACCCCGGGCCCGCCCGGCCGCCTCGCCCGCCGAAGGGGTGAACACCCTGCACCCTGCCTCCCGGCGGGGTTTGGCCTCCGCTGCGATGCGCTGGATTACCATGAGTTCGTGCCGGGTTGGCGCTGTGCGCGCTCACGCGGGACGGGCGACGGCGGTTGTGCAGGCCTGACGCCGATGAGCCGGAGGATCCTCTCGATGCGCCAGCACCCGAAGCCCCGCCGCCGCGTCGGCGCCGCCGCCGTGATCGAAGAACATCGCGCCGAGGGCGCGGATCACGGCATCGTTTCCCACCCCGATGGCTGGTACTGGGTCGCCCCCGACGGGCACCAGGAGTTCGGACCGTTCGAGTCCGCCGAGGCCGCGCGCGCCGACCGCGACCGCGACGAGGATCTCGGCCCGGCGCTCACGCTGGCCGAGGCCGAGGATGCCATCGGCATCAACGACTGGATCGACCCCGAGACCGGCGAGCCGGCCGAGGGCCGGCACGCACCGCACCTCGACAGCGGCGAGGGAGGCGTGGCCGGTTACTGAGGCGCAGGCGCGGCACGGCGCAGCGGGCCCGGCCCGCTGCCCGCGCCGCGGGATGCCACGGAGCCCCGATGCCCGGCCGCCAACTGACGCCCGACGCGCTGGCGCGGCGCTGCGACCCTGCGGCGCTGGAGGACGCCCTGCGTGCCGACACGCCGGGCACCGCCGCGATCGTCGGCCAGCAGCGCGCACACGAGGCCGTGGCGCACGGCATCGCGATGCCGCGCGACGGCCACCACCTCTTCGTGATGGGCCCGCCGGGCGTGGGCAAGCGCACGCTCGTGCGCCGCGCGATCGAGGCCCACGTCGCGAGCAACGGCGTCGAGTGCTTCGACTGGGCCTACGTCAACAACTTCGCGCAGCCGCACCGGCCGCGCGTGCTGCGCCTGCCGCGCGGCCGCGCGAGCGCGCTGCGTCAGCACATGCGCTCGCTCGCCGACGACCTGCGCACGATGATCCCGGCCACCTTCGAATCGGAGGAGTACGCCACCGCGGTCGAGCGACTGAACACCGAGTACAAGGAGCGCGCCGAGCAGGCCGTGTTGGAGGTCGGCGAGGCGGCGCAGGCGCAGGGCCTGGTGATGGTGCGCACGCCCGTCGGCCTCAGCTTCGCGCCGCGCAAGCCCACCGAGGACGGCAGCGACGCCGTCTACACGCCGGAGGAGTTCGCCGCGCTCCCCGAAGCCGAGCGCACGCGGCTGCAGCAGGCGCTGCAGGTGGCGCAGGAGCAGCTCGTGCGGGCGCTGCGCGGCACGGTCCGGCTTCGCAAGGAGCACGCCGACCGGCTGCGCACGCTGAACCGATCGATGACGCGGGTGGCCGTCGAGCACGCCGTCGACGAGGTCAAGGACGACTACGCCGACCTGCCCGAGGTGCTGGCCTACCTGGAGGCCGTGCGCGACGACGTCATCGAGAAGGCCGACCGCTTCCGCAGCCCGCAGGGCGAGGAGGGCGGGCCCGGCGAAGGCCCGATGGTGGCCGAGATCGACCTTTCCGCCTACGAGGTGAACGTGCTCGTCGACGCGGCCGGGGGCCACGGCGCGCCCATCGTCACGCTCGACCACCCGACGCACCAGCAGCTCATCGGCCGCGTCGACCATCTCGCGCGCATGGGCACGCTGCTCACCGACTACCGGCTCGTGCAGCCGGGCGCCCTGCACCGCGCCAACGGCGGCTTCATCCTCATCGAGGCGGCCAAGCTGCTGACGCAGCCGTTCGCGTGGGACGCGCTGAAGCGCGCCCTGATGCGGCGCGAGATCCGCATCGAGTCGATGGCCGAGATGGTCAGCCTCGTGACCACGGTGCAGCTGGAGCCCGAGCCGATCCCGCTCGCGGTGAAGGTGGTGCTGTTCGGCGAGCGCGAGATCGGCGAGCTGCTGCAGGAGTACGACCCCGACTTCGGGCGCCTCTTCCGCGTCGTGGCCGATTTCTCCGACGACCTGCCGCGCGCCGACGGCGTGCAGCGCGAGCTGGCACAGTCGCTGGCCGCGCAGGGCGCGGCGCTCGCGCTGCTGCCGGCCAGCGCCGGTGCGCTCGCCCGCCTGGTGGATCACGGCGCCCGCCTCGCCGGCGACGCGCAACGGCTCTCGGCGTCGGTGCAGCGGCTGATCGACGTGCTGACGGAGGCCGACCAGCGGGCCCGCGACGCGGGCCATGCGCGCATCGAGGCGGGCGACGTCGACGCGGCGGTGGCCGCGCGCCGCCGCCGCGCCAGCCGCATCGACGAGCGCCTGCGCGAGGAGGTGGGCCGCGGCATGCTGATGATCGCCACCGCGGGCGAGCGCGTGGGCCAGATCAACGGCCTCATGGTCTACGAGGCGGGCGGCGAGACCTTCGGCGAGCCGGTGCGCATCACGGCCACCACGCGTCTGGGCGACGGCGAGGTCATCGACATCCAGCGCGAGACGCACCTGGGCGGCCCGGTGCACGCCAAGGGCGTGCTGATCCTGGCGGCGTTCCTCGGCGCGCGCTACTCGCGCTTCCGCGCGCACGCGATCTTCGCCAGCCTCGTGTTCGAGCAGACCTACGGCATCGTCGAGGGCGACAGCGCCTCGATGGCCGAGCTGCTGGCGCTGCTGTCGTCGATCGCCGACGTGCCGCTGAAGCAGAGCCTGGCCGTCACCGGCTCGATCAACCAGTTCGGCGACGTGCAGCCCATCGGCGGCGTCAACGAGAAGATCGAAGGCTTCTTCGACGTCTGCGCGGCGCGCGGGCTCGACGGCTCGCACGGCATCGTGATGCCGGAGGCCAACGTGGCGCAGCTGATGCTGCGCGACGACATCGTGCAGGCGGTGGCCGCGGGTCGGTTCACGATCCACGCCGTGCGGCACGTCGACGAGGCGATCGAGGTGCTCACCGGCCTGCCGGCCGGCGACCCGCAGGCACCGCACGCGTCGCGCGCCGACACGGTCAACGGCCGCATCGTCGCCCGCCTGCGCGAGTACGCGCGGCTGCACGGCGGCGAGCGGCGATGGCCGCACCGGCACCGCAGCGGCGCCTCGCCCGTCGCGCATCCGAACGGCGCGCGCGCAGGCCCGAAAGGCCGGGGTTGATGGCGACGAAGCCCGGGGCGGCGCGGCCTGCCGGCGCGAAGCGGCGTGAGGAGCGCTCGCCAACGGCAGCGCCGCCCGCGGCGGCGACGCCCTCCCGCGCGCCCTCGTCGCAGGACGAGGCCAACCCGCCGGGCGAAGTCGCGCAGCGCACGGCCGCCTCCGCGGCGCCGGGGGCCGGCGGCGAAGGGCCGGTGCTCGCAGTGCTGGAAGACAGTGCCGCCGGCGCTTGGCTGATCGAGTGCTCTGCCGCCCTTGCGCGTGCGTTCGGGCGCGAGCTCGGCGTGGTGCATGTCCAGAGCACGCTCGCCCTGCAGGCCGCGGCGCTGCCGCAGACGCAGGCACTCGCCCACTTCGGCGCGCCATGGGCGCCGCTCGAACCGCAGGACGTGGAGCGCGGCTGGCGCGCCCAGGCCGCGCGGCTGCAGGCGCTGGCCGCGCCGATCGCCTCGCGGCACGCGTTGCGCTGGTCGTTGCGCACCGTGCGCGGCGAGCCCGGCGCGGTGGCACGCGGGCTGCTGGAAGAGACCGACCTGCTCTTCCTGGGCGCCGTGACGTGGCCGGTTCGCGCCCCCGTCGCTGCGGCCGCGCGCGGCCCGCGCGGCCCGGCACCCGCGTCGCTGGCCGTGCTCGACGACGGCAGCGAGGCCGCCCGACGCGCGGCCGAGGTGGCGGCGCGGCTGGCTGCGGCGCGGCCCACTCACTGGCGCCTGCGCGCGCTGACCGTCGGGGACGCGGCGGCGCTCGATGCGCTGCTGCAGAGGCCGCCTGCGCTGGACGCGCTGGTGTTGCCACGCCAGCTGGTCTCGCCGGCACGGTGGTCGCGGCTTGCGCGGCTGGGCTGCCCGGTGCTGCTGATCGCCTAGGCGGCGGGCGGACAGCTTCCCGCCAGGGGCCAGGAAGCAGGAAGCCCGCTCACGAGCAGGTCGTGGCGGGCTTCCGGGATTGGTTGCGGGGGCAAGATTTGAACTTGCGACCTTTGGGTTATGAGCCCAACGAGCTACCAGACTGCTCCACCCCGCGACTGAAGCTGCGCAGTATACCCGATCGCGCGATGCCTGCCCCGCATCGCACGGTCGATCGATTCAGGTGCGCGGCGCGCCGCTAACATCCTCCGGCCGCCGCCCGCGCCCGCACGGCGCCACGGCCGGCACCACCCATCCACGATCGCGCGCCGCCGGCGCGCATCCACGAGGCGGAGTGCAGGAGGATGACGGCGACACGCAAGGTCCTGCTCGTCGACGATCACGAGCTGGTGCGCGTCGGGGTCAAGGCGACCTACGGCGAGCTGCTCGGCCTGTCGATCGAATGGCTGGAGGCGACGACGCTGGCCGAGGCCCTGGCGCTGTACCGCGACCACGGCGACATCGACGTCGTGCTCCTCGACCTCAACCTGGCCGACTGCAAGGGGCTGCAGGGCCTGCGCATCTTCATGCAGGCGCACCCGGGGGCGCGCGTGGCCGTGTTCAGCGGCACGCAGGACGAGTTCGTGATCCGGCAGGCACGCGCGCTCGGCGCCACCGCGTACCTGGGCAAGGGCCGCATGAACTCCGAGATGCGCGAGACGCTGCTGGCGCTGCTGTCGCCGCCGGGCAGCCCGGGCGCGCCGCCGGGCGCAGTGCCCACCACCCAGGTGCTCTTCCCGCGCCTGCCGCGCACGGCCATGTACGACCGCGTGGCCGAGCTCGGGCCGCGGCACCTCGAGATCCTCGAGCTCGTGCTCTCGGGCTGCACCAACCAGGAGATCAGCCAGTCGACGCAGCTGTCGCTCGGCACGGTGAAGAACTACGTCTCGTCGCTGCTGCTGGCGCTGGACGTGCGCTCGCGCTCGCACCTGATCAGCCTCTTCCGCTGATCGAACGCGGGGATCCGGCGTGCCGAGCCTCCCGGTCGAAGCCGCTGCCGGCACCCCGGCGCCGCCGGGTCCGCCCGTGGCCCCGTCTCCCCCCGCATCGCGTTCGCCGGTCGCGCGGCCCGGGTCCGGCGCGGCAGGCCCGGCGGACGACCCGCAGGGCCCGCTGGCCGGCGACGGCCCCCGGCCAGCGGCGGTTGCGCGCCACGTGGCCGTCGAGGGGCGAGGGGCCGGGCGCGATGCCGCGGGCGGCGAGGCGTCGCGATCGCAGCGCGCCCGCCGGCATCAGGCGCTGCTCACGGCCGCGGCGCGCAGCGGCCTGGAGCAGATGCACGTGGTCGGCTGGCTGGTGCTCGCCCTCGTGCCGCTGCTGGCCTTCGTCGCCACGGACCTGTGGGGATCGCCGCTCGCGTGGCTGTGGGCGGTGGCGGCCGGCGCGCTGGGTGCCGCGATGGTCGCCTGGCCGCGCCGGCGCTGGCAGGCCGGGGCGTCGAGCCAGCGGCTGACGCTGCTGGTGGGCGCCGCGGCGCTGCTGGCCGCCGTGCCGGCGGCGCTGATGCCGCCCCTGGCCGCCGTCGCGCACGAGGCGTCGACGTGGGTCTGGGTGGTGGCCGCGTTCGCCACCGCCGTCGGCGCCACGGTGGCGCCGTCGGCGCCGGCGGCCGGCGCGATGGCCTTCGCGCCGCCCCTGGCCGCGGCGCTCGCCCTGCGACCGATGCTCGCGGCCGGGCTGCCGCCGGCGGCAGCCGGCGCGCCGCTGGCGGTGGCGGGGCTCGCAGGCGGGCTGCTCGCCTACGGCGTGGCCTGGCACCTGCGCCGCGGCTGGCGGCGGCAGATGCTGCTCGGGCTGGAGCAGGCGGCACGCCTGCGCGAGGCCGAGACGACCCGCGACGTCGCCTTGCGCGCCGACGCCGACAAGAGCCGCTTCCTCGCCATCGCCAGCCACGACCTGCGGCAGCCGGTGCACGCGCTCGGCCTCTTCGCCGCCACGCTGCACAAGCGGCTGCATGCCTCGCCCGACGAGGCGCTGGCGCGCAACCTGATGCGCTCGGTCGACGGCCTGGAGCGCTCTTTCAACGCGATGCTCGACATCTCGCGCCTGGACGGCGACGCGGTCACGCCGCGTTCGCAGAGCTTCCCGCTGCGCGACATCTTCCGCCGCCTGCACATGCAGTACGCCGGCCAGGCCGAGCTGGCCGGCCTGGCGCTGCGCTTCTCGCCCGGCGGCAAGTCGGTGACGAGCGACCCGCAGCTGCTCGAGCGGATCGTCGGCAACCTCGTGCACAACGCGATCCGCTACACGACGACGGGCGGCATCGTGGTCGTCGCCCGCAGCACGCGCACGCACATCAACATCGAGGTCTGGGACACGGGCAGCGGCATCGCCGCGGCCGACCTGCCGCGCATCTTCGACGAGTTCTTCCAGGTCGGCCGCGGCGAACGCGACCGCAGCCAGGGCCTGGGCATGGGCCTGGCCATCGTCAAGCGGCTCGCGGCCCTGCTCGGCCACCGCCTCGAGGTGGCCTCGGCGCCCGGGCGCGGCACGATGTTCCGCGTCGGCGTGCCGCTGGGCACGCTCGGCGGCTGGGACGAGGAGGTGGCGCCGGCCGACACGCTGCCGATGTCGGTGGACGTGGCGCAGATGGTGCTCGTCGTCGACGACGAGGAGCCCATCCGCGAGGGCCTGCGCCTGCTGCTGCAGGAATGGGGCTACCAGGCGATGACCGCGGCCGACGCCGTCCAGGCCGAGCGTGCGGTCACCGCGCTCGAGGGCCGCGTGGACCTGATCCTGTCCGACCTGCACCTGGGCGCGGGCGCCGGCGGGCGGGAGGTGGTGGCCAGCGTGCGGCGGCTGTGCGGGCGCGAGGTGCCGGCCATCCTGGTCACGGGCGACACGGCCGGCGAGGCCCTGCGCGAGGTGGTGGCCGGCACCGACCCGGTGCTGTTCAAGCCGGTGCAGCCGCGCCAGCTGTTCGAGGCGATGCGGGCCGCGCTGCAGTAGCCCGCCTACCGGCACACCGGCGGCTCGCCCGCCGGCGCATGGCGGGAGCGCAGCGGACGGCGATGCACGGAACCGCGCCGCCCGCCCGTCCGTCCGGTGCGCGATGCCGCCCCGTCCCGGCCGGGGCGCGCCGCCCAGTGACGGGCGCCGGCGCGGCAATCCTCCTCCGCCGTAAGGACACCGCGGGCGGCCAGATGACTTTCGGACACTCTCGCCGGCCGGCCCGGCTTCTAGAGTCGCCGCACCGCTCGCAGGCCGGTCCTTCCGAGCGCCATCGGGTACGGCCGCGCGCGGCCGGCCCGCCCGCGACGCATCGATGCCCGCCACCGACATGTTCGACCCCGAGACCCTGCTCGCCCCGCTCGACGAAGGCGCACCTTGCGGTCCCGACCTCGAATACGACCCGGTCTTCCAGGCTCTCGAACAGGCCGGCGCCGGCACGCCCGAGCGACAGTACGGCGACAAGGTCTTTCCCGCCGAGCCGCCTGACTGGGCCGCCGTGCGCGAGCACGCGATGGCGCTGGCCGGTCGCACGCGCGACCTCCGCGTCGCCGTCTGGCTGGTGCGGTGCGGCGCCCGCGCTCAGGGCCTGGCCGGCGCGCTGCCGGGCCTGCGCCTGGTGCAGGGGTTGCTCGAGCGGCACTGGGACCACCTCCACCCGCAGCTCGACGCCAGCGACGACAACGATCCCACGATGCGGCTGAACGCGCTGCTGCCGCTGTACGCGGCCGACGCGGCGCTGGCCGACCTGCGCGCCGCCGCCGTGGCGCCGGTGCGCGGCGGCCTCACGCTGCGCGACATCGAGCTCGGCCTGGGCCGCGACGAGCCGCACGAGGGGGAGGCGCTGCCCACGGAAGCCGGCGTGCTCGATGGCTTGCGCGGCCTGCTCGAGAAGCACCCCGAGGCCGCCGACCACCTGGTGGCCGCCGCGGCCGCCGCGCGCGCGATCGGCGACACGGTGCAGGCCGCGGTCGGCTCGCGCGCGCCCGACGCCGGCCCGCTGGTGCGCCTGCTCGCGGCCGGCGCCGACGCCGTCGCCCGGCTGCAGGGTGGCAGCGAGGCCGCCACTGCCGCCACCGACGGGGGCAGCGAGATCACCGAAACCGCCGCCGCCGGGCCGCACGGCGCCCGCGGCAGCGCCGGCGGCAGCGGTGCGCTGCGCACGCGGGCCGACGCCGCCCGCGAGCTGGAACGCATCGCCGCCTGGATCGAGCAGAACGAGCCGAGCAATCCGGCGCCGCTGCTGATCCGTCGCGCGCTCCGGCTGATGAACATGAGCTTCATCGAGATCATCCGCGACATGGCCAGCAACGGCCTCGACCAGGTCGAGACCATCGCCGGCCCGCGCGAGGAAAGCTGACGGAACGCCCGCCCCGGCCCGCATCGGCACGCAGCCCGTCGAACCCTGCCCCTGGAACCACCCGAAGGAGCCCGCCATGGCCACCAGCAGCCAGAAGTTCATCGCCCGCAACCGCGCCCCGCGGGTCCAGATCGAGTACGACGTCGAGCTCTACGGGGCCGAGAAGAAGGTGCAGCTGCCCTTCGTGATGGGCGTGATGAGCGACCTCTCGGGCAAGAGCAACGAGCCGCCGCCGCCGGTGGCCGACCGCAAGTTCCTCGAGTTCGACGTCGACAACTTCGACGCGCGCATGAAGGCGATGAAGCCGCGCGTGGCCTTCCAGGTGCCGAACAAGCTCACCGGCGAAGGGAACATCGCCGTCGACCTCACCTTCGAGAGCATGGAGGACTTCTCGCCGGCGGCCGTGGCGGCGAAGGTCGACGGGCTGAAGCAGCTGCTCGAGGCGCGCCAGCAGCTGGCCAACCTCGTCACCTACATGGACGGCAAGACGGGCGCCGAGGAGCTGATCGCCAGGCTCGTCAAGGACGAGGCGCTGCTGAAGGCACTGGCGGCCGCCAAGGCACCCGACAGCGACAAGGCGGGCGACAAGGGCGCGTGAACGCCGCCCGCCCCTTCCGCATCGGCCCGAAGAAACCCGCAATCGAGTGAACCGCCATGGCTGACCAAGCGAACCAGACCACCCAGGCCCTGCAAGGCGTCACCTACGAGGGCAGCGACCTCGCCGCCCTGCTGAACAAGGAGTTCAAGCCCAAGAGCGACGAGGCCAAGTCGGCGGTCGAGACCGCCGTGCTGACGCTCGCGCAGCAGGCGCTGGCGAACACGAAGCTCATCGGCAGCGACGTCGTCGTCTCGATCGAGGCGATGATCGCCGCGATCGACCAGAAGCTCTCCGAGCAGGTCAACGCGATCCTGCACCACGCCGACTTCCAGCAGCTCGAGAGCGCCTGGCGCGGCCTGCACTACCTCGTCAACAACACCGAGACCGACGAGATGCTGAAGATCAAGGTCTTCAACGTCTCGAAGGCCGAGCTCGGCAAGACGCTCAAGCGCTACAAAGGCACGGCCTGGGACCAGAGCCCGATCTTCAAGAAGGTCTACACGGAGGAGTACGACCAGTTCGGCGGCCACCCCTTCGGCTGCCTGGTCGGCGACTACTACTTCGACCACACGGCGCCCGACGTGGAGCTGCTCGGCGAGATGGCCAAGATCGCCGCCGCCTCGCACGCGCCGTTCATCTCCGCGGCCGCGCCCTCGACGATGCAGATGGGCTCGTGGCAGGAGCTGGCCAACCCGCGCGACCTGACGAAGATCTTCACGACGCCCGAGTACGCCGCGTGGCGCTCGCTGCGCGAGAGCGAGGACGCGCGCTACCTGGGCCTGGCGATGCCGCGCTTCCTCTCGCGCCTGCCCTATGGCGCCAAGACGAACCCGGTGGAGGCCTTCAACTTCGAGGAAGAGACCGGCGGCGGCGACCACAGCAAGTACACGTGGGCCAACAGCGCCTACGCCATGGCCGTCAACATCAACCGCAGCTACAAGCTCTACGGCTGGGGCACGAGCATCCGCGGCGTCGAGGCCGGCGGCGCCGTCGAGGGCCTGCCCGCGCACACGTTCCCCACCGACGACGGCGGCGTGGACATGAAGTGCCCGACCGAGATCGCGATCTCCGACCGGCGCGAGGCCGAGCTCGCCAAGAACGGGTTCATGCCGCTGGTGCACCGCAAGAACAGCGACTTCGCGGCGTTCATCGGCGCGCAGTCGCTGCAGAAGCCCTTCGAGTACGACGACGCCGACGCCACCGCCAACGCCAACCTCGCGGCCCGCATGCCCTATCTCTTCGCATGCTGCCGCTTCGCGCACTACCTGAAGTGCATCGTGCGCGACAAGATCGGCAGCTTCAAGGATCGTGCCGCGATGGAGAAGTACCTCAACAACTGGATCATGAACTACGTCGACGGCGACCCGGCCAACTCGTCGGACACGACGAAGGCGCAGAAGCCGCTCGCCGCCGCCGAGGTCACGGTCGAGGCCGACCCCTCCAACCCCGGCTACTACCGCTCCAAGTTCATGCTCAAGCCGCACTACCAGCTCGAGGGGCTGACGGTGTCGCTGCGCCTCGTCTCCAAGCTGCCCTCGGAAAAGAAGTAGCGCACCAGTGATACCTCGGTGTCGTTGGCTCCCCGAAGAAGCCCGTCCAAACTGAACCCGTCATCACCACCCAAGGAGTTCCCTCACCATGGCTATCGACACCCACATCAAGTTCGACGGCGTCGAAGGCGAGTCGTCGCACAAGGACCACAAGGGCGAGATCGAAGTGCTTTCGTGGACCTGGGGCGTCAGCAACTCCAGCCAGGCCGCCGGCGGTGGCAGCGGCAAGGGCAAGGCCACGCCCGGCGACTTCCACCTCACGCACCGCTACGACAAGGCCAGCCCCGTGCTCTCCAAGCGCTGCGCCGACGGCAAGCACTTCGCCACCGTCACGCTGACCTCGCGCAAGTCGGGCGAGGGCCAGAAGGACTTCCTGAAGGTCACGATGAAGGAGGTCTTCATCACCTCGGTGCAGCCCAGCGGCAGCTCCGGCGGCGACATCGTCGAGTCGGTCTCGATGAGCTACGGCTCGATCGACTTCGCCTACAAGCCGCAGGACGAGAAGGGCGGCCTCGGTGGCGAGGTGAAGTTCGGCTGGAACGTCAAGACCACCGAGATCACCTGAAGCAGGACGCAGTGCCATGCCTCCCGCCCTCGACGGCCCGGCCGGAAGCGGTGCCAGCGACATCTTCCTGAGCGTGACGGCCAAGCGCGCCGGCAAGGTCAAGGGCGAGGCTCGCAGCCCGGGGCACGCCGACGACATCGTGGTCAGCGGCTGGCGCTGGGGGCTCTCGGTCAGTTCGTCGGTGGGCATGACCCGCGAGACTTCGCTTCGCTCGTACAACGCGCTCACGGTGTACAAGCAGATCGACTCGGCCACCACCGCCCTGATGTCGGCGCTGGCGACGAACGACGAGATCAAGGAGGCGAAGCTGACGATGCGGCGCGCCGGCGGCGAGCAGGAGGACTATTTCCTGATCACGCTGAAGGCGGCGCGCATCGCCAGCGTGCAGCACGAGGTCGACGCCGCCGGCGACACGCGCGAGACCCTCTCTTTCACGTTCACCGAGGTCGAGGTCGAGTACCGGGGCCAGCGCTCCACCGGCGGCCGCGGCGCGAGCACGGTCTTCACCGACAGCCTGCCGTCGCGCGCATGACACCGTCGGAGCGCCTGCAGCGACGCGCTGCCACCGGAAGCCCCGCCCCGCGGGTCGGCGCCCTTGCGCCGGCACGGCCGGGTGCGCGGCGTTCGACCTTCCCGGCCGAAGAGACACTGCCATGAGCGCTTCACCCGAGGAACTGCTCGCCGCCGGCGACCCGCAAGGGGCGCTGAAGGCGCTGCAGCAGAAGGTCCGCGCCAACGCCGCCGACGTGCGGCTGCGCATCTTCCTGTTCCAGCTGCTGGCCGTGCTCGGGCAGTGGCAGCGCGCGGCCGACCAGCTCAAGGTCTGCGGCGAGCTCGACGCCGGCACGCTCGCGATGGTCAATACCTACGGCCCGGCGCTGCGCTGCGAGGCGGTGCGCGAGGCGGTGTTCGCCGGCCGCACGCTGCCGCACGTGTTCGGCCCGCCGACCGCGTGGGTGGCCGGGCTCGCACAGGCCCTGCAGCTCGACGCCTCCGGCCAGGCGGCGGCGGCCGCAGCGCAACGTGCCGAGGCGATGGATCAGGCCGAGGCGCGGCCGGGGTCGCTGCAGTTGTCCGTGCCGGCCGCCGAGGGCGACGGCAGCGGCAACGCGGTGAGCCGGCCGTTCGCGTGGATCGCCGATGCCGATTCGCGCCTGGGCCCGGTGTTCGAGGTCGTCATCAACGGCCGCTACGGCTGGCTGCCGATGCAGCACGTCAGCGAGCTCGCCATCGAGCCGGTGGCCGACCTGCGCGACCTCGTCTGGGCTCCGGCGCACCTCACGTTCGCCAACGGCGGCGAGACGGTGGCGCTGCTGCCGGTGCGCTACGCCGGCACGCCGCTCGCCGAGGGCGGCCCCCTCGCGATGTCCCGCCAGACCGAGTGGGTCGAGCTCGGCGGCGGCCCCGACGCCGGCCAGTACCGCGGGCTCGGGCAGCGCATCTTCACCACCGACGCCGAGGAACACGGGCTGCTCGAGGTGCGGCGCATCGCGCTGCCCCAACCCGCCGCCGCGGCGTGACGCCGTCCACGAGGCGCCCGCGATGAACAAGGCGCGCGAAGTCACCGAGATCGAGCCGCGCGACCGCCTGCAACCGGCGCTGCTGGACCGGCTCATCCGCCCCGCGGGCGATGCCGGACGCGTGATCTCCAAGTCGGAGCTGCGTGCGGCGGTGCTGCGCGACCTGTCGTGGCTGTTCAACGCCACGCAGCAGCACGCCGACTGGGACGAGACCCGCCCGTCGCTGGCCGGCACGGTGCTCAACTTCGGCATGCCGCCGCTGTCGGGCCGGCAGCTTTCCAAGCTCGACATCGCCAAGCTCGAGCGCACGATCGCCGAGACGATCCGCCGCTTCGAGCCGCGCATCCTGCCCGACACGCTCCAGGTGCGTGCCCTCGAGGCGGGCAGTGTGCTGGACACGCACAACATGATCGAGTTCGAGATCCGCGGCCACCTGTGGGCGCAGCCCGTTCCGCTGGAGCTGCTGCTGCGAACGCAGATGGACCTCGAGGCCGGGCAGGTCGAGGTGCGCGAGGCCGCCGGCCCGCTCACGCCCGGCCGGCCGCGCTAGGCGGCGCCGCAGCACCACCGCAGCACGCCACCGCACGCACCGCGAAGAGCCCGCGACAACGATGGACGCCCGCCTGGTCCGCCTCTACGAAGACGAACTCTCGCACCTGCGCGAGCTCGGCCGCGAATTCGCGCGCGAGCACCCGAAGGCGCGCCATCTCGGCCTGGAGGAGATGGAGGTCGCCGACCCCTACGTGGAGAGGCTGCTCGAGGGCTTCGCCTTCCTGACCGCGCGCGTGCGGCTCAAGCTCGAGGCGGAGCAACCCCGCCTGATCGAGCAGGTCCTGCAGACGCTGTACCCGAACTTCACGGCGCCGGTGCCCTCGGCCATGATCGTGCGGCTGGAAGTCGACGCGACCAACCCGAACCTGGCACAGGGCTTCGAGGTCGCCCGCGGCACCGCGGTGACCTCGCGCGTGTCGCGCGGGCAGGACACTGCCTGCGAGTTCCGCACCGCGATGGCGGTGACGCTGTGGCCGCTGGAGATCGCCGAAGTGCGCTACTTCAGCCACGCCCCCGACCTGGGCTTGACGCGCATCACGCCCGCGCGGGCGGCCAAGGGTGGCCTGCGCATCCGCCTGCGCCTGGGCGGCGGCCTGGCCTGGGACCAGATCGCGCTCGACCGCCTCGCCTTCTACATCGCTGCCGACGACGACGTGGCCTACCGCCTGCACGGCCTCGTGCTCGGCAACGGCATCGGCACCCTGGTGGCGCCCGCCGGCGCCGCCGCCGCCGGCGCCACGCCCGACGAGCGCCAATGGCGCGGCGCCGAGAGCCTGCAACCGGTCGGCTTCGCGGCCGACCAGGCGATGCTGCCGGAGTTCGACCGCATGTTCAGCGGCCACCGGCTGCTCCAGGAGGCGGCCGCGCTGCCGCAACGGCTGCTGTTCTTCGAGGTGCTGCAGCTGCGTGAGCGCCTGGGCGCGCTGCGCGGGCCCGAGGCCGAGATCGTGCTGCTCTTCGATCGTGGCGAAGCGGACCTGCAGCCGCTGGTGGACGCGGGCAGCCTGGCACTGTTCTGCACGCCCGCGATGAACCTGTTCGCGAAGCGGCTGGACCGCGTGCAGCTCGGCCCCGGCAGCTCGGAGTACCACGTCGTTCCCGACCGCATGCGGCCGATGGACTACGAGGTGCACCACATCGAGCGCGTCGTCGGGCACGGCGCTTCCGGCACCGACAGCGCGTGCGAGTTCGCGCCGCTGTACCGCGCCACGCACCAGACGCCGGCCGGCGGCAACGGCTACTTCTCGATGCGCCGAGCGCCACGCCGCCCGTCGGAGCGCCAACGCGCGCTGGGCGCCCGCGTGCCGAGCTACCTCGGCGACGAGGTGTACCTGTCGCTCGTCGACGGGCAGCACGGCCCCTACCGCACGCCGCTGCGGCAGCTCTCGGTGCTGGCCTGGGTCAGCAACCGCGACCTGCCCGTGCTGCTGCCGCGCGAGGGCACCGGCACCGGCCCCGACGGCGGGCTCTGGCAGCTCGACGCACCCGGGCCCGTCACGCAGGTGCGTTGCCTGCGCGGCCCGACACGGCCCGTCACGCGGCGCATCGAAGGCGAAGCGGGCTGGCAGCTCGTGAGCCAGCTCACCCAGCACCACCTCGCGCCCGACGACGACCCCGAGCGCGCCGCCGCGGCGCTGCGCGCGGCGCTGCGCCTGTACGGGCCGGCCGACGACACCTGGGTGCGGCAGGCCGACGGCCTGCGCCGGCTGCGCGTGGACACGGTTGTGCGCCGGCTGCCCTTCGCCGGGCCGCTCAGCTTCGGCAGCGGCATCGCGCTCGATCTCGAGGTCGACGATGCGGCCTTCCAGGGCGGCAGCGCCTTCCTGCTCGGCAGCGTCCTCGAGCGCTTCTTCGCCCGCCACGCGGCCATCAACAGCTTCACGCAGTTCACGCTGCGCGGCACCGCCCGCGGTCACATCAAGACCTGGCCGCCGCGGCTGGGCGGAAGGGCGACGGCGTGAGGGCGCGCAGCGGCATCGGCGGGAACGGGACTCGATGAACACGACCGCGCAAGCCGAAGGCGCCACCGCCGCCGCGGCGCTGGCCGAGCTGCTCGATGCGGTGCAGGCCGATCCGTCCGCGTTCGACTTCTTCGCGCTGATGCGCCGCATCGACTGCCTGCGCCGCCACCAGCCCCGCACCGGCGAGGCACAGCGCCCGCGGCAGGAGGCGCTGCGCCTGGGCCAGGCGCCCGAGCTCGACTTCGCGCCCGCGCCGCTGCACGCGCTGCTGCGGCAGGAGGGTCACGCCGCGCCGAGGCTGCTCGTGCGCTTCTTCGGCCTGCTCGGGCCGATGGGGCCGATGCCGCTGCACTTCACCGAGGTCGTGCGGGAACAGCTTCGCAACGAGGGCGACCCGACCCTGGCCCGGTTCCTCGACCTGTTCCACCACCGGCTGCTCTCGCTCTTCTACCGCGCGTGGGCCCAGGCGCAGCCGGTGGTGCACCTGGACCGCCCGGACCAGGACCGCTTCCGGGCCTGGGTCGCCGCCCTGGCCGGCGCGCCCGCGAGCAGTGGC
>Ga0209172_10001358_pt1 | contig 52660 bp, 42 predicted proteins | sample LarsenN4metaG_FD_184113 | JGI IMG/M metagenome (GOLD analysis project Ga0209172, IMG submission 184113) | Hot spring sediment bacterial and archeal communities from British Columbia, Canada, to study Microbial Dark Matter (Phase II) - Larsen... ...
GGCGCGGTGGTGAGTAAGCAGTTGTTTTACCCGTATGGCGAAGTACGCTGGAGCACCGGCACGATGCCCACCACCATTGGCTACACCGGCCAGCGCCGCGATACCGGCCTCGGCTCGCTGATGTTCTACAACGCCCGCTACTACAGCCCACTGTTGAGCCACTTTGTGAGCGCGGATAGCATCGTGCCTGGGGCGGGAAATCCGCAGGCGCTGAACCGGTATGCCTATGTCTTGGGCAACCCGCTGAAGTACACTGACCCCAGCGGGCATGACCCCTGCACCGGCATACCCGGCACCTATATGCCCGATTGCGGCGTGGATGGGTGGGGGGTGAAGCCTGGCAAAACCAAGCCAGCAAAGCCAGCATGGAAGACCTATACCGGCGATCACCCTTTTTCCAGGGGCTATGACCCCCCGCTCGGACAGCATACCGGATTGGGGCGTTGATCAATCAGAAGAATGGCGGTGGATACGGGCAGGTCATGTCTGGGAATGGAATTGCGCCTCCGGCGGTTATTGGGGGAGTGGATGTATGCCTCCTAAAGAACTGGCGGCATGGATACTCATGGAGGAGTGGAGCTTGCTTTATAACTCAGATTTCTACAAGCGCAACAAGGCTGACATACCCACAGCCAAACGTATCGTTGTTAGCACAGTGGCCTATATTTTTAGTGACGGCGTAGTCACCGGGAAAGAACTGTCAGTGATGACAGCATGGTTCAATCCAAACTCCGGGCGAGCTTTTGACCAAGGGGATGCGGATGCATTCCAGACTGCCCCACTTTATATTGAATACGCCAGGGAAACTGTTGACGAATACTGGGATCAAGGCCCTCTGATCGTGGATGGGCATATGGTTAATGCGTGGTGGGACTCTACCGAAACATGGTGTGCCGGGTGTAAAGACGTACTCAAACTTTACGATCCAATCAAGGTCGATAAATACGGCAACCCGATAATCTACTACTTCGGATATAAACCATGACTGGCCCAAGATTCACCCTAAAAATAAGCCTCGTATTACTGTGGCTGGCGGTGTCTATAGTAGCCTGCACAAATCCAACGCCCGGTGTTGCAGTGACCCCGACGACACTGACCCCGTTGCCGTTGATTTCGCCAGCTATTTCCTTCACGCCCACTCCACAAGCTTCGCCTACCCCTGTGCCATCTTTCACGCCGGTTCCAACGCTTGCGCCGCTATATCCTGCGTTGGTCACGGTTTGTCCATCAAACCCCTCTGTCACTGTTGAAAAACTGGGACTGGAACCCGACACCCTTCTGCTGGTCGTTCCCGAAACAGCAGAAGTAAAATGGGATGGCTTATTTGTCATTACCGCCGATGCGCCCACGCCCCAACGCATGCCCGCTTTATCTCAGGGAGGGCTACTTAGCCCGAATGGACAGTGGTTCATCTTTGTACGAACAGTCGAAGGGACAGACAAGACGATACCCTGGATCGGGTCTATTGATGGGGAACAGCAATGGCCCCTAACCGCAGACGAGCGGTTGGAGGGCGGGTCTTGGCTAAACGATGAAACCGTCTTGTTGTTTGGTCTTGAGGATATAGGTTTTATGAATTCTGTTTACAAAACCGTACAAGTGCTCAATCCGTTTACGCTAGAAGGCCAATTTGTGGAAAACCTGCCTCGTATGACCAACGTGGGGATAGGAGCTAAATTTCTTCATCACGCCGACCGCACGCACCTGATTTATCAGGACGGTTACGATTATCGCTTGCGGGATGTCTTTGCGCAAACGGATCAACTTGTTTTGGAGTGGCTGCGCGATGATCCGGCAGACTTTCTAGACAAAAGCGTTAGCATTGTCTCGGATGGCTACATTGTCATTCGGGTTGATCGTCCCTATGGACTTGATATGTCACCGCCCATGAGTCCTGAAGAGGTGGTGGCTTCACACAGTTATTCCCAAACGATGCGCCCCATCATCTTTCCATCGGCCATTATGCCAGCCAGTGCTGGCTTATTATCTGAGAATATTCCAGGTGTGATTGTCTCTGGAGATGCCGAATGGTTTTATTGGTTTGATTACCAGCAGGGCGTTATAAAAGATTACTGTTTCCCGTCCGATGGATTTTTCAAGGCTTCTCTTGATGGCAAATTTGCGGCGTTTACACGCGAGACTTTGCCCCATACCCTGCCAACTCAAAAAACCACTTTCATCTTGAATCTGGAAACGGGTTATGTTTCTCGGATTGATAATTATGCGTTTTTTGGTTGGGCCAGAGTGACAAAGTAACGCGTATATTGTCGCAACTCATCGCCCTGCGCGTGCTGACGGGCCACAAACCACAAGCCCCGGCCATCATCATGGGTCGGGGCTTGTGATTGCGAGTGCACCGCACGCCCCGCGCGTGGTGGGGGATGCGCCCGTGAATGCAGCCCCCGCGCTGCTCCTGACGCCCGCGCCGAACGAGACGTGGAAGGTGTATTATTATGCGGGCGCGCAGTTGATTGGGATGCGGGTGGTGACGAGCACGGCCAGCACGCTCTACTTCCTGCACACTGACCACCTAGGCTCCACCAGCCTGGTGACGGACGGCGGCGGCAATGTCGTGGCGCGGCAGAACTACTACCCGTACGGCAGCGTGCGCGCGAGCACGGGCGGCCTGCCCACAGACATCACCTTCACCGGCCAGCGCCGCGATACCGGCCTCGGCTCGCTGATGTTCTATAACGCCCGCTACTACAGCCCACTGTTGAGCCGCTTTGTGAGCGCAGATAGCATTGTGCCGAACGGTGAAAAAGCATCCGTCATTCCCTTGACGGTGAGTTTTAGTGAGCCGATGTTTTTGGCAGGCGTGGCGGAAGAGAATGCTTTTACACTCAACTATGGCTTTTGGTTACAACTAAGCGGGAAGCAGAAGGAGAAGGCCAAACTGCCGTGGGGGCCGCAAAATCCGCAGGCGTTGAACCGATATAGCTATGTAGTAAATAACCCGTTGAGGTATATTGATCCAACAGGGCACTACATGGTAAATTGGGTGGACGAGCATCTGACTGCTGCGCAGGTGCAAGATTTAATATATGAATTGAGTTGGTGGATAGATAATCCGGGTTCTTGGGCTGGAGACCTTAGTTTAGTCCTTGAAGCGGCAGGTCTCGCAGGTGAAGCCATCGCCTTTCTTAAAGGCGCAGCTGCTCTTCAATCTGGCTTGACCGGAGCAGGTTTACTTGCCGTTGGAGCAACTCTTGGCTTTACATTGGACGATCTTCAAGAGTTACGATTCCAGTTAACTGCTTTTTCAGAAAATGGCACGAAAGGCGTTCAACTTACGATGGGCGCTAATCTAGGTTATTGGGGTATATCAATAAATAATCAAGAAGTAGTTGGCCACTTCTCAATAAGTCCGATTTATACGCCAAAGGGATTGTGGAATTTAGCGCCAGCTTTCGTATTAGCATGGTGGATGTTCGATTACACGGGCGGCCCATCATACCAAACATGAGGTAAGAGAATGACCAAGCTCACAAATTTTCGAAACTGGGTCGCATCTACTCCTAAACGAAGAGCTTTCTTTTGTTTGATTGCTTTTCCTGTGATTTTTCTGACATGGAGAATTCTATTGCATACTAGTCGGTTTTGGAGTGATCCAATTACAGAGCTAACCGCAGCCGTATGCGTAGGAATTGCACTTGCAATCGCCATGTACTTTTTATCATTCAAGACAAATAATAAATGAAATCACACCGCCCTCATCTCCTCCCAATTCGCGCCGGCGCGCACTTCTACGCCGAGCGGCACATCGAGCTTGAAGGCGCTTTCCATCACCGCCCGCACCACGCGGGCGGTGGCATTTACTTCCTTCTTGGGGCACTCCAGCACTAGTTCATCATGCACTTGCAGTAGCAGTTTGGCGCTTAGGCCTGCCCTTTCCAATGCGGGCTGTAAGTTCAGCATGGCCTGCTTCACGATAGTATAATTAGCTCTATGGAAGCGAAGGTTTTTCATCCACCCCTAAACGCAACGCCACAATCGCTCACCGAAGCGGTTTCACGCATTGCTACACATTTCCAGCCACTCCAAATTATCTTGTTTGGTTCCTGGGCGCGGGGCACAGCCCGCCCTGATAGTGATTTGGATTTGTTGGTGGTTCTGCCAACGATTGAAAACAAGCGCCGCACACTAGTAGCCATTTTGCGGGCCTTAAACGGTTTGCCCGCCAGCAAAGATATCCTCGTCACCACGCCCGAAGAAATTGCCCAACGCGGCCACTTGGTGGGGGATGCGCTCCGCCCAGCCTTGCGCGAAGGCAAAGTGGTTTATGAACGCGCCTGAAGCGGAGCGCTGGTTGGCCTACGCCCGCTCGGATTTGGAAGCCGCGCAGGTTTTACTACAAGGCGCAACGCCTTATCCTCGGCAAGTGTGCTTCCTCGCCCAACAAGCCGCTGAAAAAACCATCAAAGCGATTTTGTGCTCTACAATTTAGATTTTCCTTACACGCATGACCTTGACCGTCTGCGGGATTTATTGCCCGAAGGTTGGCGGGTGAAAATTGAGCATCCAGATTTGGCCGAGTTATCCGTGTGGGCAGTGGAGACGCGCTACCCCGGCGATATGCCCTCGGTGGTAGACGCAGAAGCTACCCTTGCCTTACAACAGGCGCAGGCGGTTTACGAAAGTGTCTTAGCTGATTGGCCGACTTAAGTAAGCCGATTTATCCGCAACCCCACTCTGCTTTTACAAACCAAAACATCCAACACCAGCCTCGGCTCGCTGATGTTTTGTAACGCCCGCTACTACAGCCCCCTGCTCTCCCGCTTTGTGAGCGCCGATAGTATTGTGCCGAACGGTGAAAAAGCCTCCGTCATTCCGTTGACGGTGGACTTTCACGAACCGATGTTTTTGGCGGGTGTGGCGGAAGAAAACGCCTTTACGCTGCAAAATGGCTTTTGGTCACAACTAAGTGGCAAGCAGAAGGAGAAGGCTAAACTGCCGTGGGGGCCGCAAAACCCGCAGGCGCTCAATCGCTACGCTTACGTATTAAACAATCCTTTGAGTCGTACCGATCCGACAGGACATGAAAGTTGCGGTGACAAAGACATAGGATGCGAGAAAATTGAAATTGATGGCCGTATTGTTTATAAGCTATGGGTTGGAGACCAAGAGATTTTTGTAGAATACACTGAAGAAACTGACGACCTAATCACAAATTTCAAAATTTATGCAAACATGCAAAGAGATGCGCGACAAAACATTGATAAAGCCTTTTGGGATACCATTTTTCATACTACTGCCGGAACTCTTGGTGTCGGCATTGCCGTTGTGTCGCCTTCAACGGGGCCATTGGCACCACTGGTATTGACTCTTGGAGTTGGCCTAGGTGTTATAGAGTATGTTAATGCTGTCCGGTCTGTACTTGAAATGCGAGACTCTTATCTAGCTTGGTTAGATGCTAGAACAAATGCCTACGACTATTGGACAAAGTTATTGGATTACTCTATATTCCCTACTCCAACTATAAGGAATTCCCCAAGATGACTTCGATACGTAGTGCTAGCCTCGGTATACTAGTCGCATATTTTTGGTGCACAGTATGTGTGGCTGTAATGTTGTGGTCAAATCCACAAATGTGGCATATACCATTGGCATTGATTGGATTTTGCGTTGTTTGGGTGATGTTTCATCTAGGGTTTGAGAAAATCGCGATTGCAAATCCAACTAGAATTAATCTGATGCAAAGGTTAATTCTAGTTGCAATCGTCGGCAATCTGTTGGTTTTTGGTCTGCTATTGTTTTTCGGGCTTGGCGGTTCACTTTCATTGCCTTACGGAACTCTGGAAGAGTGGTGGATAATAATGCCTTTAGGGGTAGTAATCATTCTGGGTATTGCTGGGTTAATTTCTGTGATTTTATCAGTTCTACAAGTTCGAGACACTGGTCAGAGTATTCGCTAAATCTTAATCTCACACCCCCTTCATCTCCTCCCAATTCGCGCCGGCGCGCACTGCTACGCCGAGCGGCACATCCAGTTTGAAGGCGCTTTCCGTCATCGGCCTCGGCTCGCTGATGTTTTATAACGCCCGCTACTACAGCCCCCTGCTCTCCCGTTTTGTGAGCGCCGATAGTATTGTGCCGAACGGTGACAAAGCCTCCATCATTCCGTTGACGGTGGACTTTCACGAACCGATGTTTTTGGCGGGTGTGGCGGAAGAAAACGCCTTTACGCTGCAAAATGGCTTTTGGTCACAACTAAGCGGCAAGCAGAAGGAGTATAGTGGATAAGGAAATTTAGACACAAAAACGGGCATAATTAAGGTGCAGTTTTCGGAGAAAAGCATGCCCAAAAGAAAACGCCTATCCGCTTTTCAAAAAGCACAGATCGTCTTAGAGGCCATCCGGGAAGACAAGAGCGTGACGCAGATCGCCACCGAAAACAGCGTTCACCCCAATCAGAGCCATAAATGGAAACGACAAGCTCTGGAAGACTTTGCGCAACTGTTTGAAGATGACCGCAAAGGGGAACGCGCTCGTGAAAGCGAAAGCCTTTCCGCTTGATCAAGGCACGTAAGCGACTTTCACTCAAGGTGATACCGGTGATTTGTTTTAGGTGAGCGCTCAATCATTCCACTGTCCAAATCGTGAAGTCATATCCAACTTCGGAAGGTTCTTTTTCAAGCACTTTGATTAAAGCCAGACTGTAGGCATCATCGGCTTTCGGCGGACGCCCACTTTTGGGCTGATTGGCGAGGGCTTCTATTCCGCCACTTCACCAGCCATAAATGGTCGGCTTGCTTGCCGCTTGCATCTCAGCAACTTCTTCTGGCCAATGCCCTAAATGCAACAACCGGATGGCGATGCTTCTTTGAACCACTTCTTACCATCCCTGTTAAATTACTTTCAACGACCTACTTAGGTTCTTAGTCAATGGGGAGCGCTTACCTCACAATCAACGTTCCCACCATGCCCGCTTCTTTGTGACCCGATACCGTGCAATAAAATTCATACACACCCGGCTCAGTCGGCGTAAAAGTGAGCACATTCATTTCGCCCGGTCTCACGGCGGCGTGCAAATCGCCGTGTGTATGGCCATGATCAACCGGATTTGATTCTGAAACACCCGTTACTGCAATCCGCTTAATACTGAAATCATGCTCAAGGGCGCCTTCATTGATGAGCGTCAACGCCACCGGCTGGCCCACCGCCGCCTCGAGTGTGGTTGAAGTGTAGCTGATATCTTTCAACTTAAGCGTCACCGCTTGAGCCTCGTCCCCGGCTGACGCACAGGCCGCAAGTAGAAAAGTCAAAGCAAGGGAAAGCAGAAGACGTTTCATTTAGAAGAAAACCTCCCGGTTGTTCAATCCGCTGGCGCAAACCGTTGTTGCCCATTTTGTGGGTATGTCATATCAACGTTCCCGAAAGTTGCGCAAACGCAGGCTATTACTTACCACAAAGATTGAGCTAAACGCCATTGCCCCGGCCGCCAACACCGGTTGCAAAAAGCCCAGCGCCGCCGCCGGAATGAGGATGGCGTTATAGAAAAAGGCCCAGAATAAATTTTGCTTGATGGTGCGAAGCACTGCCTGGGAGAGCCGCACGGCGCGCGGCACGCCGCGCAAATCGCCGCTCATCAATGTCACAGGCGCGGCGGCCAGCGCCACATCCGCGCCCGTACCAATGGCAAAACCCACATCCGCCTGCGCCAGCGCGGGCGCATCATTAATGCCATCGCCTACCATGGCAATGGCGGATGGCTGATTTTTGATTGCGGATTGCAAATGCTTAACTTGTGCGGCTTTTTCGCCGGGCAAAACTTCAGCGATGACGCGGTTGACGCCCACTTCGCGGCCAATGGCTTCCGCCGTTTTCTGGTTATCGCCGGTCAGCATCACCACTTCCAAGCCCATCTGTTGCAGTTGGGCAATGGCTTCAGCCGAGCCTTCCTTGACGCTATCTGCCACCGCAATCACGCCAACCACAGCATTATCCAGCGCCACCACCATCGGCGTTTTGGCCTCAGCCTGTAATTGAGTTACTTTTTCCCCCAAGCCGTTCAGCCCCAAACCGTGCTCTTCCATCAAGCGCGTGGTACCAATCAGAACCTCACGCCCGCTGACGTGTGCGCTCAGGCCCTTACCCGCCAACGCAGTGAAGCCTGCCACCGGCTCCAACACCAAGCCGCGCTCGGTGGCCGCCGCCACAATGGCCTCGCCCAGTGGGTGCTCAGAAGCTTTTTCGGCGGAAGCAGTTATTTGGAGAACTTGAGATTGGGTGATTGGCGAATTCTCCAATTCTCCAAATTCTCTTAGCACAATGTCCGTCACGGTTGGGCGGCCTTTGGTAATAGTGCCCGTCTTATCCAGCACCACCGTTTGTACGCTTCCGGCGCGTTGCAAGGCTTCAGCAGATTTGAACAGGATGCCCAGTTCTGCGCCGCGCCCGGCGCCCACCATGATGGCGGTAGGCGTGGCCAGGCCCAGAGCGCAGGGGCAGGCGATGACGAGCACAGCTACCATGTTCATCAGCGCGGTGGTGAAATCACCCGTAACGGCAAACCAAATAATGGCCGTGAGGGCCGCGATGGCAATGACGATGGGCACAAATACGGCTGAAACTTGATCGGCCAATTTCTGAATCGGCGCCTTACTACCTTGCGCCTCTTCTACCAACTTAATGATTTGGGCCAGCGCCGTATCTTTACCCACTTTAGTAGCTTCAAAAGTAAATGCCCCTTGCTTGTTAATGGTGCCGCCAAAAACTTTTGCGCCGGGTCGCTTCTCAGCTGGTAGAGATTCACCCGTGAGCATCGATTCATCCACGGTGGATTTGCCCTCGATGACCACGCCATCCACCGGCAAACGCTCACCGGGCCGCACGGCTACCACATCTGCCACGCGCACTTCATCAATCGGCACATCGGCTTCCACGCCCGCGCGAATGATGCGCGCAGTTTTGGGGCGCAGACCCATCAGCTTTTTAATGGCTTCACTGGTTTGGCCTTTAGCGCGCGCCTCTAAAAATTTACCCAGCACGATGAGCGTGACGATGACGGCGGCAGTTTCAAAATACACATGGCCGGTCAGCCAGCCGAATAAAATAGGGAGCGAGTAAAAATACGCGGCGGAGCTTCCTAGCGCAATCAGCACATCCATATTGGCTGCGCCGTTCCGCAAAGACTTATACGCGCCCACGTAATATTGCCAACCCACATAGAATTGAACGGGCGTAGCGAGCGCGAACATCAGCCACAAAAACCAAGTTTGTGGATGACGAATGACGGGGGACGAGTGATGAACTGCTTCATAGAAGAACTCAGGGAGTAAGCCGAAATCACTGGCCATGGAAAGCGCAAATAGCGGCACAGTGAAGACCAACCCGATTGTGAGCAGATGCTTTTGATGATTGATTTCTTTTTCGCGCGCCAGACGTTCGGCATCCTCGGCGTTGCCGTCTGCCACTACGGCTTCAAAGCCAGACGCGCTCACTGCGCGCCGCAGTTCCGCTTGCGTGATGAGCGTGGGGATATATTTGACGTGAGCTTTCTCAGCGGCAAAGCTCACCGAGGCGGATTGCACGCCATCTAATTTTGCGAGCGCACGCTCCAGCCGCTGGGCGTCGTTGTCATCGCTCAAGCGCTTAATGGGCAAAATGGCCTCTCCCACTGCCACGCCATAACCCGCCTTCTCAATGCGCGCAATCACGTCCGCCTGCGTTACCTGCGCGGCGTCAAACTCCAGCGTCGCGCGCTCGGAGGCCAAGTTCACGTTGACGTTTTGCGCGGACGGCAGTTTTTTGAGATTGCGCTCAATGGTGGCCGCGCAGTTGGCGCACGTCATGCCGGTGATGGGGAGGGTTAAGTGCCTCGTCGTCATAGTTTCAAAGTAAACGTGAAGCGTAAAACGCGAATAAGCTACTCACGTTTCACGTTTTACTCTTTGCGCTTTTACAGCGTCAACAACTTTTCCACCGGATAACCAATCTCTTCCAGCAACTTCTCAATCGCGGTTTGGGTGGCGGGCGCATCAAAGGCAATGGTCACTAACTTAGAGTTCTGGTCTGCCGTGACGGTTTGCACGCCTTTTAGTTCGCCGACTTCGCTTTGAATGGTGTGCACGCAATGGGCGCAAGAGATGGCGGGGGCTTTAACGGTGATAGTGGTGGTCATGGGGTCTCCTGAGGGTTTAGAAAATCGAAATTGGGAACTAGAGCATTAGAGACTTCTCTAAGCCTTATACTTTTGTAGCGGTTTCAAACACATCGGCAATTTCGTCCAGCACGCGCTCGCGTTCACGTGGACTATCGCTATTCACCGCCGTTACTACACAATGGCGCAGGTGGTTATCCAGCAAGTTCACACTGATTTTGTTGAGCGCGGCCTGCACGGCCTGAATCTGCTTAATGACATCAATACAATAGGCGTCTTCCTCTAGCATCCGTTCCACACCGCTGATGTGGCCTTTGATACTCTTGATACGGCGCAAAGTGTCTGTTTTGTGTTTGTCATCCATGGTCAGCTCCTACCCCCCCCAGTGGGGGTGGGTGTTTAGAATATACATCGGGTCTGAGCAGGCCGTCAAGCTAGAGTTTTATTAACGGCCAGTGTTTGTCTACCTTTTTGTCCCTTCCACAGCCACCACAAGCGCCGCATTGAGCGGCATACTTGGAGGATGAACGAGCAGAACTTTCTCATGAATTTGAGCGGTATTACCTTTTGGTAACACGCGGAACCTCTAAGACCCTATGCCGCGTCTAAAATCGGTCAGCCCAAAATAATCATTAACTGCTCTGGATTTCGCCTGAACAATGGAGGCTTATATGAAAACCCGTTCGACTCTTCTCTTTTTGCTGGCGGCCAGCCTACTGGTTGGCGCATGCACCGGCGGCGCGGTTGAGACGGCCACGCCGCAACCCACCACCAACCCAACGCCCAACCCCACTGCCCCGCCGGCCACACCCACTACTCCAAATGTAGCCACGCCAGCGGATGCCGTGAGGCACACATTTGTAGAAGGTAACTTCTCAGTAGCGCTTCCGGCGGGCTGGAAGGTGGCCGGGCCGTTTGATACCCCACAATTCCGGATGTACGCCATTGGCGCGGAGGCCGGCCAAAGCGGTGGACCGGGCATGAGCCAAATTATTATGGCCAACGAGGGCGCACTGACGATTGAGCAATTTGCGCAATTGCAATGCAGTGTCTGCCCCCTCAACCCGATTGAAGATGCCACGCTGGGCGGCATGCCAGCCAAACGCATCGTCATCGGCGGGGATAGCACACCTAGTTTCGAGTGGCGCTTCATCACTCATGCGGGCAAGCTCATCGGTTTTTCTATCCGGCCTGTGGGGGATGGGCTAGAGTGGGTTTTGCCCAGCGTACAATTCATTGCGCCCACTGTAGGCCAAACGCAAACGTACCGCAACGAAACCGTTGGTTTGGAGATGCAGTTGCCCGCTGATTGGCAGGTTCAGAGCAACACGCCTCCAGCTGGCCCCGTCATGCTGGATACTTTGGCTTACATCTATTCCCAGCCCCTGCCCACCCTGGAGCCAAAAGGCGGCGAAGGGCCGGTGGAGGGCGTGAAAATTGATGTGATTGCGGTGTATGACTCCAGCATTAATCAATCTGTAGAGCAAGCGCTGGCGTGGTTCAAATCCGGCTTAGGCGAGAGCAACAGCCAAATCATTTCTGAGGGGCGCGTGATTTTAGCGGGCGGCCAAACGGCGGTGCGCGTGCACACCACCGGCCCGTTGGGCGAGGGCGTGACCTTACTGGCGAAAGTGAATGATGTGATTGTGTTGTTGGGCGGCAGTGGTAAAGACTTAAGCTTGTTTGATGCGGCGGCCAACACCCTGCGCGCCATTCCACCCGTGAGTGGCGCACCATCAGGTTTCATCTGCACGGTGGCATACACCAACATTAATCAATTGTTCTGCTTGGGTGAAGGCGGCGCGCCGATTGAGATTGCCCAAAGCGTAGACGGCAATATCACCTCACCCGCCATTTCACCCGATGGCGCGTGGGTGGCCTATCTCATCAATCACTCTCTCACCAGTGAATTGTGGGCGGTGAATGTGAGCGGCCTACAAGGCAACAACAGCGCGCAATTGCCCCGCCTCCTGCTGGTGGACTCACTCCGCATCCCTAACCCAGACCCACAGTTAATCAATTCCCCACAGAATTTTGAGTGGCGGGCGGGCACGCACACGCTCATCTTTAATACCCGTTTTGCGCCCCTGAGCGGCGAGATTGGCTTGGGTGGTTATACGAATGATGATGTGTGGCGGGTGAACGTGGATACGGGCGAGGTAAGTAATTTAGTGCCGCAGGGCGTGGGTGGGCCGTTCACCCTCTCGCCCAACGGTAATCTCATTGCTATTTCTGGCGCTACCAACATCCAACTGATGAACGCCGATGGAAGCAACCGCCGCACGGTGCTGGAGTTCCCCAGTATCATCACCTACAGTGAGTATCAGTACAAGCCAACGGTGACGTGGAGTGGTGATAGCGCCTTCTTTAGCCTGATAGTGCCCTCGGCAGACCCGTTAGCGGCAGATACTTCTGGCACACTGTATCGCGTTAACGCGGATGGTTCAGTGCAAACGTTGTGGACGCGGCCCGGCAATTTTGTGTTTAGCGGCCCCTTGGATATTTCACCCGATGGCCAGCGTGTGGTGTCCGGCCACAATGATAGTACCAATGCCATCAATCTGCGGCTGGTTAACACCGATGACGCGAATGAAATGGTGTTTGTCACCTCTTCGCTCGCAGTGAATGGCTGGGGCTGGTCACCAGACTCTCAAACATATGTGTACGGCATTGTGCCAGACGGCGGTAACTTCCTGCTCAGAGCCAATGGCGCCGTTGAGCCGTTTGGCGCGGGCATTACCGTTGTGGGCGTGCAATGGGCGGATACGGGCACCTTTTTCTTTACTGGTGTCACGGGGGAGGCAGTGTACGGCTTGTACCTCCAGCGGCTAGGTGAACCAAATCCGCAATTAATGGTAGGCGGGCTGAGTGCGGGCGTGATGTTTGATTTGAGGTGAGGCTGGAAACTAGGGAAATAGAAGACTATAGGCAAATGGCGGATGGCGGATCGAAAGCCATCCGTCATTTTTGTTGCATCGCCCAAACCCTGCTACAATCAGAACATCAGTTCGGCCCATCACATGCAACTTTCTAATTTCTAAATATGCCTCCCTTCAAACTCCACTCCCCTTTCCAAGCGATGGGCGACCAGCCGCAAGCAATTGAAAAGCTCGTGGCCGGGTTACGGCGCGGCGAAAAACATCAGGTTCTGCTGGGCGCCACCGGCACAGGCAAAACGTTCACCATCGCTTCGGTGGTGGAACAAATTCAACGGCCCACGTTAGTGATGGCGCATAACAAAACGCTGGCCGCTCAACTGTACGCCGAGTTCAAAGAATTCTTCCCAGAAAATGCGGTGGAGTACTTTGTTTCCTACTATGATTACTATCAGCCAGAAGCGTACGTGGCGCGGCATGATTTATATATTGAGAAGGAAACGCAAATCAATGAAGAGTTGGAACGCCTGCGGCTGGCGGCCACCACCTCGCTTCTCAGCCGCAAAGATGTGTTAATTGTGGCCTCGGTCTCGTGTATTTATGGCCTCGGCTCGCCGGAGGCTTACGGCAAAGCAGTCATTAATCTCAAAAAGGGAGAGTTGGTGCGCCGGAGTAATTTACTGCGGCACTTGGTGGAGATTCAATACGAACGCAATGATATGGATTTCAAGCTCGGTTCCTTCCGAGTGCGCGGTGATACGCTGGAAGTGGCTCCTGCCTACACCGATGAGTTTGGTTACCGCATTACCCTCTTTGGCGATGAAGTAGAACGCATTGTGCGCTTTGCGCCGCTGACGGGCGAAGTGTTGGAAGAATTAGAGACCTTAGAGCTTTACCCCGCCAAGCACTTCATCACCGAAGCCGAAAAACTCCAGCAAGCCATTAAGGATATTGAAGCTGAATTAGAAGAGCGCGTAGCCTGGTTCAAAGAAAATAATCTGTTACTGGAAGCGCAACGGATAGAGCAACGCACGCGCTATGACCTTGAAATGCTCAAAGAAGTGGGCTATTGCTCCGGCATTGAGAACTACTCACGGCATTTAGATCAGCGTCCGCCCGGCTCGCCACCGTGGACGATGGTGGATTACTTCCCGCCGGATTTTTTGCTGGTGCTGGACGAAAGCCACATGACGGTGCCGCAGATTGGCGGCATGTACGGCGGCGACCGCTCGCGCAAAGAGGAGCTGGTGAAGTTTGGCTTCCGCTTGCCCAGCGCGCTGGATAACCGCCCACTCTCCTTCTCGGAGTTTGAGCAACGTATAGGGCAAATCATCTACACCTCCGCCACGCCCGGCCCCTATGAGCGCGAACGCGCCACGCAAACGGTTGAACAAATCATTCGCCCCACCGGCTTGGTGGACCCAGAAATAGAACTGCGGCCAGTGAAAGGCCAAGTGGATCATTTGGTGGGCGAACTGCGCCAGCGGATTGCCAACGGCCAGCGCGCCCTTGTTACCACGCTCACCAAGCGCATGGCCGAGGATTTGAGCCAATATCTCAAAGAACTCAACTTCAAAGTTCACTACCTACACTCCGAAGTAGATACGTTGGAGCGCGTGGAAATTTTGCGCGACCTGCGGTTGGGCGTGTACGATGTGGTCGTGGGCATTAACCTGCTCCGCGAAGGCTTGGACTTGCCCGAAGTTTCATTAGTGGCAATTTTGGATGCGGACAAAGAAGGCTTCCTGCGCTCCACTACTTCGCTCATCCAAACGATTGGCCGGGCGGCGCGGCATGTCTCCGGCAAAGTCATCATGTACGCGGATAAGATGACGGACTCAATGAAGAACGCGATTGAAGAGACTAACCGCCGTCGCGCGATTCAAGAAGCATACAACCGCGCGCACGGCATTGTGCCGGCCACTATTGTTAAGAGCGTGCGAGACTTGACCGAACGGGTGCACGCGCTGGCCGAGGAAAAAGGCGAATACAAAGCGGATGGCGCATTCACTCCCGCCGCTTTGCCCAAGGGTGAGTTGGAGAAACTGATTGTGGAAACGGAGAAGGAGATGCGGGCCGCCGCGCAGAACTTGGAGTTTGAGAAAGCGGCCCTGCTCCGTGACCAGTTGATTGAGTTGCGGCAGGCGCAGATTGAAGGCAGTGAGGGCGGCAACGCGCCGGCGTGGGAAAAACTGCGCCGCTTGAGTGAGAAGGAAGCCGCGCTAGACGCGCCCGAACCCAAGAAAACCAATTACACCGTTTCCAAACGGCGCAACCCGGCCAAGGCCAAGCCCAAGACTTAACCGCCAAACCACAGGTCATCCATCAGCTTTAGCTCACTTTGCAAGCGATTCCCAAAAACAAAACTACCAGCCGAATTGGCTGGTAGTTTTTATTCAAGTGTGCCCCCAAGGGGATTCGAACCCCTGTTTTGGCCTTGAAAGGGCCGCGTCCTAGTCCACTAGACGATGGGGGCGCTAAACAGAACACACCTGCCTGTAAGCGAAGCGGGCGGAGTATAACACGCCGGGCCGCATTTGTCAGCAATCTGCTTCACCTGTAAAATCCGCTTGCATGGCAACCGAAGCTCCATTACTCAACAAACGTTATAAGCTCCTCAGCCCCATCGGTCAGGGGGGCATGGCAGTGGTGCACAAGGCGCAAGATTTATCTTTAGGCCGTTTGGTAGCGGTGAAGATTCTGCGCGAGAATCTCACCAGCGATACAGAATTTCTGGCGCGCTTCCAACAAGAGGCGCGCGCCGCCGCCAATTTAGCGCACCCCAACATCGTCACCGTGCACGATTTCGGGCGGGATGGTGGCCGCTATTACATTGTGATGGAGTACATTGAGGGGCAGGATTTGAAAACGCTCATCAAAGAGAGCGCGCCCTTCCCCATTGATCACGCCTTAGACTTGGCCGTTCAGATTTGCGCCGGCGTGGGCTACGCGCACCGCGCCGGTTTGGTGCATTGTGACATCAAGCCACAAAACATCCTCGTAACAAGCGACGGGCGCGTAAAGATTACCGACTTTGGAATTGCGCGCGCATTAGCCAACATCCGGCCGGGCGAAACCACGGATGTGGTATGGGGCAGTCCGCAGTATTACTCACCTGAGCAGGCCGCCGGCGAGCACCCTACCCCCGCTTCGGATGTATATTCCATTGGCGTAGTGATGTTTGAGATGTTGGCGGGCCGCTTGCCGTTTGTGGCTTCCACGCAACAACAACTGGCAATGATGCACTTGCGGGAGGAGCCGCCGCGGCTCTCATTGTTCAACCAGCAAATGCCGGAGACGCTGGAGCGCATCATCCACAAAGTTCTTGCCAAAGAGCCCGCCGCCCGCTACCGAACGGCAGACCAATTGGGCCGCATTCTCATTTCCTACCGTCAACAAGGCGAAGACCTAACGGGCGCACAATTGGCCACCGGCAACACCCCCGTAACACCACAACCAGCAGTAACGCCGCCGCGTCTAACCAATGGCGCTACCACTCCCCTTGTTACCCGCAAAGCAGAAGCCGCGCCGACTGTAGCCGCGCCCACTCCAGTGGATGAGGGGCTGGATTGGGTGGCGGTGGGCTTGGGCTTCGCCGCTTGCATTGCCGTCTTCGGCCTTATTCCACTATATTGGTTTGTATACTTGGCTTATAGGCGTTAGCCCCCGCTTTCACCAAACATTCACCAAAACTAACCATTCAGATGAAGAAATTTGCCCCATGCTGAATGGTATAATCTAATGGAAACACGGCGCTTGGCTCAAAGTTACGCCGTGGGAGGTAACTCGTGAACTCAGCTCGCATTCGAAGCGCGTTTGTTTACATTCTTATTATTGTGGCCATTGTGGTTCTGCTCTTTCAATTCCGCCAGACCCCACAGGCCGAAAGCCTACGGTTTAGCGATTTAGCCAATGACATTCGCGCTGGTAAGGTGGCCAGCGTAGAAATTGACGAAAATACTCTCAACGTAAAGTACAAAGACTCCACTACTGAAGCCGTTTCTCGAAAAGACCCCACCACGGATGTCTATCAGCAATTGTTGGCTTTGGGTGTTACGGAGGAAGAATTGCAAACGGTGAAGTGGGATAACAAAGCCCCTTCCCAAATTGGCGGCGTGCTCACCTTTCTCGGTTACATTTTGCCGGCGCTTTTGGTGGTGGGCGTGATTTACTTCATGCTCCGGCAGGCGCAAGGAAGCAACAACCAAGCGCTTTCCTTTGGCAAAAGCCGCGCCCGCATGTTCAACGGCGATCATCCAACGGTGACGTTTGAAGATGTGGCGGGGGCAGACGAAGCAAAGGAAGAACTCAAGGAAATCGTGGAGTTCCTTAAGGAGCCGGATAAGTTTATTGCCCTCGGCGCGCGCATTCCAAAGGGCGTTTTGTTGGTAGGTTCGCCGGGCACGGGCAAAACCCTGCTCTCCAAAGCCGTGGCGGGTGAAGCCGGCGTGCCTTTCTTCTCTATCTCCGGCTCTGAGTTTGTGGAAATGTTTGTGGGCGTGGGCGCCAGCCGCGTGCGCGATTTGTTTGACCAAGCCAAACGGCACTCCCCGTGTATCATTTTTGTGGATGAAATTGATGCAGTTGGCCGCCATCGTGGCGCAGGCCTCGGCGGCTCTCACGATGAGCGTGAACAAACCCTCAACCAAATTTTGGTGGAGATGGACGGCTTTGACACGGATACCAATATCATTGTAATTGCGGCCACCAACCGCCCGGATATTCTGGACCCGGCGTTGATGCGGCCGGGCCGCTTTGACCGCCGCGTAGTGCTAGACCGGCCAGACGTGAAGGGCCGCGAAGCCATCATCAAAGTTCATGTGCGCGGCAAACCCCTCGGCTCTGATGTAGACCCGAGCGCGCTGGCCAAGACCACGCCCGGCTTTGTGGGCGCGGATTTGGAAAACATGGTGAATGAAGCGGCGATTCTGGCCGCGCGCCGAAACAAGAAAGCCATCAATATGGCCGAATTGACGGATGCCATTGAACGCGTCATGCTTGGCCCCGAGCGCAAGAGCCGCCTGATTACGCAAAAAGAGAAAGAAGTGGTTGCCTACCACGAGGCCGGTCACGCAGTAGTGGCATATTACATCCCAGGCCATGATCCCGTGCGGAAAGTGACCATTATTCCGCGTGGTGTGGCAGGCGGCGTGACGTGGTATTTGCCTAACGAAGACAGTAACCTGATGACCCGCGGTAAACTCAAGGGCCACTTAGCCTCCGCGATGGGTGGCCGAGCGGCGGAAGAATTAGCCTTTGGCGAAATCACAAACGGCGCCAGCGGCGATATTTCACAGATCACGGATATTGCGCGCACAATGGTGACGCGCTGGGGCATGAGCGATAAACTCGGCCCCATGACGTTCGGCAAGAAGGAGGAACTGGTGTTCTTGGGCAAAGAGTTGGGTGAGCAACGTGATTACTCTGACTCAGTGGCTCAAGAAATTGACTCGGAAGTGCGCCGATTGGTGACGGAAGCGCACGAGCAGGCGCTCCGGATTTTGCGTGAGAACCGCGATAAACTGGATTTGATTGCTCAAAAGCTGGTGGAAGTGGAAACGCTGGATCATGAAGATTTTGAAGCCCTTATGAAGGGCGAAACGCCGCCCAGCGACATGAGCGGCGCCAGTACGCCGCCCGCGCCGCGCCCCAGCCGCCCGGCCCCCTCTTCGCCAGCTACCGGGCCGATTTCTACCGCACCTGCGCCCGCATAAAAAGTTTCGGGGCAACCGAAAGCCAGAGAGACCGTTACTCAACGGTCTCTCTTTTTTTTCTTTTCAAACTATGGCACACTCCATCGCCAATGACTATGGAGTTCTGGAGCAACTTAACGTTCGCGGTGGGGTTGGGGGTAATTGTGGCGCTCGTATTGTGGTTGTTCCGCCGTCAAGCCCTGATGCGCCGTTTACGAGCCACAGCCCTCACTACAGCCCTCGTCGGCGGTGGGTACTTGATCCTAGTAAGTTTGGGATCCGTCGTCTCGCCCATCATTGTTCAACTTGCGCTTGCCCTCAGCATTTTATTAGTCGCCAATACGCTACTCCAGATTTTTGAATGGTTGGTGTGGGACTATCTCCTTGGGCAACGGCGAGGCGTTACAGTGCCGCGCTTGATTGTGGATATTTTCAATTTCGCGGCGCTAACGGTGGTAGCCTTCGTGGTGCTCAACCGCGTCTTCAGCGTGGATTTGAGCGGCTTACTGGTCACCTCCACCGTCGTCTCTGCCGTTATTGGTTTGGCGCTTCAGGATACATTGGGCAACGTAATTACAGGCTTAGCGTTACAAATTGAGCATCCGTTTACGGTGGGGGATTGGGTGAAGGTGAGCGACCAAGAAGGCCAAGTAACACAAATGAGCTGGCGCAGTGTTACCCTGCGCACACGTGATAATCATAATGTTTTCATTCCCAACGGCAACGTGGCCAAGCAACTTATCATCAACTACTCGCGGCCCACGCCGCTCCAAAGAATGCATACCATCATCAGTGTGGCCTACGGCCAGCCGCCCGGCCCAGTGAAGGCGTTGATTGCGAAAGCCGTTTCAGAAGCGCGGGGCGTGGTAGCGCAACCGCCTACCATGGTCGTCATTCGGGATTATGGGGAATTTGCCATTCACTATGACATTCAATATTGGATTACGGATTTCGCGGACGTAAACGCCATTCAAGATGAAGTGCTCACGCGGGTGTGGTACGCCTTGCAACGCGCCCACATCAGCCTACCCTTCCCGGTCAGAGATGTTTCGGTACGGATGATAGAGCCTAATTATGAAGAGCAACTGGCGCTCGCCCGCCACCGCAAAGTGGCGAATGCCCTCCGGCCTATCTCCATCCTCGCCCCCCTCACCGATGAACAAATCGGGCAACTGGCCCAAACGGCGCAACAACAGGTCTTTACGGCAGGCGAGACGCTGGTATACGAAAAGGCTTCCGGCGACTCGTTGTTTGTGATCATTGCGGGCCGTGTGCGCGTGGAAAAGCGGCTGGAAACGGGCCAGGTTTCGGTATTGGCCCACCTAGGGCCGGATGAGTTCTTTGGTGAAATGAGTTTGCTCACGGGGGAGCCGCGTTCAGCTTCGGTGGTGGCCGAGGTGGAAACTGAAGTGATTGTGGTACACAAAACCAGCCTCGCCGAAATTGCCCTCGCCGACTCACGGGTTTTGGAAAAGCTGACAATGGCGCTGGAGCAACGGCTAAAACACAGCGCCGAGCGTGTGGCCGCTGAAACCGGCCCTCTCACCGAACGCCGGGCCGACCGGCCCTCCTCCGCCCTGCTCGATCGGGTGCGCAAATTTTTCGGCTTAACGCCAAGCTAAATCTGGTGGCGGCGCACGGGTGATGGCTGACGTCTCACCGTTCACGCGCCGTCACAAGATGCTCTTCCCAAATAAAGAGGCCGCCAGTTCCACCGCAAGCCGCGCCGTGCGATTGCGGTCGTCGAGAATGGGGTTCACTTCCACAATATCCAGCGAGCGCACCTTGCCGGAGTCATGCAAAATCTCCATTAGTAAATGCGCTTCCCGATAAGATAAGCCGCCCGGAACAGGCGTACCCACGCCCGGCGCTTCAACCGGGTCAAGGGCGTCCATATCCAAGCTAACGTGAATCACATCCATACGCCGCAAGTGCTCTAGCGCACGTTCCGCAGTCAGTTTCATCCCCAAAGAATCTATATCCCGCATCGTCATCACTTTTACGTTGGCGTCGCGCAAAGCAATTTGTTCCAATGGGTCTAAATCCCGCGCGCCCAAAATCACCGCCTGCGAGGGCTTAATTTTTGCGGTTGGGCGGCCAATCGCAGTTAATTCGGACGCCCCCAGCCCCACTAAAGCCGCCAGGGCCATGCCATGCACATTGCCGGAGGGCGTGATCTCCGGGGTGTTGAAATCGCCGTGCGCATCCACCCACAACACGCCCACTTTTGCTTGCCGGTCCGTCATCGCGGAAACCGTGCCAATGCTTAACGAGTGATCACCACCCAGAAAGATGGCGTTCTCGCCGCGCTCATCACAATCTTTGGCTTGCACATAGATTTCCTGACACACTCTGGCGATGCTGTGCAAATGCCGTGCGCGGCTGGTATCGGGCGGCTCATTTTCCGGCAAGGGCACGTTGAGGTTACCGCTATCAACCACGTTATGGCCGAGCGCCCGTAGTTGGTCGCTGAGGCCGGCATAGCGAATAGCGCTCGGCCCCATATCCACGCCGCGCCGCCGTTGCCCCAAATCCATCGGCACGCCAAAGATGCGGAAATGATCACTCATGGTGTTCTCCTGTTTGCGAGAGGCCCATTCTAGTACATCTCGCCTACTTCCTGAGCCTGTGATTAATTTCATAGCCCCGCCTTGAACAAAAGCGTATTCTAAGGCTGTGGAAGGAATTTATATATTTTGGAGGCTGACATGATTATTGCAATGTTTTTAGCGCACTTGGTAGGTGATTACGTTTTACAGTGGGATAAGTTAGCGTATCTGAAAGGCCGTGAGCTGAAGGGCGTGCTGTATCACGGCGCGATTGTGACGGCAGTGACGTGGTTATTTTCTCTGCCGTTTGACCCGGGCTTTTGGCCATGGGCGCTGTTCATCTGCGGGATTCACATCCTAGTGGATGCCGCGCCGCTGTGGCTCATCCCGGCGCTGGGCCTCAAGCGCGAAGGCCTGTTTGAATTAGTGCGATTTCTGATTGATCAGATAATTCACATCTTGGTGATTGTGCTGGCGTTGGGCTTGGCCGGTTACCTACCGCTGGATGCAATTTGGCGCGGCTTGTTAGAGGCGGTTCAACAAAACCGTTTGCTAACCGTTGTGATGGGCTATGTGTTTGTGGCTATGCCCGCGTGGATTTTGGTGGAATTTGTGGTGTATGGTTTGCTTAACCAATCCGCCCCGGATTTCCCGGTAGTGAAGCACAACAAGTACATCGGCACGTTGGAGCGCTGGCTGATGTTGACGTTTGTTTTACTCGGACAAATTAGCCTTGTGCCGTTGGTGGCCGCGCCGCGCTTGGCGCTGGAAGGCCCACAAGTGCTCCGCACACCGCGCACACTCATTTATGTGGCGGAGTTACTGGCCAGCGTAATGCTGACGTTAGCGGTTGGGCTAGCTCTGCGGCAGCTCTAAGGAACCACGGAGGCGGAAATGACAACATTGGTTGCGATGGCTACGCGGTTTGCGTACAATCACCAGAGTAACGGCATGAGCGAAACTCTCAACTTACTCAAAACGGTCACGTTATTTTCCGGGATGACGGATAGTGAACTCAACGCGCTAGCGAAGGATTTTACACGACTGGGATTTGGCGCAGAAGAAGTGATCTTCTATCAAGGCGACCCGGGGCAGACGTTGTACCTGGTGGAAAGCGGCAAGGTGCGCATTTACGTGCAGAATGAGGATGGGCAAGAGCTTTCGGTGAATGTATGTGGCGCGGGTGATTTGTTTGGCGAAATGTCTGTTATTGATGAACTGCCACGCTCAGCCAGTGCGGCGGCCATGGAGCCCACTACCGTTCTGCGCCTGAGCCGCGAGCGCTTCCGTGAACATCTGCGCCGCTCGCCACAGTTGGGCATCAATTTTATGAAGGCGCTCAGCGTGCGCATCCGCTTTAGCACGCGCCAATTGGATAATCTCACCCTCACCAGCGTGCCCACGCGTTTGGCGCGGAAACTGCTTGAGTTGGCGCAACAACATGGCGTGCCGGAGCCGCGCGGTGTGCGTTTGGAAATGCCTCTCACGCAAACGCAACTGGCCAGCTTGCTCGGCACCACGCGGGAGAGCGTGAACAAAGCGGTAAGCCAGTTCCGCCGCCAAGGCGTGATTGTGATGGAGGACGGGCAAATCATCATCATTGACCCGGACGCCTTGCGCAGTTTGGGGCAAATGCGGTCTTAGGAAAACCCTGTCGTGAGTTCACTTGAGATAACGCCAGACCGGCCAAAGGGGCGATTTAATACAAAACCGCGCCAGCTCACCAAACTGGCGCGGTTTGCTTAATCCCCCTCATTTCCCTTACCAACCTAACTGCGCCGCGCGTTGCGTCAGTTGGGCAAACTCGGCAACGTTCACATCATTGGGCAGAAGGTTCACCAAACGCCACGCCGCCGCATTCACCTGCGCCAAGCTGGAGCCATACGCCCACGGGCTCCGGCGCAGAATTTCGGCGTATTGCGCCACAGTGACGGCCAGTTGGTAGCGGGCCGAAGCCTGTTCAAACGAGGCCGCAATATCCCACGTATTCACATTGCCGTTGATTTCCGTCACTTGATAGCTCTGCGGATCCTTCCAACGCAATTGCACCGTAGCAATGCGGCCACTGGCGTTGGGCTTGAAGTGTACGGCGTATAGCGCCGTCACCGTGTGCCCCGCCCCAATCTCGCCCGCATCCACCGCATCGTTGCGGAAATCGCTATCCGCCACAGCGCGGTTTTCATAGCCAATTAGGCGGTAGCGGGCCACCGTATCTGGGTTGAAATCTACTTGGATTTTGGCGTCCAACGCAATCACTTGCAAAGTAGAAGTTAAGTCATCCACAAACAGCTTACGGGCTTCATCCAAATCATCAATGTAGGCATAGTTGCCGTTGCCCTGATTGGCCAACTGCTCTAACAAAACATCATTGAAGTTACCCATGCCCACGCCCACTGAAGTCAGCGTGATGCCGTATTCTTTGGCGTACCAACCAATGGATTGCAAAATCGCTTCTGGGCCGGTGTTGCCCACGTTCGCCACGCCGTCTGAGAGCAGGATAACGCGATTGGTGGCGTTAGCATCATGCATCTGTTGCGCCAGTGAATAGCCGAGTTGCAAACCGGCCTCGGCGTTGGTGGAGGCTTGCGGATACAGGCCGTACACGGCGTTGAGGATGCTGTTTTTATCCGCGCCGCTGGTCGGGTTCAGCGCCACCCATGCGTTATCACTATAAGCCACCACCGCCACCGTATCATCCGGGCGGAGGCGTTCCACCAGCATCTGCAAAGATTGTTTTACCAATTCCAGCCGCCCACCCTGATCCATCGAGCCGGAGGTATCAATTACAAACGTTAAGCGGGCCGGCTTGCGTTGCCACTCGGCCACATCATAGCCCTGCACGCCCACGCGCAGGATGTATGTGCCATCCGTATGGAAAGGTGAGGGCGCGCCATCCGCGTACAGGCCGAAGGCGGTATTGGCCGGGAGCGCATAATCTTGCTGGAAATAATTCACAAACTCTTCCACGCGCACGGCCTCGGCGGGCGGCAAAATGCCATCTTGCACATACTTGCGCGCCACAGAATAAGAAGCCGTATCCACATCCAGCGCAAACGTAGAGAAGTGGTCTTGTGAAGTTTCGATAAAGGGATTGACGCCGTAGTTTTGGAAATAGTTATCCGCCGTTTTGGGCAATGGCGTGGGCAGAACAGGCGAGATGGGCACTTCTTGGCCCGGAAGCGGCGCACCGGCGAGTGGAAAGCCTTGCCCGCTCGGGGCGGCGGTGGGCAGTGGCGCGCCACCAATGGGCTGTTCGTAAGAAGCGGCCTGAGTGGCCGCAGGCGCGGCGGTGGCCAGCGCTTCTATCACATAAGCTTGCGTGGGTTGTGGCGCACTACCAATTTGCGTGGCCTGGGGCGCACAAGCGGCTAAAACAGTAGCGGCTAATAATGCGGTGCTGATCAGCAAACGTTGGGTGTTCATGGTTCTCCTCCGATTGAACAGTTGTTGCTGACAGCCTAAAGCGAAGGGGCTTGACACGCTTGATAACGAGTTGAGAAAGTTCTGACAAAACGTTGAAACGGACTAGAAGCGGATCAACTGACGAAAACGGATGGGTCACATCTGTTCCCATCCGTTCGTCCTTTTTTGGCGAAGCTGAACCGTTTCAACTGTCTGCTTGGCCGTTTCCAGTTCGTCTTAATCGTTGCCCAATCCCCTTAAGCACCGTCCAAGCCCCAATCAGCATCAAAACTGGCGGGATGAGGAACAGCAACAGCCAACCCAACTGTGCCAAGCCATCCCGCAAGCCCACCCACCAATGTTCCCGTAAGGTAAGCGTAATGCTAGACCAGTCACTAGAATTTTCATAAGCCGCGTTACTCGTAGATTGTAGGCTGGCGTAAATGTCCTCATCCAACACGGCCCCCAAAGCCCGTAACTGGCGCATCGCCGCTTCTAGTTGATGGGGTGGCACGGCCAGCACCATTTGCATGGGCGCGTAACGGCCACTTTCCAAATTTTGGACGCTCACCACCTGCCCGCCCAGCCGCACCATCACATCCTCAACCTGCCAGCGCGCCCGCCACACACCATCCACCGCCATTTCCAGCGCGGCGTTGTAGGTAACGGTGAAATATGGGTTTGGGTTGAGGGGTGCGCCGCCCGGCTCCGATGGGATTTGTGGATACGAGCCGATGAGTTGCGGCGTGGCAGAGGGAGAACAAGCGGTTAGTAAACCGGCGAAAAATAGGAGAAGCAAAAGTTTGGTTTTCATGATGGCCTCTAGTACAAACCAGCCTTCGCTGGCTATGCGTAGCCGCCAGCGAAGGGCTTTTCATCATTTCTCTTGTTTCCCGGCTGTTTACGCTTTGGCTTTGCGCGGGCGCAGAAACCGAACGCCCAAACCGATGACGACGAAGGCGATGAGGGCGAAGGGGCCAAACACCACCGCTAGCCAAATAGCTATATCTGTGAGGGATTGCACCAGTTTCACCAGCACATCCAAAGCGTCTTCAAACGTTTCGCCCGGATTCCACTCGGTGGGTTTCACTTCCACCGGCGCAGTTTGCGGCACCAGAGCAATGGTGATGGTGGAAAACGCCGCGCGGCCTTCGTAATACTTCATCTGGCCCTTTACTTGTTCAATCTGCGCTTCCAGCTCAGACAGTTGCCGATTGACGTTCAGGGATTCCTCGACTGTTTTTGCGTCTGCTAAAAACTCACGCACACGGGCGGCGGTGGCTTCCAGGTTTGTCAGGCGCGAGCGCAAATCTACATACTCGGCGCTCACATCTTGCCCGGTAGCAGACTCACGCAGAACTTTCAGGCTGGCGTTACGCAATTGATTAAGCGCCGCTTCAAACTGAGCGGAGGGCACGGCAATTTGCGCGTTGGCGTAAACGTAATCGCCGCGTTGCTCCGTCTGAGAGCTGATGACGTAGCCTCCAAAATCCGCCGCCATTTGCGTCAGGCGGTTGAGGCTGGCGTTGGTGTCTTCCACTAACAACTGCAAATCGGCATTCTTAATCACCATCCGCAAGCTAGAGGGGGATACCGGCTCCACGTTACTCGTGGTGGAGCCATCCGGCACACCTGTGGGCATTGGCGCTTGCGTAGCCAAGGCGGCTACCGGAAATTCCGGCTCAGGCGCAGGCGTGGCGGCGGGCGCACAGGCGGCTAGCAATGCGGCCCATAAGCTGACGAAAACCAATAAAAATTTGGCGTTCATGATGTTTCTCCTCCGAAAGTAATGAACTTATGGTCAGCTTACGGCAGTTGGAAGAGAAAGACTTGATATGCGATTGACAAAGTTATGACAGTGGGAGATTTCAGAGTACAGATGACAGAATACAGACCGTCTAACGTCTGCCGTCTATCGTCCAAGGTCTTAAAGTCTCTGCCCCAGCCGGGCGGCGGTGAGGTAGAGCAAGCGGCGGGCGTGGGCGTCTAGGTTGGGATACTTGAGCGCACCCAGACAGGCAAGCGCGAGGGCCAAATCATACTCGCGCGGCTGAGTTGAATTAGCTAAACAACGGGTGGCAATTATGTGTAAAGCGGCCAGCAGTGGGTGTTGCCCCGTTTCTGTTTGCCACAACGCTAAATACTGTTCGGCGGAAAATTGCGGCGCGAGGATATGGGCGATGATTTCAGCTTCAAGGTGGGCAAAGTCCAACAGCGGGTGACCATCCCGCGTTTGGGCAAAGTCAATCAGCCACACAAAACCGCCCGGCCCCACCAACACATTTTCCAGATTCAAATCACCGTGAATGGTGGATTGCGTGCCGACTACGGTTTCAGTCAACCACTCCGGCAAGCGCGGCAGTGGGTCCGGCAAACCCCGCAAATCTAAGTTGGCCGTGAACTCTTTTAGAAGCGTAGCTCGCGTGGCCGTGATGCGGGCTAACGTACCGTTGGGCGGCGTGAGGCTTTGCCACCGTACACGGAGCGGCGGCTGACCGGCCTGAGCTAAACCCACCAAAGCCAATGAACGACCATCCTGCCGTTGTTCCACTTCCACAAAGCGCCCCACCCGCAAAACAGCGCCGACGGGCCAATCAATGTTATTGGGAAAAGTCCGCTCATCCAGTTGGGCTCGCTCTCTTTCTTCGCGCCCTTCAATAGGTGAGAGCGTTAAGTGCGCGGGCAAAAGCCGATCATACTCCTGCGCCAGACGAAAGGTGTATGCCCGGCGCTGTTGCCACCAGTTAGGGCCAAAGTTTTCAAAAAGTTGATGCAGGATGGCGGGGTCTGGGTTGTGGCGCAAGGCCTCCCGCAGGCTGAGTGGGCGCTGGCCGGGCTGAGCAATAAAGGTGTAACGCAGAGCGGCCAGTGGATGGCCAGTGCGCCGTAAAGGCAAGGCCACCTCATCTTGCACGCGGGCGGTGATGGGCGGCAGAGTATCTTTGACAAAGCGTTGATAGTTTTCGTACTCGCGTTCAATAGCCCGTTGGGGACCGATTTTTAGAATAGTGTGCGCATCAGCGCGGCCATCCGTACGGATGGGGCGAGCCAACAAAGCGCGGGCCCCGGAGTAACCGGAGCGGAATTCGGTTTCAATCACCACGCGGGCATACTGGTGAAACACCATCCGCACCAAGGTTTCCTCATCAGTAGTTAGTTGAAGGCGAGGCGGCGGCTCAATGGCCAACTTCGGATTGATGGCGGTGGAGCGGCGCACACGGGGCCGGATGAGCAAAGCGGCTACGCTCAGCCCACTGCCCGCCATTAGGCCCAGCACACCCAGCCACATGCTCTGGCCGGTGGTGAGGCCCAAAAACGAAGTGACTTGTAGGGTGAGAGCGCGTGAGTAGATTTGCGATTCGCGGATTTCCGGCCCTTGCCAGCGTAAGAATAAATTCACCGTCAACCGCTGTTGCCCGGCGGCGCGTGGCGTTAGCGTCCAGCGCCAAGTGACGGTTTCTCCAACGGGCAAACGGGTTATTTGCTCGGCGGCAGGCGCAATTTCAAAACCCACGCTTTCCAGCCGCGCCACACCAAAAAGTTCATAACCCGCTGGGCGGGCCACGTTCACTGTTTGCGTCAGAACTTCATTATCTAGAAATTCTTGCGTCATCACATACCCGTCTTGTGTGGCCACCAGCGTCAGCCGCACACTATCAGAGTCACCCAGCCGCAAGCGCGTGGGCCACTCTAGTTCAATCACGCGGCCTTCCACGACAATAGGCGTGAGAGTGATATCCGCACTTGGTGGTGTGGCTGTAGCTGATATGTTGGTGGCGGTGCTTGCCGCGCCAGCGGATGTTTCTTGCGCGGGAACAGTGGGTAGCAGGTCTTGGGTAGCTACCGGCGCGCTAGTGGCACTGGAGGCAGGCGCTTCGGTAGAGGCAGGGGCTTCTGTAAATGATGGCGCTGATGTAGCGGCAGGCGCACAGGCCGCCAACAAGGTTAAGCCCAAAACGCCCAACCAGTGCCATCTCCAAACAAACACGCCAAATATTTTCATACCGGGAGATTATGCTTGAACAACGCCAAGAAAGCTTCCACCACCACCGGGTCAAAATGTGAGCCGGATTGCTTCTGAAGATAGTTGAAGATGCGGTCTTGTGTCCAGCCCGCGCGATAGGGCCGGTCAGACCGCAAGGCATCCCACACATCTACCACGGCAAAAATACGGGCTGAGAGTGGGATTTCATACGCCTTAAGTTGACGCGGGTAACCGGTGCCATCCCATTTCTCGTGATGGCAGTAAGGGATTTCTAAAGCGCGATGTAAATAATTGATGGGCGCGAGCATTTGATAGGCATAACCCGGATGCAGGCGCATGATTTTCCACTCTTCTTCAGTGAGGGGGCCGGGCTTGAGCAAAATATGATCGGGGATGCCCATCTTGCCGATATCATGGAGCAAGGCCCCCCACCGGATGTGCGCCAGGTCATCGCCCTTAATCCCCAAATGTTGGGCTAAACGCAGGGCAATTTCGGTCACCCGTTGGGTATGGCCTTCAGTTTCACGGTCGCGCAAATCCAACGCGCGAGACCAGCCCTCCAGCGTTTGTTCATACGCGCGCGAGAGCTCACTATTAGAACGTTGCAGGCCATCAAAAAGTTCAGCGTTATCAATCGCTATCGCCGTTTGTGTGGCCAACGCTTCCAGAAAGCGCAACCAATCATCATCGGAGTGATGGGGCGAACGGTGGAAAACTTCTAAAACGCCTTTGACTTGCCCTTTGGAAATAAGCGGCGCTACGTAATGAGTGATAAAGCCTTCGCCCATTTCACGCAGAAGCCAAGCCAGCTCCGAGTCTTCGTTCGATAAATCATCGGTATAGAGAAGGCGCGCTTCTAAAGCCGCTTGACCGGCGCGGCTTGAGCCGAGCGGCACGATAACTTTTTGAAGCATATCCGTGCGAAAACCTTTTCCAGCACTATATACCAGAGATTGTTTTTGCGCGTCCAACAATAGAATACAGGCCGCATCAAGTTGGAGCTGAGTCACAACTGCGTCCAAGATCAGGTCCAAAGTGGTGGGCAAATCCGCCTCACCCGTAATCGCCAAATCAATAGCCCGCAGAACGGATAAACGCTGTGAGCGTAATTCCACTTGGGCATACAAACGCATCCGATGAATGGCATTGCCCGCCATTTCAGCAATGGCGCTCAGGAGGTGGATTTCGGGCGGTTGGAGTTGACGCGGGGCGGGTAAGGCAATAAACAAGAGGCCCACGATGGCCTCACCGGCCTTAATTGGGAAACCGCCTCCTCCCCAGCCCGGCGGCATCAGACTTTGCACTTCTGCGCGGACGTGCACATCGCTGGCATAATCCAATACCAGGTAGGGCTGTGGGTTTTTGTAAACATAGCCGCTCAGGCCGGTGGTTAAGGGCAAGCGTTGGTCATCCACAAGTTCCAAAAACCAGCCCCGCGCAACCGAATCATAGAACTCGGCTTGCTCATCATCAACCAAAGTAATTAAGCCCGTATCGGTGCCGAGGATCGTCAGAGTTTCATCCAACAGCCGAGGCAACAACTCTGTTAGGGTGGTGGCGGTTCGCATCGCCCGCGAAATATCATTGAGGGCTTCCAGTTCATTTAAGCGGTGGCGGGTGCTTTCCAGCAAGCGGGCATTCCGGACGGCGGCGGCGGCTGGCCCGGCCAATAAGGTTAACAGGCGAATTTCATTCTCAGTGTAGTAACGGGGAGGTTGGTCACGTTCTGCTACGCCGAGCGTGCCAATTAATTCGCCTCCAAAAAGCATCGGCACCTGCAAGACTGAAGAAATGTTTCCGACTTGGGTTAAAGGATAGCGCCCTTCCCAATGAGCGTAATCGGGCACCACACATGGTTGGCGGGTCTGAGCCGCTATCCCTGCCGCTCCAACACCGATACGAGTCGTTGAACCCAGCATACCCATATCCTGCACAATGGCTTCACAAGTAAGCGTTTCATGGGCGGCATCATATAAAAAGATTGCTCCGCCGCTGGATTGGGTGAGTTGGGTGGCATATTTCACAATAATCCCCAAGAGGGACTTGAAATCATGCTGAACGGCTAGTTCGCCGGTCACTTCATATAACACCGTAAATTCGCTCAGCCGCTGGCGAGCTTCCGCCAACAACCGGGCGTTATGCACCGCGGCGGCGGCCGGGCCGGCAATCAACATCAGCAGACGAATTTCATCCTCGGTGTAATAGCGAGGCGGACGGTCATGTTCCACAACGCCAAGGGTGCCAATTAATTCTCCTCCAAAGAGCATGGGAACCTGCAAAACCGAGGTGACGCTGGTGACGAGAGGGTATTGATGGCTTCGCCCTTCCCACCGCACGTAATCGGGAATGGCCAGAGGTTGCCGAGTTTGGGCCACGATGCCAGCCGCCCCTTCGCCCAAACGCATTTGTGTCCCTAACAGACTTAGGTCAGTTGGGACGGCCTCCAACACCAGCACCCCTTTTGTTGCATCATATAAAAATACCGAACCACCTCCGGAATGGGTGACCTCCGCCGCCCGTTTCACAATGATATTTAGTAAAGAGCGCAAGTCACGATGAGTGGCCAGCTCATTCGTAATCTCATATAACACTGCAAATTCACTCGCTTGGCGGCTAAGGGCCAGTTGGTGACGCTTGTAATCGGAACGATCACGAATAACGACAACCCGCGCGGGCTGACCTTGATAGAGCACATCGCGTCCGCTAATCTCCAAATCAATTGGGCTTCCATCGCGCCGGACGCTGGCAACTTCATAAACCCCTTCAAAGCCAATGCCCAATATCTTCTCAACTGTCGCGCGAGCTTCAGGTGGAACCCGCTCCAACAGATTGAGGCCAATTAATTCCGTATAAGGATATTCCAGCAAAGTGACGGCGGCTTGATTCACTTCCAAGATGATGCCGTTGCGGTGAATGATCACCCCTTCGGAGGCTGATTCCGAAAGCGCGCGAAACCGCGCCTCGCTTTGGGCTACGGCGTCCTGAATGGCCCGATACTCTGTTATATCACGCATCATGCCTTGAATCGCTTGCGGCTGGCCTTGCGCATTCGGTGTCACCACAGCCTCATCTCGCACCCACACTAAACGCTGGTCGCGCGTCCAATAGCGGTACTCCAGATTGAAAGGCTGGCCGGTTTGCCAACTGACTTGAAGGGCGCCGAGGAGGGCGGGCCGGTCAGCTTCATGCACGCATTGCCAGGCCAACGCCGGTTGCGCCTGCCAATCAGCCGCCGAATAGCCCAGCAAACTCTGAAGTTGCGGGCTCACGTAGCTGAATATGCGCAAAGAGCGTTCAAAAACCGCGTTATACGTAATAGCCGGGATTTTTTCGATGAGATGCTGGAAATCAGTTACAGGCGCGGTGATAGGAAGGGGGCTTGTGGAAGAGGGCCGTGGCTTACCGCCGCGTTGATGAGCACGTTTTTGAGCGAGGCGGGGTTTGCGGGAAGCCGGCATTGAGACACATGAGCTCAGGGCGGGGCAAATAAAGTGGCCGGTGGGCGAACTTGCTCAGTTTGACGAGCAACAGGCCAAACCGAATAAGCCAACGCGCCACAGGCCAGCATCACTACAACCAACCCAACGGCCAAGATCAGCCGGCGTAAAAGCCCTTGCATTGTGAATAGTATAATCCATCTGTAAAGCGTCTTTCGATTGGCATGCCAAACACCAACAGTTACACCCCAAACTATCGCGCCCGCGAAATGGCGCAGTTATTGCGAGCCACACAGGCCGGTGAATGCGCGGCGGTGATTGGTTTGAGCGGCGCGGGCAAGAGCAACCTTTTGCGGGCGCTGGCCGAGCGGCATCATTCCCACCCCCACCCACATCTGCTGGCCGATTGGAACCGGTTGGCCGCCCCTACCGCTCCCGCTTTATTTGATTTGCTCCGCCGAACAGTGGGCGACCCAACCGAGGCCGCTGACCCGTTGGCCGCGCTGGAGGCCGCCCTCGGCGCAAAGCTCAGCTCACCGGAGGCGCGGCTGACGTTGTTACTAGATCGCTCAGATGCTTTGGCCGCTACCGCCGCGCACAGCCCACAAATCTTTAGCAACCTGCGCGCCCTGCGGGACGTATTCAAATATCAACTGACTTATATCATCGCCGCCCGCCGCCCGTTAGACGCGCATAATGAATTGGCCGAGCTTTTCTTTGGAAACACACTATGGCTGGGGCCGCTGAGTGAAGAAGACGCGGAGTGGACGGTGAGACGCTATATGGCCCGCAAGCAGTTGCAGTGGCCGGAGAAAGTCATTCGGCAGTTACGGGAGATAACGCGTGCTTACCCCAGTTTTTTGCGAGCGGCGTGTGAGGCCTATGCGGGCGGTTGCGCGCTCTCCGAAGAGGCCCTTGCCGCTCACCCGGCCATGCGGGCGCGGCTCACAGAGTTTTGGGAGGATGCGCCCACCCCAGAAGAATTACAACTTTCCGGCTTAAGCGGGCTACCCTTGCTCAACGCCGCACGGCCATCCAAGGCCCCGATCGCCGTAAATTTTGATACCCATAAGCTAACTGCGAAAGAAAAACTGTTATTGGATTACTTTCTACAACACCCGGAAGCCGTTTGCGAAAAAGACGCCCTCATCCGCGCGGCCTGGCCGGAGGATAAAGTATTTGTGCAAGGAGTGCGAGATGATAGTCTGGCGCAACTCATTCGCCGCCTACGCGAAAAAATTGAGCCAGACCCCGCCCAGCCACGCCACATCCTTACCCTGCCCGGGCGTGGTTACAAATTTACCCCCTAAACCTCCTAACGGGTTGCTCATCAAACTCAAAGCTTGTTCAGATATTATTACTCAATCTTTAATCATCTGCCTTTAAGCTAATATCTATGGAAACCGCTTCAACCGTTCTACCTCCCAAAACTAAATTTCGCTGGCATTGGAGTCACTTACTTTGGCTTTTGGTGCCGGCGGCAGTTTGGCTCGTGCTCCGGGGCATCCCCCTGCAAGATACGTTGTTGGCGCTTACCCGTTTACAGGGCTGGCAACTGGTTACGCTGATTGGCATGAACGCTCTGGCGCTGGTGGCGTTTACAGGTGCGTGGTGGGTCATCCTTAAAGCGCATGGTTATGCGTTGAACTACCTCAAACTCATGCAAGGCCGAGTGGGCGGCTTTGGCGTAAGTTACTTCATCCCCGGCCCACAAGTAGGCAGTGAAACGGTGCAAGTTATCTGGGCCGTTACCCGGTTTGGGGTACCGCTTCCAGTTGCTACTGCTTCTGTAGCGCTGGATAAGACGTTGGAAATTTTGGTGAATTTTATAATGGTGGCCGCTGGGCTGCTGGTGATGGCGCAATATGCGGTTTTGCCACAAGTGCCGCCGGCCCTCCTGATTTTAGCGGGCATTGTGCTGATCACTTTACCGGTGATGTTTTTAGCAGCCGTCATTGCAGGCTGGAAGCCGCTTTCGCGGTTGCTCAAGCGCGCCCCTCACGGGTTAGCCCGCACCAGCCTGTTCCAACGCATTGCCCAAACTGTTTTAGAAACTGAAGAGTTGATGACCGAATTCTGCCGCCAACATCGCGGCGCGTTTATACTGGCATTGGGCCTAATGGCGCTCAGCTGGGGCATCTTGCTGGCCGATTATTGGCTGGGCGCTCACTTTTTAGGGATGCCGCTCACGGCGGCGCATGTCTTCATGGCTATTGCGATGAGCCGCATGGCGCTGTTGGTTCCCCTGCCCGGCGCGGCGGGCGCGCTGGAGGGTAGCCAAGTGTTGGCGCTCAGCGCCCTCGGCTTTAGCCCAGCTCTGGGTCTGGCGCAAAGCCTCATCATGCGCATTCGGGATGTGAGTATTGCGTTGTTCGGCCTAATCTGGATGACGGCGGGCGAATGGCTGGCGCGGCGGTTTCGGCCAACTACACCACCTTAATCGTTTCCGGATCCCAGTCGGGTTTAGGGTAACGCATCTTCAAATCTTTGAGCGTCTCTACTAAAACACTCGCTACCACCCAATTGCGATACCATTTAGAGTTGGCCGGCACAATGTACCACGGCGCGTAGGCGGTGCTGGTGCGGCTCAACACGGCCTCATAAGCTTCCATGTAAGCCTCCCAAGCCGCCCGCTCTTTCAAATCTCCGGGGTTAAACTTCCAGTGTTTTTCCGGGTCTTCCAGCCGCTCCAGTAAACGTTCTTTTTGTTCATCCTTGCTGATATGCAAGAAAAACTTGACGATGGTAGTGCCTTCCTCCGCCAGCAACTTCTCAAACGCATTGATCTGCTCATACCGTTTTTGCCAAACGGACTTCGGCACCAAATTGTGCACGCGCACAATCAGCACGTCCTCGTAGTGGCTTCGGTTAAAAATCACTATCTCGCCCTTGCCCGGCGCTTGTTGGTGGATGCGCCATAAATAATCATGCGCGAGTTCGGCGCTGGTGGGGGCTTTGAAGTTTGCCACCCGCACGCCCTGTGGGTCTACATGTTCAAACACTTTGCGGATGGTGCCATCTTTGCCGCCCGTATCCATTGCCTGCAAAACAATCAGGATTTTGTGTTTGTTCTCGGCAAACAGCATATCCTGTAATTCGTCTAGCTTCTGCCCCAGTTTTTCAACCGCCGCCTCGCCCGCCGCTTTATCGCCCTCAAAGCCGCTCTTATCGTTTGGGTCCCACTCACTAAGCCTAACCTTCGAATTGGGTTTTACCCGGTATAGTTTCATATCCGTACGCCTCCTAGGATAATAGATGAATCCTATCGGGTTTATGCAGAAAAGCAATCAACCACTTTTAGTTACGCTTAATCTGCTTGGGTGAAAATCGAGTTTATCCTGTTCTTGCGTTCGGTGCTTACTTAATTGCGGAGTTTTTATGACCCTTGTTAGCCCCCCCAAACCAGCCGGTTATCCCATTGTGGGCCTATTGCCAGAGATTTGGAAAGATCCGTTGCAATTCTTCCTCAATGCTTCCCGGCTGGGGCGCGTGGTGCAGATAGACCTCGGCCCCCGCCGGATGTATCTCATCTACCATCCAGATGATATTAAGTATGTGACACAAGATAATGCGCGCAATTACGTGAAAAGGTATGAAACGGTTGAACCCTTTCTGGGGCAGGGTTTGGTAACCGCCAACGGCGAACACTGGCTAAAACAGCGACGGCTGATGCAACCCATGTTTCATCGCCAAAAAATAGCCGCCTTGACGGGCACAATGACCGAGGCGGCGCAAGAAATGCTCGTACGGTGGGAAGCGTTTGCAACTCAGCACAAGCCATTTGATATAACTTCGGAGATGATGCTACTAACGCAAAAAATCATTGTGCGCACCATGTTCAGCACCGATATCCGAACCAACACCGAAGCGATTGCCAATGCGTTTACCGAAGTGCTGGAGTACCTAAACGCATTACTATTTTCACCCATTAACCTCCCCTTAGCTTGGCCTACCCCCACAAACATCCGCTTTAAGCGCGCCAATGCCCTGATTGAAAAGACCCTCTACCACATTATCCATGAGCGGCGCGCGGCCAACCGCGACGAGAACGATTTACTCTCCATGTTATTAGAAGCCCGGGATGAAGCCACCGGCGAGGGCATGAGTGACAAGCAAATTCGCGATGAATTGATGACGATTTTCTTTGCGGGGCACGAAACCACTGCCACCACCTTAAGTTGGGCTTGGTATTTGCTGGGGCAACATCCGGCGGTTTACCGTCAGTTGGAAAGCGAGATTGACTCTGTCCTCGGCTCACGTTTACCGACGATGGAAGATTTGCCCAGCCTCACCTTAACTCGCCAAGTGATTGATGAATCTCTGCGCCTGTATCCGCCGGCGTGGATGTTTGCCAAAGTAACGGTAAACGATGACGAGATTGGGGGCTATCACATCCCGGCGGGCGCGCAAATCATGCTCAGCCCATACATCACCCATCACTCCCCCGAATTTTGGGACGCGCCGGAAGAATTCCGCCCGGCGCGGTTTGCGCCCGGGGCTGAGGCCGGCCGCGCCAAATTGGCTTACTATCCTTTTGCGGCTGGCCCTCGGAAGTGCATTGGCGATCAATTCGCCTTGGTTGAAGCTGTGCTCCTGCTGGCGGCGATGGTGCAACGCTACCATGTGCGCTTGGCGCCCAATTCGCCTGTGAAGAGTCGCCCCATTGCCACTCTGCGCCCCCAGCCGGGCATTCTGGTCACCATCGAAAAGCGATAACATCAGCATCTCTTAACACCGCGCCCCGCTCCCACGAACGGGGCGTTTTTATTGCGCTAGCCGACACAAACCAGTGCGTTATAATCTCTCCCGTCAATTTCCCACACTTAGACTTTCTAGCAAAATGACGCGTCCTTCAACTACGCTCAGGACGCTTGAGCCATTTTGCTAGGGTCGCTTAGGAGTTCCTATGGCTTATACCATTATCAACGTCCCCGCTGGTGAGAAAATTTCCATCTCCGGCGGGCAACTCAACGTGCCCAACCACCCAATTATCCCCTTCATTGAGGGTGATGGGACCGGCCCGGACATCTGGCGCGCCGCCGTGCGGGTGATGGATGCGGCGGTGCAAAAGGCGTACGGCGGCCAACGCAAAATTGCGTGGATGGAAGTGTACGCCGGTGAAAAGGCCTTCAAGCAATTCAACTCTTGGTTGCCGGATGAAACGGTAGAAGCCTTCCGCGAGTTTCTGGTGGGCATTAAAGGCCCGCTCACCACGCCGGTTGGCGGCGGCATCCGCTCCCTCAACGTGGCCCTGCGCCAACTGTTGGATTTGTATGTGTGCTTGCGACCGGTGCGTTGGTTTCAGGGCGTGCCCTCCCCGGTGCGCCAACCCAGCAAAGTGGATATGGTGATTTTCCGCGAAAACACCGAAGACATTTACGCCGGTATTGAATATCTGGCCGGTTCGCCGGAAGCGCAGAAAGTTTTAGATTTTCTGGCCAAAGAGTTCCCCAAAGATTTCAATAAAATTCGCTTTGGCACGGAAGCCAAGGCGGATGAATTTTGGCAGATGGTGGGCGCGCCGAGCGTTTTGCGCGGCGTCAATGTGGGCATCGGCATTAAGCCGGTCAGTTGGTCTGGCAGTGTACGGTTGATCCACAGCGCCATTGCATACGCCATTCAGCAAAAGCGCAAGAGCGTAACGCTGGTACACAAAGGCAACATCATGAAGTTTACCGAGGGGGCATTCCGCGATTGGGGCTATGCCTGCGCCGAGCAATACTTCCCCGGCCAAGTGTACACGTGGACGCAGTGGGAACGCACCAAAGCCGCCAAGGGCGAAGCGGAAGCCAACGCCGAACAAAAAGCCGCGCTGGCCGAAGGCAAGGTGCTCATCAAAGATGCGATTGCAGACATCACCCTCCAACAAGTGCTCACGCGCCCGGATGAGTTTGATGTGATTGCCACCCTCAACCTAAACGGCGATTACCTGAGCGACGCGCTGGCCGCGCAAGTGGGCGGCATTGGCATTGCGCCCGGCGCTAACATCAATTACATCACCGGCCATGCCGTGTTTGAAGCCACGCACGGCACCGCGCCCAAATACGCCAACCAAGATAAAGTAAACCCCGGCTCAGTTGTGCTTTCGGGTGAAATGATGTTGCGCTACATGGGCTGGAAAGAAGCGGCAGACTTAATTATCAAAGGCATGGATGGCGCCATTAGCGCCAAGACCGTGACTTACGATTTTGCGCGGCTGATGGAAGGCGCCAAGGAAGTGAAGTGTAGTGAGTTTGGCGACGCTGTAATTGCGGCCATGTAGGTGAGCGGTGAGTGATTATTGAAGAATTGAGCGCAATGGTGCAAGCCTTGCGCTCTTTTTATGCCTCACATCATCCTGCCTGCGCCTGAGCCGTTACCACAGGTGAGCGCAAATGCCGCGTCTAAAAGTTACCGGGTCTTGTTGCGCAAAGGATTTCGTTTTCCCGGCTAGAACTGACACATGTTTACCCACCACGCCGCCAGCCTAATTTGGGAGGCCTTTGCCGGTTATCGGCGGGGCATCCGCGCCCTGATGCAACAAGCGCAACTGCGGTTTGAAACCCAAGATTGGCGCGGCTTACAAGCCGATGCGGTGGAGCGGCTGGATCTATTAGAACCGTACATTCAATTAGCCGTTCAGCACATCCGGCCCCGGCTGGGAGAGCGGCTTAAGGATAAAAGCGTGTGGGCGGAACTTAAGGCAGTTTACGCCGAGCGATGCCACGGCCAACCGGCCAGTGAAGTGGCCAAATCCTTCTTCACAACCGTTACGCGGCGGGTGTTTGGCACCGTGGGAACAGACGCCCAAATTGAATTCCGCGGCGCAGACCTGGACGACCCCAGCCCCCTCCACTCTACGCACTTTCACACTTTTTCAGCCCCCTCACCCATAAAACTGGCGCAGGCTTGTTTGCAATATCCGCGTTTTGCCATTGATTACGAAGACTTTGAACGCGATGCGGCGCTGGTGGCGCAAGCCATAGAAACGCAGTGGCGGGCCGCTTGTGGGCCAACGCCATGCGAAGCCATTGATTTGCTCACGCCGATCTTTTACCGCAATCAGGGCGCCTACTTGGTGGGCCGCTTGCGCGGCGGAGCGCAATACCTGCCGCTCGTCATCGCGCTCCGTAATCCGCACGGGCGCGTAGTGGCAGACGCTGTGCTGACCGATGAAGATGACGTGAGCATCATCTTTAGCTTCACCCGTTCTTATTTTCATGTAGATGTAGAGCACACGCGCGAAACGGTGCGCTTTCTAAAAGACCTGTTACCGCGCAAACGCATCGCCGAGTTGTATATCTCCCTCGGCTACCCACGGCATGGCAAAACTGAGCTTTACCGTGAACTACTTCAGCACATTGAGCAGGCGGAAGATCAGTTTGTGATTGCGCCCGGCGATAAAGGCATGGTGATGATCGTCTTTGTGCTATCGTCGTTTGATATCGTTTTCAAAGTTATCCGGGATGCGTTTGCGCCGCCCAAAACCACCACCCGGCAAGATGTGTTGGATAAATATGCGTTGGTGTTTAAGCATGACCGCGCCGGGCGACTAGTGGACGCGCAAGAATTTCGGCAGTTAGCCTTCCCGCGCGAACGTTTTGCCGAAGACTTATTGGCTGAGCTACGCGGCGCAACGCAAAGTGTGGCTATTACTGAAACCCATGTCATCTTCAAGCACGTTTACGTGGAACGACGCCTAACGCCGCTAAATTTGTATCTGCGCCAACAACCTTTGACTGCCGCCCAAGCCGCAGTGTTAGATTACGGCCAAGCGATTAAGGATTTGGCGGCCACCAACACCTTTCCCGGTGATTTATTGCTCAAGAACTTCGGGGTGACGCGGCATGGGCGGGTGATTTTCTACGATTACGATGAATTGTGTTGGGTGACGGATTGCCAGTTCCGCGATATGCCGCCAGCCTACACCGACGAGGACGAGGTGCGCGGCGAGCCGTGGTTTTACGTGGGCGAGAAAGATGTTTTTCCCGAAGAGTTCTTAACCTTTATTGGCTTACAAGGCGAGCAACGCGCCACATTTTTAGCCGCGCATCAAGATTTGCTCACGGCCCATTACTGGCGGCAAATCCAAGCGCGCCATCGCGCGGGTGAGATCTTTGAAGTTCTGCCGTACCGCGCTAGCCACCGTTTGCCGCATGAAACCCGTTAGCACTTGGGCCGTTATCAGCTAAAATTCCGTTATCCCACCACAGGAGACCTAAGCATGTATAAACTTGTCCTCATCCGCCACGGCCAAAGCACTTGGAATTTAGAAAACCGTTTCACCGGTTGGACGGACGTGGGTTTGACGGATTTGGGCCGCGAAGAGGCGGCCAATGGCGGCAAACTTCTCAAGAGCGAGGGCTACACCTTTGATGTGGCGTTTACGTCCGTCTTGCGCCGCGCGATTCACACGCTCAACATTGTGCTAGACCAGATGGAGCTGGATTGGTTGCCGGTGACCAAAGCCTGGCAACTTAACGAGCGGCATTACGGCGCTTTACAGGGTCTAAACAAGGCTGAGATGGCGGAGAAATTTGGCGAGGCGCAGGTGAAAATTTGGCGGCGCAGTTACGATGTGCCGCCGCCGCAGTTGGAATTAGACGATGAGCGCCACCCGCGCTTTGATCGGCGCTACGCCGCGCTCACGCCGGATGAACTGCCGCGCACTGAATCGCTCAAGGAAACGGTGGCCCGGATGGTTCCTTACTGGCTCAACACCATTGCACCCGTTGTTAAGAACGGTCAACGCGTCATCATCGCCGCGCACGGCAACAGCATCCGCGCGCTTGTGAAGTATTTGGATAACATTTCCGAGGCCGACATCACCGAACTCAACATTCCCACCGGCATCCCACTGGTGTACGAACTGGATGCGGATTTGAAACCGCTTAAGAATTACTACTTGGGTGATGCCGAGGCCGCCGCCAAAGCCGCCGCCGCTGTGGCCGCGCAAGGCAAAGCAAAATAATTGCGCTGGAGGCCCTTCGGCCTCCAGTTTTTTATGACCGAGCAAGCCGCCATCAATTTAGTTTTAGAGCCAGCCACCGTCGCTTCGTTGACGGCGGATTTGAGAGCGTTGGGCGTGCGCGAAGGCATGACGCTCCTCGTTCATTCTTCGCTCAGCAAGTTGGGCTATGTGGTCAGCGGCGCACACTCCGTCATCTTGGCGCTGGAAGCGGCCATTGGTGAAAGCGGTACACTGGTGATGCCCACTTTCTCCGGCGAGTTAAGTGACCCCGCGTATTGGCAACATCCGCCGGTGCCGCGCGAGTGGTGGGACACCATCCGCGAAAATATGCCCGCCTATGATCCTGATTTAACCACTACACGGAACATGGGCGTCATCCCTGAAACCTTCCGCAAGCAAACGGGCACACTCAGAAGCGCCCACCCCAATTTTTCCTTCGCCGCGCGCGGCCCGCAGGCGGAATTCATTACCAACGGCCACACGCTTGCGCCCAGCCTCGGCGAACAATCACCGTTGGCGCGGATTTATGATTTAGAGGGCTGGGTGCTTCTGCTGGGCGTGGGGCATGGCAACAATTCTTCCTTACATTTAGCGGAGGCGTGGGCCAAGTTCAGCAACAAAAAATTACACCGTAACGGCTCACCGATGTTAGTGAATGGGGTGCGGGCGTGGGTGGAATATGAAGAGCAAGATTGGGATGAAAGTGATTTTGAGCGGCTAGGTGAGGCGTTTGCGCAAGAAACCCAACTGGAAAAAGTGGGCCGGGTAGCCGGCGCGGTGGCGCGCCTCATGCCCCAACGCGGGCTGGTGGATTTTGGCCTGAAGTGGTTAGAGCAGAACCGACGATAACGGGTACAATATTTAGTGGAGAAAGTCATGTCTGAATCATTGCCCCCGCGCTTACAAGAGATTGTAGAAGATTTTGCCCTCGCCGAAGGCCGTGAAAAACTAGAGCTGTTATTGCAATATGCCAATGAATTGCCGCCCCTGCCCGCTTGGCTGAAAGAACACAAGGAGCGCATGGAGCCTGTGCCGGAATGTATGACGCCGGTGTTTGCCCACGCAGAAGTGGAAAACGGCGCGATGCGCTACTATTTAGATGTGCCGGATGAAGCGCCCACCGTGCGGGGCTACGCGGCGATTCTTTCGCAAGGCCTTAACGGCCTAGCGCCCGAACAAATACTAAACGTGCCCATCACCTTCTATGAGCGGATGGGGCTGAGCGGCGTATTAAGCGGCCAACGGCTGAATGGGATGCGCGCCATCCTTGCGCGGCTGAAGCACTATGCCCGCCAAGCTCAGGAAAGGACGCAAGCATGACCACACCAACTGTTGACCAGATTGTTTTGGCCACCGTCAGCGGCGACCAAACGGATGAGCTGATTAAGCGCCTCACCCAAGACGGTTTTTACGTGACGGTGGTGGATAGCCGGGGCGGCCTGCTGGATGAGCGGCTTTCTACCCTCCTCATCGGCCTTAACCACACGCGGCGCGGCGCATTGCTAGGCCGTTTGCGCGAGGAGTGCCGCACCCGCCGCCGCCTCATCCCCGCTCAACTGGAAACGCCGCTGGCCTCCGCCCAAACGCTGATGATTGAAGCGGACACCGGCGGCGCAACCATTTATTTATTTGACGTTGAACGTTTTGAACACCTATAACTCCGGAGCAAGCCATGAAACTCATTCTTGCCATTGTGCGTGATAGAGACGATGCAAACGTCACCAATCAACTGGTGGCCAAAGGGCACCGCGTGACGCGCGTGGCCTCCACGGGCGGCTTTTTGCGGCGCGGCAACGTGACTCTCCTCATTGGCGCGGAAGCTGAGAACGTGCAACCGGTGATGGATACTATCCGCGAGGCGTGCGCGGCCCCTGAAGCCGGCCAAAACCGCGCCACCGTGTTTGTGTTAAACGCGGCGCATTTTGAGCAGGTGTAGTTTTAGTGGTAAGGGGTGAGGGATGAGGGGTCTAACATCTCTTTCTACTTAACACATGCCCAAAGCAAAACGCCGGCCACGCAATTCTCCACAGTACCAAGACGTTATCAAACAGATGAATATCGTATTGGGATTGAGTCGCGAGAAAATCCCCTTAAAATTTCAGAGAGAATTTGAGGGCAAACCTTTTGAGAATTGCGAATACTGCAGAACGCCGTTGCAGGTAGAAGGCAAAAGATACTTAGTTTTCAAATACTATGTGGGTGGTGAGCTACGCCAAGAGCTTGCAGTATGTCACGCTTGCAGAACTGAACTCAAAAATGGCTATTCAGAAGAATCCAAGGCAACCCTAAAGAAAATTTACAATGATGCCTATGTGGCCGGGCGCTTGGAAATCCTTTTCCAACTCAACGAGAATGATAATCGCTATTTAGCGATGACAGAAAAGTGCGCCCTATGTCAGACTCTCAAAATAGAACTCAGCGAGTTTTTTGAATACGCTTGGTGTGAAGGAGATGAGCTAGTTTATTACACACAGCCCAGCTTAATATGTTCAAAATGCGCCCAATCTGTCTACAATCAACTTTCAGCTGAAACAAAAGATCACAAACGTAAGTTTTACGAAAAACACTATGGGTATCCACCCCCGAACGTTTCAAGCAATGACTTAACAGATATTGCCAACAGTCTGTGGAATTTGTTATAACTTTCAGGCAGGGTCAATTCTAATCTAGGGGATGATTAACTTGGGTAAGAGTCGCCGCGCCCAAACCCCACCACAAAGGCACCCATCGCCACAAAACCCACCAGCGCCGGGCCGGGTTGGCCCCAGAATAAACCAAGGCCAATGGCCTGCAAAATCCACGTCAGCGCGTAGATGGCCGCCAGCGGTTTCTGCGCCGCTTCAAAATCTTTAGGGGCAACTACAAAAGTCACCAAGCTAGAGGTAAGCCACCAGCCAAAAAAGTTAATCCACGGGATGCCAAAATAGCCGGAAGGCTCCGCCCAAACCCACAGACCACGGGCCACCATCTGCGGATCTAAATATAAATCCCACGCGGTAAAGGCCACGCCGGTGAGGGCGGCAAAGGCCACGCGCTTTTCCGGCGCAACCAGCGCGCTCACCACCGCCCATGTGGGCGGCAACATCATCAGCCACGCCAATGGAATTAACAGCGGCACACCAGCCAACTGCGGCTGAAGCAGAGCTGTATAAGAGTATTTGCCAAACGGCCAGCCGGTGGCGCTTCCCACCCACTCAGCAAACCAAGTGAGCGCCGTTACCACAAGCAATGTGAACGTGATACGCGGCCACGGCCAAGCCCAGCGCAACGCCGCCAAAGAGGCCAACATTTGCAAGAGCACACCCACCGTGGCCAATTGAGGATAAATCTGCCCCTGTGTGGCCCAATCCACAATGGGCATGGCCACCATGAAAGCCAGCCAAGCCAACGTAAAGCGCGGCATGTTAAGCGTAACTTTTTGTAGGTTGAGTAGGCTCAAATTCAATTTACGATTCATGAGCGGCTAAGCAAGGGGCGGAGGCGTTGCGTCACTTGGGCCACCGGGCTGGTGAACAGGAAAATGCCCTGCACCACCAGCAAGTTAGCGGCGAGGAAAAAGACGCCTTCTTCTAACGGCACACCGAACGGCAGAAAAATATTGAGCGACTGTGAAGGCGCAATCGTCCATGTGCCTGAGCCGATCGCGAGCGCATCCAGCAACGTGAGATAAACAGCGGGTACGCCAAAGCCCAAGCCATACACCCATTTCTGCTTTCGGAACATCGGCCAACCGAGCCAAGCCTGCCCCACAAGCACGGGCACGGCCCACACTACAATCAGCGCCAAATAATTCCACGAGCCAAACGGCAAGGGCGGCAAATCTTGGGCGGGCGCGCCAGCCGCTCCAGAATGAGGCGCGTGAAAAAAGAACACGGCTAGAAAGAGCGCGCCAAGAAAAATCAAACTTCCCAGCGTCACGCGCCGCACAGCAGACGCAACACGTGCGCCGTTTTGATGCAACATGCGGCGCAGAGCGAACACCCATAGACTGGTGAGCCACGTCAGACAGCCAAAAAACAAATATTCTTCCAGTGGAACCCAGCCCCACACAACGCCGCTCACCAATCGCGGGTCGTAATACCACACGCCGCTCCCCACTAAGTAGTTGTCCCACGGAGTCGTCCACACATACACTACGATTAACAACCAGAGCAACGCCCGCCATTCGTTGCGCGTAGGGCGAACAAGTAATGTGAGGGCAACAGCAGGCAAAACGACGAAATAGAGCAGGAAAGAGAAATAAGGCATAAGGCGTAACGTGAAACGCGAAACGAGATGAGCAAAGCGGCCTTCACGTTTTACGTTTTACATTTCACAAATTACGTTTCCCGCGGCACCAGCAAGCCATTTATGTTGGGCGCTTGCACCGTCCAAACCGTCCACAGGATGCCGGGTAAGAGCAAAAGTTTTTGCCAGCCGGAGGTGTGGGCGCGATGCGCATAAACATTGTAATTCAGCGCCTCAATCTCATTGAGGATGGCGCGATACAGCAGAGCGGCGGCGCCCACGGCGGGCCGCGCGGCCGACGAAAGCAGGGCAATGCCCGGCAAAGCGCGATGGTACAAATCCCGCGCGCGGCGAATTTCAAACTTCATCAGCTCTATAAAACGTTCATCGTACACGCCGTTCAAAATATCTTCCGCCGTTAGGTTAAAGCGGGCCATATCGGTCTGCGGCAGATACACGCGCCCGCGCCCGGCGTCTTCGCCCACATCGCGCAGAATGTTAGTGAGCTGAAGCGCCACACCGAGTTTGATGGCAAACGGCGCGGCTTCCTCAAAGGCAACGCCCTCGGCCAAGCCGATAATGGGCATGGAGAGCAGGCCCACCGTAGAAGCAACCAAGTAACAATATCGTTCGAGTTCCATCCAATTGGCGTAACGATGTTTGGTCAGGTCGAGCGCGACGCCGTCAATCAGCTCGGTTTCATAGCGGCGGTTAATGCCATAGCGCTCGCGAGTAAGCGCCCAGCTCAAGAGCGCCAAATCCGTCTGAGCCGCGGCGGGCAGGGCCACCTGCGCCCGCCACGCTTCTACGACGGCCAATGTTGCGCCCGCCATATCCACCAAATCATCTGTGCGGCGGCAGAAGGCATACAGGGCGCGAATGGCGCGCCGGGCCTCCGTTGGCAAAAGTTCCGTGGCCAGATGAAAAGTTTTTGAGTTTTCGCGCGTTAGGCGCTCGGCCTCGGCCAGGGCCAAATCAAGTTGAAGGTTGGGATTGGAGAGCATGATCAACAATTAGGCAAAAACGGGTTGCGTAGGCCGGGCGGCGTGAGGGTGCGTTACAAACTGGCCGCCCGAGATTAGGTTATCGGCAATGATGGAAGACGAGAGCACGCCCGGCAGGCCCGCGCCCGGGTGCGTGCCCGCGCCCACAAAATACAAGTTCTCAAAGTTTTCACTGCGGTTGTGGGGGCGGAACCACGCGCTTTGCGTGAGAATGGGTTCTACCGAAAACGCCGAGCCGAGGTGGCTGTTGAGCGTATCGCGGAAGTGCAGTGGGTCAATGTGGTGCAAGGCCACAATGTTCTGGCGCAAATCCGGCAGGTAGTTTTCTTCCAAAAATTGCAGGATGCGGTCACGGTATGGAATGGCGGCTTGCGTCCAATCGGTTTGGCCGCCGAGGTGCGGCACGGGCGAGAGCACGTAAAAGTTCTCGTGACCGGGCGGCGCTAGGCTGGGGTCAGTCAGTGTGGGCATGTGCAGGTAGAGCGAGAAATCATCCGCCAACGTTTTCTTGTCAAAGATATCCGTGAGCAGATGTTTATAACGCTCACCTAGAATAATGTTGTGATGCGCCAACCCCTGCTCTCGGTACAGCCGCTTGACGCCAAAATAGATCACGAACAAAGACATGCTGTAGCGCATGGTGTTGATGCGGAAGTTAATCCAGCCCTTGCGGTGCGCTTCTGGAATCAGATGTTTATAAGTGAAGGCCACATCGGCGTTGCTGATGACGTCATCCGCTAAGTGCTCTGCCCCATCCGCCAGCCGGATGCCCTTCACCCGCCGCCCATCGGCGGCCACTATGATTTCTTTCACATCCGCGTTCAGGTGAATTTGGCCGCCCAATTCTTCAATCAGCCGCCGCAACCCATCCACCACCGCGCCCGTGCCGCCCTTAGCGTAATGTACGCCCCATTCGCGCTCCAAGTAATGAATCATGGCGTAAATGGAAGACGCATCAAACGGGTTGCCGCCAATCAGGAGCGGATGAAACGAGAAACAGCGGCGCAGAAACTCATCCTGCACAAAGCCGGAAACGTAGTCATACACTGTTTTGTAAGATTGCAGGCGGATTAAGTCCGGCGCCACCTTGAGCATATCGGTGACGCGCAAGAAAGGTTTATCGGCTAACTCGGTGAAGCCTTTGTTGAAAATGGCTTGGGTGGTTTGCAAAAAGCGGCTGTAGCCCTCGGCATCCGCGGGGTTAAATTTGGCAATTTGTTCACGGGTGAAGGCTTCATCGCCGTTGTAATCAAAGGCGCGTTTAAGATGATCAAAAATGCGGTAGTACGGCGTGAGGGGGATAAACTTGATGTAGTCTTCACGCCGCCGCCCGGCCAGCTTGAAGATGTCATCGAACATGAAGGGCGCGGTGATGACGGTGGGGCCGCCGTCAAACTTGAAGCCGTTCTGCTCGTAAACGTACGCTCGCCCGCCTAATTTATCGCGGCGCTCAAAAATTTCCACCGCATGGCCCCGCGCCAGCAAGCGCGCCGCCGCGCCCAGCCCGCCAAAGCCACTGCCAATGACAATGATTTTCTTCCGTTTCACAACCTGCTCCGTTTGAAAAAATGTGAGTACGGAAGGAATTTTATTGCGTGTATGCAATTAATCTATTTTTTGTACAAGGTTCGTCAAATCTCTCATTAGATTCTTATGTTAGTTGAGCTAACTTCGCAAATTAAGCGCCCAGAAACGTTTAGAAGTTGGCGCAAGTGGGCGCGTTCTTGAGGGCTGAGGCGCGCAATGAAGCATAAAACTCAAGTGCGGCTTCGGCTCATTCCTTCACCCGTTCGCCGTGCGGGTCAAACAACGGTTCGGCTTGCACGGTGGCGGGCAACTTCTCGCCGAAATATTCAATGTGTAATTTCTGGCCCGGCGCCGCTAACGCAGTGGGCAAGTACGCGTAGGCCACATGTTTACTAATGCTGTAGCCCGTGTTAGCGGAGGAAACAAAGCCCACCACTCGCCCATTTTCCCAAATCGGCTCGCGGCCCAGCACCACATCGCCGGCGTTATCCAGCGTGAGGCAGGCCAATTTACGGGCCAGCGGTTTTTCCTTCAACTTCAATAGCGCTTCGCGGCCAATAAAATCCGGTTTTTTGAAACGCAGAACGTGTTCCATGCCGGCTTCAAAAGGATTCCAATTGGCATCCAAATCAAAGCCCAGCCGCCGATAGCCTTTTTCAATCCGTAAACTATCCAGCGCGGCGGAGCCGGCTACGATGAGGCCGAGCGGCTGACCGGCGGCGTGCAGCGCCTCCCACACGTGCGCGGCAAATTCCACAGGCGCATAGATCTCCCAGCCCAGCTCTCCCACATAGCTGACGCGCATGGCGTAGCACGGGGCCATGCCAATGTTGAGGGCGCGCGCGGTGTAATACGGAAAGCCCGCATGGCTCACATCATCCGAAGTAACTTTTTCCAAGATGTGGCGCGCCTGTGGCCCCCACAGCCCAATGGCCGCATACGCCGAAGAGACGTCATGGATGTTGACGTTGAAATGCTTTTCACGGGCATGTTTGCGAAGCCAAGCTAAATCGCGCGGGCCGGCGCTGGCGCCGCTCAGCACGCGGAATTTATCCGCCGCCAGCCGCACCACCGTCATATCTGAGCGCATGCCGCCGTGTTGTTCCAACATAAGCGTATAAATCACTTTGTTTATGGGCACATCCAGATTGTTGGTGAACACATATTGGGCCAACGCCAGCGCGTCCGGCCCTTCAATTTCAATTTTGGTGAAGGTGCTCATATCAAACAAGCCGGCGGCGCGGCGCACGCGCAAATGTTCCGCCGCTTGCACGGGAGACCAGTATTTGGCCGCCCAGCCGGTTCGCGCTGGAACATCCGGCTCTTCACAGCCGGCGTTGCTCTCACACCACGCCCCCCGCTCCCAGCCGCCCATTTCAATAAAAAACGCATTTTGCGCTTGATATTGCGCATAAAACGGCGTGCGCCGAAGGTGGCGCGGGCGGGCCATCGGCTCGGAGGGGTGAATGATGAGATGCACATTTTTATAGGCTTCATCGCCGCGCACACGGATGTATTCCGGCGTAAGGGCATGCTTGTGGAAGCGGCTCACATCGGCTTCACGCACATCTAGTTCTGGCGCGCCGTGCGTCATCCACTCTGCCAACGCTTTGCCCACGCCGCCTGCGTGCGTAATCCACACTGCCTCGCCCAGCCAAAAACCGTCTAAATCGGGGTGCGGGCCAAGAATCGGGTTGCCATCTGGTGTGAAGGAAAACATGCCATTGAAAGATTCCGCCAGCGGTTGGCCTTTTACCATCGGGAAAACTTCGGCCACTTGTTTGAACGGCTCGGCAAAATGTTCCGGCGTGAATGGATTCTTGGAGGGTTCATCGGTGGGCGCGCGGCGGCGGCGGATATTTTCCGGCGCAACGGGGAGCGGCGTATGATTGTAATTGCCGATGCCAAACAGGGGGCCAAATTGGCGGCAGTACATTAGGTGGTCATGCACGCGCACAATAGGAAAAGAAATTTCTACGCCGGTGGCTTCTAATTCCGGAATGGGGCCGAATTTGGCGTATTGATGTTCCATGGGCATCAGGGGCACCACAATGCCCGCCATCCGGCCAACCAGCGGCCCCCAGATTCCGGCGCACAGCAGAACTTGCTCGGTTTCAATCCGGCCTTTATCGGTGAGCACGGCCTGCACGCGGCGGCGGCCCCGCACTTCCGCCGTTTCTATGCCCGTTACTTCCGTGTGGCCGTAAAAGTTGGCGGCTCCCGCTTGCAGGGCAAAATTCGCCATCGCCTCGCAAGCCACTACTGGCCGCCCAATGCCCGCCCCGTAGGAAATGAGGCCGCCTAAAACTTTCGTTTCGTCCATGAAGGGCACTAAATGCTTACAATCCGCCGGGGTGAGCAAATCACACTCAATGCCCAGGCCGCGCCCCCACCCCAGCCGCCGCTTTAGTTCATTCCAACGCGCTTCGCTCCGGGCCACTTCCACCGCGCCAAGGAGATGAGCGCCCGTTTGGCCGTTGGCTTCTAGCCCGGCATACAGCGGCAGGCTATATTTGGCAAACTCCGTCAGCATGCGTGAACCGGCAATGAGGGAGAGGCCGCCCGGCGCATGGCTGGTGGAGCCGCCCGTATGAAAGAGCGGGCCAGCCTCTAGCACGGCGATATCTTTCCAGCCGAGTTGGGCCAAGTGGTAGGCCGTGCTACAGCCCACAATGCCAGCGCCAATGATAACCAAGCGTGCGTGCGTTTGCATGGAAACTCCAAGGATAAAGATACGGGGCAAGAGTTGTAGGCAGTATAACTTGCCCGGTGTGCAACAAGGCTGTGTGCGGCTTACAAAATGGCCGATAGGTTTTTGGGTGGGTTACAAAGCTTTAGCCATCCAGCGGGCTACGAACGGCGAGGGCGCCGCGCTGAAGCACATGGGTGTAAATCATGGTGGTTTTGACGTCTTTGTGCCCAAGCAGTTCCTGCACGGTGCGGATATCGTAGCCGGCCTCTAGCAAGTGTGTGGCAAAGGAATGACGGAAGGTATGGCAGGAGACGGGTTTATGGATGCCAATGAGTTGCGCGGCCCGGCGCACGGCCCGCTGCAAGCCGCTTTCATCCAGATGGTGGCGGCGGGTAACTCCGGCGCGCGGGTCCGTGGAGAGGGATTTGGCCGGGAAAACATATTGCCACATCCATTCTTTGGCGGCGGTGGGGTATTTGCGTTCCAGCGCATAGGGCAGGTAAACGGCGCCAAAGCCGGCTTTGAGGTCGTTGGCGTGTAGGTATTGCACGCGCGCTAACTGATCGCGCAGTGGGGCGATGGCGCTTTCCGGCAACATGGTGAGGCGATCTTTCTCGCCCTTGCCATCGCGCACAGTGATGGCGTGTTGCTCGAAGTCAATATCCTTGACGCGCAGGCGGAGACATTCCATTACTCGCAGGCCGCTACCGTAAAGCAAGCGCGCCATAAGTTGATGAACGCCCGACATGGCGCCGATGACGCGCAGGGTTTCGGTTTTGGTGAGCACCACCGGGAGGCGCTGTGGTTTGCGCGCCCGAACCGGCTCGGCGGTCTGGATGGGCTGATTCAGCACGTTGCGGTAGAGGTAGAGCAAGGCACTGAGGGCCTGATTTTGGGTGGAGGCGGCGACGTGTTGTTCTGTGGCCAAGTGGGTGAGGAAGGCCTCCACTTCCGTTTGTCCCATCTCACGGGGATGGCGTTTGTTATGGAAGAGAATGTAACGCCTAGCCCAATCTACATAAGCGTTCTCTGTGCGGAGGGAGTAGTGTTGGGTGCGGAGGGAGTCCCGCATTTGGTCAAGGAGTTTTTTGGGGCGAGGGGAGTTGAGCATAATCGGATAGTATTGACAGAAAGTCGGTCTTGCAAACTCAAAAACTGGCTTTATACTAAGGTGTAATCGAATAGGGAGACCAATAAAATTCCAAAATGAGCGTATTGAGATTATTATACTGAAAAATTTCCAGATAAAACCCCGCTAAGGGGTATTATCTGGACTGAAGTAGATACATAGGAAGTTAGAGCAGACTTTTATCCGCTTAAACCCTAGTTAGACGCTCCTGAACTACGCCCAGCACGATCGTTTCGGAGGTAGACCTTGAAGAAACGAAAGAACAAGGTGCAGTCATCCGATCGCGCCGGCGCCACCGTCGGCTACGAAGCCCAACTCTGGCAGATGGCCGACGCGCTGCGCGGCAGCATGGATGCCGCCGAGTACAAGCACGTCGTCCTCGGGCTCATCTTCCTCAAGTACATCTCCGACGCCTTCGAGGAGCAGCACGCCCGGCTCGTGGCTGAACAGGTGAGCGGTGCCGACCCCGAGGACCCCGACGAGTACCGCGCCGTAAACATCTTCTGGGTTCCGCCCGAGGCGCGCTGGGCGCATCTCAAGGCGCAGGCGCGGCAGCCCACCATCGGGAGCCTCGTGGACGACGCCATGGCCGGCATCGAGCGCGACAACCCGGCGCTCAAAGGCGTGCTGCCCAAGGACTACGCCCGCCCCGCGCTCGACAAGACGCGCCTCGGGAGTCTCATTGACCTCATCAGCAACATCAAGGTCGGCGACGAAGCGAGCCGCGCCAAGGATGTGCTCGGCCGCGTGTACGAGTACTTCCTCGCGCAGTTCGCCAGCGCCGAGGGCAAAAAGGGCGGTGAGTTTTACACGCCGCGCTGCGTGGTGCGACTCCTGGTCGAGATGCTCGAGCCCTACCGGGGCCGGGTGTATGACCCCTGCTGCGGCTCCTCGGGCATGTTCGTCCAGTCGGTGGAATTCATCCGCGCCCACGCGAGCGGCAACGGCAACGGCGGACGCGCCCGCGCCGACATCTCGATCTACGGCCAGGAGTCGAACAATACCACCTGGCGGCTGGCCAAGATGAACCTCGCCATCCGCGGCATTGACGGCCAGATCGCCCACGGCGACACCTTCCACAATGACC